>Ga0137389_10000639_pt1 | contig 19526 bp, 16 predicted proteins | sample 15con2h14BmetaG_FD_104645 | JGI IMG/M metagenome (GOLD analysis project Ga0137389, IMG submission 104645) | Vadose zone soil microbial communities from Angelo Coast Range Reserve, California, USA - 15con2h1.4B metaG | ecosystem: Environmental > Terrestrial > Soil > Vadose zone > Saprolite...
AAAACAGGTTGCTATGAACTGGCCATCACAGAGGGTGAGAAGGGGGTGAAGCTGTCGGGCGGCAGTCCTCTGATGCGCGCGGCACTTGCGCACACTCTCGGCACGGCTGGTCGGAAAAAGGAAGCATTACAAATGCTCGATGATCTGACAAGATTAGCGAAGCAAAAGTATGTCGCGCCCTATTTCTTCGCCGGAATCTACATCGGCTTGGGAGAGAACGATCGCGCGATTGAATACTTGGAGAAATGCTACGAAGAGCATTCCCACTGGCTTATCTATCTTCATATAGATCCGAGCATGGACGTCTTGCGCGACAACCAAGGTTTCCAAGGCTTGCTGCGGCGGGTTGGCCTTCCTGCGCTGACGACGGCGACCCCCGTCTGAAGGAAGCCAAGGCGGAGTACGCGAAGCTGCAGTAGCCGGGTGGGCTATCCCCATCGATCGCGTCGCCGAAGGCGTCTGAAAGGATCGTCGTCAGCTCAAGCCCTCCGAAGCCGGCACCCCGCAATACCACGCGTGTGCGCATGGGCGCAGGATACCAGTTTCGCAAGGGCTCCTTGCTTCTATTTTTCACTGCGTGCGGCAAATCCAGATGTACAAGGAGTGGCTGCCCGGCATGGTGACCCTCGATTTGTCGTCTGCTCGGAAGCTATCCATTCGCCTCGCGCCCGAGCAAATATTTCTGACCCCGAAGAACGAAAGGTAGAATTGACTTTTGCCCATTACGTATCAAATCGATGCCGACAAGAGAACGATTCGGACCAAGGCGGTCGGGCAGGTGACGCTGCAGGAGGTCATCGATCATTTTCGGACTTTGGAGCAAGATCCCCAATGCCCGGAGCGCACCGACGTCTTCTTGGACTTGAGTGAAGTGGATTCTTTACCGGCGGCTCCCCAGATCTCGAGCGTCGTCGATGAACTGAAGAGGGTCCGTGCCAAGGTTCGCTTCGATGCGTGTGCGATCGTTGCCAGTCGTACCGCTCTTTTCGGCATGATGAGGATGTTTGAAGTGCTGGCAGAGGATTTCTTTCGTGTGACGCGCACTTTCCGAATCGCCACCGAGGCGGAGATTTGGCTCGAGTCACAGCAATCGCAGGCCGAGCACAAGCCGACGGATGGGAACTAATACTAGACGATCGCGCAGGACTTCGTTCCGTGGCCCTTGCGGAAGGCGGACGTTTACACGCACAACCCGGTCCTGAGTGAAATGGCGATTTTCGAGCTTCATGGTCGCGTGCCGCGAAGCATGAAGATCATCCCTACCATGGCCGCACCCACGCAGACGCCGGAGCCGAGAAGCTCAACGATGTCCACAACGCGATAGATGGCGCAAACTCCGCGGAGTTCATCGACTCACTTTGCTTTGCCGACGTAAAACCTCTTGGCGCGCTAGGCTAGCGAAGCGCGGGACATGGACGGAGCGATTCGAGGGGCGGGTGCGCGGGTGGGGGCAAGCGCAGTGGGCGTGCTCTGCGGCCAGACCTCGATTTGTACGCGGTGTCGCGGGCCAGACAACCGTTGAAAACGATAAGTGCAAGAGCATTTCAGATCCAGAACGATCCTGGTAACCTCGCCGTCCCTGGGCGATACGCGGATGCGCCGCAAGAAGTCGTTGCTCATGTCGACAGATTTGCGCTTTACCCGTGCGGCAGACGTCGGAACATCGAAGTAGATGCGGTCGGGATTCCGGAGAGCAACGGCGTGCAAGTCGAAGTGCTCCGGTAGGTCGACAAGAATGTTGACAAGACTTGGACCGGATTCGTAGCTGATCCCTGGTAGTATTTCTAAGAATGCTGACCTCGATTGTGCGTCGACGACCGGTAAGGATGCTGCCGCGGGTGGAGGTTGTGGAGATGCCGCCGGTAACCGCGTAGCCGTGAGCGCCGATCCGAAGAGTGGCGATCTGCCCCTAAGCAACCAGACGGTCCCCCCAAAAAAGAGGCCAGCCAAGGTGATGGCGGCGAAATATTTGATTCGAGCCCTCCGAACTAATTTTGCCTCAAGGTCCGCCTCCACGCTGCGCAAATAGCACGCTCTCAACTGGGTTACCACGCGTCCATCATCTGCGTAGCCGACTGTTTGCAATTGCTCGGGCGCAGAGATCAGCGTCGCCGAAGTTGCCGGCGGCGTGACTGGAACTGCAAAACCCGATTTTTTTGAAAGTGAACGCCACTGCTGCGCGTATTCGTGCCATTCGGGCAACTGTAGGTGGATGCCGGCCCCACCGGTATCATTCGCCCAGGCGATCTTGCCTTTTGCGCTGAGAATATTCGAATTCAAGTCCAACATAATCCGCAGCTCAACATCAGAGTCAGACTTGATGGCAGACGAGCCCAGGATCCCAATACCACATTCACCCACGTTCAGAACGATGGCTTTGTGATCGGTCCCCAACCAGGCGTATCCAGCAGGTCGAATGGTGCACCGGGAACTGTGGCGTCGTTCTAGAGACATAACCTTGGCTGGACATCAGTTGGAGTGCCACGCTAGGCGAGGGGAGGTGAGGTTTCAAGTGACAAACATGGTTCGTCCCGGGAGCACTACATCCTTCCTCCGGTGGTGAACCAAAAGTCCCATGCGATGTGCTGCTCATCGGTCCTTGCGCGGTCTAAAGCCCCCATCGGACACGCCCAAAATACGTTTACACTCACGACCCGGGTCAATGCATTATGAAAGAGCGCCCCGCTTTAGAAGATCGAAGCTGGATGTGGCGCCGCCTCCGCTGCGCTGCGCTGTGCAGGGCTTCGCTCCGCTGCGGCGGCGCTGGGGAGTAACTGCAGTGGTGTGTGCGGTGCGAAAGAACCACAGGAGAGCATAGGCAAATCAGCTGGAGAGTGGCATTTTACCTTGGGGGAAAGTAAGCGTTGGCACGAATGACCTTCCCCCCAAGCAGGTCACTTATCTGGATGAGGGAGAACTCCGCGCAGTCAACCGCAAGCAGATGGAGGCGCACGAGCGTCCGTACCATTCGCTTGGCCCAGCCTCTGGCAACTCCCGCCGCGACGCCCAACCGCTTCTCCCCGGAAAGCCCGCCGAACTGAAGTTCAGCATGTGGCCAACATCCATCCTCTTGCGAAAGGGTCATCAGATTCGCGTTGCCCTCGCAGGAGCGGACGCTGGTGTCTTCCGGCGGTACCCGCCTGGAGGCGATGTTACTTGGACGGTCTATCGACAGAGCGCATTGGCTTCTTATGTAGAACTACCGATGCGGTCCCGTTGAACGAATGGCAAGACGGCGATGCCACCACAGCAAGACAGGGCAGCTTTATTTACTTCCTCCCGTCGAACACCCTTGTCGTAAGGCTCTCGAGTCGTCGCTGATCAGTGAACGAAGTTGATCGCCACCGCCGGGGTGATCGAGGCATGCGTATTATGGGCGGCCGGAATCACCCGGGCGCCGAGGAGCACACCTAGATTGGGCTTCCAACTGTATTCAATCGCGGGCGCGAAGCCAAGCGCCTCGCTGGAGCCGGAGTCTAGCTGGATGCTGGGTGGATTCTGTACGCCATTGGGATCCAGAACGTTATATCCGGCCGCGCGGGTGTTGCCGTTGTGGCGGTATGTGGCGTCGAGCGCCAGCACCCATCTACGCGTCAGGCTGTATTCCCAAGACGCGTCGACAAAGAAGGAGATACCCGGCTTGGCGTGCCCGCGGAATCCTGCTTCAGTGCCGTAGACACTGACGTCTTCGACGGTCACGTTGTTCGAAAAACCCTGCGACACGTTGAAACGCATGCGCAGAATGCGACCATTTGGCAGCCAGAAATACGTCTGGGAGTAGAGCGCCAAGGTTGTGGTGTAAGCACCGCTGCCAAGGCCGTCGCTCGGCCGATGGCCCAGCCGATCGTACCTCCCGGTCGGCAACGTTTCCTGTACGGCGACAGAGGTCGTCGGTATCCAGCTGCCCGCATGAAACTTCGTGAGCCGGTACTGAGTCTGCAAAGTGAGATCGCCCAGCCCGACGCCGGAGCTGCTCGGGCTGTTGCTCACCTTGTTGAAGCCCGCCGTGGGGATCAGCCCGACCGTCACTCTGTCTGCGAGTCCGTAGTTCACGTACGTCAGCGAACCGAAGCCGTTCGAATGAGCAGCGATCACATCGTAGAAATAGGGCTCGATCAGGAAATGTCCACGCGGTAACGTCGCGGCCGAGGGCGCCAGCATGGGTCCGGTCCACCAGGCATCGTCCAGCGACTGGCGGACGACAGAAGACGGCGGCGAGGTCTCCTGTTGGGCCTCTGCGCCCGCAGCTCCGACCAATAACCGCGCGATCATCAGTGCTGCAACCTCGACGTATCTCCGCATGACCTGAGTCTCCTTATTTGAGGCAGGTCTTCCTCTCTCACGCATCCTTACGGCCATTGATCCGAGCGTCGTAGCGCCGGACATAATCCGGAAGAGCGACACCATTGATTAATTTGTCGTCTGGTATGGGCGGCCGAGACTTAATCTCAAGCGGTAATACCCCAGCCCATACCGGCAACCCATAGTCGCTCTCGTCGTCCAGCGGCGGTCCGCTTCGCACCTTTGATGAAGCCTCCTCGATCGAGAATTCAAGCACCATTGTCGCTTTCAATTCCTTCTCGCTGGGTTGACGGACATCTTCCCACCGGCCGGCGATAAGATGTTCGGAGATGACGCGCAAGGATTTGATCTTCTGCCCTGGATCTGCCATCTTACGCGCCCTTCCAAAGGCAACGACGGAGCGGTAGTTCATGGAATGGTCGAAGGCAGACCGCGCTAAGACCAATCCATCCACCAGCGTCACCGTGACGCAGGCCGAGATGCCAGTTTCGAGTTCCCCGAGCATGCGACTGGCGGCTGAGCCGTGCAAATAAAGCCTTTTCCCATCCCGACCATACAGCGTCGGAATGACGAATGGCTGGCCACCTACGCAAAATCCGACGTGAGCGAGAAAGCCTGCGTCCAAAATTTCGTTAATCGTTTCCCAGTCGCGCGATCCTCTGCTGGGTATGCGGTGGAGTTCAGTGCGCTTTGTCGGATTCATCGTTTACCCGTGTCTGAGTCGTAATCCAGTTGCCTTCCCAAGTCTTGCCTCCATCATCCGAGAATGACTGCTCAAAGTGGGCCGAATTCGGGGTGATGTCCGACCAAACATATCGAACAAGGATGGCTCTGCCATTAAATGGCTCTTGGTCGAAAAACTCACCGCGTCCATTCTTGAACTCGCCGATCGTGGGTTGGCCTAAGGTGCCATCCTTGCTGTTGGCCCAGTTGAGATTCCACTGGTGGGATTTGGGATTGTATAGACGGAGGGTCAGACCTTCGATGTGACCTGTTGGACTATCGGCCTCGAACTCCTCTAGATAAGCGCGGCCATCCCAAACCTTGCGGGTGACGGAAGTACCGTCAAATTCGATCCAGGTAGTGGAGCCCGTTAAGGGATGCAGAAGGCGCGATAAGTGAATTTTCCAAGTGCCCATCTCAAAGTCAAAATCGTGTTGCCCATCCCGTTCCGTGCGAGTGTGGTGAAGGCTTTTGTCAGATTCATCTTTCACCCGTATGTCTGTCGCCATCCAGTTCACTTCCCAAGTCTTGCCCCCATCAGTTGAGAACGCCTGTTCAAAACGGCACGAATCCGGAGCGATCTCCGAGATAACAAACCGAACATAGATGGCTCGGCCATTAAGCGTTTCCTGGTCGAAAAACTCGCCACGCCCATTTTTGAACTCACCGATCGTGGGTTGGCTCAGGGTGCCGTCGTTGCTGTTGGCAAAATTGAGGCTCCACTGGTGGGATTGGGGATTGTATAGACGCAGGTTCAGACCTTCGAAATGACCTGCTGCGCCATCAGCGTCGAGCTCCACCAGATTGGCGCGGCCGTTCCAGACCTTGCGGACGACGGTAGTCCCATCATATTCGATCCACGTCGTAGAACCTGTTAGCGGATGCACCAGACGCCTGAGGTGCGTTTTCCAAGTACCAATCTCAAAGTCGAAATCGTGTTGCCCATCCCATTCTGTGGGAGGGTGTTGAAGGCTTGTTCTCGATGCGCCTGAATTCTGCTGTGCGAGTCCCTGAAAGGGCTGCAAGACGACAACCAGGCTGCACACCAGGAGATAAGTCCGAATGTATTTGAGGTCCATCACTGCCTCCTTATTAATTCGTCATTAATTCGTCCGTCTATCCTTCTTAGGCGGCTCGATCAGAAGGGCGTCAGCATGCGGCATTGTCGTGACCCTTGGCCACAGGCGGTGCGATGGGTTCACGCACCAGGGGCAAAAGCGCGCCGGGTAACTCGGCGTTTAGTCGCGATGCCGGTGAATGTGGTTCTCGCCCTGCAGCCGCCACGTTTTGCCTTCATCGTTGGAGAGCTCACCGCGCCAAACGAAGGAGTCGGTCTGGATGTCGTTGAACGACCAACGCATCATCGCCCCGGCATCATCGTGCCCGGTTAGCACGATGCGCCCGTCCCCTTCGCCGCCGCTCATGATGGTCGTCATACCTTGCGCCGGATATATCCACACCTCTGTCCAGCGCTGGCGCTTGCTATCGTAGAAGCGGATCGACGTACCGAAGGGTTTGGGTTCCTTGTCGTGCGCGTCCGACGTCCAGATCTCCTGCAGCGCCCAGCCATCCAGGATCCAGCCAAAGATCACCTGGCCGCGATTGCGCCGCACGCTACCGTCTTTGTCGTAGGTTTCATAGCTCACATCCCAGGTGCCGACGAAGCGACCGAACAGCGCACTCTGCGGCACTCTTGCCTGCGGCCCGGTTGCCCCCAGGTGCTGGATCATATCGGTATTGCCGGGCACCGCCGGTGTTCCGCGGGCCAGCATGCCGTCGCGCTCACCGACGAATATGTTGGGACTGCAAAGCAACGAGGCGATCAAGAGGGGCATTAGAGGTCGCATGACGTATGACTCCTGGTGGGGTTGCCTTAGCTGGCTCCATTACCTGGGTTGAATTTGACGGTACTTCCGGTCACTCGAAAAGGTTTGGGATGGTCGCCCTGATCTGGAGGAGTGAGATAAACCTGAATGGGTTTGATGTTCATCACTGCCCCCTTTTAATTCGTCTGTCTATCCTTCTTAGGCGGGCTGCCTCGCCGTCCGCCCCGAAACCTGCCGTTAGAATGCCCATAGCTTTGTGTGCAGCATTCCGCTTGGACCCCACCGAATTCGTGTGCAATCGGGTCGTCATGCTAGAAGATTTAACCCCGAGCAGTGGTTTGTCACAATAGCCACTCTGATTTGTTACGATATAACCACTTTACAGTGCGCAACACATAACAATACGTGGGTTGCCCGGATGAAACGCGTTCCTGCCAGCTTCGTTCCGCCGATAGCGATTGACTACCACACGAAGACTCCGATGTATCGCCAGTTGTATGACTGGTTCCGGAGGGTCATCACCGACGGCCAAATGCGGCCTGGACAGCGAGTGCCGTCAACCAGAAGCTTGGCTGCTGAGCTGAAGATTTCACGTATCCCGGTCTTGAACGCATACGAGCAATTGCTTGCCGAAGGTTACTTGGAGACCTTCATTGGAGCTGGCACATGTGTGGCTAGATCCATCCCCGATGACGCCCTAAGTGCCCAGGCCAGCAAGGCGCGGAAAGGGCTTCAAGAAATAGTTGAGAAGATGGGTCCGCGCCGAATCTCACGTCGCGGGGCGGCATTGACGCACGTGCCGACGCAATCATGGTTGGATAACTTGGGCGCATTTCGAGTAAGCCTGCCGGCCCTCGACCACTTTCCGATCCGTGTCTGGTCGAAACTAGTGGCTCGGCATTCTCGAAAGCCGACAAGGGGCATCATGGCCTATGGCAACGCAATGGGACAGCTGTCACTCCGCGAAGCCATCGCGGACTACCTGGGCGCGGTTCGCGCGGTTCGTTGCGAGGCATCGCAGATTCTGGTGACCACCGGGTCACAGCAGGGCTTGCAAATTTCTGCACAGGTTTTGTTGGATCCCAACGACCCGGTGTGGATGGAAGAGCCGGGCTATCCAGGGGCGCGTCAAGCTTTCATGACTGCCTTGGCTCACTTGGTTCCGGTTCCGGTGGATCACCAGGGGATGAACATAGCAGAGATGATCCGTCGTGGTCACACCGCGCGCGCCGTTTACATCACACCATCGCACCAATATCCCCTGGGCATGACCATGAGTGCCACACGTCGTATGCTTCTCCTCAATTGGGCGGTGCGCACTGGTGCCTGGATCATCGAAGACGATTACGACAGCGAGTACAGGTTTGGAAGCCGCCCGATTGCTTCCCTTCAAGGCCTGGACACGGATGGGAGGGTCATTTATGTCGGGACGTTCAGCAAAGTCATGTTTCCTGCTTTGCGTCTGGGCTACGTGGTTGTTCCTAAGGATTTGGTATCCGCCTTCTCCGCCGCTCGAGACGCCGCCGACATCTTTTCATCGACTCTCTATCAGGCAGTCTTGACCGACTTTATCCGCGAGGGACATTTCGCTCGCCATATACGTCGGATGCGAATGCTCTACATGGAGCGGCGCAGGGCGTTGGTAAAAGCGATCCAAACCCAGATGGCAGATATGATCGAGGTGATTGGTGCCGAAGCAGGGATGCACCTGGTCGCACTACTGCCGCCCGGCACGAACGATGTGGCGGTTTCCAGGAAGGCCGCCCAGAAGGGGGTTTCCGCGATGCCGTTGTCCATATGCTACTCGAAACCACCCACCAGAGGCGGCTTGATTCTTGGCTACGGGGGCGCCAACGCACATCAGATTCACGACGGGATACGCAAACTCAGGATGAGCGTACAGGGCCAGATCGCATAACGTGCTGGGCTAATTTCTGGTTTCGTGACAAACCATCCAGCATCCTCGCATCCGCTGCAATGTGCTGCGTAGTGATATAGTTGCGCGCACGCATGGCTCTTACCTCTGGCACAAAACTTGGCCCCTACGAAATCGTTGCCCCGCTCGGCGCTGGCGGCATGGGCGAAGTTTACCGCGCGCGTGACTCGCGGCTCGACCGCGAGGTCGCGATCAAAGTGCTGCCTTCGCACTTGAGTGAGAACCTGGACTTGCGAGCGCGTTTCGAGCGCGAAGCTAAGGCCATCTCCGGCCTCCAACACCCCAACATCTGCGTGCTCTATGACGTTGGCCGCCAGGATGGCGTGGATTTCCTGGTGATGGAATACCTGGAGGGCGAGACTCTCGCCGCGCGTCTGGCGCGCAAGCCGATGACTCCGGACGAAACTCTGCGGGTGGGGGTCGAAGTCGCCGATGCGCTGGACAAAGCGCACCGCGGCGGCATCGTCCATCGCGACCTGAAGCCGGGCAATGTGATGCTCACCAAGGCCGGAGCCAAGCTGATGGACTTTGGACTCGCCAAGCAGGCATTTGCGGCCAGCAACCAGTCGGGCATGCCGGCGTTCTCCGCGGTGGCTACTTTGCCGAGTATGGCTTCCCCAATCACCGTAGCCGGGACGATGGTTGGCACGGTGCAGTACATGAGTCCGGAGCAGATTCAAGGGAAGGAAGCCGATACCCGCAGCGACATCTTTGCTTTTGGCGCGATGCTTTACGAGATGCTGACCGGCAAGCGCGCATTCGAGGGCAAGAGCCAGCTGTCGGTGGCGAGTGCCGTGCTGGAGAAGGATCCGGACCCGATCTCGGCGGTGCAACCACTCACGCCTCCAGCGCTCGATCATCTGGTACGGACTTGTCTGGCGAAAGAGCCGGACCAGCGTTTGCAAAGCGCGCACGACCTGAAATTGCAGTTGCAGTGGATTGTGGCGGGCGGCAGTCAGGTTAGCGCTCCGGCAGTAGTGGTTTCGCACCGAAAGAGCCGGCAGAAAATTCTAGCGGCCGTGACGGTCTTGGGGTGGTTGTTGGCTGTGGCCGCGGTGATCGGGGTGGCGTTGTATGCGAACCGTCTGACCTCGGCACAGAAACTGGTACGGGCGCAGATGGATCGGCCCGCGGGCTTTGATTTCGCCCTTGTCCTCGATGGAGCGCCGGTTGTATCGCCAGATGGGCAACAAATCGCATTCGTCGCGTTGAAGGAGAACAAAAGCATCATCTTTGTGCAGCGGCTAAGCACGGGGAAAGCGGACCCAGTGGCGGGTACGGAAGACGGCATGTTCCCATTCTGGTCTCCAGACGGGAAGTACCTTGGATTTTTCTCCAAGGGTAAGCTGAGAAAGGTCGAGGCCGCCGGCGGACCGGTGCAAGCGCTGTGTGAGGCCCAAGAAGGACGAGGCGGCGCTTGGAACGAAAAGGGCGTCATCCTTTTCGCGCCGAACATCAGCGGTCCACTGCAGCGTGTGTCCGATGACGGTGGCACGCCCGAGGATGCAACTCCAGCACACAAGGACGATAAGGATTTCACCAATCGCAATCCTTACTTTCTGCCCGATGGAAAACACTTTCTTTTCGTACAGCGGTCGACCACAGACTCGGGAAGTGTATTTGCCAGATCTCTTGACGGGGGTGAATCCACGCGGATTTTGGGGGTTGGATCGAACGTCGCCTACGGCAATGGCCACTTGTTTTACGTGAAGGACGGCACATTGATGGGGCAGCCGTTCGATGCGGACGGACTGCGTTTCTCGGGCAAGCCCATCCCGATCGCGGAGTCGCTCGATTATTACGACCCGCGTAACATCGGATACTTTTCCGTAGCTCAGAACGTGCTGGTGTATCGTCGCGCCCCCCGGGAGAATCGTGAGTTGGTGTGGCTGGACTCGACGGGTAGGGAATTGGACCACTGGGGAGAGCCGGCTCCTTACGACGGTGGAAGTTTTTCTCCCTCCAGTCGCATGGCTGTCTTGTACCGCGCCAACCCGAGCGGGCATGGAAACAGTCTGTGGCAGGTGGACACCGAACGCAGGACCATTACGCGGCTCACTCCCGATTCAGAGCTGGATCAGAGAGGAGTAGTATCGGCCGACGGAAAGAGTGTACTGATCAGCGCCACCAACGGCTACCACAGCACTCTGGTGCGGCGTTCGTTAGTTTCTTCCGGTAAAGAGGAACAGCTGACTGTGTCGGGCAATTGGCTCACCATGGCGAACCAGTCAAGCGATGGGCGGTACGCTTTTGTCGCCATTCAGGATCCCACGACCGGCTTCGACATTTATTCCATGGACCTCGCCAGCGATCGAAAGGTGCTGCCTGTGCTGAACAGTTCGTATGATGAGGCCGACGCCTCTCTCTCTCCCGATGACAAGTGGCTGGCCTACACCTCCAACGAAAACGGTGGCCGGGAAATCTATGTGACCTCGTTCCCGGGCGTTGGTTCGAAGTACCAGATCTCCAATGGCTTGGCTTCCGAGTTAACCGACAGTTATGTGCGGGTTGTGGATTGGTCCCCCGATGGTAAGCGCATGCACTACCGCCAGGGAGACAAGATTTACACCGTAGAGGTCAGCACCGGTGAAAGCAAACCAGAATTCTCGGTCCCCAGAGAAATGATGACCATTCCCCACGAGGTCGATCTGATCTCCATCATGGGAGACGGAAAGCGTATCCTCGCCACCCGGCCGGTTGGGCAGCGCAGCGCATCTTCCATGGATCTCGCCCTCAACTGGCAGCACTTGCTGCGCTGAGCGGCGGCTTTCCACGCATTGATGGCGCGGCAGGATCCAGAAATATCATGTAGATCTCAACTAGGGCGGCAAAGCTCCACCGGTTGAGCTCCCTTTGGAGGTCTAGTGGCCTGCACGTAGTAGCGACCTGCTTCGCCGACGATTGGCGGCGGTTTTCAGAATCGGTGTTGCCGACGACGTAGATGGCCGATGCGCGCGTTGCAGCGACAAAATGTGCCACAGCGCTAGTTTAGTTGTTATCAGGGACGCGCTGCACGCGATCGATGAAGCGTAGCCGAGCCGTCACGTGCCGGGGATCAGTCCCGTGCTTCAGCTCATCTAAGAACCGATCATAGGCGGCATAGATACGTTCGAGCGGCAAGTCTTTGGCTTGCGGGATTTCATAATTCAACGTGGTGATCAGCATGCGTGTCCGATCGTCATCAGCGGGCACTTCTGGCCCGTAGTGGATCCTACTCGGATGAGGTGAATTGACCTGGAAGCCGCATTGCGCTTGTAGTGACATCCGTACGTCGGTTCCGTCCGCTCGGATGGGGATGCGGCTGCAGAGTTCGGCATTTTTGGTATTAGTGGCGAGCGTGAACAAACACCAGTCGCGGAATCTTGCCCTCTCGCTGGCTAGCGGTAGATTTTCCGGAATCCGGAAACACCATCGGGAGTCTTGGCTGACCAATGCGGCGATGTCGGCGAGATAAGCTGCGTCCTCGACGTCGCCAGTGGTCACGGTCGAAGGTTTATCGGAAGCGCCGCTCGCTTTCTCGATTCGTGTCACGATGTCGGGTTGATCCGGGAGTTGACGGTAGATGTCTTTTACGCTGACGATTGGCGATGTTATGCCTTCGAGGTGAAGCGTGTCCGGGTCGTAACCCATTTGAGTGAAAAATCCGACCAAGTTTGCCCGCGAGATACCGATGCCAGAGTTCCAGCCGTGAATCGCATGGTTCAGACATGTCCACGTTGATGTCTGCTCGGAAAACAAACTGAATGCGCCGAGCCGCTTGACTTTCCAGCAAAGCCACGGATTCTTTGTCCTACCTGCGATGAATTCGTAGCACTCCGATCGTTCGTACGATGGCGAAATGAAGAATCCACCCGGCGACCTGACGGACCACGGAATCTTCTTGCAGAGCGCCGGTTCGGCAAGCTCCTGGGCCACGTATCTGTAGAACTCTTCGTATTTGTTCGCAGGCCGCATCCCTGTAATTTGATCGGGCCAACTCCTAATTCCCGACAGGAACGCGATCACACCGACCAGCAAAACTACAGCAGCGGCACGCCACCGCTTGCCAATCCGGCTTGCGCGAGAGGGCATCATAGGGAGCAATCGTAACTGCAACTCAAACCGAAAGGAAAGTCCTGTCTCATGTCCGACATGAGCGGGATTCCATCCGACAAGCGGGCTAATCGGAGCCCGCCTTACTTGTCCCAGGCACGCTGCGCTTTGGGGTCTACTTCTTCTTCTGGGCAGCGGCTTCCATCATCGCCTGCACCCGGTCTATGGTCGGTTGAAGCTGTTGGGGATCGCGAATGCAATGCAAAAACATTGGCCGCAGATCGAAGCCGGGAAAGCCGCCAAAATAGCGGTAGGCCTTAGGCAGGGGGGGACCTCCGGGCGCGCCAGCCGGGGGAAGCATTGGGGGAAGCTGGATGGCGTACATGCTGCCGCCGGCCAGGACTTGATGCGGATACTGCATGAGCCAAAGGCAATTTTGTCCGTCTGCGATGTTACCTGCGGAGACTACTGCCCATTGGCCGCCGTCCGAAGGAGAAGGCTCCTGGCAGCTCCAGAGCTGGGCCTGGGGAGCATACGCAGTCGGCTCGGAGAATCCGTACTCATCCAGGAGGACCTGGTTCAGTCGGCGTTGCCGCACGAAGGATTCGACTTCCGGCAGAGCTTGGTTCCAATCCAGGTTGGAATCATTCACCAGGATGTAGCCTGGCCGTCCGATGCTGAGCACATTCAAGAATGGAAGGTAATTTGGATAGGCCCAGACGGCGGTGGCAAGGCAAGCAACCACGAGGCCGATGGTCACCCAGTTTCCCGTGCGCGCCCCGCGGGGGTTTGAATGGTGCAGCAACTGCACCATGCGTGGCAGCGGGGCCAGCAGAAGAATCAGCAGAGCCAGCGCGACGGAGAAATGGCGAATGCTGATGTCCAGCCGATTGAGCATAGCCGCGGCCACAAAGACCACGAGCGAGACCCATACGGCGCGCCAGTAAAGTTCCATGCCGCTAGGTATCGCCGATTGTTGTCCACCTGAACGGCCTTTCAAGAGGATGGCAATCACAGCCGCAAGCAGGAGCAAAAGAAGAAAGGCCAGCGGCGATTTCAAGACAAACAGGACCGGAAAATAAAACCAGACACCATGAGGATAGGCGCGGCCCAGAATATACGTTGGTCGGCTCGCGGCCCCAATCGCGAACAAGATGAGACCACGGAAGTAGAGCCACACCGGCATCAGCAGCCGCCGCAAGAACGGCGACGCGGGAAAGTGCGGAATGATGCTGAACGAATCCGTCGGTTGGTTCCAGGAGAGGACAAAATAGGTGATGTACACGAACAAAGCCGCCCAGAGAGTTGCTTTGGCCAGGTTGCGCCACGCACGGCGCCGCCAAGTACGCCGCGCGGCCTTATCCGTTGGCTGCTCCGGAGCACCGCGCCAACGCAAACTCAGTGCGAAGGCAACAAAGACGAAGAACAACAGCCCGGAAGAGAATTTCGAAAGAAAAGCGCCGGCCAGAACAAGCCCAAACTTGAGGAGGCCGCGGCGGGAGGGGGAGCACCACATCCCAGGAAGTTGCCAAACGGCGAGGACCCAGAACAAGGTGATCGCAGTATCAGTGATTACGAGCGGGCCGAATGCGAGAAATGTCGGCGTGCTCGCAAAGACGCAGAGGCACAACAGCCCTCCCCAGACATCTCCCAGTCGTGAGCCAAACACGTATATTGCAAGGCCAAGAAGCAGAGTGAGCAACAGCATGGGCACTCGGGCCCAAGTGACGGTGGAGTGGGGATCGTTCCAACGCATGATGAGCCAGTGGCCGAACACCCACTCTCCCAGGTATTCGTTGAAGTTCTTGTTGCTGAACGTCCAGGAAAGATGCGAGTAGTCGGCGCGCACTCCACGCAGCACAAGCGGCAGCGCGGCCAGTACCTTCGCCAGCGGCGGGTGCTCCTCGTTCATCCGCAGATCCAGCTTCTGCAGATAGCTCACCCCGGCGCCAATGTGCGCTACTTCATCAATCGTGACAGACTCCCGCCGCGCGGCGCCGCCGGACAGCAGCGCCATTGTGGCGAGGAGCAGAGCCGCGGCCACGAAGGCCTTACTGGAGTGCTGTATCTGCACTGTCTTTATCCTGGACGGGAAATGACAGGAATGCCCCAAATTCTGGGTGCGCCGATGATACACGGTTTTTATGACGGGTTGATGGCGGCAGCAGTCTCTTGGTGTTCACGCCCTCGTTACTGTCCCAACCATGGTTTCAACCCGGTGGTTAGATACGCGATGTTACAGCAGCAATCTTTTGAAAATGCGGCCCGGCTTCTGGGAGGATGACCGTAGTGCCAGAAAACTCCAGAAAAGAGGCTTGTCTCGGACGTAAGGGGTTCTGGCGCTAGTCCGTGCTCTAGTCTTCACGAGAACTATTTCGAGCCGTCGCGCGGCTCGCACTCAACGTCCTTCGGCCGTGATTGCGATGTCAGGTCCGCCTCCAGCGGCAGTCTGACTTCAACCAACGAATCTGGACAGTTGCGTACAAGTTGCACGGCGTCTCTGGTGAATCCCAAAGGCAGCAGGGGACGATTTTCGCTGATGTATCGGTCTACGTATGTAGGGTCGAATACCGCGCCTTCGGGTAGCTGCCATTCCGCCTGAAGCCTGTCAGCTATTTCTTTCTTGGCGAGGATTTCTAGCTTTCCCATTCGGTACTGCGGACCCTCCATGACCGTCACAGCAAGGTTGATGGTTAAGTCTGAGCTGTTCTCAGTGTCGGGTATCATCATTAGGTCTATAAAACCATCGGCCGCATAGAGCCGGCGAAGACCGTCGAGGCCGCCGGCAATTTTGTCTCTACCGAACAAATCACCCTTGCTGAGAGGGAACGCGCTCCGGAGCTTGGCCGCGCTGAAGGCGTGGTTCCCTGTGAACGTGATTTCCGCCAGCCTGTAGCGCGTGCCTTCCAGAACCTCGGCCTCCAACGTTACCGTCTTCGGCAGCAGCAGGGGATCACCCGGCTTGATGCGGAAGCTCTTGACCACCACACCGAAATATCCTCGGTCCTGGAACAAGGCTCGTACACGCTTTTCCAGTTCCTCCGGGCTTTCATCAAAACAAGAGCCTGTCAGCTGGCCTTCAATCCGATTGAGTTCAGTCGAACTCAACCTTTGCGTGCCACTGATGATGAAGTCGGTGATCAGCAATCCCGAGTTCTTATTGGAGCGATGATCATTGTCCTTTGCGCAGTCCGCGTGCAGCAAAGTTGTCAGGAAGACACCAGCGGCAACCCCTGCGAACAATAGGTTCCTTCGCACGTCGATCTCCTCGCGACGAATGATTGGCCGAATTCTACTCCTCGAAGGGGTGTTTTGTTGTTGTTGTAATCAGGCGAATTTCGCTCCTTGACCGCAGTGAGCGCAAACGCGAAATCTCAACAACTACCCCCTGCCTAAGCCAGCAGCCGCTCGTTTGTTCGCTTGATATTGCTGCTAGAGCACGGCAGACGTAGGATCGTAGTATCAGTATGAGTGTGAACAGGAAACCGCTTCTGGATGTTGTCCTGTGCTGGTTGGCCTTCGCACCGTGCGCGCACCTGGTAGCGCAACAAGCCAAAGAATCTGAGGTTGTCCCCTTCAAGATTGAAGTCAAGGTGAATAAAGTATTGGTGCCGGTTGTGGTCCGTGATGCACAGCGCCGTGCGGTGGGCAACTTGAGGAAGGAAGACTTTCAAGTCTTTGACAAAGACAAACCGAAAGTCATCTCCGGATTCGCGGTGGAGAAACGCAACGTCGCCGAGAGCAACACAGAAAGCGGTAACCCAGCGCCGGCTGATCCAAATGCCGCTCGGCAAACATCGACCGCGCCGCCACGTTTCATTGTGTTCCTTTTCGACGATATGCACCTGGGCGCTGACGATTTAGGACGATTGCAAAAGCTGAGGACCAAGATACTCGCCGCATCCCTGAATAGTTCAGACATGGCTGCCGTGGTTTCGATCTCCGGGGCGAACAGTGGCCTGACACGCGACCGCGCCAAGTTGGAGGAAGCGATCATGAACCTGAAGTCGCGGGTTCTCTACCGGCATCAGAGCCGCCAATGCCCAGATATCGACTATTACGAAGCTGACCTGATCGAAAACAAGCGCAATGGCACGGCTCTCGAGGCTGCAGTACAGCAGACGCTGGCTTGCGCAAATCTTGATCCCCAAACATTGCGCAAAATGGCCGAGGACATGGTGAGATCCACCGCGACGAACGCTCTTATGGCTGGTGATCAAGATGTTCGAGTAATGCTCGCCACACTCAGAGAATTCGTGCGGAAAATGGGGACTCTGCCGGGACAGCGTACGCTGATCCTCATATCGCCGGGTTTCCTGACGCTTACAGCGGAAGCAATGACAGAGAAAACACGAATTCTGGATCTCGCAGCGCAGGACAACGTGACCATCAGTGCGCTAGATGCTCGCGGGCTGTACACGACCGAATTGGGTGCCGATGAACGGGGAGCGGGCTCGGCCATGGCTATGCAAACTGGCTATGAATCGCAGTCTCATCGCGCGTCCATGGCGCTGAACGAGGATGTCATGGCGGAAATCGCCGACGGAAGCGGGGGCACATACTTTCACAACAGCAACGACCTGGAAGCGGGATTCAAAGAACTGGCGGCGGCACCCGAGTATGTATACATACTCGAACTCTCACTCGATAACGAGAAGCCAGACGGGACCTATCATCGCCTGAAAGTCAAAGTGGATCGAGACGGCCTGCAGGTGCAGGCGCGTCGTGGCTATTTTGCTCCCAAGCCAGAGAAAGACCGGTCGGAGAATGACAAGGCGGAGCAAGGCAAGCCGGAGCAAGGCAAGGCAAATGTCACCATAGGTGTGATCACGAGCGAGCACGCAAGCCCTGCGAGCAGCGTGGAGGATACAAAAGGCTCAGATAACAAATTGAGTAATAGGGGCTTGAACTGGACCCCCCCTCTGGTTGACGTGCCGTTTCGCTCTAGCGCTTCGTCAACGCCCTGCGTGCTTTCCGACATCCTGGAACAGGCGGGCGCGCGCGCAAGTGAACTCTACACCAGCCTGCAAAGCTTCTCCGCGCAGGAAAAGATTGAATACCAGGATTCCGATCATATGGGTTATCTTCAGGATGCCCGTACAGGGAACTTTGACTACGTCGTAATCTTCCAGCAAACGCCGGCAGGAACGACCGTACAGGAGAGCCGCCAACCCAAGCGTGGAAGCCGTTTGCTGACCGCCTTCACGCAGGATATCGGACTACCGGAAATGGCTTTGATGTTCCTTCCGGAAATTCAGGACGACTACGAAATGAGCTGTGAAGGCAGCGCCGAATGGAACGGGCAGCGCACACAGGTCGTTCATTTCGTCCACCGCAAAGACAAACCTAGTCACACCCTTTCATTCCGTGATAGCAAGGGGAAAGTGTATCCCGCCAGGCTTAAGGGGCGCGCCTGGATTGCGGCAGATTCCGGCGAGGTCATGCACATGGAGACTAGTCTGATGGAAGAAATACCAGGCACAAAAGTGCGCCACTGGTATCTCTCGATCAGTTACGCCCCGGTCCAGTTCCATGCCCAAAACGTACGGATGTTGTTGCCGCAGACCGTTGACGCTTACTGCGACTTTGAGGACCATCGAACAATCGTCTATCACACCTTTACGGATTTCATGCTGTTCTCAGTCCAAACCGATCAAGCGATCGAGAAGCCGAAGAACCCCTGACTTGGATTCGCTCTAATGGAAAACAAAGACCGTGAAGATGGAGCGGGGTGGCCCCCGACGGCGGCATCGATCCAGCGCCAGTGGACAGCATCGCCCCCGCGTGTACGTGAAGCGCTGAGTATTGGGCTAGGAACGACCGTTAATCACCGCCATTTCGATTCTGCTGAAGGGACGGTTCCCGTAGAGGGCCTTGCGAAGGCGGGCTGGCAGGGTTTATGGAACAGATGTAGAGAGGGGAATTGGTCGAGTAGGACCCGATCGGGCAGCCTGGCTAACGGTTCGCATCGAAGAGCCGATGAGATACTTGAGGGGCACCCGGAATGAGTACTCTTGCGCGTTCCTTTCTTGAACATCCGAGCGCCCAGAAATGCAGCGGATGGACCGCTGTGACAAATCAAATTTCATGCACAATGCCGCCGGCCCCTGCGCGACGGCGTCCGAGGTATTAGAAATGCACGGAATAATCTTCGCCGAACTGCAGAATTATGCCGAGACCAAGTGCGGCAAAGGAACGTGGAACCAACTGCTAAACAAAGCCGGTCTCGAAAATAACCTCTACCTTCCCTTGAGGGAATATCCAGACACTGAGGTGGTGGCACTTGTGACGGCGGCATCCGTGATGACAGGTCGGCCGACTGCGGAGGTGCTCGAAGACTTTGGCGAATTTATTGCTCCGGCTCTGGTGAAGATGTTTGGACACCTGCTGCGCCCGGAATGGAAGACGATCGATGTCATTGACAACACCGAAGGAACGGTTCACAGCGTAGTGCGCACGAAGAATCCGGGCGCGAAACCACCGGAGTTGCAGACGGTGCGCCGCTCCCACGATGAAGTCGTTTTGATCTATACATCGCCTCGCAAGATGTGCGCCTTGGCTGTCGGCATCGGAAAGGGCCTGGGAAACTACTTTCATGAAAACATCACCACTATTCAGACAATGTGCATCCACAGGGGTGCGCCGAAGTGCGAGATTGTGTTCCGTAAGACTAGCTAACTCCCATCGGCAAAGACGCGGGTTTGCCC
>Ga0137389_10000650_pt1 | contig 19399 bp, 18 predicted proteins | sample 15con2h14BmetaG_FD_104645 | JGI IMG/M metagenome (GOLD analysis project Ga0137389, IMG submission 104645) | Vadose zone soil microbial communities from Angelo Coast Range Reserve, California, USA - 15con2h1.4B metaG | ecosystem: Environmental > Terrestrial > Soil > Vadose zone > Saprolite...
ACGTGTCCAACGAGCCGTCACTCGAAGCAGTTCTCCCGAACCGGCGCCTACATCGAGCAGTGAAAAGCACTGCAAGGAGTTTTCGTCGATCTCTTTGAAGAGTGTGTTTCCGAGAGCGCGTGCATCACCGAGCCATTCGTTGACTTGCTGCAATTCGACAATGCAACCTTCATACTCCTCCGGACTGTAGTCACCTTTATCAAGGTGTTCGAGTTGATAACTCCGGCGGCGAAATTTATCCAGCATGTTTCGAAAATCAATGAATAGAAATATTCCGATCTATGGTCTCTCAATCACCAAAGCGCTATTCTTCGAACCGAAACCAATGCAGTTGCACAGTGCCACGCGCACCTTGGCTTCGCGCGCTTCGTTGGGTACATAGTCCAAATCGCAATCGGGATCGGGCTCATCAAGGTTTATTGTTGGAGGGATTTTGTTAGTGTGCATCGCACACAACGCAGCGCCTAATCCTGCCGCTCCGCTTGCTCCCTGGGGATGGCCAATCTGCGATTTTGTCGCGGACATCGGTATGTGCGCAGCGTACCCGTCAAGAGCCAGCTTCAAAGCGCTGGTCTCAATCCGATCATTCAAGAGAGTTGAAGTACCGTGAAGATTTACATAGTCAACATCCTTTGGCTCGCGCCCGGCATCAGCTAGCGCGAGCCGCATCGCCCGCGCAGGTTCATCACCATCCTCAGCAAGGCGCACGCGATGGAATGCGTCGCAGGTCGCGCCATAACCCGTTATCTCAGCGTAGATTTTTGCGCCGCGCCTCGTCGCATGATCCAGTTCTTCCAATACGTAAATCCACGCTCCCTCCCCCAATACGATACCGGATCGATTTCGACAGAAAGGTCGCGAAGCCCGCTGAGGCTCCTCGTTCCAATCACTTGTGAGCACTGTCATCAGGTTGAAGGCGGCAAGAATTCCGGGTGCGAGCGGAGCGTCAACTCCGCCGGAAACCATCAGATCCTGTCGACCGACGGCGATGTGTTCAGCCGCATAGGCGATCGCATCAGTTGAGCTGGTGCAACCAGTGGACACAATATGCGAGAGTCCGCGAAAGCCAAAGGCCATCGAAAGCTCGCTTGATAAACCACCGTGAGTAGAAGCCGGAATGGTATACACACTCGCTTTAGTTGCTGGTCCAATATACCAATATTCGTATTGTTGCTCTGTAAACGCCAGTCCCCCTCCGCCTGTGCCTAACACGACTCCTATTGCGCGGCGCTCTGGTAAGGTCAAATCGTTCGAGAAGATTCTGGCATCCTCTAACGCCTCCCGTGCTGCAGCGAGCGCCAGGGGTACGGTTCGTGGAACGTGTTTCCGATCCTTAGGGTTGAGCTGTGCTTCCCAATCAAAATCGGCCACCTCGGCAGCGATTTGCACGGGAAAACTCGAGGCGTCGAAGATTTCTATTTTCCGAACACCACTCCTGCCTGCAATGAGACCATTCCAAAAGGCCTCACGTCCGATCCCCAGAGGCGTGACACACCCCATGCCGGTGATCACTACTCGACGTGGACGCGTCAGCGCTCTTAACACGAGAATTCTTCCTCTCGAACTTGAATTGCTTTAGAGGGGAGGACGAAAGAATAGCACGTTGTCGCGAGCAAATTCCAAATGGAGAACTGGAAGTGATCGCGGTTAGGTGTCGTGATGAACGGCGATTGCGGAGCAGTAGGGGTATAGATGCCGATGTATTATGTTCTTAGCGTCCGACGGACAATTCAAACCTTCTGACCGCATTCATTGCAGAACTTCGCCTCTGCGGGTAGTTCGGACTGACAATTTGGGCACTTCGGCTTTTCCTGTTTCGAACCACACTCGTTGCAGAACTTTGCGCCGGCTTGTAACTGTGCGCCGCATTTCACACAGGCCACCGTCGTGCCGGACGCCGCCATTTTTGTGCCACACTCATTACAGAATTGCGCGTTAGCGCTATTTGCGGCACCACATTTTGGACAAGTGACCCCAGCAGGAGCACCACTCCCTTTCGATTGTTTCATTGCATCCGTCATCGCGCCGGCCATTGCATTACCGATCGCAAAACCTGCGCCCAAGCCGGCTCCCGTGCCTGCACCGCCCGAAGTGTTCTGGGCCGCATCGCGCAGCGCGTCTGCCGCTTGAAATTGCGTATACCGACCAACATCCCCGATGACGCCCATCGAAGTGCGCTTGTCCATTGCCGCCTCAACTTCCTGTGGTAGAGAGATGTTTTCAATCACGAACTTCGTCAATTCGAGACCGAAGGCCTTGAAGTCGTCATTTAGCTTTATTCGGACAAACTTGCTCAGCTCATCGTAGTTGGACGCCAAATCCAGCGCGGCAATCTTCGCTTCCGCTAAGGAGTCGCTAAATCCCCCGACCAGCGTCCGCTTCAGTTGGCCCTCGATGTCTTCAGTAACAAAGCGCGAATTGGTGCCGGCAATCTCCTTAATAAGGGATCGCGCATCGGCTACTCGTATTGAATAGATCCCGAATGCGCGCAAGCGCACCATACCGAAATCGGAGTCGCGCATCATGACAGGATTGGGAGTTCCCCACTTCAGATCCGTGAACTGCTTCGTGTTGACGAAGTAGACCTCCGCTTTGAACGGCGAGTTGAATCCGTATTTCCAGGCGCCAAGTTTTGAGAGAATTGGTGTGTTACCACCATCAACTGTGTAGCGACCGGGAGGAAAAAGATCGGCAATTTGTCCTTCGGCCACAAAGACTGCTGTTTGTGATTCCCTCACGATTAGCTGTGCACCGTTCTTGATCTCCTGATCCTGAACAGGGAATCTATAAAGGAGGGTGTTGCTGGAATCGTCCAGCCATTCAATCACCTCAATGAACTGTGAGCGTGCGTTTAGTCGGTCAAGTATTCCCATTTGTGGTCCTAATCTTTGTTGCTGGATCTAAAGTCGCCTTGATTATACGCTGATACGCGCAAAAGAGATGCCTGGTTCCGACGAAGCTTCCAGCGTTGGACGAATAACAGCGCTACCATACCGCCTGTTGCGTCAATAAGACTATCGTAAACGGAAGCGGTGCGAGATGGAACAAAGCTCTGATGATATTCATCAAGCAGCGCATAGACCACGACCAGGAGAAATGCGGCAAGGAACCAATGGCGTTTCAGAGAGACATGAGAAGAGGTGCTAAAGGCGCGGGCACAGAGAAGGCCCAAGACCGCATATTCACCGAAATGCGCCAGTTTTCTGATTGCGAAGTGGATCGCAGCAAGAGTTTCTGGTGTAATCCCCGGAAAAAGCCATAACAAAATCGGCCCAATCACGCGGGATGTATTCATTGCTGAGAACTCGTCTGTGGAAGCAAAAGAGATAAAAACCATCCATAGAACCAGCGGGAGGTATCGGCTTATTCGGCGAACAAGATGCTGATTCCACATTGGGGACCCGAACGACGGTAGACTCAATCTGATGTGCTCTCAAATGTGACAATGGGAAGCGATCGGCCGCTTCCCACTAAGCAGTACCTGGCTGGGGAAACGTTCTATTGTGCTGCAGCACCCGACACAACCTCAATGATCTCGTTAGTGATTGCTGCCTGCCTCACGCGATTCATATTAAGCGTCAGACTATCAATCAACTCACTCGCATTCTTGGAAGCCGAGTCCATTGCAGTCATGCGTGCTCCCTGCTCCGAGGCGACTGACTCGAGCAAGGCCCTAAAAATCTGCGTTTCAATGAGGCGCGGCAGTAGCCGGCTAAATATCTCGGCGGGTGGCTGTTCGTAGATATAATCGACAAGTGTAAGCGGCTGCGATTTCGTCTCTTCTTCCTGTCCTTTGGTTCGCGAGACCGGCAGCAATTGCTCTAATACGACGCGTTGTTGAAGCACTGACTTGAACTCGTTGTAAATGAGGAAGACTTTGTCGATCTCTTTGTCTTCTGAGTAAGTCTTGACTATCGACCGGGCGACTTCCAGCGCTTCGGTCAAATCGACTCGTCCTTTTCCGGTTAGCCCAATATATTCGGCTGCGATTGGTATGTTTCGATAACGGAAGAAATCACGCCCTTTGCGTCCAATCGCCACTACTTCAATAACCTTCTCCGAATTCTCCTTAATGAAGGACTGCGCAGCCTTGGTAAGGTTTGTGTTGAAGGCGCCGCAGAGTCCTTTGTCAGCCGTGATCAGAACCAGCAAATAGCGCTCGTCTCCTCTGAGATCGAGAAGCGGATGATGAAAGTCTTCATCTGTTCGGTTTGCCAATTCGCCCAGGACTTCCATCATCTTATTCGCAAACGGGCGCGCAGTGACGACGCGATCTTGCGCGCGTTTCAATTTCGCCGCAGAGACCATCTTCATGGCCTTAGTGATCTGCTGCGTATTCTTTACCGACTTAATGCGGCGGCGAATATCGAGGAGGTTGGGCATAAGAACCTTTAGAGAGCAGGATCCTAGACGGTCGCTGGCGCCGCGGATATAGTTGAAGGGCTACTAGCGCCAGAAACGGCAACGGAGCGTTCCTCTTTCCAGATGTCTTTGAAATCCTTGAGCACTTGTTGCAAGTCCGTCTTGATTTCGTCGGTTAAGCTCTTCTTTTCACGAATATTATTCAACAATCCAGGGTGCGAGTTTTCGACGAAGTTTAGAAGCTCGCCTTCGAACTGCCGGACGTCTTCAATCGCGATGTCGTCGGTGTAGCCATTAGTCGCCGCCCAGATTACGAGCACCTGCTTCTCAACGTCGACCGGCTGATACTGCGCTTGTTTGAGTATCTCGGTTAGACGTTGGCCGCGGGCAAGCTGGGCTTGCGTCGCTTTATCCAAGTCAGAACCAAATTGCGCGAAGGCTTGCAACTCTCTGAATTGCGCCAAGTCCAATCGAAGCGTGCCGGCCACTTGCTTCATGGCCTTTATCTGAGCCGAGCCGCCTACACGCGATACGCTGTTGCCGACGTTAATAGCCGGTCGGAAGCCACTGTTAAAGAGGTCAGCTTCCAGAAAGATCTGACCATCAGTGATTGAAATCACATTGGTAGGTATGTATGCAGAAATATCACCTGCCTGCGTTTCAATAATCGGCAAGCTCGTCAAAGACCCGCCACCTTTGAGATCAGATAGCTTTGCCGCTCTTTCAAGCAAACGGGAATGGAGATAAAACACGTCGCCTGGGTAGGCTTCACGGCCGGGGGGACGTCGAAGGAGCAGGGAGATTTCTCGGTATGCTGCGGCTTGTTTCGACAGATCGTCATAGATTGTGAGGGCGTGCTTACCGTTGTCGCGGAAATATTCGCCCATTGCCGCTCCAGAATAGGGAGCAAGAAACTGCATTGCAGCTGGATCAGAAGCCGTCGCCTTAATGACAATCGTGTAATCCATGGCGCCGAAGTCCTGAAGCGTTTTCACAACCTGGGCCACGGTGGATGCCTTTTGACCGATTGCGACGTAGATGCAAACGACGTCCTTACCCTTTTGATTTATGATTGTGTCAACTGCAACTGCCGTCTTACCTGTCTGCCGATCTCCTATTATCAATTCCCGCTGGCCGCGGCCGATGGGGACCATTGCATCGATCGCTTTGAGACCCGTCTGGAGAGGTTCCTTCACCGGTTGCCGATCGACAACGCCCGGTGCAATGCGCTCGACCGGATAGTAAATGTCTGTGAGGATCGGTCCACGATCATCAATGGGATTTCCAAGTACGTCTACGACTCGGCCTATGAGAGCGTCGCCGACCGGAACCTGCATGATTCGTCCCGTGCGCTTCACGAGATCGCCTTCGCGTATGACCTGAAAGTCACCAAACAAAACCGCTCCCACCTTGTCCTCTTCCAAATTCAGAGCCAGACCCCGGACGTCGTGAGGAAACTCCAGGAGTTCGCCTGCCATGACTTTTTCCAAACCATGGATTTCGGCGATGCCGTCGCCAATCTTGATAACTGTGCCCACTTCCGTAACGGTGACCCCGGCCTCAAAACTTTCAATTTGCTTGCGAATAATCTCGTTGATCTCGCTGGCTCTAATAGTTTCCATGATCTCCTCTATGCCGCTTCAGGCCTTGGATTACTTAGTTACCGGCTAGTTCCACTGCAAGCCGATCGAGTTGGTTTCGCACGGATCCATCAAATACGGTTGAGCCTATATGAGTTATGATGCCGCCTATGATTTCTTCATCGGTCGTAAAGTTGAGGCGCACAGTCTTGCCAGTTGCGGACGCAAGTGTATCTCGGAGGGCGTTCTTGGCTGGCTCGGGTATGGTTCGCGCAGTAATAACATTGGCAGCAATCACGCCGCTTCGTTCGTCGAGCACCAGGCTAAATCGCTCCGCGACCTGTCTAAGTTGAGAAAGTCGCTGATTTTTTAAGAGTACTTGAAGAAAACCGGCGGTCGTCTGCCGTACTTTGGTCCGAGAAATCAACTGCTCAAGAACACTTCGTTTTTGGTCGTAGGATATCGTAGGGTTGGCAAAGACTTCTCGCAGTTGAGGGTTCGAATCGATCATTGAAGCCCAGGAATCGATTTCAGCTTGGACTTCTCGCTCCTCCTTTCGCTCGATAACGACATCAGCAAGAGCCAGGGCATAGCGTCGCGCGACGGTTTGCAAACTCAAATCTTGCTCCCCCTAAGTTCGGCAATACTCGCCCCAATGAGTCGTGCGTCATCTTCAGGTCGTATCTCCAAAAGAACAGATTCTTTGGCAAGCTCTATGCTTCGATTCGCAAGAAATCGCCGCAATTCCTGCTTGGCGATCTTAGCTGCCGTTTCAATCTCCCTTTGAGCTTGCTGCTTTAGTTTTTCAAGTTCTTTATCGGTTGCCAACCTGAGGCGCTCTCTCTCCAGTTCCGCCTCGGCCCGCGACTGTTCTTTTAACGCAGCTATGTCTGAATTGAGATGTGCCAGCAATGCCTCAGCTTCGGCGAGTCGCGCTAGAGCTTCATCTCGCTCCTTCTGAGCCTGTAACAGTTCCGCTTTGATTCCTTCACGCCTGGCCACCAGAGCCTCACGTAGACGTCTCCGCAAAATAAAAATCGCGACGCCTAAAAAAATAGCAAGATTAATAAACTTCCAGAGCTCCAACCCAGGATAGTTTAACCAGCTCACTGATTCTACAGAAACCATGAGCGTTAAGAGAGGTAAGATTACAGGCATCATCTCAGTCTAAGAACCATGTGTGGGACGACCCAATATCTGGTAGCTGATGAGTTCAGCCATGCTGCTAGCTTGAGCCTCAAGCTCGCGCCTTATCTGTTCCTCTAGTTGCCGCGTCGTCGCAATCTCAGACGAAACCCAAGTGGCCATTTCTTCTTTCACCGATTGCAGCTTCTCTTGCTTTTCTTTTATTGCTCTAGCCCTTTCCTGTTCCAGTAGCCGATATCCCTCAGCCCTGGCTTTGCGCAATTCGGTTTCGTATCGTTGGAGCATTTCTTCCCGAGCAGCAGCCATCGCTTTTGCCTTATCCTTGCGCCCGCGGACGTACTCTTCCCGCTCTCGGAGTATTACGTTTATCGGTTTAAGCAGGGTCCTACTTAACACCACTACCATCAATCCCACAAAAAGGAAGTGAAGCAGTAGAGTCCCATCAGGAACCAACTGAATAGAACTCTCCGCCAAAAACATTATTGACCTCTGCCTAAGGGTATGGAGTTAGCAGCGCAAAAGCGCGGGAGTCTAACATGAGGCAATAGAGTGGTCAACTAACGTCTCCTGCCAAACGAAGATGGGCTCACGAAGGCTTTCCAAATAAGACATCAAACGCTTGATTGTATATTGTACAGGCAGCACGGTCGGCGGGGCATTGGCTGGTTGTAGATTGTACAAGTGGGCTATTGATTCTTAGTAATAACCGTATAAATCCGATCAAGATCGTCCTGATTAAAAAACTTAATCTCGACCGTTCCCTGGCCACCTTCGCGCTGTACTATTCGCACTTGTGTGCCGAGAGCCCTTCTTAGTTTTGTCTCTGCTGCTCGAATGTTGGCATCACTAGGCTTCGGGCTTCGCAAATTCTTGCTGACTGCTCCGCCTTCTGTCATCGACTTGACGAGACTCTCGGTAGAACGCACCGACAAATCTCGATCGATAATCCGACGAGCGACTCGCCGCTGAAGGTCGACGTGCGGCAAGCCCAGGATCGTGCGAGCGTGGCCTGTCGATAGCTTTCCCTCCGTTACTAGCTGTTGAATGTCGTCCGGCAGGCGGAGGAGTCGGATATAGTTGGTTATATAGGAACGGTCTCGGCCTAATCTTGTTGCGAGCGCATCCTGTGTCAAGCCTACGGTATCGATCAGGTTTCTGTACGCTTGGGCCTCTTCGATTGGGTTTAGATCTTCGCGTTGAATGTTTTCAATAAGAGCGATTTCCAATAGATCATGATCCGGGACCTCTTTTACGACTATAGGCACTCTTGAAAGCCCAGCCATCTTCGCGGCGCGCCAACGTCGCTCACCCGCGATGAGCTCATACCTCTCGTCACGCCTGCGGACAAGAAGAGGCTGAACAACCCCATGGCTCCTTATCGAATCAGCTAGACCGGCCAAACTGACGGGGTCGAAATAGGTTCGCGGTTGCATGGACCCAGCATCGATTAAATCGATCTCGACTTCGTATGGCTCGTCGCGGAGGTCTACTGTTCGATCAGACGACAGCAGCGCTCCCAGTCCCCGGCCCAGCGCTTTTCGATTCATAGATAATCTCCTTGGCCAACTGAGCATAGGCTTCAGCGCCTTTAGATTGGGCGTCATAAACAACTATCGGTTTTCCGTAACTAGGTGCCTCAGCGAGTCTGACGTTTCGCGGAATTACAGTTCGAAAAACCTGTTGGCCATAGAAGTCGCGTAAGTCTGAAGCTACAGCCGACGACAGATTTGTCCGCTCGTCGTACATGGTTAGAAGTAGTCCTTCGATTGTGAGGCTTGGGTTATGAAGTCGCCTAATTTTAGCGAGGGTATCAAACAACTCCGTTACCCCTTCAAGCGCGTAGTATTCGCACTGTATCGGCACGAGCAACGACTTGGCCGCCGTGAGCGCGTTTAGTGTCAGCAATCCAAGTGAAGGAGGGCAATCAATTATGAAATAGTCGTATTGGGCGTCGACGCTGGCAAGTGTTCGTCGTAGTTGGAATTCCCTCTGTTCGACATCCACCAGCTCTACTTCAGCACCGGCTAAGTCCTTATTTGCAGGCACAGCGCTTAATGTCGGTATTTGAGTTTGAAGAATAAGCGATTCGATCGGCTCACCTAGAACAAGAGAGTGGTAGAGACCTCTACGAAAACTGCCCCTTTGGATTCCGACGCCTGAGGTGGCATTACCTTGAGGATCCGCATCCACCAATAAAATCCGTAACCCCCAAGTCGCAAGCACTGCAGCGAGGTTCACCGCCGTCGTAGTCTTCCCAACTCCGCCTTTTTGATTGGCAACGGCGATAGTTTTAGCCATAAACAGGCGAGCACCCCTTCTGCTTCTTATAATTATTGCCGCCTAAACTAGCACACTCGATTCTGTGACGGCTACCTTACGCAAGCGCGGCCATGGTTTTATTAGCTTACAGGGGTGTGGCTTCACATGCCCCGGTCCAGCAATGGGACACGTGAAACCTTTCAGGCTGCTTTCTGTTGTTGAGAGAGGAAAACAAGAAGCGCCGACAAAGCCGCGGGTGTTAGTCCAGGAACAAGCCGCGCGTCCCCAAAAGTTACCGGCTTTGCCCGCTCGAGGCGCTGTACGGCCTCGTTTGAGAGTCCGCCGATGTCTCCAAAAGTCGTCTCGACTGGGATTCTCAAGGCATCATGCTGGTAAAGCCTTGCGACAGTTGCCTTGTGCGACTCCAAATATCCCGCATACAGAGAGTCAGCCAACGCCGACGTCAGATCCGCTTCACTGACATCAGACTGCAACTCAGCAGACAGCAATGACATAATGAGTTCGTTTTGGATGCCGGGACGTTTGGCGAGTTGTGCCAGCGAAATGGAATCTCCCAAGTCCGTGTTCAACAAGGTCGCCAGCGCGGCATATTGGGCATCGGCACGTCTGAACCGAGTATTATCGAGTGCAATTTTCAACTTTACCAACCTTGCACGTCTTAAATTAAAACGGTCCCAATCTGTATCGCCCACCAAGCCGAGCTCCCTGCCATAGGACTGAAGTCTCGCATCCGCATTGTCGTAGCGCAAAGCCAGTCGATACTCGGCCCTAGACGTAAAGATTCGATAAGGCTCGTCAACACCCTGTCTAATCAAATCCTCAACCAAGACCCCAATATAAGACTCTTCTCTTCGCAGTCGAAGAGGCTTCCGTCGCTGGACTAGCAAAGCGGCGTTAATGCCGGCAATCAGCCCCTGGCAGGCCGCCTCTTCGTAACCTGTGGTCCCGTTTATTTGCCCGGCGTGAAAGAGGCCCGACATGCGCACGGTCTGAAGATCTGGACGCAACTCACGAGGATCGATATAGTCATATTCTATGGCGTAACCGGGCCTAATGATCTTCGCTTCCTCGAGGCCGGGGATCATTCTCACCAGGTCCTGCTGCATTTCGGCCGGTAGGGAGGTCGAGAAGCCGTTAAGATAGACCTCGTTGGTATCATGCCCTTCCGGCTCGAGAAACAATTGGTGACGCGTTTTCTCTGCGAACTTAACCACCTTGTCCTCGATCGATGGACAGTACCGAGGTCCAACCCCTTTGATTTTCCCTGAATACAACGGTGATTCTGCGAGATTTGCCCGAATCGCGTTGTGCACCTCAGCAGTTGTATAACCGACAAAACAGTTGATTTGTTTCTGTGTCAGATGATCTGTCGAAAATGAGAATGGAACGGGTTTCTTGTCTCCTGGCTGCGGTTCAAACGCGCTCCAGTCAATTGTTCTGCCGTCGAGTCTTGGAGGAGTGCCTGTTTTTAGTCTGCCAACGGGAAATCCCAGTCTACGGAGAGCCTCCGCCAATTCAATAGATGCAGGTTCGCCGGCGCGTCCCGCGCTATAAGTTCGCCGTCCAGTGTGCACTACACCGTTTAAGAACGTTCCGGTAGCAACGACGATTGCGCTGGCACCCAACGTTCTTCCATCTTCCATCTCGACTCCGACGATGTGTCCGTTATCAGTAATCAAATCCACCGCTTTACCTTGACGGAGGTGCAAATTGGACGTCCCTTCCAGCGTTCGTCGCATTTCGCTGCGGTATAGAAGGCGATCCGCTTGAGCCCGAGGCGACTGGACAGCCGGTCCACGCGAACGATTCAACAATCTAAATTGGATCCCAGTGCGATCGATAACACGACCCATGATGCCCCCCAGAGCATCTATTTCCCGAACAAGATGCCCCTTGGCGATTCCACCAATAGCGGGATTACAAGACATTTGTCCGATAAGATCTAAGTTCAGAGTCAGCAAAGCCGTTTCGGCTCCGAGCCGGGCGGACGCGGAGGCAGCTTCACAACCGGCGTGGCCAGCTCCGATAACTACAACCTCAAAAACTTCGTCGAAGGACATTTCTATTTTCCAATGCAGAATGTCGCAAATATTTGCGATAGAATTTCTTCAGTCGTTGTTTCGCCTGTTATTTCTCCCAGAAACCTTAGCGCATTATGCAAGGGCTCCAGTACTAATTCTTCGCTTGCTCGACCACTTAACAAGACTTCTGCGGCTTTCAGTTCGCGATGGGCATGACGCAGTAAATCATGATGCCGCGCGTTTGTCACAAGCAGGTTTCCGGATTCCATCATCGTCATGTCAAACATTTCCAATATAGCAGTCCGCAGATTATCCAGGCCCTCACCGGTTAGAGCTGACACATGAATGGCGTCATGACTCAAGAGTTCGTCGCTACTCGTTTGATAGCGAGGCAAGTCACACTTGTTGAGCACGAGTATTCGGCGTGCGACTTGAGTAGAAGTTAGAACTCTCAAGTCCTGGGGGCCTATTGGAACAGATCCGTCCACTACCACCATTACCAAATCCGCGTCGCTCATCGAACGATGCGTCCGCTGTATTCCCAAGCTTTCGATCCTGTCTGGCGTTTCCCGCAAGCCAGCCGTGTCACTAAGCAGGACCGGCACTCCTTCCATATCCACCGGCTCGGACAATGTATCCCGGGTAGTACCTGGCATGTCACTGACTATGGCCCTCTCGCGCGCCAGTAACCTGTTGAACAGACTAGACTTACCGACATTTGGCGAACCTACGATGGTAAGTTTGATACCGTCTTGCAGCAAATGGCCAGCGCTATAACTGCCAGCCAGCGTTTCGACACCACTACCAATCAACGTCAAGCTCTCTTCGATCAGTCTTACCTGCGGCGGAGGGAGATCATCTTCGACAAATTCAATCGCAGACTCAAGCAGAACGATAACCTCTATGAGTGTATTCTTAAGGGGTTCGAGCGCAGCTGCTAGCTCGCCATTGAGCTGTCGAGCGGCTTGCCTGGCGGCGGCTTCGGTTTGCGAAGATATTAGATCGCGAATCGCTTCCGCCTGGGCCAAGTTCAGTTTTCCATTAGACAGAGCTCGAAGAGTGAACTCCCCTGGTCCAGCGAGCCGGGCTCCAAAGCTCAGTGCCAGGTCGATGATACGACGAAGCACAACCGGTGAGCCGTGACAGCTCACCTCAACGACGTCTTCACCTGTTAGCGAATAAGGTGCTTTGAAATAGGTAATGAGAGCCTGATCGATGATCTCGGAAGTCTGTGAATCCTTGAGGTTCTGTAAAGTAGGACGTCGAGGTTCGACTTCAAACGACAAACCTGCGATCTGCCTGCTGATTCTTAGGGCATCAGCACCACTCAAGCGAATGATACCAAGTGCGCCGCGCCCTCGCGGGGTAGATATAGCGACGATTGTACTCATCGTTATGCTTGATTGAAGGGCGGCAGTGCGGTGGTTGACAGGTTATTTACGAGACACGTTTGGTCGGATTCTTCAGGGAAACTTTCAACCTGCGCTCGGTGCGCTCGCCGATGGACTCCGTATGGACATCCTCTATCTCCGCCAGAGTAAGGTGAATAATTCGTCGCTCGTTTGCGCTCATCGGTTCGAACGTAAAAGCCATACCTGTCGTGCGTACCTGGCTCGCTGCATGATTTGCCATAGCCTTGAGCTCGGCTTCGCGCGTGGCCCGAAACCCATGTACATCGCAAATAAGTCGTGCCCCCGAAGCTAAGCTGCGTCCGTAGATCTGGTTAATAAGATGCTGAAGTGCTTCTAGCAGTTCTCCGGTCTGACCTTCCAAAAGCTCGGCGTCCGCACCGTCGATATCCAGTACCTGGCCCGCGAAACCCTGCTTCAAGCTTACTCGGAGTTGTAAGCCGAGATTCGTAAAGAGATCCTCAAGAAACTCTGTCGCCTGTTGGGAAACGTCTTCCATAATTGTTACCAACCACATTAGCGCTTAAATTATTTACGCGCGTTTCAAAGGGGGACTACCGGAAGGATCTTCTGCATCTTCTGATTTGGTCCAATGATTTATCATATACTGTTGACTGAATCCAACGATATTACCCACCAACCAGTAGAGTAACAATCCGGACGGAGCGCCCCACAAAACGTAAAGCATGAAAACCGGCATTCCGATGGCCATCATTTTTCTTTGCAGTGGATCCGCAGAGGGTGCTGGCGTAATCAACTGTAAGACGATCATTGTTCCCGCCATGAGGATCTCAAGTATGTGATAGGGATCACCGGACGAAAGATCCGGCAACCAAAGAAAGGTGGCCTGACGAAAATCCAGGGATATGGTGATTGCCCGGTAAAGCGCAAACAGAAAGGGCATCTGAATGAGCAAAGGTAAACAACCACCCAGTGGATTGCCTTCCTTCATCAGACGGAGTTGTTCTACCTGCAGCTCTTTAAGACGAGGGTCGTTTTGCTTCATACCCTTGATCTTTTCCTGCAGTTCCTTCATTCGCGGAGCCAACTTTTGGGCCTTCTTCATGGCCCTGGAGGAGCGCCATTTCAACGGAAAGAAAAGCGAGTAAATTACAATCGTAAAGAGAATAATTGCTATGCCGTAGCTGCCGGTCAAGCGATGAAGAGTTGTAATGGACCAAAGAATCGGAACAGCCAACGGGCGCGACAACCATCCCAACCAACCATAATCGATCAAGCCTTCCAAATCGATTGGGCGGCTCACCACCTGACTGATCTGGGTGCTGGCGGATGTCAGGAGATAGTGATCTTTTGGGCCAACATAGATAATGGTATGGGAACCAGTGGCACCAACCGGCACAAGGCCTGTCACCAGGTATCTCTTTTCCGCCTTGCCGTTAGCTTGGTAGTCATACTGTACCGTACGGTATTCGAGGCCATCAGATCTCTTGTCTGGCACGGCCACCATCGCGAAATATGTGTCGCCAACACCGGCCCAATCGACTGGCCCACTGAGAACGAGTCGATCAGGGCTATTCTTATTTGTGTTTATTCCTACTGCAGGATGCCGCTCAACTTTGTTACCGGCGTAAGCAATCGCTTCGGGTGCCACGGAATAAAACGTATGATGACTAACGCCCTGATCACCAATACTAGGACCGACAGTAAGTTTCACCTGGGGAACAGTCTCGTCACCACGCTTAACTAAAAGTGTTAGGTCTGTGTCATACCGATCAGCGTCAAACGCAAGTGTTTTTCGCACCTGCAAGCGACTGGCGCCGTCTTCCAGCACGAAGGTCAGTTGCTTCTTTTCGCCTGGCGCCAAACTTACTTCGACATCTCCGTTGTTACCCTCCACGCCCTCCAATTTGTAAGTAGCAGAACTGAGAGTCGAATCCAGATTAGTATCGCCAGTGACTACTTGAAGCGGCACCTGTCGAGGTTGTCTTTTCAAGCCTTCAGGAGAGATGAGTTCCAGAGGTATGCGATTTTTCCTGTTTCCTGCGACAGAGTAGATCTCACTTCCGCTATTCTTATTTTTCTTTATTACCCAACTGGTGGGCTCCGCTCCCCGAGTATCAAATTTTGCTTCATAAAGAGGCGTCTTAATCCGTATCGTTCTTTGAGGCGCGGCTGCAGGTGATGGCGTTGTAGTTCCAGCTTGAACGGGAGGCAAATTCGTCGACTGTGCTTGAGACGAACCAACCTGCGCCGACGAACTTGGTACCGAACTTGGCTGATTGTTGTTTTGAGGGGGCTTAACGGGTACCAAGTAACTCCACAGAAAGAGTATGGCTGTGGAGATCGCTAATGCGAGTATGAGTCGTTTTTGTTGCATTTAAGTTTGTCAGTGCTAAGAAGACGTCATTCCGAAATGTCCGGAAGCCCGATCATTTTACCGGATCATAACCGCCGGGGTGGAAAGGATGGCATCGCAGTAATCGCCGTAAAGCAAGACCGCTGCCGCGCAACGCTCCATACCGAGCAATCGCGTCAATCGCGTATTCCGAGCATGTGGGAATGAATCTGCAAGAAGGAGGTAGAAGTGGTGAAACCGCCAATTTATAAGTTTTTAGGATTGAGATTAGAACTGTTTTCACACAACTATGGTTTGACTAATGTGACGGCATCATCTTCTTGCCTACCAACTCTTTCGACAATCTCGCCAAACTCCCTCGCGGGAGCGTAAACCTTATCATTCAAGACTGCGGCCTTAGCGTTGAGTACCCAATCGTAATTCTTGCTAAGAGCTCGCAAAGCTGATTCGTTTGATCGGAACGTCTCTCTCAACAATCGCTTGGCACGATTCCGTTGAACTGCTTTGCCCAATGCCTTCTTTGATGCCGTAACTCCGAGACGGTGTAGCGGTCGCTGATTGTCAATGACGAAGACGGTTATGAATGCGCCTTCATAACGCTTTCCATTCCGATAAACATGTTGGAATTCTGCTGAATCACGCAAATTGTTCTTCATGCACTGTTCGGATTTAGTAATGAGCGGGCGTAAGGCGCTTTCGTCCCTTAGCGCGACGTCGCTTCAACACCAGTCTGCCATTCTTAGTCGCCATCCTGGCCCGAAAGCCATGGTTTTTCGCTCGACGTCTATTATTGGGTTGAAAAGTCCGTTTCGACATAGTCATCAATTCTCCTGTTGACGAAAACCCTAAGACTAATCGCGCCTTCTGGTTATGTCAAGAAAGCACCAACTCCGGGCACTGATGCAGTTTGGCATACGGAGGGGCGTTGCCCCAGGTCTCCGAAACTGCAGTTGCTGAATCAGCCTGAAGAGGTGCCTGACAGGGTGAGGTCAGAGAGCGTTGATCTAGCGCTAAAGGAGAGTAATGAATTTTCCAGACTCGAACAGGTGTTGTTCTATTAATAGTTCTGAGCGCCTCTCAGTTTGCTCGGGGGCAGCAGACTCAAGATGCTGCCATCATTCCAATGTGAAGCGAGGTTGAATGGACACGCTCGCTCAAGCGCGTTCGGCATCCTGCGGTTATGGAAAGTAAGAACGTATGAGCAATTCACGAATTCTCCTACTTCTGACCCTGATGTTGCAATTGTTTACCTCCACGTCCTTTGCACAAGGCTTCCCTTGGGATGATTTTAAACCCCGTACCTTAAAAAACATTGTCAGTATCGACGACAAAGAGGTCAAAGATTCTGAGCGTGAAAACAGTGTCATCTTTCACACCGACATGCTCCTTTCAGTAATAGGGTAAGGTATACTGGCAAGAGCAGAGCCCTCTCGGCAGTAAAGAAAGATTTCCTGAAGAAATGGGCACAAACCTTCACTCAGAATACCGACGAGTATTCAGCTCATTATGAAGACGATGTCTTAATATTTGGACCTGTTGTCCTAATTCGTACCTGTTTCAGGTTCCGGCGGAGACATATTTATTAGATTCAAGAGAGCATCAACGAGGTAACAACTCATGAGCGATGAATTGATCTCCAAAGCCGATAAAGCGCTAATCACCAGACTCGACGACATTGATTCCGCCTTCGTCATGCTGTTTCTGGTCGATCGATTCCACACGGAACAGATCCAAGCGTTCTCCAAGGAGCTGATTCTCGCCATTTGCTGGGAGGAGAGCTTCTTCCAAAACATCGCCCAGTTCGGTGGTGGTCCGGCAGTCGGTTATGGTCAACTCGAGGTCGACGGGCGCCGAATCGCGAATCAGCACTTAACCAGCAATCCCGGGGCAGGTGAAGGAGCTTTCAATCGTGGGGCGATTCTGGCGTCACGAGATACGAGCATCCTCGCGATCAGCCACTGTCTGGCCGGGCTTTTCGAACGTCTGAATAATTCGCAAAACGCGGCGCTCAGCGGCTATGCCGGCGCCCTACAAAGGCCCGCGAACGCACCCATTCCGAGCCGCTGGAAAGACTGCGCTACCGCACTTCAGAGCGTACTCGCAGGCGGCCCGACCACGTTCAACCCGATTGCCTTTGAGGATGCCCTGCGCAAGGCCAGAACGTTCGAGACATCGGGACCGGTCTATGACCACATTCACAGCCGGTTGTGGCCACTTGTCGACGTGCTCCAGCAGTTGGTCAATCCGGTTCAAATCGGTTCCCAGGGTCCACACGTCATGATAGTGCAGGACTCGATCAACAGGCTCCAGAACGTCGAACCTGGTAGCGCATTCTCGTCCCTACCGCTCGCCGTTGACGGCCAATTCGGACCGAAGACCCACACGCGTGTTAAGGAGTTTCAAGCGAAAAACGATCTGGTGTCGGACGGAGTCGTCGGGCCCCGTACCCGCAGCGCGATTAAGGGCAAGGCTCAAATGTTCCCGACGGCATGACGGCTTTTCTACGCCAAGGGATGATGACGTGGCTGATCGTGGTTGTGTTGGTGGTCGCTGGTGTTTACGTTCTCTTACGGCAACTCAATAAGCCGAAGTACTATCGAGGAATCACCAGAGATGCCTTCCCAAAATTCATTAATGACATGATGGCCCAAGGCGGACACCGTTTCTTATTGTTCTTTGAGCACGAAGGTTCAAACCGCTTCCTGCAGTTCGCTAAGTACATCGAGAACCCATATCGTCCACTTCACGCGTTAGGCCGCATCCTTCCTCCCGGCATAGACGCTTACGGAGTCAACACCAATGAAATTCTCGCGCGAGCTACCCGCTGCATTGATGAACCGCTCCATGCCAGCGAGTGCGGTTATCACAGAACTTGCCTAACCCAACGTGCGCGAAGCAGTCACCCGACAAGCTGAGCAAGCAAGCCGTAACGTTGCCAAACGAGGGAACCGAATTGCAGCGCGTGATGTCGCGATACGCGATTAAAAGATTTCCAGAGCCAAAGAGGCAGCAGTATCTGAGAGGCGCGGTCTGAGGTTACGGGTAAACGCTTCTAAAGGGATCTTGATGAAGACTTGCGATTTGATGAGGTTGGCCCATTGCGATGGGGCTTGACCGTTGCATTTGCGGTCTACTGCTTATTGGCAGCCCAGACTCCGGTAGTGTCCGCTCCAGCTCCATAGTCTGTTTACGATCTGGTGCTCCGTGCAGTTCGGACTATTGTCCCTCAATGGGCGTTTTCACGTTTTGACTCCACTGAGGTGGAGGTCCGGCTCGAAGCGATCCCGAAGGGATAAGATCCACATGTCGCGGCACGTAGGCAAGGCGACCGTAACTTCCGAAAGTTGGGAAAATTGGGATCACTTTCCCTGATCGACGAGAGCTTAGAAACAATGACCTTCGGTGACGGGAGTGTAACTTAATAGTACTTTGATTCAGCAGTTAGTGACCCACGCTGACCTTTGGTGAGGGTCCTGTTTTATTGCCACTGCTCCCTTGATCAATCTCAAACATCTATGTTAGTCTCCGCAGGCTTTGACAGAAGATCGTCTGTAAGTAATTGATAAGTAAAGACTTTAAAGCTTTACTTTAACGATGTAAGCGTTTTCCACACTCTTGTGGAAAACGCTGTGGAAAACTTCCGGACTGTGAAAGCCTGGTCTTCTGCTAAGGAAAAGGTAGGGCAAAGGACCCTTTCAATTTTAGCGTTAGCCTATCCAGTAGGTGTATGGTTTTGCTAAGGCGAGTTTAGTCAATTTGAATCCCTCCGGCCTCTGGTTTTTTAATGAACACTTCCGTTGAGACTAACATTTGGGGAGACATCCTCCATGCCCTGACGGGCAGACTGAATCAACAAACTCTCGAGACATGGTTTAGGCCGATTCGGTTCGAAGGCTTGGACAATTCGGAGCACGTCATTCGCCTTAGAGCGCCGAATCAAGTCGTGAAGGACTGGGTCGTAAGCAACTATTCCAAGCTGCTGGAAGAGTCCCTGGATGAATTGCGGTTATCCGGTTATTCAGTTGGTTGGGCTATCGAGAAGGAAGCCAGTAATGTTTTGGTTGATTGGAAGAGTAACGCCGGGCCGGAAACGCGATCCCTCACAGTCGACAACCAATCACGATCGATGCCGGCTGCTGTGCAGCCAGACAGTGGCTCTAGTATGTCCGAAAACACTAGTCCCTCCTCCAATCCGATTCAATCAGAACCTTCTCTCAGTTCAAAATATACCTACGAAAATTTCGTTGTTGGCTCCTGTAACCAGTTTGCACATGCAGCCTCGAT
>Ga0137389_10000651_pt1 | contig 19398 bp, 19 predicted proteins | sample 15con2h14BmetaG_FD_104645 | JGI IMG/M metagenome (GOLD analysis project Ga0137389, IMG submission 104645) | Vadose zone soil microbial communities from Angelo Coast Range Reserve, California, USA - 15con2h1.4B metaG | ecosystem: Environmental > Terrestrial > Soil > Vadose zone > Saprolite...
AGCGCGTTAACCAGGACTTGACCCATCGCGTGCCTGACAATTCGTTGGTTGCGATGCGTATGAAAAAGTTCCGCAATGAGAGCAACAACGCCGCTTAACTCGGCCAGATGCCACACTAAAATCCGCCGGTTTACGATCACAACCGCAATCGGGATGTTCATGAATAAGGAGTGGGCTCTGCATGCGCAACTGCGAGCTAAAGGAGCTTGCGATAAAATAAAGATAGTAGTGGAGTAGGACCGACACGTCGCTGGAGAATCGTATGGCTTATCAACCTATCGAAAACTACGGAATCATCGGCAACATGCGTACCGTCGCACTGGTGGGGATAAATGGATCCATTGACTGGTTTTGTTCCCCGCGTTTTGACTCTCCCAGTCTTTTCGGTGCGATTTTGGACAACGAAAAGGGAGGGCGATTCCAGATTTGCCCTATCGCCGAAGACGTGAGGCACAAGCAATTTTACTGGCCCTCGACCAACATTCTGATCACGCGATTCTTGCACAGGGATGGCATCGCAGAACTTGTGGATTTCATGCCAGTAGGCTTTCCTTCCGATTCGCCCTGGTACCACCATCTTTATCGCCAAATCAGGTGTGTCAGAGGTTCTGTTCGCGTCGGCTTGGCTTGTCGCCCCGCTTTCGATTACGGACGGAAGACCCATGAGACTACCGTCGATGCCAATGGTGCTGCCTTTAAGTCGGAAGGTTTGAGCGGAGCCCTCTCCTCTGCCGTGCCGCTGGTGCAGGACGGAAAAGGTGGAGTCACCACGGAGTTCGTTCTCGAGGAAGGGGAATCCCATACTTTTACCTTTAGCGGTGATTGTGATGAGGATTCTGGTCCCTGCCGACCTCCCACGGAATCAGAAGCGGAAGAGCTATTTCAGCGTACAGTGAAATTCTGGCATGGGTGGCTTTCTTCCTGTACCTACCGTGGTCGCTGGCGAGAACAGGTATACAGATCCGCCCTGGCCCTGAAGCTTCTTACCTTTGAGCCCACGGGGGCGATAGTTGCCGCAGCGACCACGAGCCTGCCCGAAGTTATCGGTGGCAGCCGGAATTGGGATTACCGGTATACGTGGCTTCGCGATGCCGCGTTCACTGTGTATGCCTTTCTGCGAATCGGGTTTCGGGAGGAAGCTGCCGGTTTTATGCGTTGGATAGGAGACCACGCTATGCGAGAGCCGCGCGATGGAAAGCCGACTCCGGTGATGTTTACCGTCGAGGGATCGAGTCAGATTCCCGAAATCATCTTGGGGCATTGGGAGGGATATCGCGGATCCGGACCGGTGCGAATTGGCAATGGCGCTGCTACGCAATTTCAAATCGATATCTACGGTGAGCTGATGGACTCTCTTTACCTCTACAACAAGTATGTCAGCCCGATCTCGTACGACTCTTGGGTAGGGGTTCGTAATCGACTCGAGTGGATCTGTGAGAACTGGCAGACCCCCGACTCAGGAATCTGGGAAATGCGCAATCGCCAGGAGCATTTCGTCTACTCGAAGGTGATGAATTGGGTTGCTTTGGATCGAGGCATTCGCCTTGCCGATAAACGCGCGCTTCCGGCAGACCGCGCGAAGTGGATCAAAGAGCGCGACCGAATCTACGAGCAAGTGATGACCCGTGGCTGGAACGAGAAGCGCCGGGCGTTTACGCAATATTACGGCAGCGACGATCTGGACGCATCGCTTCTGATTATGCCCCTGGTTTTCTTTATGGTGGCCTCTGATCCCCGGATGATCAGCACGATTGATGCAATCATGAAAGGCCCCCGCGATGGCGGGCTCGTGAGCGACAGCTTGGTTTACCGCTATCCGCCAGATCCCCGCGTAGATGGACTTCCGGGTGCGGAAGGCACGTTTAACATGTGTTCGTTCTGGCTCGTTGAAGCGTTGGCGCGGGCGGGGCAAGCGAAGCCTGAAAAGCTAGATCAGGCCGGTCTGATCTTCGAGCGCATGCTAGGATACGCCAATCACCTCGGGCTCTTTGCAGAACAAACTGGCTCGCAGGGCGAGGCACTTGGGAATTTTCCACAAGCTTTCACACACCTTGCATTGATCAGCGCCGCGTACAATCTTGATCGCGCGCTTGGCAATCGGAACTGACGTTTCAGAATGGCTAACTCCTGGTAAGTCGGGTATAACCGGAAAAGTGGGTTCTAGAACTGCAAGTCACCGATGACCGTTTCTGAAGCATCGGTTTCCTTTTTCTTCCAGCAACGCTACTGCGGAGGATGATCCCCTGGGAGTTTTTGTAAATTCGCAATATCTCCAAGGATGGCTTTCACGGTCGCGTCAACCAAAATCTGGCCTTTTTCTTTCGTCGCGAGCGTCGGGTCGCCCCAAGCGCCAGTAGGTGAATACGTCCCCTCGGCTGCTTTCGGGTTCCGCGTCAGTGGTCCGCGACGGTCTGGACTCAGTTCTTTGACAGCGCGCGACATTCGGACGGTATTCGGAGCGATGTAGAGCATCATCGACGTTTCGATTTCGTCAGCGTGCGTGCCTCCCGCTTGCTGCTGCACTTTCTTGACCACCGCATCAATCTCGTCCCAATCGAAGTACCTGAGAGTCACACCTTCCGAAGCGAGGGTTTTCGCCGCTTCGGAGAGTGGCCTGATCGTCGAAATTCCCGTGTTGAGGATGTAAAAACGACGGGGACCGTAGGACGCAATTGAATGGCAGATATCTACGATCATATCGCGCGCCGTTTCCTTTCTTAGGGAGGTTGAGCCCGGATATTCAAGGAACGCGGGATAGTAACTGTAGTTGATGGTGGGTGCGATGACCACCGGGGCAGCGGCGAGTACTTGTTCCTTCAAATATTCCGCCATGACCCAATCGTTGTTCAGCTGCAAATGCCTTCCGTGTTCCTTCGACTCCGCGCCCAGTGGTATGACCACGATGCGATCCGGGCTCAATGCGTGCTCCGCTTCGTCCCATGAGAGTTGCTCCAGAAAAACGCCGCGTTCGTTCTGTGGTGTTGAGGACGTCGACCGCGTTTGTGGGAAGCACTGCACTGCAAACGCCGAGGCGGCCAGCAGCGCGAGAACGAACCGACGCACGACGTGATCGTGAGTCACTCTAGGAACTCGTTTCATTGGTTTCTCCTCTGCGCAGGAGTCCGACTTAGAAGGCCAGGCGCAGAAGAAGCATTAAACCCATCAAGAAATCTGTGTCAACTCCTGATTAGTCGGGTAACCGGACTTTTGATCCTAGTACCCACTTTTCCGGTAACCGCGTTTACCAGGACTTGTTCTTGACCGAAAAAGCCGTGCTCTCGCAAAGAGGGGTTGTGGGGGCAGCTTCTAATTATTTGGAGTTGGTGTCGCATCCGAGCCGGGTTCCTGCTGCTTACTCTTGCCCGGCGCAGGGGTCTGCGGCGGCATCACCAGGAACATCACGCTTCCGCCCAATTCTTCGGAGAACTCGGTGGGACTCTTTTCCAGTTTGAGGCGGATCCCGTCCGCCGAGCGATCGCGCGGCGCGTCCGCCAAAGCGCAGTTTACCTGCAGCACGGCGCTCATTGGCATTCCCGAAGCAGGCAGCAGGCGGATACGAAATACCGCCAGGCCGCCGATAGGTACAGGACCGAAGGACATCGGCGATGGATTGGGGCGGAAGCCTGGAACTCCTGCAACTATGCCTCGTTGCCGAAGCGCATTCGGCGCAGCGCCGTATAAATCAAAACTAATCAGTTGATTCGAGGTCCAGACACCAGTTTCGACCACGGCCCCGTCCGGGATTTTGTGAGCAAAGGTGCCGGCCGCATTTACCGACTTGGTTTGGGTGTTGAATGTGCCCGCGCCGGTGAGCTCGTAGGTATCACGGCGTGCCGACCTGGCCACCGCTGGGCAACTGCCGGAGTCGCAAAGGAACCCCGAAGCCACCAAGAAGGTGTATTCAGGGGAGATATTCTGGGCGATGACCGCGTCACCACTCAGAATCATGCTCAGGACCGCCGCGACACCCGTCGCGACAATCAGGCTCGCAACTATCTTCCGCATGGACATGACTTACTCCCCTGCAAGGCTGCCCTCCTGGGAAACTATCCAGGAAAGCAGCCACATAGACTGGCTAGCTCAGGGCGTCCTGACGAAGCCGTGCTGCACGCTATTTTCGTCAATGTAGTTCCCGATGACCACCCCCGCTGGGTTAATGCCAATGACAAAGGTACCCTGCACCGCCTCCGGATCGTTCACCGAGTTGACAGTGCCGTTGGCAGCGCGCAGGAAGCTTATCGGCACGTTGGCACAAGAGACGCTAGTGCAAACGGTGTTTTGAACGTTACCCGCGACCGCTCCCGACGAATTGATGGACGCGGCACCGCCAAAGGTCCCAAGCTGAGGGGTGGCAAAGTTGCTGAAGGCACCGTTGCTAGCTCGAAGGAAGACGCGAAGTTCCGAGTTTTGCGTGGTGTCAACGTAGAATCCGGTGACAATCCCGCTGTTGTTGATGGAAGTAGGCGTAGTGCCCATGAAGAAGCCGGCGGCGGCGTTCGGAGCGTCGAATGTAGTGAAGTTGCCGTCGATGGTGCGCAAGAAGCCATGAATCGCGCCGTTCGAGTCGAAGTAACTGCCCAAAACCAGCCTTGCTGAAACACACGCATTTCTCTTTTCCCAATCTGCACTACATGAAGTCGCAACCAGTCAACCTGCACTAGTCGCACCGCCAACTGTTGGTTAACTTTGACATTCAGCCAGTACGGTTAATGGAGATAAACAATCTGGGTTCTCGCAACAAATGATGGCGACGAGCGTAAATTATTGTGACGGTTAGAAGTTCTTAGGTTGTGTGGCAGGATCGTCGGGGCTCGGGGAGGAGCCGCCGGCAGCGTCGAGTGCACGCGGCAAGCTGCCGGGATCAGTTGCGAGTCCCGCGAGCGTGGTTTGTGCATGTTGATCCACTGCGCCAACAGCAGCCACAAGACACGAATAGAGGAATGCTTTAATGCCAGAGCGAAATTCCATGGCGGATTGCTCGGCGGCCCGGGCGACATCGGTTTCCAGAGTGCGACGGCGCGACTCGATAGCAGTGCGGCTTTCGGCTTCGAGCGAAGCAATGGAGGAAGTAACGCGTTCATTGACTTCCTCGAGCATGAGATCGATTTGGAGCTCAACGCGGCGCTGAAACTCCTCAAGGGTTGTGTTGGCTGACTTTTGCAGGAGAGACCGCGCTTCGCTTGTGCGGGCCTCAAGTTCCAGTGAGGCTTCCCTAGACATGGCCTGTTTTTGTTCCATTAAACGGATGAGTTCACGGTCGGAAACACGAGCGGCTGCAGTTTCAAGTTCCTTCGTGGCGTGATCCAGGGACTCATCGATGGTGGAAAGATCCGGTGGACGAAGTTCGCGGAGGGATCGATCGGCCAGGCTTTTGACTTCTGCCAAATGGTCGCGTGTCTCGCTGGAGAGTCGTTCGATCTGCTGGGAGAAATTATCGGTGCGATTGCGGACCTCGCCGAGAAGTCGTTCGAAGTGGCCGGAAACCTCACCGAGGCGCCACTCGAGGTGGCTCAGAATCTTCTCGCGCGAAGAGTTCAGAAGCGAATCGAGGCTCTCTTGTGTCACACCTGTATTCGCGTTGACCAGGAGAGAGCGGAGTCCCGAGAGGTCTTGTTGGTGTTCCAAGCGTGCCTGCCTGGTCTCGGCGGTGAGACTCTCAAGTTGACGGGCAATCTCGTCGATTCGACGATGAGCGAGATCGTTCTGCTGTTCGAAGGCAGTGTAATGTTCAGCAAGGCGTTCTTCCAGGCGGCCCAGGGTCTGTTCCCTTGAGGAATGGACAAGCGAATCGACGTATTCCTGGGAAACGCTGCCGCCGATAGAAGACAAAAGGGAATGTGCCTCGGCTACGCTCTCGTTGAGTTGTGAACGAGCCTCGCGCGCCGTGAGTTGCGTGACCTCGTCGAGCCGAACCAAGTGCTGCCCGAAAACCTGGGTGGCCTTAGCTTCAAATTCACTGTTGGCACGATCAAAGGACTCAATCAGGCGAGCATGCAGCTGAGGCGATATTTCGTTGGCGAGGCGTTCGACAAACTTCTGTGCGTCAGCAAGAGTTTGCTGGGAATTACGGCCGAGATCCTGGAGGCGGCCGGAAAGCTCTTCGGCGTGAGCGCGATAGGCGACAAACTGCTTTTCCGATAGGTTACGCATTTCTGCCATACGGTCGGCAGAGAAATTCTCGACTTGGTGGGCGTTGGCTCGCCAGCTTTCCTCAATTTTATCTAGAGCAAGCTTCACAGCTTGATCGAGTTGCGTAGTGAGTGAAGCTTGCACGGCTCTGTTCGCGGCGACCTGAATCTGACTCTTCAGCGCCTGGAGGATCTGCTCCGAGGTAATGACAATTCGCTCGGTCTTGGCAGGCGCGGGTGCCTGCGCTGACGCAACTTCTGCCGCGGGGGCGGCGGCAATCGGAGGGCCAGGAAACACCGTGACTTCGGATCTCCGCTCCGTAGACGTTGACGGCTTTCCATCAAAGGAAGTGAGCGGACCTGAGGTTGCCGGTGCGGGAGCCACACCAGTCGCTGTTCCTACGAAGGAATTGCTCCCGCCGAGAAGTCGCTGCCAATCTTCGGGTGGCCTAGGGATTCCCCAAATGTTTCCCGGGGTGTCCAATTCGACGCCAACCTGGCAAAGTTCGCGCGGGTTCTGGCCAGAAAGGACAGAACGAACACGCGCGCGGATGACCGGTGAATAGGTGCCATCGGTTCCAGTGACTTGCATATTGACCCACCCATCGTGAACATAGTCATGACGGGAACGATAGCGGCAGCCGTGAAGATTCACGGCAACTGCGGAGGTTATCTCTTGAAAATTTTCGCCGCGGCGATCAGCGCCGCGGATCAGTAGCGGAACCCGTTGCTCGATGCGACTACTGCGTCGGAGATCGACACTGTGTATAGAACGCGAAGGTGGCGTTGTTGTGGGTGTGCTCATCTCTTCACCTTGGAGATTCGGGCGATTTACTGTCTCGCGCTGATCTTCAGATTGGAGGACCTTAGGCGGGGCGTCAGAATTAATGAGTTTATCCAAGACTTGAATCTCTCTCAATCCGACTCTGCGCAACAGGCCAAGGAGCAGAGCTGCTCCGGAAGTTCGCACAGCAAGCCAAAAAGAGAGTGGCATACAGATGGCGCGGGGCAACCCACAGTAATCCACCGAGAGGGTTGGTTACATCAAAAGCCCCGTCTATGCGAGGATTTTCCTTAATCCAAGCCCCGGGTTCAAGGGAATTGTGTCGGGTCCCTTAAAGTTTGGTGCGAAATGCTGCCCGAGTGCTACGTGTCGCTCAGAGAAAAATTCCTCGTCTCAGAGACTAGATCATAATCAGGTATGCAAAGGATTGAGGGCGATAGCTGATTGACGCGACTAACCAGGAGTTAGTCAAGAAATCCGCTCCCTGCTGGCTGTATAATTTCCGAATGTTTGTCCTCAGGGCGCTCCTAGCGACTCTTCTCCTAGCTCAGTTCGTCGCGGCGCAAGAGCATGTCTCCTTTCCTACCGAGGACGGAGGCGTAGTCTATGCCGACATCTACGGAAAAGGCGAACGCGGGCTGGTGCTCGCCCACGGGGGCCGCTTCAACAAGGAAAGCTGGGAGAAGCAGGCTCGAACGCTCGCGTCGGCAGGATTTCGAGTTCTAGCGTTCGACTTCCGCGGCTATGGTATGTCGCGCGGCCCAGGTGACTCTGTCCCCATGAGCGCACCGCTCCACTTGGATGTGCTGGCGGCCGTTCGCTATCTGCGAAAGACGGGTGCGAAGACTGTATCGGTTGTTGGAGGGAGCATGGGTGGAGGAGCTGCTGGCGATGCATCGATTGCCTCCCAGCCAGGTGAGATCGATCGCGTGGTTTTCCTTGGCGCCTACCCGAACGGTCCGGCAGAGAAGCTCAAGTGCCCTTCGCTATTCATAGTGGCACGCGACGACGCAAACGCAGATGGACCACGTCTCCCCAGGATTCAAGAGCAGTACCAGAAAGCTCCCGAACCAAAAGCGCTGATCATTCTAGATGGCTCTGCACATGCTCAGTTTCTCTTTCAAACTGATCAGGCAGAACGCGTGATGAGGGAGATCCTCCACTTCCTTTCCGCGAAGTGAAACATTTCGTGTGGATGAATGAGGGCTACTTGGGCGACTGGCCTAAGTCCTGATAAACGCTGCCGGACAAGTGGAGTTCCGGTACGAAAGACGTCCGGTAACGCGACGCGTCACGTGACGCATGTGCGGTACACCTCTTTCTAGCCTTTCTTCCGACCACAGCACAGAGGCAAACGAATTAGAATGGGTCACACGCGCACGCGTGCGGAATCCGTCAAAAAATCATGCCTCTCTAGACCAGAGGCGAAGACGGTCAGTCGCGATTGAGCGTCACAGACGCACGTGCGCAAAACAGGTCACTTCACTTTTTCCCAAGTCGGGAAGGGACCTGTCCCATGAGGAGCGAGCCAGCGCCTGGGACAATCGCATTCCAAAACCCTTTCGGCCTCTTGATCGCTATAATGTCGAAATGTACCGCGATAAGAAGCTACCGAAGGGGGTTAGGACGGATCGTCACCTACGCGAGTGTTGGGCAAAAATGCGCGTGCTGCTGGCTCGGAAGTTTGGAAAGTCGCTGCCGTTCGTCGGTGCGCTGGAGTTCCATAAGAGCGGGGTTGCCCATTTGCATCTACTTGTGGGTCAGTACATCTCGCAAAAGTGGCTTTCTAAAGCGTGGGCATCCATCGGCGGCGGCAAGATCGTGGATATTCGCTTCGCTGACGTGCATCGTGTTTCCGCTTACCTGTCGGTCTATCTCGCAGGGGATAAAGTCTTGAAAACTCTCGAACTGCATCCGAAGCGTGCGCGAATTTTCACCACCGCGCGAAGCATTGTCTTGTGGGGAAAGAAAATCAAAAGCGGCTGGTGGCTGCGTCGCATGACGCTACGGTCTATAACACTGCCTCACGTCTGCTAGCATTCCGACCAATTATGCTGACGGACGAGGGTGCGCGACTTTTTATGCTGGCGGGAGCGTACTTTGGAAAAAAACATCATGCATAAGGGCTTAAAAATGGGACGTGCCCCTGAAAATTCTTCACTCAGGAGGGTCATATGGTTTTAGATCCAGCAGTGTCAGCTTCGTTCCGATGCTCGATCGCTCCCTGGCTGTCGGTTCGCAATAGTGCGCAAGCTGTCGACTTTTACAAATCTGCACTCGGAGCAACTGAGGTCTTTCGCCTGGAAGACCCCGGTGGAAGCGTGGTGGCAAGACTTTCCGTTGATGGCGCCGAATTTTGGCTGAGTGACGAGTCTCCAGAGCACGGCAATTTCAGCCCCCGGTCTCTCGGTGGAGGTTCTGTTCGCATGATCTTGACCGTTCCGGATCCGGATGCTGTCTTTCTGAGGGCGCTGAAGGCTGGTGCATCAGAGGTTTTCCCGGTAGGGGAGGAACACGGCTGGCGATTGGGGCGCGTAGTTGATCCTTTCGGACATCACTGGGAGATTGGTCGTCAGCTTGAGATCGTCTATTCGGTCGTTCTGAACAACGCAGGGAATCCGCTGACCCGTGAGGATGTTGAAAGTCATTTCAAGAGCGAGCTTTCAAAAAAGTAGTACCACTCATTTTGGAACACTACCCGCAGAGTCGTCGTCCTCGCCCCAAAAAGTCTTGTCGCTGCACTCGAAGAACACCCCGCAAGACGGGACGCATCCGTGCTGGTTTCCCCGGTGCAAGTGCCGTGACCACAGACCTGTCAATAAGTCGGCCAACCCAATACGTCACCCCTACCTTGTACTGCCCAGTATTTTTTCAATGTCCCTATTCTAAGAATTATAGCGCCTAACTGATTATGACTAGGTAGCGTAACATCAGCGTTGAGAACAGCGGCATTACTCTCTGTTCGCGATAAGTGGTATGCCTATGTTTGACAGGGAAAGACGTCGGGCCGCACTCCGGGATGCTTTGCGGACACTAGAAGATTTGAATCTTGATTTTCGAGATCCGTTCATTACGTCCGGCGGCGCTCATGTGTATGTCGTCGCTGAATGTGTTCTCACCGACATTGAACTTCTCGAATTGAATGCCTCCGGACGGCTGAAGCCAAGCAACATAGAGAGCTTGCGTGTTACTCAACGAATTGCGACCGCGTCTAGCGCACTCTCTTGATAACCCCGACCCCGATCTTTCTTCTTTCCCGCTCCGAGTATTTCAGCCGCGCCTTGTCGGCTTGCTCTTTCGTTTTGAACGGTTTCGACAACGGCGTAAGTTCGAGGCCGACGTATTTGAAAAGCAGCCACTGTTCAACGATTTTCGCCATGCACTTTTATAACACGAACGGTGTGTTATTCTTCGTATCCCGCATCCTCCGCCAATTTATTCACCCGAGGCAGAAATGAATCCAATTCTTGAAACAACGGATTGACACAATTCCCATCGAACTCCGCGATAGATTTCTCGTCATTCTCGAATGGGCAGAATCAACCGAAAGCAGTTGACTGGAAAGAGCCGGAAGAGCATGGCTCTAGTCTTTGATGTCGAGCCTGTTGCAGATGAAGAAAGTCAAACGCCGATTCTGCTTCCGTCGGTTAAGCCCCCTCCCTATGATGTGTTGAGGGAGGGGTTAAATGAGGACTCTTCTTGAAGAGATAGACGAACTGTTAAGCAGGGCCAAATACATGGAAGAAAAACACCCCGACACGCCCATAACACTCGATTATTGGATTCGGCTTAAGTCTACATGCGAGCAGGCCCGACAGGTCTGTCCAGAACTTCTAACGAATGTCACCCCTGATGAATCGAAGAAAACATGGGCCGAAGCTTTGCTCTGTCTGGAAGCGATTAATGAAGCGTTCCACGATTCCAAAACATCGGTAGTGCCGAGTGACGCAGGGCATAACAAGTAAGTGAGCCCTACTGATTCGAAAGACAAGATCAGAACTCTCTTTTTTGGCGGAATGGGTTGTTTGCTTCGCGCCGTCTTCTGGATAATTCTTTTCATCGTCATTTTCGTCGCGTTGAAATGGGGTTGGCGAAGACTCGGCAACTGAATGCTTCGCAAGTCTCGTTAAGTTTGACCTGAAGCCGCAGCCGGGTCTGACCCAGCGAAGCACGCGGATTCAAACCTTGACCCGAACCACGCCCGCCTCGGTCACCGCGTTGACATCACAGGTACCGGATAGTAGCGTCATGCCGAAGAAGACCTAACCCTTTTTTTTTCAGATGCTTCATCTGCTGGGTTTTGTCCAGCCGCCGTCGAAGAATATATCTCGATTCCGATTACAGAGAATTTGTCCATATAGGATTGATAGTAAACGACGCGGGCAGGCGAGTAGAGATTGCCACGGATTGACCGGACCGAAATCTGTTGATTTGGCTGCCAAATCGTCTTCGTCACAACTCGGGCACCGTGGCAACTTATGTCGATTGTGGGTGCGACTTCGAAGGTTGGATTATCTAGGCTATAAAGATTCACATACATCTTCATAGGGATGCGAACTTCCTTTCGGCACAAAAAGGGCCGTCTCTGCCAACGCTGCTCCTTCGGGCCGGGAGGTCCCACTGTGGCAATCCTACCTTTGCGGCCCTTGGAAGCAATAGTACTGAGGGACTACGGCCCTCTTCAGCGATTCGAAACCCCTAAGAGGTCGGCCACTTCTTATCAATCCTTTCGAGGATGAACTCGGCTTTGGGCGACCGCTTCCAGCGTGTAGTCAGCACCCTGCTAACGCCGTTCCAATGTGTTCCTTCCACGACTCATGTCACTAACCGCCTTTTCCTTGTTCTCGAACGAGTGGCACCCTCATCTATTTCGGAGGAATACATGCGTAATAATTGCTTTGCAACTTCGGCAGTGGTTTGATGTTTTAGAGCATTTATCGCTACCCGTCAGACTCTCCAAGATTTGCACGCTCATGCCCACGGCGTTGATGCGTTCCAGTATCGTTACGTAGTCCTTTGCTTGTGCCATTGTGGACTTGTACAAAACTAAGAACGTTCCTCCGATAAAGCTCACGACTACGCCAGAGATGCTGCTCAACACCGAAGCCTTGAAATGGTCTGGATTCTTGAACGCTTGGTATGCCCCGATACCAATAAGGGCAAAGCCGACAGTCATAACGACCACGGTGCGATCGTTATTGCTCGACGACCCGGACCAGCACATCGATGACTATCGTGCGCTAAACCTCGTTGAGGTACTGACCGCCATTCGCCGGACAGGCCGACAGGTAATTGTCTCGGTCGAAGACACAGCCTTGGCCAATGTTTTGTGCCGGAGATTACGTAGCGCGAGCGGGGATATCGGGCGAATCTTCGACCTTCACACATCGAAGTCTGGAACCGCTGAGGTTCACAGTACTCACGATATTTATCCGATGCCACAGCTTGTGCTTCGAGCAGCTCAGGCTTCGTGATGCCGCGGCCCCCAAAATATGGCGTTAGACGCTATCATTCGCGCTTACATCCGCCAGATCAGGCCGAGGGCCCAAGCCGAGCTTGACTGGTTTTCTCGGCAGCCGTCCCTTCTGGCGGCAATCAGGAACGCGGCACTTGCAGTAGACAGCCACGGCAAGCGCTACTCCCATCAGCGCCGCCTCACGAAGCTCGCATTGGAGCGCGCGTCCGGCGTCCTTTCACAACTGACAAAGCGCATGGAACGGGCTTCCAGCTTTGCTGAATTATTCGGCCTCATCGAAGCAGCTCTCGAACCGATCTCCGGGCTCGGCGAGCTCTACGTCTACGATACAAGTCAGCGCATTGGCGCCAAGTTGAACCTGTTTCCGGACAGGGTTTATCTCCACGCCGGCACAAGAGCGGGGGCCCACGCTCTTGGCCTGAATGCCGCAAAGGTTCTGGACGTGGACGAATTGCCAAAGGAATTTCGCGTCCTGAAGCCGTATGAAATAGAAGATGTCCTGTGCATCTTCAAGGACGAATTAGCAGGACGCGCAAAGCGTCCTGTCGCTTGTAGCCCTGCAGGGCCTGGCTGGTGCGACTAGGCCCAGCGCCATGTCGCTTACTCCCTTGCCCCTTTTGGCTTCGCCAGCTCTCCCGAGTGGATAAGAACGGACCCGTCAGTCTCCGTGTCGCCGGCAGCGTATTTCTGTCGCGCGCCCTGCTCAATGACCCGGCGGTTTTCCTGGAAGACTTCGACTTTGTCGCGATTGTCGCCCCGGAAATCATCATCCAGCGCTTCCCTGCTGATGGCGCACGGCACGCGCTTTTTTCCGTCCTGTCCGTAGAAGAGGACAACCTCGCGGTCGAATATAAATCTCTCCCTCGGCTCGGGAAATTCCAGGTCGTGCTTCTCAAGGACCCATCGCACCCGCTGCGCTATGAGCGTTGTGAAGGGATTGATGTCCACGTCGATGCTGGCGCGATCTAGCGCGGCGAGATAATTCTTGCGGTCCCTTACGCGAATAACCGTCCACGGATACCCGCCCGACGCCAGCATCACGTTCATCAGAAAGCGGGCCATGCGGCCGTTTCCGTCCGGGTACGGGTGAATGTAGCCGAACAGCCAGTGTCCGAGCACCGCGCGGACCGAGGGCTCCGTTTCCTTTTCCAGCAGATCGAACAGCGCCGGCATGGCGTCGCGCACAACTTCCCACCGCGGCGGCACGTAGCGCGACGTGCGCAGGTAGACGGGGCTGTTCCGGTATCCGGCGAGGTCGCCCGCACGGAGCAAGCCCGCCGTCACGAAGGGCTGGAACAATTCCTGGTACCAGGTTTTGTGCGTTACGCGCGCGAGCGGACCCGGACGCTCGCCGGCAATCACTTCTCCGACCGATTGCTTGACTACCTGAAACGCCTGCCAATAGCCGCGCGCGGCCAGGGCGTCGCGGTCCTTGCGGTCCCTTTCATTCCGGTCCGGATTCCACCCGCCCTGCCGTACTTTTTCGATCAGAGCGGGAGTGACGGAGTAGCCTTCGATCGACAGCGAGTGATAGGCGTCACTTTGGTAGATATCGTCGACGCTTTGCAAATACGCGGCCCTGTCGTCCGGCAGGCCCGGCGCTTTCGGGAAATTCTTGATGACCGTATCGCGCGTCTGCTCCCACATCATCTCCAGGCGGCCCACGATGGGCGGCATTCCCGCTCTCGGCCTGCCGAACGTCTGATGTGCTTCGAACGGATCGCTTTCCCGCACGTCATATCCGGCGCGCTTCATCGCGCGGACAATTTCGTCCGCCAGTTCGGCGCGCCCGATGCGCCGGAACGCACCGGCCAGATAACCCGCCTTTGTCGAGTTGCCGCCGTCGAGCAGCAGGCGCAGCAGGTCCGATGCATCGGGGAGGCTCGCCAGAACCACTTGAGACTCGACCGGATTGCGCGCGAAGAAAGTCTCCCCTACTCCTACAAGGGAAGCCGTCGGCGAGAAGAGGCGCAGGCCGTCTCTCGTCACGAGAACGGCAGCCGTCGGCATCGCCGCGACCTTAAGGTCATAAAGCGACGTGCCGAACAGGAGCTTGATTTCGTTGTTCGTGCCCTTCGGGCTGTTCACCACGACCTGGTCTGGGATGACGGTCCTCTCGCCCTGCAGCCAAAGCGACTGCTCCGGCGAAAGATGCCACTCGTCGCCGAAACGCTCTTTGCAATATCGCCCGCAGAATTCCCAGAACGACGCATACCACGGTGTGCTGTCGCCTTCGCGCGCGCCGGGGCTCGATGAAATGAACCATCCCTTCATCACGTCCTGCAGAAAACCGTTCTCCACGAGGCGCTGGCGATGAACGCGGCTTAAGTCGTCGAACCGGAAAACACGGCGGCCGCCTTCCTGAAGCGCCTTGAGCACATCGAGGGATTCAGCCAGTTTTTCGTTCGGTGCCGCCATAGAGCCTCGTCGTAGCCGTTCCATTACAAGTTTATCGTGCCGTGCGAATACAAGTATATTACGCCGTGCCATCACAAGTCAATTGCGCTGTGTTGTTGCAAGTCTATTCTGAGCGCGTCCGGCGCACGCCGGCTATAAGCCACCGGCGTCACCCTGCCGCAGGGCCCCGGCCATACGGTAACGATCCCTCACGCGAGAAAATTCAAAGACAGCTGCCGATCGATTTTTTCACCGACCACGGCCCAGAAACCCGAGGCCAGTTCGAGGTTGTTCCTGATTTGCTCTTTCGATGAATCCCTTCTTGGGACCACGATTGGAAATGCGATAACCTCGTATTTGGGTCGGATGCCTTCAGCCCATTTTTCGCTTGACAATAACAGGTAGGGTGCCTGATATTAAATGACGAAAGCGTATTCGACACTTCAGGTTGCGAATCTGCTCGGTGTTACTTCGGACACGCTTCACCGATGGATTCGGGAACACCGGATTGAGGCGCCTCCGATCCAGTCATTGGGCAGAATGAAGGTCCGCCTATGGTCGGAGGAAGACGTCAGTAAGGCTAGAAAATACAAGGCTGAGAAATACCGAAAGAAACCACGGCGGAAGAAGAAAGATTGACAGAGCGGGACGCGCCAGTGTGCTAACACTGGCCGCGCCCCTGACCAAAGTGCACGTCTGAGGTGCAACGATGGCTGCAACAGAAGTTATCCATTTCCCATGGTGGGCGCAACCCAGCCCGCAACTACCGTTTCCGGCTCAAATCCCTTTTGAGCCCGTCAGTTTGCTCCCTCCCAATCTGCCCCCTCAATGCCGTTGCCTGCTTACTCGTGCCGAATGCTCTTGTCGTCTATCGATAAGAGGTGGAGGCAGCCAATGAAACTCGGGCTTTTTGAGCAGGTCGTAGAACTCAACCAAGCGTTTGATCGGCTCATTGTTGGCCTGGAGCGACTGGAGACCATTCCATTCTTCCAACGCGATCTCATTCAGCACGCTCGCTCCGATGTTGAAATTGCGCGTGTATATGCTAACCGGGAATTCTTCGACAACTTTGAAGCCATCGTCGAGAACGACGCCAAGTGGGCTTACAAATTTCAGCGCGACTTCAGCCAAAAGCTAAAGGACCCTGACGATATCTATCTCGAAATCCGGGACTCGGAAGAAAGACGAAAGCGGAAAAGGCTTCCGCCTCGCGTCGTCATCCTACCCAATTGGGACATGTCGGACGAAGACCGTTACGACAGGGAGCAATTCTCAGGGAGAAAGAATGCCGTGGCAAACCGGCATCGCATGAGCCAAAAGTCCTCCAAGAAGGCGAGATCGACGGCGCGAGGATTACGGCATCGCGCAACACCCAAGAAAGGACACCGTCCATGAGGAAGCACAACCCCACCGGCCCGGACTCCCGCAGCTTCGTTCCCGGTCGTCGGTATCGCGGCTTACATGGGAAGGTCGTGGACTGGGTTGAACACAAATTTGAGGAAGGCCTCTTATATCTTCACGTTCGGTTCACGGATAAAACTGAGCTTTGCTGGCGGATTGCCACGCGAATGACAATCGAGGAAGGAGACCTCAGCGATTGGAAATCTGGCGACTTTGAGCAGCTTCGAGTCTTCGTTAGCAACGAATGGGACAGGACCATCTGATGCACCGCAACATCGCTCGCGCTTATGATTGCCTCCAGGACGAGCACGATCGTGTTCGGGCCGCTTGCGTCCATATCCTCTCCCAAGACGACAGGAACTTAGAACGAGAGTTGCTACTGGCCAACCTGGACGATCCGAAACATCATAACGAAATGCTTCTCTACGAGGAACGCCTGTCGCGACCTCAGCTCCGACCAGTGCTTGAGCTGAATCGGTATGGTAGGAAACTAGAGTGCCTTATGGCTGCGCTCCTGCGCCTCTAAGTTCTTGCGCCCTCTCCAGGAGAATCTCGACCGCAATGCCTTTTGGATGCGTCCAGTGACTGGCAGCCCCCAACTCCCAGTACCGGGAATTTGGCAGTTTAGAGGAATTTTCAACATTTCTTGCTTTTGAGCGACACATTTTCCCTCGCAAACACTGAATAGGTAGTTATAGGGGGCTTTTTGAGGTTTCCCTGGAGTCTCCCAGCGGAACCCGGAAGGCTAGGGCAATCAAGAACTCATGAACATAGAGAAACCTCAAGTCGAAGCCATCAAAGCGCTCGCGTATACCGATGCGGAATCTCACTTTCTCTCCCTTGTGGCGTCGCATTCAGGCTATCTCGTAGCTCGGCGGTTTCGAGCATTCGCCGGAACGCATTGGGGGAAAAGTAAGGCGCAGTTTTGGAACCAGCTGCAAGCAAACCAGCGCGTTTGGCTCGACTACAGAGCCTCTCTCACATCTAACCGCGCCTCTCGGCAAGTTCGTATGACGCCCTTCTCCGAGGTGAACGCATCACCGAAGATGCTGTTCACTGTATCGTTCACCTCGCCGTTCACTCCAAGACAGAACTTAGACCATTCATCTGAAAGAGCTTACTTACGATTTCAATGTGGTTCTTGCACGTGGCCAAAACACCGAGCTGGGCTGGAGCGACCCCACTTCGTTGCCACGGAAACCGTGGCGGTCGCTCCAGCCCAAATGAGATTTATCATGACAAGGCCCATCGCTGAACCATGCACGGATGTACCGAGTCGGGTGTGACGGCCTGCACAGCAGGCCCACAGGAAGGAGAAGAAAAGAAATGCCAATCCTAAAGGCACCACCAAAACAAAGTCGCAATGCGACGATTCAGGTTCGCGTTGAGGAAGAGGTCGACGGCAAACTCAGGAAGTATGCCGAATTCATAGGCAGCACCCCCGCATTTGTGGTCGCAGAATCTCTCAAGATCCTGTTTAACAAGGACGCTGAATTCCGTGAATGGCTCGCGCAGCACGGAGACAAACCGGCCGTATCACAGGTCGAGAAGCCGAACACTCAGGAGCCGACACATACAAAGCCGAGTGTGCGAACCATGTTCGATGAAGCGCCTCAGAAAGTAGCGAGCAAGTAACACAATCTTGTAAATCTTCTGTCCCCAGAATTCACAGGTGAAGGAAGGAACCATGGAAGCCCTAGCACAGCAGGAAAACGTCGCACCCGCCGAACGTCACTATGCGGTTACCGAGGTAGCGGAGATGTGGAACCTAAGCCCAGATAAAGTCCGCGAACTCTTCGAGCATGAGCCTGGTGTGCTTGTGATCGGAGACCGGAACCCGCGCCACAAAAGGCGCTATCTCACGCTGCGCATTCCGCAAACTGTCCTGCAACGAGTTCACAACCGGCTCGCGACGAAACATGTGCGTCTGTAGGAGCGCACTGAATGCTTACGATATACCGCCGTCATCGGAAAAGCTGTAAGCATCGGGCGAAAGGCCGAAAGCACCGCCATTGCCAATGTCCGATCTGGGTGGATGGTTTTCTATCCGGCGCAGAAATACGCGAATCGCTCAAAGTGCGCGATTGGCAGAGAGCCCAAGAGGTGATCCGTGACTGGGAAATCGAGGACCGCCGCGGCTCGCGTCCAATACGTAGGCCCCTCTCCGACTGCTGGAAAGAATTCCTTGTCGATGTCGAAGCTCGAAAGCTGCACGAGTCCACAATCAGAAAGTACAAGTTGCTCCGGCGGCAGATGGAGGAATATGCAGAGAAACATGGTTCGAAGTTCATCGACGAATTCGATTTGTCTACACTGGGGACGTTTCGTTCAGGATGGAAAGACGGTCCACGTTCAAGCGCCAAGAAGCTTGAACGCATGCGCGCATTTTTTCGGTTTGCACAGAGACGGAATTGGATTTCGGATAATCCCGCGATCGAACTCAAGGCACCCAAAGTAACACTCAGTCCAACCCTTCCATTCAACAACGAAGAGATGCGTCGAATTCTTCTAGCAACCGAACGATACAAGGAAGAAATGCCAAGTCATGGTGTTGAGAACGGTCGGCGTATTCGGGGCCTTGTGCTACTGCTTCGATACGGCGGCATGCGGATCGGAGACGCAGTCAACTTCAATACCGAAAGGCTCGAAGGCAACCGTGTTTTTCTCTACACCCAAAAGACTGGTGTCGCCGTGAATACAGTTCTTCCTGAATTTGTCGTGTCCGCGCTTGCAGAGACGCCAAGAGTCACAAATAAATTCTTCTTTTGGAGTGGCAGCGGGAAACTAGAAAGCATTGTACGAAGCTGGCAAACACGCCTGCGTAGGCTCTTCAAGCTTGCAAACATACCAGACGGACATGCGCATCGCTTTCGTGACACGTTCGCGGTTGAGCTGCTCCTCGCCGGCGTGCCTATAGAAAGAGTTGCAGTCTTGCTGGGCCACCAAAGTATGCGGATTACGGAGAAGCACTACGCACCGTGGGTGCGTTCGCGACAAGAACAACTAGAGGCGGATTTGGCGCGCGCCTGGAGTCGGGACCCACTCGTACTTTCGCAAGGTGAGGTACACCAGAGGTACAGTGAAGGCGACGATCCTACAACCCATTCAGTTTCAATAAGAAAGACTGGTGCCCGGGGTGGGAGTCGAACCCACATGAGGAAAAATCCCCGGAGGATTTTAAGTCCTCAGCGTCTGCCATTCCGCCACCCGGG
>Ga0137389_10000656_pt1 | contig 19336 bp, 21 predicted proteins | sample 15con2h14BmetaG_FD_104645 | JGI IMG/M metagenome (GOLD analysis project Ga0137389, IMG submission 104645) | Vadose zone soil microbial communities from Angelo Coast Range Reserve, California, USA - 15con2h1.4B metaG | ecosystem: Environmental > Terrestrial > Soil > Vadose zone > Saprolite...
AAGCAAAGGCTTCCACTAGAGCGAAATGGCGCTCTTCGGAGTGCACGGGCTAGTGCGCCCCAAAAGTGCTTGACACCGCCGACATTGTTAGAGACGCGATGTTGCAACAGTTATCGCCCGGAGAGAGCGCTCACTTTTCCAGCAAAACCTGCTGGCTGCCTAGGTCTCGCGGCTTTGTCCTGGTGGTAAAGTTGGCCTCATGGCCGACACCACAAATCCCGAAAGCTTTGAGGAGATTGTAGAGTGGGCATACAGCACCCTGCCACAGAAGATCAGGGACCTGCCAGATTTCCCCGGCATTCAAGTGGTTGACGAGCCTCCTGCGGACGTATTGGAGGACATATCGAACAGAAAGAAATGGCGCCGTAGAACTGAGTTATTGGGATTGTACAGCGGCACATTTAGGACGAAACGGTCGTACACCCAGGTGAAGTATGCCCCCGACTTGATATTTGTTTTTCGTGGCCCCATTCTGCGGTGTTCAAGAGGAGATTTACGGGCCGAAGTGAAACGGGTGGTCTGGCATGAGGTTGCACACTGGCTCGGCTACGAAACTGAGGAGCAAGTGAAGGCCTTGGGTTTATGAGCCACCACCAACTCGTCACTCGCTACTGGAATTCTCGCCATCAGCACCAACTACGGTTGTGAGTGAAATCGGGATGTTACGCCAATTATCGGCACCTCCGCGCAGCCCGCGCGTGGTCACCCATTGTCGAGCTTAGACAAAATTGGTCCCATTACGAATGCGACGAAGAAGCCGACCGCGTAAATCGCTGCCGACGCCCACAGCAGGATCCTGCTGAGTTTGCTTGCTTCCGCGCATGCGTCTGGATCGTCGGGGCTGCATTCCCTCTTCGTCATGCGGGGAAGAACGTAGTAGGTGTTCAAGAAGCTGCATGCGATCAAGGCTCCGGAGATGCTGAAGGTCAGGACTTTGTGGCGCGAGAGTGCCACTAGCCACGGGAGGAATGAGAGCATCGATGCTACCGACGCTCCCAGCCCGAACAGCACTAGCAATGACGGAAGAGCGCAGCAGAGCAGCGTGCTCAGAGACGTGAACAGAGAGAAATAACTTAGGACCGCCGAACGCCCGGCGGTTGGGGTGGCCGCGTTTTTCATTTCGAGTTTTCTTCCTTCAGTAAGCGCAAGACCCTCAGCCATGTGGCGAACTGGCAACAATTGATGTACACCGGCGATTACACCAACTATCGGGTTGTTAGAATAATTGATTCCATAACAATGTCGGCTCCCACGCCCGAGTAGACCTCTGGTGGTGCCAACGAGAGCGAGTGGCGCTCTAAGCTGAGACACTAACAATCCATTGACGTAGTAAGCGGTGGCGGCGGCCGCCTGCGTATAATGCGAATGCTGGCAGGAGCGACTATGACACTGTGGACACTGGTCATCGCCTCCGTGGTTTACCCTCTGCTCGCACACGTTGACGTTGCACGCGGTAAAAACGTTGGCGATGTCGTGACGGAGATACGAATCGAGCGAACGGTTTACATCTCGCCAGATTGGTGCGCCAACGCTGAAATAGGAAAAATCTACCCGGCGCAGATCGACAAGGGCCACTCCACCGTCCGGCTACGGGTGGGCCAGAGCACATGCAAATACCACATCGTAGACACTCGCCCTTTTCTTAGGCGTACCCCTTCGCCAGATTTGCGTTGAGAAGGCTGACGTCATGACAATGTTCGGCTCCTTCTCTTTTACAATCCGGCATTGGCCCCTCGACAGCACTTTTGCGTTGTAGCACTATGGGTATCGCCCCAGAGCGGTGCATGTTCCATGACCAAAGAAGAGAAAAAACGCCAGCAACTTACTCCAGATTAGGAACGCCCCGTTTGACATCCTATGTCTGCGGGGGTAGCTTTGCAGCACTTGGGGTAACGTGGCCGTGAAGCGACGCCGTCGGATGTTAGTTCTGTTCCTCCTGGCAGGAGTCTTTGGTGGATCTGCTATACCACCAGCGGACCTGCCTGAGACCGCTTTCAATGAGTCTGATGCACCTGTAAATCTAGCCCCTCCTTCGCAAGTTACTGTCAGATTCGTCCGTCCTGTTAGCGAGCCACTCGTGATGCCGGGGTTGCGGTTCTACTGTGCAGGGTGCGATCTCCGCAGTCGGGTGCTCGGAGCGGCAGCCATGCCGAGGCAGCGCCATCCACATTCTCTCCAAGATCTCCTCTGTACGTTTCTGATCTGAAGGCTGTCCCCTCACTCAGACTGAATTCCTACATTTTCAGTGCTGGGACACGCCGGTCACTCATGGCGCGTCTCGGTAAATTGTCTGTCGATTGCCGGAGGTCAACTATCGGCAATGAACAGACTGAGACCCCGGCAGGAATTGCCAGGAAGAGCTCATCGAGCTCGAAAGGACTTGTATGAAGACTTTCAAATTAGTGATTCTAGGAATGGTTTTGCTCGCTGCCTTCGCGGCGGTGGCACAAACGTCGTCCAACGTGTCGGTGTTCGCCAAGGGCTTCAACAATCCCCGCGGTCTGAAGTTCGGTCCGGACGGCAATCTCTATGTTGCGGAGGGCGGCGCTGGGGGCAGTCTCTCAACCGTCGGTCTGTGCAAGCAAGTTCCCACTGCCGGTCCGTATACCGGCGACTTTACTGCACGCATCTCTAAGGTAGCTCCCAACGGGGCCGTCTCAACGGTTGTGGATGGTCTACCCTCCAGCCAGACCAACCCCGCTCTGGGAAGCTTGGTAAGCGGCGTTGCCGATGTGGTGTTCATGGGCAATACGCTGTACGCGATTTTGGCCGGGGCGGGTTGCTCCCATGGACTGGCCGGCACGGTAAACGGGGTGCTTCGTGTGAACCAAGATGGCAGCACGACCATGATTGCCAATCTGTCGTCGTTCCAGAAGAGCCACCCGGTCGCCAATCCCCAACCTGACGACTTCGAACCCGATGGCACGTGGTACAGCATGATCGCAGTCGATGGGGTTTTCTACGCGATCGAGCCGAATCACGGGGAACTTGATGCTATCTCGACACGCGGACGAGTCAGCAGGGTCTTGGATATCTCGAGTATCCAGGGCCACATCGTGCCCACCGCCCTTGCTTTCGACGGCCAGGACTTCCTCGTCGGGAACCTGGACACATTTCCCATCAAGGATGGTTCATCGAAAATCATGAAGATTACGCCGGGAGGGCAGCTCACCACCGTCTATATCAATTTGAGCGACATTCTGGGACTTGCCTTCGACGGGAGCGGCCGACTCTATGTGCTGGAGAACACGACCGGGAACCCGTTCCCGACGCCCGGAACAGGAAAGATCGTGCGAGTGGAAGGCAAGAACAGATACAAGGAGATTGCGACCGGCTTATCGCTGCCCACCGCCATGACATTCGGTCCGGATGGAAACCTGTATGTGTCGAATCTCGGGTTCGGTCCGCCTCCCGATGGGGAGGGACAAGTGCTGAAAGTGAAAGTACCGGCGAATTGAGGTTGGGGTGAAACCGGGCGGACGCTTCGCTGGCGACGGAGCGTCCGCGGTTCTAGTTTGTCTTTCCCGTCCGCCCGCCACGTCTAGTTTCGCGATTTGAACATCAGGGCGAATTGAGTGGCTACCGGAGAATCAATACAAACGCAACAACAAGCACCACACTCACTGAAGTGAGAGAGGAGAACATCATGAGGAAAAACACAAAGTTTTTTGCATTGTTTCTGTTGGTGGCCATGGGGGCGGCAAGCCGGTGCGCTCAGGCAACGAACCTAACCGTGAATTGCGACAGACACGAATCCCTTCACAAAGCCCTGCGTCTGCTTGCGGCTAGCAATCCGCAAGGGCCGAACAAGATCACCGTTTTGGGCAGCTGCAAAGGAAACTTCGTGATTCAAAGTATGGATCGACTGACGCTAATCACTAAAACGGGAGCCTCAATCACCGATCGCTCCAACGGAAACCTGGCGGTCGTGGATGTCGAGGACTCGCGCAGCGTGACCGTGCAGGGATTCACCATCAACGGCGGCGGCGCGGGCGTGAATTGCGGTTCCGCAAGTGTCTGCTACCTGACTGGCAATACGATTCAGAGTGGTGCAGGAAGTGGCGTCGGGGTGGGTCGTGGCTCCCATGCCTTTCTCGAAAGCAATGTGATCCAGAACTATAATGGGGGCCGCGGTGCAACCGTCGATGACGGATCGCAAATGTTCAGCAGTAATGACATCTTCCAAGGCAATGAGCTTGGAATCGTCATCGGGGACGGGGTTTACTTCGTAGCTTCCAATTCCAGCTTTCTCAACAACGGGGTTGGGATTCTGGCGGCCGCGTCCAACCTGCTACTCTACGGCGGTACCATCAGTGGGAGCATCGGTAATGGCATGACAATGCTCGCCGGCTCCACTGGAGTTTTTCGGGATGGTGCAACAGTAACCGGCAATGGCGGGGACGGTGTCCATCTGGAAGACGCCTCTTTCGCGGGTTTCCAATCAGCCACCGTAACGGGTAACTTGAGTGGTCTGGACGTAAACTGCGCCCCGCAATTCACGATCACTCACTTTGTCGCACGTACAGGCGGTATTACAAACTGCTTTGAGCCCGCCAGCAAATCGCAGCTAAAAGACTTGAAATAAAATTACCCCCCCTGCCACGAGATCAGCCACCCGATGTCTGGGCGGCTTTTTGTTGCATCACGCGGAGTCACGGGCTTGTACGCCCCAAGAGTGCTTGACACCGCTGACATTGTTAGAGAGGCGATTCAGCTCGACCAGTCGTCGGGTATTGATTCAATGACCGGCGCAGTCGGTCGCGGATATTCCCACTTCTCGAAAACCGCGAGAATTGGTGCACTCCCGTCTAACTTTTGGCCCAGAACACAGAAGTGGGCCACCCGGCCGATTTACGCTAACTGAGGGTTGTTGGTGTAATCGCGATTTCGCAACAGTTAAGCCTTTTTCTCACTGCAAGGACTTACCCCGCTCCGAACGGAATTTCAATTTGGGGCGTGCCTTACGTGGTCCGTGGGATCGCTGTCCCTGGCCGGTCGGTTTTCGGATGTGAAGTGGATCGCCAGAGGCCGATTCCTGATGCAAAAACTGCGGATGCCTGTCCGACGGTAGACAGCCGGGCGAGCAGTTATGGTGAACCCTTCAAATCGTGTGCAACCCTGCGACTTGCTCGATGGCTGAATGCCACGGTATTCAAAAAGGTAGCCCGGTGTGCTGACGGAGTTCATTAAGCGGGGAGCTACTGTACATTCTGGATTTGAGTTCGGTCCCGAGCTACCAACGGATTCTGCATAGAGGCCTTCATGTTCCCACGCGTCCAGTTCGGCGGCAATTGCTGAGTCCTCTAGATACTTCATCGCGGCGCTTTCGTTGGCAGTAATACGCGCAGGGACGGGCGAATAGAAGAGCCAGAACAATACGAATAGAAAGAATCCGTACGCCATGCTAACCAGTAATTTCAGTCGGGCATGCCGTAGAGGTGGCAGTTGAATAAATGTCTTAACGCCAAGGACGATCAGGACCAACTGCATCAATAGCGCCAAAATGAGATTGCCGACGACCCACCAACGCCTGTCCCATGTAAGAGCGAAACGAACCAGCATAATTCCTGGCACCAACAGGGCGCCGCCCATTGAGATAGCGAGATTCAACCCGCTCCTGAACCTCTGACTGTAAAGGCGCAAGGAGATGAACGCGTAGGGGAGCAATAAAAGCAGCAGGGGGAGCATCGCAAGCAATCGACTCTCGTCCTTTGGAAACCATGCCCAGAAAGTCAGGAGGATGGATACAGACGATATTGCACACGCCCAGGTCAGGTTTGGCCGGTATCGAAATAGGGCTGGAACAGTGCTCTCACTCGCCTCTTGTGCCATGTGCGGGATGGAAGTTTATAACGTCTCATCACGTTCGTAAATGCCGTTCACCTGAGGTTACAGCGTGCGGTCAGGAAGTAAGCAACAGGGTCGCAATTGCATAGTTGATGAAATCAGGCGTTGTACACGCTTTGACCGGTTTTGAGTGTAACGGGGATGTTACGACATACAGCTGCCGGGCTCGCCAAGAAATATGGGCATGGCGACATCGCGGAATATCTTTCATCCCGGTCTGGTTGCCGAGAAAAGTAATCGATTCGTGCGCGGACCTTTCAGTTTCTGCTGGTGTCCACCCGGAGCTGACTGCCATCGCTCTTTGATTCGCCGGCAGATTCAGTCGGAGCGTTCGCCGCCGCGGCCGTGTTGACGACTGCTCGGTAGCGGGTAAGGCGGGGGAAAAATGGCGCGACTTCCAGCGGCATCTTGCCGCGCGCCGAGGTGATGGACACCGGAGTGGTCTTGATTAATTCCGCATGGTCATCCCAGGGGTTGAGCTTGACGCGTCCGCCGAGAGGCAGGGCTGCGATCTGGTCCAGTTTGTTGGGATCGAGGGCCGGAGCAGCGTTCATCAACGCCACCATGCGATCCACGGCGCCCTTATGGTTGGTGAAGCCACTGCCCAAGTGGGGAGTCAGCAGCGCCGAAAGCGCCGGGCCCCGCGCCGCCAATTCGCGCAGGAATAGTCCCGGTGTATTCAGCTTCGGGGCATACGGTGAATTCTTCAGCAGCTCGAGGGCTTTCTGGTCGGCGGCAGTTTCTTCCTCGGGAAGGTGCCGGAAGCCCAGATTCTGGTAGATGGATTCGTCGGAGAACAACATGCGATCGTAGAAGGCGTACTTACTGCCCGAGTTGTGTCCGAGGACGATGTGTGCCAGTTCGCGCGAAAGCACCATGGCCAGGCTGGCTTCATCCGGGAGCACGTCAACGAGGCCGCGGCTTACCACGATGGTGTTGCCAGCGCTGAACGTCTCCAGCGGCAAAGTCAGCATGACACGGGTATGCACGGGGCCCGGCAGTTCAATGTTGTTGGTGGTCAGCAAATTGTTGACCACGGTCTCCAGCACCTTGTCCACTTCACCTTCGGGAGCGAGCAGGCCGGCATGCTGTAGCCGCTCGATCACGTTGTCCCCCGCCTGCTGCTGCCATTGCCACTGCGCTGCGAGTGGAGAAGCATCCTGCGCTGCAGCGCTTTCGTCCTTGACCGTGGAGTCCACCAGCACCTCGGTGAATTCGCCGTCCTGGGCGCCCTTCTGCAGGTCATAACCCCAAAGCCGGGTCTGGGCCTTAAAGGCCATCTTGTCTTTCGAACCGTAGTCTATCGAACCGGAGCTGAAATCGCCTTCCTCGCTGTAGATGTAAGCCGGTACCCAGTAGCCCGGGATCAGGTTCAAGCGCCAGCTATCCAGGTGGAAGAAGTAAGCGTTGCGGGGACGCGGTTCGTAAAAGCCATTCAGGCGCACAATGTTGTAATCCTGGTCTTCGACCCAAATTCGGCCATGGAAGCGACCATTGCCGGTGCCCTTTTTGGCGGACACGTCGAAGACGATACAGCGGACTTCACCGAGGAACTCGCGGTGGACGTACTTGAAGTCATAAGTCTTGCGATTAAAATCGTCGCGGTCGGCGTAGATCATCCATGAGAAACCCAGGGGTTTGTATTGGTATTTGAACAACTTGGTGAAGCCGCCCAACAGGTGGCTCTCGAAGCTGGCGTCCTTGGAGAGAAAATCCCGGCGGTCCAAGCTTTCGCCCAGATCCATGCGGCCGAGGAAGTAATGGTCTTGCACCGGTGTCGGGCCCAGTTGGGGTTCATACTTCAGGTTTTGCAGATAGGTCTCAACGAACGGAGTGCGGGTCTTCAGCATTTCCACCAGCGCGTGCTCACGCTCGATAGCGCGGTCCACCACCTGGTCCATCGTGGTAGAGACTGCCGAGGCGGGCGGGGTGCTCGCGGATGCTGCCGGGTTCGCCGGCTGCTGCGCGTTCGCGCTCAGCTGGAGCAGCAGGAAAGCGACAATCACCCAATGCCAAATACGCATAAGTCAACCGAAGTCGAGATTTCGTTTTTGCCTTCGGCCAGTACTTCGTTCAGTAATTCGAAGTTCAGTAATTCGAAAAGCGGTGGTGCAGTGGCGGTCGTGCACAAGTTCGTTGTCACCCGCCGGTTGCTTGCTTGGGGCGTGCTCAGGTCAGCAACAGGCGGGTGTTTGTGTTTCCTTAACGTGAAGTGGTGCAGGCCAAGTGCCAATGTCGAGCAGCAAGTGAAAATTTCTTTAACCGCATTATTTCTTAGCGAATTAGGAGAGACATAGCAGCTCGGACAGACGGCGATGGGCAAGTCTCCGGTGGCTGGGTTTCACCAGGGTGGTGCTTTTCAGCCAGGGGGTTGGAAATTGGCGATCGCCACGAGTCTGTTGGTGAGATTGATTTCCATTGAGGACGTAATGCAGGGTGCTGGGGGAACATTCGCATTGATGACGTAGACAGGCGATTACACTCAGTATCCTAAAATATCTTCAGGTGAAACAGCCTGAAGCCATCTGTAGAGATTTGTCAAAATGAGAACTTTTTCGCCTGAGTCTTGTTCTTACAAGTGGGGTGATTTATGGCGAAGATCATTGAATTCTTCGTACCTAGCAGCTTCAGAAAAAAGGCAACGAAGTGGATGCCGCCGGAAGAATATGGGAAGGTGATTCCGTTCAGCTTGCCACAAAAGAAGTCCGCTTGACGCTGATTCTCTGGATGCACGGGGCTGGCGGCTCCCCAAGGGCAGCAGAGGGAACTAGCGCGTCAATCTTGCCGCCGGGGTGGAGAGTGTAATGGTGATGCCACGCCAACTATCGGCACATTCAGTTGTCAGCGCTTCAATCTGGGATATTTCCGGATTGCCGACGATCCAGGAGTTGTCGCATGGCTGCGCTCCCCCGCCTATTTCAAGCCAAGCTCGCCATCGTACTGCCGGATAACTCCGTAACACTCGCAGGCGGAGTTTTCAAGTTTCTTGCGATTCACAATCTCCACTGCGCCACGGGTATACTCGATGAGCTTCTTCTTCTGCAAAACACCAGCTGCCGAGCTCACGGTAGGTCTATCCGTTCCTAGCATCGTTGCCAGAAAATCATGAGTGATGAGCAGCGATCCTGAATCTACCCTGTCCTGAGTCATCAGTAACCACCGTGCAAGACGCTGCCCAATATCGTGCAGCCGATTACACGCCGCCGTTTGTGCGACCTGCATACTTCGAATTGCGGCATAGCGGCTCAACATCAATTGCAGGTGTGGAGCGGATTCCAACGTGTTCTGCAACGCTCCGACCTCGACCCGAAACCCATCCCCCGTGATTTGCACCACTGCTTGATGCGGGCTCCTCCTCAGGCCAACAGCCGCCAGCGTTCCCGTGAAGCCCTCATTTCCAACTATGCCAGCTTCGGCGGTTTTTCCATCTTTCATTACGACTACAAGAGAAATCAAACCTCGATTCGGGAAATATGCAAATTCTAGCTTTCTACCCGCCTCGTGAAGGACTAGATGATTCGGCAAACTGACGTATTCGAGATGAGGACGCAGTACGCTGTAGTCGCTATCGGGGATCGATAGAAGTATGAGGCTGCCGACTGGCTTCCCTTCTGTATTCGTCCGCTCGCCGGACTGCACGACTTTGAGGTCCTTGTTTTCCACAAACCATCCTTTGGGTAGTGGTGTTTTGTGCCTAATCGCCGACAAGAGACCTACAGTCATTCCCGCTGGATGCAGTTGCCAGCTGAGACTTCTGCCTGCGCTCCCCGTCTAGCGCGCAGCAAAGCTTCTCAACCAGGGTCATCAGCTTCGCCGGGTCTGTTTCTTTACTGGCCTGCTCTGCAATGGATCGCCAATCTCCTTCTCCAACGTACATGGCCATAGCGGGACTCCTTCTCATGTCTCATCAAGGTTACATAGGATTTAAAACCGAATCTGAGCAATAGGGCACACTCAGGTCCCGGACACGCGGCGCAGAACGCGCCCAAGGATGGTAGAGCAGCTGACAGTTCCCTTTGGTGATCCGCTACTTCAAACTAGGCCGAAATCGGCGTGCGCCAGAACAAGCGTCTTCCGTGTGTGTAGGATGCACGACAGACCATCCAAATTGACGCGTGTAAACTCCGCCCATCTTTTTATGAATCTTCCGACATGCCCAGACTGTGACGGTTTCCCGCTTCAATCAGTCAACACACCGCTGCGAAAAAAGCGGTTAATGGCGTACCAGAACGTTTTATCCCTTGACAGCGCGCGGGTACTCGTTGGGGCCCAGCGAGAAAGGTGGTCATGCGCAGGAAGCTGATATGGATTGAACAAGAGCGTTTTCAGGGTTTTGCTTGTTCCGAATGTGGCTGGCGGTTCAAACCCTCCGGTAGGCCCCCCGGCAAGTCTTTCGATGAAGTGATGAGCAACTTCGAGTTGCAGCGCGATAAGGAGTTTGCGTCCCATGTTTGCGCTGATCACTCCAAGAGGCAATAGCACGTGGAGGCGCTCGAAACGGGCTCATCCAGCGACAGCACTCGTTGGGATTTACGGCAAAAGTGTTCAGTTTTGACCAGACTGCCGCCCGAGCGTTTCGTCAGAATGTGGGAAGTCTAAGTGATGAGCGAACTTTGTGCACACGATTTGGACAGCCGGATGGTCCAAAACTCGAAGAGGAATTCGGAAACTTCGAAACGCCCTGAGCAGGAATGTCGGACTCATCCGGCCTTTTTTTACGAAAACGCAGAGCTTTGTAAAGAGGACAATGAATAATATCGGACAACCTGCACAGCCCAACCGGGAGCTTGTAGAATGCGCGATCGCCGAAGTGTTGGGGATCGCCCAGCGGCAAGGCATCACCCCTGCTGATTTTGTTCGGATGCTGGACTCCGGGATGCGAATGTCGGATTTCCTGACCGCGATGGACGGGTTTACAAGGGCCGACCACACACGCGATCGCGATTTTTCTTAAATCCTCCGCTTCATTGCTGTCGTGGGAGAGGAAGACCCGTGCCGAGCTATGCTCAGCGCTTTCTCGGAAGTGTGCAAAATTGACCAGTCATTGAAACCTTTAATAAGTACTGTGTCTTTTTTGAAGCTGAGAACAGTTGGCGTCTGAAAGCCCATTAAGACACGTGTAAAGACCCAGGGAGATCACAGTGGCGACTTGTACGACATCCACGACACCAATGAACGTTCCCCCGCCAGAAGGTGCGATTCCGCTAACAGTCGAAAACCAGCGAGACGATTCCGAAGGTATCGTTGTTCAGCGCGCGCAGCGTGGCGACGAGCAGGCTCTTGCCACGCTCTACCAGTTGCATAATAAGCTTGTGTATTCGGTGTGTCTGCGGATGACGAACGATGCGGTTGAAGCAGAAGATCTGGTGCAGGAGGCTTTCATCCAGGCATTTCGCAACCTCAACTCGTTTCACGGCAATTCGGCATTCTCCACTTGGCTGTACCGGATTGTCGTGAACACCGTACTGATGAAGTTGCGTCGTAAATCCCCACCAGTGCTTTCGCTCGATGAACCTGTATCGAGAAACTCGCCATCTCTCAAACGCGAGGTTGAGAAAGAGGATCTTAACCTCCGTGGGGCGATTGATCGCATTGTATTGCGTCAGGCCATCGAAGAGTTGCCCAGAGGATGTCGGCAGATCTTCGAACTGCACGAGTTTGAGGGATACGAGCATCATGAGATTGCCGAACTGCTGCACTGCTCCATCGGAAACTCGAAATCACAGCTCCACAAAGCGAAGAAGATTATGCGGAAACTTCTGTTTCCGCAGAGGAAAATCCTACTCTGATCCAAAGCCAGCAATAGCAGTCTGTAAGTGTCGCTAAATCCCAAGGCAAGAACCTGGAAGTCCGTCGGCTAATTCGGAGCAGTCCCAGAGATCGCATCGAGGGTTTGGGCAAATTCGGAAATACCGAAATTGTTATCGTAATCAGCGATTACATCAACTACTCGGGGTTAGTTGGTGACATGACGAGACGCGGCAAGCCGCGCCTCTACGGGAAATTATTTTCAAATACGGTTCCGCAGCAACTCTTCGGCAGTCAACAGTTGATTCATCGAGCCGGAGCGGAATCCCTCCAGATCGAGGGTTACGAATTTGAATCCAAGTCCTTTGAACACGGCGGTGAACTCGCGGGCCATCTCGGCGGTTAATGCTCGGGGAAGCTCTTCGCGCGCGATCTCGATGCGTACGATCTCCCCGTGATGGCGCACGCGGAATTGCCGGAACCCCATGGCCCGCACCGCCTCTTCTCCGCGTTCGATCACACTCAGCGCTTCGGGCGTAACGGCGCGCCCATATTCCATGCGTGAAGAAAGGCAGGCGGAGGCCGGCTTGTCCCACACCCGCAAGTCCGCCTGCCGCGCCAGTTCCCGGATGTCAGCTTTGTTCAGACCAGCTTCGAGCAGCGGAGCCAGAACATGATGCTGGCGCGCCGCCTGCTGTCCGGGCCGAAAATCGCCTTCGTCGTCGGCGTTGACGCCGTAGGCGATGGCGTTGAATCCTCGCGCCTCGCGGTAGCGCTCGAGGACGGTGAACAATTCGTCCTTGCAGTGAAAGCAGCGCATCGCATCGTTGCGGATGTACGCGGGATTTTCCAGTTCCTGCGTTTCCACAACCTCGACCGGAATTTCACGCTCGTGCGCAAAGGCGAGCGCGTCTTCGAGATGAGTGCGCGCCAGGCTGGCGGAATCGGCAATCACGGCGAGCATCTGGCCGCCGAGCACTTGATGCGCCGTCCAGGCAAGAAAAGCGGAGTCCACACCACCAGAGTAGGCGACGATCAAACGAGCGTGACCGGCAAGAGTCTGGCGGAGGCGTTCAGCCTTCTGATCGAGTGTGACGGCAGTGTTCACGACATCTATTATCCATCAAAAAGTTCTCAGTTCTCAGCGAACTGCGCTCGCTTTGACAGCCGAGAGCGGCTGTCCCTACGTGATTCGTAGGCTAGTAGAGGCGCTCCTGCCGTCTCAGGTTGCCGAAGGCTCCCACGTTCGCCAGCGTAAATGAGAAACGATATTGATTCTCGTTTCGCACCGATCCCAGCGCGAAGCGCCGGTATTCCAGGCTCAGGCCGCAACAGTCCCAGTTGTAACTGGTCTGCGCCGTTGCATACTGCAGCGCTCCGTGGTTCGCGTCAAAGCCGAAGCTGCTGGCGGCACTGAAGCCTCGCTTGTTGAGTTGACCGTAGCCAACCAACACGCGCAGCTGGTGAAAATCATTCGTGCCCGTCGTTCCTAGTGACTGGTCGATCACTCGCAGAAAGGTATCGCCCCCTCCCACTGTGAATGGACCGTAATGGTAGTTCACCAGCGCGGTGCTGGCGTTGATGCGGCCGGCCTTAAGATCGTAGTCCAAATCCCACTCGGTGTTGGTGTGCGGGCTGGTTTCGACGCGCAAGCGGGAAATGATGGGAGCGAAGCGCCGCTCCGAATTCAGAAATGCTATGCCCGTGAAATCCGCAGTCGTTGTAAACACGTTCCGCTGCCCGGCAACCAGCGCGTTCCCAAATGTGGGATCGAAAAAATATTTTTGGCCGACCTCCCAACTCAAGATCTCACGCGCGCCGGAGGCACAGAGGCGAGTGTCTGGATTCGAAGGCATTTCCCACGGTACGGCTCTGGCTTGCGGGACGCCGCCGATGGTCAGCGTGCTCATGCCCTGCTGATCGCAATCCTTGGCATTGGGATCCACATGCTTGGCATAAAGACGATTCACCAGCGAGTACTCGACTTCATTGGTATTGGTCAGCACATCGGTGGCATCGAAACGCAGAATGTTGGCGAAGTTATTTACTCCGGTTACGTAGTCGTAGCGCATGCGCGGCTCAATCACGTGCTTCCATCTGCGTCCGAGCCAGGGACGATCGAAGACCCGCGACAATGCCGGTGGGCGCACTTCGAACGAAGCCTCCAGCGATTTGCGATTCAGAACGTCGTCGGCAGCTCTTCCCGTCGCTGCGGCCAATGCCGGATCGAACTCCTCGGTGTAGAACGTATCTCGCAATGTAAGTTCAGGACGGAAGGACCATCCCTGCAATTGCACAGGCATCGCAAGCGAGGGCGCCAGGTCGAACCTGCCCACCAGGGGACCGGTGCGAAGCCCAAGACCCTTCCCCTGCGCGGGCTCGCGCAACTGCAAACCCTCCGCGGCGCTCACGAACGACCAGTACAGCGGCGTATTTCCCAACTGCCGCTCCTCGCCCGAGACGAAGAAACTTGGCGTGTGTAGAATCCGGATCAGTTCGGTCTGCGTAAGCGTGGGGCAAGTGTTCGTTCCCGGGACCGGAATGCAAACTTCGAAGTTCTGGTAGCGCTCCGCCAGGGCATCGAAGTGAAATCCGTTGGTCGTATTGGAGAGAAAGATCTGCGACCTCACTTCCGAGTCGATGGCCTGAGTGTAGACATCGGTGAAGGCGATGCGGAAAACAAACGAGCTTAAGTAATCGACATTCGCGACGCCGCGGAAAGTCCCGAACGCGCGCTCGGCAATAAAATGTGCGTCCTCCCCGCCTTGATCCTGCCGAGGATTGCCGATGCCGCGATCCAACATTCCCTGATAGTTGAAGTAGAGGTAGGAGCTGTCGCTCGGGCGAGCGCGGAATTCCCCGCGTTGAAACCAGCCGCGTTTGGAAAAGTATTCGGCGCCCACCGTGGCATCCATGCTGCGATTGAAGACCCAGTACACGGATTCACCGGCAATCTTTCCTTTGGTCGACGAGTTGCCGAAACTCGGAATCATCAGGCCACTCTGGCGCTGCTGTTTCTGAACCGGATGCGTCACAAACGGAAAATAGAATACCGGCATGCCCATCAGCCGGAAGTCGCTGTTGTAAATTTTGGCGCTGCCATCCACGTCCACGGAAATGCGCTTTGCGTTAAATTGCCACTTCGGACGCGGCAGTTCGCATGTGGTGACCGATCCCTGGCGCACCAGATAGTGGTCGGGCCCGTGTTTCTCGACAATTTTTCCGGTAAAGGCAAACGGATTGGAGGTGGTAAGCACGTAGCGAGACGTCCGCAGCCGGAGCCCCACCGTTCCGATCACGCTATGGAAAGTTCCGGTTTCCGTGCGGACATTGTAAGTGCCGTGGCTTGCCTCGACGTGCTCGTCGTAGGGGCCGCCGTCCAGCACGACGTGGCCCTCCAGTTCGCTATCTCCCGTGTCCGCGTTGTAGGTGACTTGATCCGCGTACAGGATGTACGTGCGATAGTTAATTTCCACTCTGCCCCGCAGGTGGTAGATGGAGCCATCCTTCTCCTGTTCCACCGCCCGGATCGTCACCTCTTCTTCCGTCTGGCTGGCAGGTGCTGTCGGTAGAGGCGGGACCATTGCAGGAGCTGTCTCAGAAGAAGAGGCCGGCGCGGCGGCGGGGGGCAGCGTCTGGCTGGTTACTATCCCCGGAGCGAGAAGCAGATGACAGACCAACGCGGCCGTGATAAAGATTCGAGAGCGGATGATCATTGCAAGCGCGCGTGCGCTCCGCCAGCCGGTCTGCCAACGGGGAACGAACTGACCTTAGCACGCGAGCGGCAGGCGAAGCAAAGCTGCGCATTTTTTGTGGTCTCCGGCAATCATGCCTGGCGCGCTCTGGCTACTGGCATTCTTCGCGACTTGCTTACGACGATCGGATTCGACCACCGGAATGATGAAGGCCGGACTGATGACAACCGGATTGACGAACTGTTCGACCGACGGCGATCCCTCCGTCCCAGGGCACCCCTGCGTCACCGACGCCGTCGAGCCGGCGCGCAACGCCGCCGTCGCTGAAACCGCGACCTCGGATCCGAACGCTCAACCGAACGCTGATTCCTGGCGCGTCGAGGTTGCCGCTCGCCTCGCACGCTATCGCACGCGTCGCAAGCCCCGGACTCCGCGTTATCCATCCCTGCTCCTGCCTTTTGATTCGCCCGAGAGCTGGTCCCGACTTGCGCCGCCAAGTGGATCGACGGCAGTTGCGACCGCGCCAGCGCGAGACGGGCAAGATTTCAGGTTCCGCATGGAAGAAGATTACGCGGCAGTCGGGGCGTCAAGCCTCGCCGAACCTCGCGAGACATTGGAGCAAGGCCTGGGGGAACAAAGCCCGTACCGATATTCGGAGCAGCCCGCCAACGTAATCGAGTTCCCGCGTTCCGCCGCAATTCCGGTTTCTCGCCCGAGCGACCTGGCCGATCCCGTCTTTGACAGCGATCGTCCGCGCATAGTGGAAGCCCCGGAGATTCTGCCGCCGCCTCCCGCATTGGGTGGAATGCTGATGGAACCCGCCCCTCAAGAGCCCGCCGACAGGCGAGCCGGCGCCGACTTCCCTCTGTCGTCCGCATCGATTACACGGCGCGCGCTGGCGGCCCTTGTGGATGGCGCTGTCCTGGCAACATCTCTGGCTGCCCTTGCCGCAATTTTTCTGCGCCTGAATCCTGTCCCTGAATTCCTCAGACCGCTTCCGATGCTCGCCGGTGCGTTCGCAGTGATCGCAGTCCTGCTCTGGACGGCATACGAGTTCCTGTTTGTCGTGTACACCGGCTCGACTCCCGGACTTCGCGCTGCCCGGCTGCGGCTGGCAGGATTTGACGGTTCACCGCTCAATCGCCGCTTGCGCCGCTGGCGGGTGCTGGCGTCGTTTCTCTCCGCCTTCTCTGGCGGGCTAGGCTATCTCTGGTGCGTGCTTGACCAGGACGGATTGTGCTGGCACGACCGTATCACGCGCACCCACGTGCAATCCTTGTAGAGACGGGGCTTGCCCCGTCTCCCGACGGGCATCCCTAGCGCTATCGAGATTGTTGTGAAGCGGGAGCAGAACGACCGGAACGGCAGATCGTCACCCATAAAAATGCAAACTGTTTCACATTTTCGCGAAGGTCTCGTTAAAAGTGATCGGCTGATACGAATCGCGTATTGCGTTTCCCGGTTCGATGGTAGACTCCGCTAGTTCGGCTCGGGTTCCAGGTATCTCCCCCACGCACTTGGCCATAACAGATGGCACTCCAGAGATTCTCAAATTTCGAAAGGATACGTATGAAAGTATTGCGCGCAGTCATTGTGACCGGTGTGGTTTTGCTGGCCGGGCTCGGCGTCGTTAACGCCCAAACCTGGACCCCACTGACGAATCAACCAACCTTCTCTGCCAGTACAGCTTTTATTCTTCCCGACGGGAGAGTGATGGTGCAGGACACAGGAGCACAGGATTGGTGGGCCCTGTCTCCCGATGCCAATGGAAGCTATCTGAACGGCACCTGGTCACAGTTGGCCTCGCTCCCTGCAGGATATGCTCCTCTCTACTACGCTTCGGCTGTACTGCGGGACGGGCGGCTCGCTGTTCTCGGCGGAGAATACAACTTTGGTGCTGCGGACTGGACAAATCTTGGCGCCATCTATAACCCGAAAACCAACAGGTGGAGAAAACTAAATCATCCAGCAGGTTGGACCTCCGTCGGCGATGCGCAAAGCGTTGTTCTTGCTAACGGCACTATGATGGTGGCCAATTGCTGCACCACCGAGGAAGCCTTACTGAATGCCGCGCTCTTGACTTGGACAGCCACCGGCACCGGCAAAGCTGACATCAACGATGAAGAGGGTTGGACCCTGCTGCCCAGCGGTGAAGTGCTCACAGTGGACGCCAACAATGGAAACACAAACTCCGAGATCTACAATCCCGCCAACGGCTCCTGGTCCTCGGCCGGCAGCACCATTGTGCAGCTCACGGACCCTGGCTCCCATGAACTCGGGCCCGCGGTTCTGCGCCCCGATGGTACGGTCCTGTACACTGGCGCGACTGGCCACAATGCTGTCTTTAACTCGGTCACTTCAACCTGGTCTGCCGCGCCGGACTTCCCGAAGGTCGGCCTTCAGCAACTGGACATCGCCGACGGGCCCGCTGCTCTTCTGCCGAACGGAAATGTGCTCTGCATGACCAGTCCCGGCGTGTTCAATTTGGGCGTGCATTTCTTCGAGTGGAATGGCACGAGCTTTACGGAAGTGGCGAAGACACCGAACTCACCTAGCGATACGTCCTTCTATGGCCGCATGCTGGTATTGCCGACCGGGCAAATCCTGCTTACCGATGGCTCCAGCGACGTCGAGCTCTATACCTCCACCGGGTCCGCGAATCCAGCTTGGGCGCCCACCATTACGCACGTCTCCGCGACACTCACCCACGGCCTAACCTACGCTCTGAAGGGTACGCAGCTAAACGGACTGTCGCAGGGCGCTGCCTATGGTGACGATGCCCAGTCTGCCAGCAACTATCCGCTGGTTCGCATCACCAACATCGCTACCGGGCATGTGTTCTACGCCCGCACTCACAACCACAGCTCAATGGGCGTCGCCACCGGTTCGCTGATCGTCACCACCCATTTCGACGTTCCCGCCGGAATCGAATTGGGAGCCAGCCTCTTGGAGGTCGTTGCCAACGGCATTGCCTCCAATCCGGTGAGCGTGCTCATCATCTAGATCTAGTGATGAGTCTTACGGTGGAGGGACGGGCGTCTCGCCCGTCTTGCAGCGCAGTGGCCGGGCGGGGACGCCCGGCTCTCCACAAACATTGGCGGTCGCGCAGGCTCACAGCAGATTCTCCAGCGCCGCCCTCAACTCGCGAAAACGGAACGTATACCCGCTGGCTGTGAGTTTTCCAGGCTCAATCCGTTGGCTGGCGAGCAACAATTCATCCGCGGCCATCTCGCCGAAAGCCAGTCGAAGCGCAAACTCCGGCACCGGAAAAAATGCGGGGCGTCCCAGTACCGACGCCAGCACTTTTGTAAACTCCGCATTGCGAATCGGATTCGGCGCGACCAGGTTTACTGGCCCAGAAAGCGACTCGGTGCGAATCACGTGATGAATTCCCCGCACGATATCGTCTACATGAATCCAACTCCACCACTGCTGTCCCGATCCAATCCGTCCGCCCAGTCCGAGTTTGAATGGCGTCAGCATACTCCTGAGGGCTCCGCCCTTCGCGCTCAGCACCAGCCCAATCCGAATGTTCACCGTGCGGATGCCTGCGTCGGCGGCAATCCGGCTGGTGTCCTCCCACTCGCGGCAAACCTCGGGCAGAAATCCCTGGCCACCCGGGCTCTCTTCGCGCAGAAGTTCGTCGCCGCGATCCCCGTAGAACCCGATCGCCGATGCACACACCAACACGGCCGGCTTGGCCTCGGTCTGCGACAACGCCGCCGCCAGGTTCCGGGTTCCCTGTACGCGACTCTCGCGGATTGCCTTTTTCTTTTCGTCAGTCCAGCGCCCCACAATGCTCTCCCCGGCCAAGTGGACCACCGCATCGAACCCCGACACCTTCGCCGGAAGCAGCGGAAGTAGAGGGTTCCACGCAACCTCTGCCCCGCTCTTAGTGCGTCTCCGCACCAGCCGCACAATCTGCATTCCCCGAGGCTCAAGCTCGGGTTCGAAAGAAGACAGAAGAGCCGTCCCAATGGGACCCGAAACTCCGCTCACCAGAATGCGGTCCAAGCCAAGCCTCCCAAAGCCCGTGTGGCGCGGGC
>Ga0137389_10000665_pt1 | contig 19211 bp, 20 predicted proteins | sample 15con2h14BmetaG_FD_104645 | JGI IMG/M metagenome (GOLD analysis project Ga0137389, IMG submission 104645) | Vadose zone soil microbial communities from Angelo Coast Range Reserve, California, USA - 15con2h1.4B metaG | ecosystem: Environmental > Terrestrial > Soil > Vadose zone > Saprolite...
GCGGCGGTGGACGCGAGCGTGCGGCTGGCGCGTGCCGCCGCGGGCGCGGGCGCCGCAGGGCTGGTAAACGCGGTCCTCCGCCGCGCCGCCGCCGGCAAGACGGAGCTCCCGCTGCCCGACCCCGCCGCCGACCCGCTCGAGCGGCTGGCGGTCGAATGGTCGCATCCTCGCTGGCTGGTCGCGCGCTGGGCCGAGGAGCTCGGACCCGACGAGCTCCCGAGGCTCCTCGCGGCGAACAACGCAGCCGGCCCGACCGCGGTGCGCGCCCACCGCCCGCGCACCGGCCGCGACGCGCTCGGCGCGGAGCTCGGCGCGGCGAACGTGACGGCCGTGCCGAGCAAATGGGCCGCCGACGGGCTGGTGATCGCCGAAGGCGGCGCGCGGCTCCGCGCGCTGCCCGCCTGGCGCGAGGGGCGGCTCGCCTTCCAGGGCGAGGCATCGCAGCTGGTCGGCATGCTGCTCGGCCTCACGCCCGGCGATCGTCTCCTCGACGCGTGCGCGGCGCCGGGCGGGAAGGCCGTGCACGCGGCGGCGCTGCTCGAGGGGCGCGGCCTGGTGGTGGCCCTCGACCGCCGCCCGGCTGGCGTCCGCCGCATCGGGGGGGAGGCCGCGCGGCTCGGCGCCGCGACCGTCCATGGCGTCGTGGCCGACGCCCGCCGCCCGCCGTTCGCGCATCGCTTCGACGCCGTGCTGGTGGACGCGCCGTGCAGCGGGCTCGGCACGCTCCGCCGCCACCCCGAGCTGCGCTGGCGGCGGCGCCCCGAGGACATCCCTCGCCTGGCCGCGCTCCAGCGGGAGATCCTGGCCGGCGTGGCGCCGCTCGTCCGGCCCGGCGGCGCGCTCGTCTACGCCGTCTGCACTCTGGCGCGCGAGGAGAACGAGGACGTCGTCGAGTGGCTGTGCGCCGCGTACCCGGGCTTCGCGCTCGAGCGCCCCCCGCTGCCGCCCGCGCTGCTCACGCCCGCGGGGCACCTCCGCTCCCTGCCCCACCGCCACGACCTCGACGGGTTCTTCGCGGCGCGCCTGCGGCTGGATTCGCGAGCGGCCCTCCGCTAGACCGAAACGGCGATGCCGATCGTCGCTCCCTCGATCCTGTCCGCGGACTTCGGGCAGCTGGCGGACGAGGTCCGCGCGGTGACCGACGCGGGCGCCGACTGGATCCACGTCGACGTGATGGACGGGCACTTCGTCCCGCCCATCACCATCGGCCCGCTCGTGGTGGAGGCGATCCGCCGCGCCACCCACCTCCCGCTCGACGTGCACCTGATGATCGAGAGCCCGGAGCGTCAGGTGGCGGAGTTCGTGCGCGCGGGGGCGAACGGCGTCACCATCCACGTGGAGGCGGCGGACGACGTGCCCGCAGTGCTGGCCGCGATCCGCGCCACGGGCGCACGCCCGGGGCTGGCCCTCAACCCACCCACCCCGCTGGCGCGCGTCGAGCCGTTCCTCGGCCTCCTCGACCTGTTGCTGGTCATGAGCGTCAACCCGGGCTGGGGCGGCCAGCCGTTCGTCGAGGGCTCGATGGAGAAGCTCGCCGCGGCGAGGGAGGCGCGTCGCGCCGCCGGCGCCCGCTTCGTCATCGAGGTGGACGGCGGCATCAAGACGCACAACGCCGGAGCGGCTGCGGCCGCCGGCGCCGACGTGCTGGTCGCGGGCTCCGCGGTCTTCGCATCCCCGGACTACGCCGCGACCATCCGCGCCCTGCGCGGCTGATGGAGGCCGGCGCCGAAAGGCACCGACCACAGCCCGCGCAGCGGGCGAGCACCGGACGGGCCCCCAGATAAGTTTGACGGCCGGGGGGACGGGCCGCCCGCCCTCGTGTCGGCCCGCCCCCTGTGTCCGGCCACATGCCGCGGCTCAGCTGCCGCGGTTCCTGGTCGTTGCCGGCTCGACCGTGATCTGGTCCTTCAGCCGGTCGTAGAGCTTGTCGCCGATGCCCTTCACCTTGCGCAGGTCCTCGGGCTTCTGGAACGGCGCCTCGCTGCGATACTCGATGATCGCGCGCGCCTTCGCCGGGCCGATGCCCGGCAGCTTCGCGAGCTCGTCCGCGCCCGCCGAGTTGATGTCGACGCGCGCACTCGCGGCGGCGGGCGCGGCGCCGGCGGCGACGGCGCCGCGCCCCATCCCCGCCAGCACGAGCCCGCAGAGGAGCCCCACCGCCACCGCTCTCGTGATCCGCTGCATCTCCACCTCCTTTGGCGCCCCTGCGGCGCCGCTCGTCGGCCCCGCAACGCAAGCGACGTGCCGGGCGACGACAACGGATATGCGGAGCGATTTCGCCGCCCGCGGCCGGGAATGATGCGTCCCGTGCAACGCCCCGTCGCACCTGCCGGCGGCGAGCTTTCCTTGCCGCAACGCCTGTGTTAAGCGGGCTCGCACGCGCTGGCCGGCACGGTGCGGGGTGTAGCTCAGCCTGGTAGAGCACTGCGTTCGGGACGCAGGAGCCGCTGGTTCAAATCCAGTCACCCCGACCATCTCGCCGGCCAGACGATCTCAGCAGAGGCTACCGGGGTGCGCGGGCTACAGCGGTCGGTCGTGGGCGCGGCGCTCGCGGCGCTCCTCGGCGTGTCGCTGGCGTCGGCGGAACGCGCGATCACCAAGGACCAGACACGGCTCCGCGAGGGCCCGAGCGCATCCACCGAGCTGGTCGCCGAGCTGCCGCCCGGGCTGGCGGTCGACGTGCTCGGCGAGAGCGGCGAGTGGAAGCTGGTGCGTGCGCCCAACGGGAGGACGGGGTACGCGTGGGCGAAGCACCTGGCGCCGGCCGACACCACGCCGCCCGAGGGCGCGCGCGACGCCGCCGAGGAGCCGAGCGCGGACGCGCGGAGCCTGGCCGACGAGGTGCACGATCTGCGCGCGCAGATGAGCGCGCTCGCGGAGCGACCCGCGCCCGCGAGCGCCGCGGATCTCGAGCGCGTCCGCCAGGACCTCGACCGCCTCTCGGTCGCCGAGCGCGACCTCGCCCGGCGCTTCGAGGAGCGCTTCGCGGGCGGCGTCGCGCCGGTCGATCCAGCGCCGGACGGCACGCCGTGGACGACCGCGGGGTTCCTCGCCATCGTCGTCGCGATCGTCCTCGTGGCGAGCTGGCTCTTGCGCCGGCAGCGCGACCGTCGTCAGCGGGGCCGGCTCCGCCTCTGAGCTGCCCGCTGCACAAAAAGCGGGCGGCCGCCCGGAAACCAGGCAGCGCATCGAGCCGTGCCACCTGGTTGACGCCCAATTGCTGTTGACGCCTCGGCGCGCGCCGTGGCACCACCGTTGCTCGCTCGTTCTCGAGCTCACGGGGGGGACTATGGAAAGGAGGCATCGATCACCCGGGCGCCGCTACTGGTGTGTCCGCTGGAGCCCGGCGCTCGCCGCCGCGCTCGTCCTCGCGTCTTCGGCGCACGCGGCCGACGCGCCCAGGATCGATTCGGGCGACAACGCGTGGATGCTCACCTCGGCGGCGCTCGTGCTCGGCATGACCGCGCCCGGGCTTGCGCTCTTCTACGGCGGGCTGGTGCGCAGCAAGAACGTCCTCAGCGTGCTGATGCAGAGCTTCATCATGGTCGGCCTGATCAGCATCCAGTGGGTGCTCTGGGGCTACAGCCTCGCCTTCGGGCCCGATCACGGGCACGTGCTGGGTGGTCTCGACTGGATCGGGCTCCGCGGCGTGGGGCTCGACCCGGGACCGTATGCGCCCACCATCCCGCACCAGACCTTCATGATCTACCAGGCGATGTTCGCCATCATCACGCCGGCGCTCATCACCGGCGCCTTCGCGGAACGCATGAAGTTCAGCGCCTTCTTCCTCTTCTCGCTCCTGTGGGCGACGCTCGTCTACGACCCGCTCGCCCACATGGTGTGGGGCAAGGGCGGCCTGCTCGGCTCGGTGGTCGGCGCGCTCGACTTCGCGGGTGGCACGGTGGTGCACATCAGCTCGGGCACCTCGGCGCTGGTGTGCGCGCTCGTGCTCGGCAAGCGCCTGGGCTACGGCTCGGATCCGATGCCGCCGCACAACCTGCCCTTCGTGCTGGTGGGCGCAGCGCTCCTCTGGTTCGGTTGGTTCGGCTTCAACGCGGGGAGCGCGCTCGCGGCCAGCGCGCTCGCCACCAGCGCCTTCGTCGCCACCAATACCGCCACGGCGGCCGCCTCGCTGTCGTGGATGTTCGCGGAGTGGATCGGGCGCGGGAAGCCGACCATGCTCGGCGCGGCGAGCGGCGCGGTCGCCGGGCTGGTGGCAATCACGCCCGCCTCGGGCTACGTGGCTCCCATGCCGGCGCTCCTCATCGGCCTGATCGCCGGCGTGCTCTGCTACGCGGCCTGCAACCTGAAGACGGTGCTCGGCTGGTACGACGACGCGCTGGACGTGGTCGGGGTGCACGGGGTGGGCGGTACCTGGGGTGCGATCGCAACTGGTCTCTGGGCTTCCAAGGCGATCAACCCGGACGCCGTCGTCACGCAGGGTCTCTTCATCTCGGGGGAGGCGGGGCTGGTCGTGGCGCAGGTGAAGGCGGTGCTCGTCACCTACGTCCTCGCCGTGCTCGGCTCGCTCCTCTGCCTCTCGATCACCGGCGCCCTCACCGGTGGTCTGCGGGTGAACGAGGACGACGAGTTCGCCGGGCTGGACCTTTCACAGCACAGCGAAAACGCGTACATGTTCGCGGCCAGCGGCGGCGGCCACGCGACCTTCGCGGCTCGGCCGGCCGAGCAGCGCAGCACCGCCGACTGAACCCGATGGCGCTCATCCGCCTTTACAAGCAGCGAGCGGTTCGAGTAAACGAGGGGCCCGCGCAGGGCCGCCCCGCTGAAGGGAATCACTCATGAAGAAGGTCGAGGCGATCATCAAGCCGTTCAAGCTCGACGAGGTGAAGGAGAGCCTCTCCGCGATCGGGGTGCAGGGCATCACCGTGAGCGAGGTGAAGGGGTTCGGCCGGCAGAAGGGACACACCGAGCTCTACCGGGGCGCGGAGTACGTGGTCGACTTCCTTCCCAAGGTGAAGCTCGAGATCATCGTGCGCGACGAGCAGGTCGCGGACGTGGTGGAAACCATCGAGAAGGCGGCCAAGACCGGCCGCATCGGCGACGGGAAGATCTTCGTCTTGCCGATCGACGAGGTCGTACGCATCCGCACCGGCGAGCGCGGCGGCGACGCAATTTAACGGAGAGCTCGTAGGAGGGGCTCGGTATGACGACTCAGACACCAAAGGACGTGCTCAAGTTCGCGAAGGACAACAAGGTCGAAGCCGTGGACCTCAAGTTCCTCGACCTGCTCGGCATCTGGCAGCACTTCACGATTCCGACCAGCGAGCTGGGCGAGGATCTCTTCGAAGAGGGCAGCGGGTTCGATGGGTCATCGATCCGCGGCTGGCAGCCGATCAACGCCTCCGACATGCTGGTCGTACCCGACCCGACCACGGCCGTGATGGATCCGTTCACCGCCATCCCGACCCTCAGCCTCATCTGCAACATCACCGACCCGATCACCAAGGAGGACTACACGCGCGACCCGCGCAACATCGCGCGCAAGGCCGAGGCGCATCGCAAGTCGACGGGCATCGGCGACGTCGTCTACTTCGGCCCCGAGCCCGAGTTCTTCGTCTTTGACGAGGTCCGCTACGAGCAGAACCAGCACACCGGCTTCTACCTCATCGACTCGGCCGAGGGGCAGTGGAACACGGCGCGCGCCACCGACCCGGCGAACGACCGCTCGGGGCGGGTGATCGAGAGCAAGAACCTGGGCTACAAGCCGCGCTACAAGGAGGGCTACTTCCCCGTCCAGCCCACCGACACGCAGCAGGACATCCGCGCCGAGATGGTGCGCGAGATGGAGAAGGTCGGCATCCGGATCGAGAAGCACCACCACGAGGTGGCAACCGCCGGCCAGGCCGAGATCGACATGCGCTTCCTGCCGCTCCTGAAGATGGGCGACGCGCTCATGTGGTACAAGCACATCGTCAAGAACGTCGCCCGTCGCTACGGCAAGACGGCGACCTTCATGCCGAAGCCGATCTTCGGTGACAACGGCTCGGGCATGCACGTCCACCAGTCGATCTGGAAGGGCGAGAAGCCGCTCTTCGCGGGCGATCGCTACGGGGGCATGAGCGAGCTCGGCATGCACTACATCGCCGGCATCCTGAAGCATGCGCCGGCCCTCGCCGCCTTGACCTGTCCCACCACCAACTCCTACCACCGGCTGGTCCCGGGCTTCGAGGCGCCGATCAACCTCGCCTACTCGAGCCGCAATCGCTCCGCCGCGGTCCGCATTCCCATGTATTCGCCGTCACCCAAGGCGAAGCGCATCGAGGTGCGCTTCCCGGATCCCGCGTGCAACGGTTACATGGCCTTCTCCGCGATGCTCATGGCCGGCCTCGACGGCATCGAGCGGCGGCTCAACCCGGGCGATCCGCTCGACAGGGACATCTACGCGCTCACGCCCGAGGAGCTGCGGGACGTGCCCAAGATGCCCGGCTCGCTCGACGAGGCACTCGAGAACCTGAAGCGCGACCACGACTTCCTGCTCAAGGGCGACGTCTTCACCGAGGACGTGATCGAAACCTGGCTCGAGTGGAAGCTGGCCAACGAGGTGAGCGCCATGCGCCTCCGGCCGCACCCCTACGAGTTCGCCCTCTACTTCGACGCCTGAGCCGAGCGCTCGGCGCGCGAGAAAAAAAAGGCGGCGGAGCGGGCTCTCCACGAGCCCCTCCGCCGCCGTACCTCGTCCTCGACCGGACGGTCGAGTGATCAGCTCGCCTTCTTGGCCGGTGCCTTCTTGCTGCTGCTCTTGCTCGGGGCCGTACAGCTCTTCACGCGTGCGGCCGAAACGTTCAGGTCCTTTTCGACGTCCTCGGCGGTCTTGCCGGCCGCGATCGCGTCCTTGATCTTCGCGCACGGCACCACGGGGTGATGCACCCGCTTGTGCGCCGCCAGCGCCGGAGATCCGACGAGGACAGCGGCTGCCAGCAGAGAAACCAGCGCTAGCCCGATTCGCTTCACTGCTCCTCACCCCCCTTCTGGCCGGCGTCTATCACGGGTCCGGAGGCGCTGCCAGAGAGCCGCGGCCGCGGCTTGGTCGCCGTGGAACGGTGCGCTATAGGTGCGCGCCGCCCGCCGGGCGCGCCACATGAAGGGAACCCTCGCTCTCCTCGCCAAGTTCGGCGTCACGCTCGGGATCTTCGCCGGCATCTTCCTCGAGTTCGGCGGTGGGTACCACGCCGCCAGGACCGCACGGCTGGGCGAGCCGGGCGCGTTCGAGGCGGCCAACCCCGCCTTCCCCGGCGCGCTCGGCCGGCTGCGCGCGCGCCTCGGCGGGGCGTCGCTGCCGCCGCCCCGACTTGCGGTGGCGCTCGACAAGGTGTGCGGTGAGGCGGTCGAGCGCGCGGTGTTCGTTCGCCTCGACGACGGCACCGTCCGTCGCTTCAAGCCGCTGCACCACTGCGGCGAAGCGGGCCTGACGACGGTGTACGCGCGCACGCCGGACGGCTCGTTCACCGCCGTGCCCCTCGCCGAGGCGCCGCCCGAGTCCTACTTCCGCATCCAGGGCTTCCAGCTCGTGCCGGCCGAGATGTCGGAGCTGTGGGCGGAGATCCGCGGCCTCACCTGGCGCGTCTTCGTGCCCTGGTTCCTGGCCGCGATGGCGGTGAAGCTCCTCGGCATCTTCGCCAACGTGTGGCGCTGGCAAATCCTGCTGCGCGGGCAGGGCATCGCGCTCGGCTTCGGCTACCTCGCCAACACGTACTTCATCGGGCGCTACTTCGGCATCGTCACGCCGAGCACCATGGGGCTCGACGCCTGGCGCCTCTACGACACCATCCGCCTGACGCGGCGTCCGGTCGAGTGCACGACCGTCCTGGTGGTCGAGCGGGTGCTCGGCCTGGTCGGCATCTTCACCGTCATCCTCCTCCTCCTGCCGCTCGCGCGGGACATCACCCAGGGACAGTCGCAGTCGCTGGGCGAGCTGGTGGCGGCCATGCGGCTGCCGCTCGCGGCGACCACGCTCTTCGGCGTGCTGATCCTCCTCCGGCCCTCCTGGTTCCGCGGGCTGCTCCGTCTCGTGCCCGCCGGGCGCGCCCGCCGCTTCGCCGCCAGCGTGATCGACTCGGCCACCGCATACGCGGAGCGCCGGGGGCACCTGCTGCTCGCGCTCCTCCTCGCCGTGGTCGGCCAGGTGACCACCACCCTCATGTACTTCGCCAACGCGATGTCGCTGGGAGCGCGGAACCTGCGCGCGAGCGAGGTCCTCTTCGCCGCGGCGGTGATGACGGTGGGCACCTTCATCGCACCCTCGGCCTCGGGGGAGGGGGTGCGCGAGCTGGTCTTCGTGTGGCTGCTCACCTCGAAGATCGGCGCGGCCAAGGCGTTCCTCATCGGCAACCTGGGCTTCTGGATCGAGAAGATCCCCCTCTCGGTGCCCGGCGGTCTGCTCCTCCTCCTGCGCCGCGATCCCACGCTGCGCGCGCTCACGCGCGACGACCTCGAGCGCGTGCGCCGCGAGGCCGAGGCGCCGGTCTAGGCGTCATCTTGCCCTTCGCTTCTCGGGGGTTACGGGCCTCTCAGGCGCGAGGCGGACGAGCGTGGAAACGGATCCCTTGCAACGGCGAGCGGCGCCTGTATAGATAGGGGCAGCCGAAGGAAGGCCAATGCTGCGCGCGTCGTCGAGTCGCATGTTCCGGATGAGCCACGTGGTGGCCACCGACGCCGTGTACGGTACCGGGCGGGGCGCGCAGGCGCAGGCTACGAAGCGCACCCCGATTTGGGCCGGTGGCCTTTCGACGGCTGGAGGCAAGCTCCCAGCGTAGACCGTAAACCCCTCCAACCGAATGAAAGGCCACCGGCCCCGAGAGGTCCGGTGGCCTTTTTTTTGGTGCGGAGCGAACCCGAGAGGAGAACGAGTCATGAGCACGATCAGCGTCCCGGCGTTCACGAGGAAGCTCCGAGAAGTCGTGGCCGATGAGCCGAAGGCTTTCGCCTACGACCTCGGTCTGAGCCTCTCGGCCGTGTACAACTATCTGAACGGCCGGGTGCCCGCGACGGAGGTGCTGTTCCGCATCGCGCGCTACACCGGGCGCCCGATGGAGTGGTTCCTGGTCGACGAGACGGCCGGGGCCGCGCTGCCGGCGAGCTCGGGTGAGCTCGCCGTGCCGGTGAGCTACGCGGCAAGCGGCCGGGGCGGCGAAGGGACGTGAACCGCGGGCGCGTCCGGGAGATCGCACGAGCGAGGCCCTCCCGGACGCGCCGGCCGGTACCGGTATCCAGTCTCGGTCGCGCCGCGGTATGATCCGTCGAGGTGTCGCGCCGAACGGTCCTCCTTTTCGCGCTCCTGCTCCTCGCGCCACCAGCATGGCCGGCGAGCAAGACGGCCAGGCCGCCCGTATACACGATGATCGCGGGCGGCGAGCAGGACTACACGGTGGCGCACGGCGACACGCTGTGGGGGATCACCGGTCGCTTCACCATGAGCGTGGCGCTGCTCCGTTCCTGGAATGCGCTCGCGGACCCCGACAGCCTGCGGCCGGGCACGCGCCTCCGGGTCTCCGACCGCCACGTCGTCCCGCGCCGGGCGCACGACGGCATCGTCATCGACATCGCGATACGCACCCTCTACTGGTTCCAGAAGGGCAACCTGCGCGCGCGCTTTCCGATCGGCGTCGGTCGCACCGACTGGGCGACGCCAGCGGGGCACTACCGCATCGTCGGCCGCCGGGAGGACCCCGTCTGGCACGTCCCCCCGTCGATCCAGGAAGAGATGCGAGCGCACGGTGAGGAGGTCGTGCGCGTGGTCCCGCCCGGGCCCGACAACCCGCTCGGCAAGTACTGGATCCAGCTCTCCGCCCCGGGCTACGGGCTGCACGGCACCAACGCGCCGGCCAGCGTCGGCAAGTACGCGAGCCACGGCTGCATGCGGCTTCTCCCCGAGCACGTCGAGCTGCTCTACCGCGAGGCGCGCGACGGCACGCCGGTGGACATCGTCTACGAGCCGGTGAAGCTCGCGCGCGACGCTAGCGGCGCAGTCTACCTCGAGGTGCACCGCGACGTGCTCGGCGGCAAGAAGAGCGAGCTCCCGGCGGTGCTCGACCTCCTGCGGGCGGTGGACCTTGCGGGCGCCGTGGACCCGACGCGCGTCGAGGACGCCGTCGCGCACGCGTGGGGCACGCCGGAAGACGTGTCGCCGCAGGCACGGCCGGCGGGCGGGCCGGCGGTGCCGGCCGGTGCGATCGTCCCCTGACGCTAGCCCGGGTGGCTCGCCGGCAGCAGCACCGTGAACGTCGACCCCTTGCCCAGGGCGCTCTCGATGAGGATGTCGCCGCCGTGCGCCTCGACGATCGTCTTCGCGATGAAGAGGCCGAGGCCGGTCCCCTCCGTACGCTTGGCCTCGCGTACGCGGCGATACCTCTCGAACAAGTGCGGGATCTCGTCGGCCGGAATGCCACGCCCCGTATCGCGGAAGGCGACGGCGAAGCGCCCGTTCTCGGGCGCGGTGCTCACCGTGACGCTGCCACCGCTCGGCGTGTACTTGATGGCGTTGCCGAGCAGGTTGGCCACCACGCGCTGGAGCTGTGACTCGTCGGCGACCAGCGGCGGCAGGGGCACCGCCTCGAACGCCAGCCGCACGCCCTTGCGCCGCGCCGTCGACTCGTAGTGCTCGACCGCGTGGGAGAGCATGGCAACCAGGTCGAACGGCCGGCGATCGAGCGTCATGCGGCCCGCCTCGATGCGCGACAGGTCCAGGAAGTTGCACACCAGCGCGTGGATGGTCTCGCCGCTCTCGCGGATGCGGGTCAGGATGTCGGGCGGGATCTGGTCGGGCGGCGGCTCCGGGTCGGTCAGCATCTCGGTGTAACCGAGGATGACGGTGAGCGGCACCCTGATGTCGTGCGTGACCATCGAGAGGAAGTCCGCCCGCAGCTCCTCGAGGGCGTGCTTCTCGCTCACGTCCCGGAAGATGCCGACCGCGCTGCGCACCTCGCCGGGCGCCCCACCGGGCGCTGGCTCGGGGAAGTGGAGTGGCGTCAGCGTGACGTCCCACACGCCCTGCGGCGGCTCGATGCCGCGCGTGCGCAGCTCGCCGCTCCAGCGCCCCCGTTCGCCGATCGCGGAGAGCACGTCGTCCAGGTCGATCTGCTCACCCGGCACGTAGACGAACTCCCCGAGCAGGCGGCCGACGACCTCCGCTTCGGCCCGCTTCCAGGCCTGCGCCAGTGCGCGGTTCACGAAGGCGATGCGGCCCATCGGGTCGAGCATCGCCACCCCGTCGGTCGTCCCGCGCAGCGCGACCGCGAGCGCCTCCATCTCCTCGCGGTAGTGATTGCGGTCGCGCACGAGCTGGCGGCGCTCGAGGGTGCGGGCGACCACATGGGGCAGGTGGGCGAGGTGGCTTCCGCGGGCGCGCGCGACGACGTAGTCCCAAGCACCCCGTTGCATGGCGTCGATGGCGACCGCAACGTCGTCCGCGCCGCTCACGATCACCGCCGGCATGTCGGGGTGGGCAGCGGCGATGCGCGCCACGAGATCGCGTCCGTCCATGTCGGGGAGAACGAGCGCCAGCAGCACGACGAAGTCGCCGCCGCGGCGGAGGATGGCGAGCGCCTGGGCGCCCGTGGTGGCCTCGGTGACCGCCCAGCCCTTCCCGGCGAGCGCGCGGACGGCGGCGCGCCGCATCTTCGGGTCGTCGTCCACCAGCAGTATTTGGACGCCCTCGAACATGCGTGGCCGTGAAGCAAAGCAAGTCGCATGCCGATGTCCGCCGGTCAAACAGGCCCCTGGCCTGGCAAGGGCGGGCGGGGGCGATCTTCCGCCCCCGCGAGAGTGACCGTCGTAGATTTGACGCGGCTGGGCCGCCCGTCGCGTTTCCGTTAGTATCCGCCGCTTCCAATGTCGGTCAGCTTCTGCCCCCAGTGCGGGACGAAGGCGCTCGCCGGAGCCAGGTTCTGCACCGAGTGCGGGACGGCGCTCTCCGGCGATCGGCCGCCGCCCGCGGCGAGCCCCTGGCGAGTGACCCCCGCGGGCTCGGCGGTGCTCGTCGCGTTCCTCGCCGCGGGGCTCGCGATCTGGGCTCTCATCCTGTCGCCCGCGACGCCCCACCCGGGGCCGGGCGGGGCCGGCATGCGGGCCGCGGGCGCGCCGGCGGACGCTCCGGCCGCCGAGAGCGTGACGAAGGCCAGAGTCCCCCTCCCCCCCGAGGCGGTGGCGTTCATCACCGAGCTGGCAGCGAAGGCGAGGGCGAAGCCCGACGACGTCGACACGTGGCTCAAGCTCGCGCAGGTGGAGTCGCGAGCTGCCCAGCTCGACCCGTCTCATCAGGCCGATGCAATGACCGCCTTCCAGCACGTCCTCGACCTCGACGGAAAGAATGCGGACGCGCTCCGCGGCCTGGCCAACATCCACTACGACCGCGACGACCACGCGAAGGCCATCCCGATCTTCGAGCGCTACCTGGCGCTGCGGCCCGACGACCCGAGCGCGCGCACGGACCTCGCGACCATGTACCTCTATTCCGGCGACGCGGCGCGCGCGATCGCGACCTACAAGGACGTCATCAAGCGCGACCCGTCCTTCCTCCAGGCGCACTACAACCTGGCCGTCACCTACCACGGGCAGAGTGACGACCGGGCCGCGCTCGGCGAGCTCGAGGTCGCGCGCGGGCTGGCGACCGAGGACGGCGTCCGCAAGCAGATCGACGACATGATCGCGAGCCTGCACGGCGCGGGACCGGCCCCCGGGCGGGCGGCGGCACCGCCTCCCCCCGGCGGCGGAGGCGGGCCAACCTCCTTTCAGGACGCGGTCGAGCAGGCGTTCCGGGCGTCGCCGATCATGGGCCCGCGTATCGTGCGCTTCGAGTGGACGGCCCCGGCCAGCGGGCGCGTGATGGTACGCGATTTCCCCATGGAGGGGATGCCCTCGGCGGTGCGCGACAAGTTCACCGCCCGCCTGGCGGCGGAGCTACGCAGCGCCGCGGGCGCTCACCCGGTCGCCGGGCCCGTCCGGGTCGAGATCGCCGACCTGGCCAGCGGGACCATCATGGCGACCGTCAGCCCCTGAGGGGGCCCTCGGGTTATTGCCGGGCCATCCGCTCCGGGGTTACACTCCCTGCGGGGTGGCCGTGGGGCTGAAGGGAATGCGAGGTCGCCCATGCAGTCACGTTGGAGCCGCTTCAGATTCGTCGGCACCATCCTCCTCCTGGCCAGCGGGCCCGCGGTCGCCGAGCCGCTGTTCACGCTCACCGGGGATGGCAAGACGTTCCTCTACCGGGCGCGGCCGGGCGACAACCCCGGCGCCGTGGCCGAGATGTTCGGCATCCCGCCGCGCGAGGTTGCCGCCTTCGTCGCCGCCAATGGCATCAGCGACACGACGAAGGTAGGGGCCGGCTTCGTCTACCGTGTGCCGAACGAGGCGGCGCGAGCGCTCGCCGAGCGGACCGCCACCCTCGAGGGCGAGAACTCCACCCTCGCGCGCACCGCGGGCGAAGAGCACACCGAGGCACAGCGGCTGGCGCGCGCCGCGGAGGACGCCCGCACCGAGAAGGCACGGGCCGAGTCCAGGGCGGTCCAGCTCGCGCGCCTCGAGCGCATCTGGCCATGGGCGAAGGCCCTCCTCGTTCTCCTGCTCGCCGTCGCGGCCGGGGCCTTCTACACCGCCGTGGCGGCCATGCGCCGGCGGGCCGAGGCCGAGCGCTACGCGCGCACCCTCGCCAGCGAGCTCGAGGAGAAGCGAAAGGCCGCCCTGACCGAGCGCCAGGAGAGCGCTCGCCGCGTCATCGACCTCGAGCAGCGCGTACGCACTCTCGAGGCCCAGCTCGGCCCGCGTGTCGTGGTCGGCGGCCGGGGCAGCGACTAGGCTACCCCGCCCAGCCCCACTTCTCTTTGTTCGCCTGGACCTGCTCCGCCGTCGGGTGCTCGATCTTGTTGTGCTGGGCGACCTTGAAGTCGCCCATGTGCTCCATGACCTTGTAGTTGAGCGGCGTGTCGTCCTTGAACACCTCGGGGACCGCCACCTCCTCGAAGATCGCGTTCCACGGGCACTCGGGCTCGCAGGCGCCGCAGTCGATGCACTCGTCGGGGTGGATGTAGAGCTGATTCGGCCACTCGTTGCGGTCCGAGCCGGTGTACTCGTAGATGCAGTCGACCGGGCAGACGGCGACGCAGCCGGTGTCCAAGCAGTCGCGGCAGAGCCGCGTGATGATGTAGGCCATGCCCTCCCCTCGACTGTTCCTAGCGCCCGCCCCCACCCTTTGCAACAACGCTCGGAGCGTATCGAATTTTCTTGACAGCGCCCCCGGCGTCGGGCACACAGCACAGAGTCCGGCGACGCTGGAGCGCCCGCGCGAGGCTGCGGTTCGGGGAGGCGGGGGATGATGATCAGCTTGCGGATGGTCGGGACCGAGGTTTCGGCGCTGGGGGCCGCCGCGCTCTCCATGCCGCTGCGCTTCGTGCTCGAGCGCGACTGCTTCGATCCGAGCTCGCCCCACCCGACGCCGGTCGTGCTCGTGCACGGATTCCTCGGCGACCCGACGAACTTCCTCCTCTTCCGCCGCTACCTCGCGGCGCACGGCATGCGCAACTTCGCCGCCTTCTCCTACCCGCCGCGCTTCGATTACCAGCGCCTCGCCCCCAGGCTCGGCGACCTGATCGACACCATCTGCGCCGCCACCGGCGTGCCCGAGGTCGACGTGGTCGGCCACAGCCTGGGCGGTCTCATCGCCCGCTATCTGGTCGAGATGCCGCGCGCGAGCCACGTGCGCCGCCTGGTGACGCTCGGTGCACCCTACTTCGCGAGCCCGCTGCCACCCGGGGAGCTGGCCGTCTTCGCCGCCGCGGACCCTTTCATCCCTCCGCCGCACCCGATTTACGGCCCACACAGCGGGCCACGCGAACGCGGCGGTCGGGTGGTGACCGTGCCCGACTGCGGGCACTGGGGCCTGCTCTATCACCCGGCGGTGTTGCGCGAGACCGCGAGCTTCCTCGCCTTCCGGGGCGGCGTCCCCGGGATCGGCTGCGAACCGCCCCTGGCACTCGACGCGGCCTCGTAGAGTCGCACGCGGCTCGCGAACTAGTGTTTGACCTGGGCCGCCCCCCGGGAATATGCCTTTGGTCCGGCCCGATGCCCGTCGCATTTCCATCGCTCGCCTTCTTCGAGGCTCTGCAGCGCGAGATGCGCGGCGAGCGGGAGCGCTTCTCGCGCCTCGGCTTCTTCGACACGACCTTCGGCATCCGCGTCCACACCCCGGGCGGCGGGCCGCCCGCCGAGTTCACGCTCGTCTTCGAGGTCTTCGACTGCGTACGGGTCACCGAGGGTCTGGCGAACGTCAGCACCGATTTCGTGGTCGAGGGCGACTTCACGGCCTGGCGCGAGATGCTCGACGCCATTCACGAGCTGGGCGCCGCCGACACCGCGCACAGCCTGAACACCCTCACCCACTTCGGCGAGGCGCTCCAGGTCCGCTACGACGACCCCGACGGCCACGACAAGATGTACCGCTTCGCGGAGAGCATCCAGGAGTTCTTCGACCTCTCCGCGCGCTTCGACTTCGTCTACCCCGACGGCGCCCGCCCGCCCGCGCGGCGCGAGCAGCTGCGGAGGAGCGGCACATGAGCTATCTCAGCACGACCGATTTCACCGACGATCGGACCTTCGTCGACCGCTTCCGGCGCACCATGCAGGGCGACCTCGAGCTCTCGTGGATGGACGAGCCGCGCGAGCGGGTGCGCTGCCGGCCGCAGAACGAGCGCCGCGGGCTCACCTTCCGTGATCTCGACGTGGGCGGCTACGGCTTCACCGAGATGCCCGAGCTGATCCGCCAGAACCGGAGTTTCGCGCCGCGGGGCGCGGCCCAGCCGCCCGGCCTCCCCGACCTCCAGGCCGAGGTCAACCGCAAGAGCGAGGTGTGGGCTTACAACATCGAGGGCTACTACGAGGAGGCGATGACCCGGCAGTGGAACGCGACCACGGACATCCCGTGGGCCGAGCTGCAGGAGACCGAGCTGCCGGAGGACATCGGCAAGGCGTACGCCCAGCTCCTCACCTTCCTCACCGAGGTCGAGATGATCGCCACCGACGTCCCCGCCAAGTGGATGGGACGTCTCAACGCCGACTTCTTCGAGGTGAAGAACTTCATCGCCACGCAGGCGATGGACGAGGCGCGGCACGCGGAGGTCTTCCGCAAGCGCGCCCTCTCGACCGGCTGGGGGCTCATGCGCGCCAGCGCGCACAACGAGTTCAACCTCAAGTTCCTGCGCGACGCGGACACCTTCGCCGAGGCCTCGCTCTCCCTCCACCTCCAGGCCGAGGGCATGGTGCTGACGCTCTTCCGCTTCAGCGAGTACATCTCGCCGACCGAGGGCGACAAGAAGCTCTTCCGCCTGGTCATGCAGGACGAGGCTCGCCACGTCGGCTACGGGATGCAGCATCTCAAGTGGGTGCTCGACCACTTCCCCGAGAAGCGCGAGATGATCCATCACCATCTCGACGAGGCCGAGAACTTCGTCTTCGGCGCCGGCTACGCGACCGAGGTGCTCGAGCCTTTCATCATCCTCTCCGGCAAGGGCATGAAGAAGGAGCAGATCGCCGAGGGCGTGCGCATCACCATGGCCTTCCAGATGAAGCAGACCGAGGAGTACTTCGAGCGCCTCGCCAAGTGCGGCCTCCCCGAGCGCCGCGAGCGCTCCCGACTGTGGAAGATGTTCGAGCTCCAGAAACAACAGATGGGGCTGCCCTCCCCCTCTTAAGGGGGGAGGCCGACCGCGAGAGCGGTCATGCCGGCCGACGGGGTCCGGGGGCATCGGAAGCGCGGAGGACGCGAAGCGCCCGAGCACTGGACGGGCCCCCGGGGGTAAATTGGCCTACTACGCGGAAAAGGACTTCTTCGAGGACGACGGGCTCATCCAGCTCGTGACCTCCATCCTCGAGGGCAACCTGACCCTCGATTGGTACCGCGTCGACCCCCCGCGCGTGCGTGCCAGGCCGGCCGATCCCGCGCGCGGCCTCACCTACGAGGACTGCAACCTGGGAGCGTACGGCTACGACGCCATCCCCGAGTTCCTCCGCGACCGCTACAGCATGGCTTCGCGCGGCAGCGCGCTGGTCGAGAAGCTCCCGGACCTCGGCTACACGATCAACCGCCGGAGCGACGTGTGGGCCGACAACGTGGCCGCTCTCTACGAGGAGGCGAAGGCGCGGCGCTGGGCGCCGGCGGTGGACATCCCGTGGAGCGAGCTCGACCCGGCCGCCGACCCGCTGCGCGAGGCGGCCATGGCGCAGGCGTGCACCCTCCTCGAGGAGGTGGCGCTGGTCGCCATGGAGGTGCCGTCGCGCTGGGTGTTCTCGATCAACCAGGAATTCCTCGAGCAGAAGAGCCTGCTCTGCGCGCAGATGATCGACGAGGCGCGCCACGTGGAGGCGTGCCGCAAGCGCGCGCTGGCGAGCGGCCAGGGCCTCGGCCGGGCCAGCGTATCGGCCGAGCAGGCGCTCAAGGAGTTGCTCTCCGCCGAGACCTACCCCGAGGCTTCGCTGGGAACCAACCTGCTCCTCGGGAGCTTCGTGCTCGCCATGTACCGGGCCCTCGCAGCCGTCGCCACCACGCGGGCCGACCGCCTGCTCGGCATCCTGTCGATGCAGGACGTGGCGCGCTCGGTCGCCTACGGCGTCTCGCAGGTGCGCTATCACCTCGCGCACCAGCCCGGGAAGGCGGTCGCGCTGGCCGACTACCTGGACCGCAGCGAGCACACCGTGCTCGGCATCGCGGGCAGCCCGGAGTTCCTCGAGCCGCTCGTACTGCTCGCCGGCGGCGGGCGCGAGCCGGCGGCGCGCGCGCGGGGCGCCGGGTTCGTACGGCGCTGGTTCAGCGTCGCGTTCGAGGAGTACCTGGGGCGCTGCCGCGCCGCCGGGCTCGGCGACCGGCGGCGGAGCCGTCTGGCGCTCGTCGCGGCTTCCCTCGCGGCCTGAGCCGTGCCCACGATATCATTCGCCCATGCGGCGGATCACCGTCGGCCTGATCGGGTCTGGCAAGCACGGCCAGCGCTACGCGCACCACGTCCGCGCCGACGTCCCCGAGCTGGTGCTCGGCGCGCTCTGCCGCCGTGACGCTCGGGCGGGCGCGGAGCAGGCGCGCGCCCTCGGCTGCCGCTTCCACGCCGACTGGCGCGCGCTGGTCGCCGATCCCGCGGTCGAGGCGGTGATCGCGGTGGTCCCGCCGACGCTCCATCCCGCGATCGCCGCCGCCGTCGCCGCGGCGCAGAAGCCGCTGCTCATCGAGAAGCCGCTCGCCCCGACGGCCGCGGCGGCACGCGAGATCGTCCGCGTGCTCGGCGCCGCGGGGGTGCCCGCCCTCATGGCGCACACGCTGCGCTGGAACGCCGTCGTGCGCACGCTGCGCGCGCGGCTCTCCTCGCTGGGCCCGCTGCGCGCGCTCGTGCTGAACCAACGCTTCGAGCCCTCGCCGCTCGCCTGGCTGGACGACCCGCAGATCGCGGGCGGCGGCATCGTCCTGCACACCGGCGTGCATGGCTTCGATCTGGTTCGCTGGCTGACCGGTCGCGAGGTCGCGCGGGTGTGGTGCCGCGCCACGCGCGTGAACAGCGCGCGGACCGAGGACAACTTCCTGGCCGTGCTCGAGCTCGAGGGCAGCGATGCCCTGGTTGCCGTGAGCGGATCGCGCTCGACCGCGGGGCGGTCGGGGCTGATCGACGTGGCGGGCGCGCACGGCCAGCTCCTCGGCGATCACGTGCTCGGCTTCGCGCACGCGGTGCGCGGCCTCGAGCGCACGCCCATCCCGGTCGGTGAGCCGGTGCCGACCGTGCGCGAGGCGCTCCGCTCGTTCGTCCGGCTGATCCTCGACGCCGAGCCGCCGCCGGCGACGCTCGAGGACGGCGCCCGCGCGGTGGCGATCGCCGAGGCGTGCCTCGCCTCGGCGGCGACGGGGGGAGCGGTCTCGCTCTAGCCCGTCTGGGATTGACAGAAGCCCACCATACCCGTCTCCAACATCTGGGAGCCGTCGCCGTGCATGAGGGCGGTGGGCTGTCGCCGAACTGGCCGCTGCAGTGGCGCTCGCACTGCGTGAGCTTCTTCGCGCACGGCTAGCAGCCCCCCACCATGGACCCCTCCCCCAAAGCCCGCGAGGATTCCCTCTTGACGAGCACGCCGGGAACGCGATAAGTGAATCGTAGTTCAGTTATGAGTGGAACCTCAACCGCCGCCACGACCACGCTCAACCGCTTCGCGCGGCGGCGCGAGCGAACCCGCAC
>Ga0137389_10000687_pt1 | contig 18922 bp, 15 predicted proteins | sample 15con2h14BmetaG_FD_104645 | JGI IMG/M metagenome (GOLD analysis project Ga0137389, IMG submission 104645) | Vadose zone soil microbial communities from Angelo Coast Range Reserve, California, USA - 15con2h1.4B metaG | ecosystem: Environmental > Terrestrial > Soil > Vadose zone > Saprolite...
AGCCATAGAGCGAGGGAAGATTCGCCCTTCACTACGGGCACTCTCCATCCTCGCCAAGCGTCTGGACGTCCCTTTGACCTTTCTACTGGAGGGTTCCCCCGCCGGTGCAGCCGAAGCCAGGGCTGTCGGCTACTCGCCCGCAGACTCAGGACCTGACCAGCGTGTCGATGTCGACCTGTTGCAGGCCAATATCCTCGTACACCAGCATGCCTACAAGGAAGCTGAACAGCTTCTCGCACCTATCCAGCCCGAACGTATCACCACCGATCAAGCATATCGACTGTTTCTGCTTCGTGGACAGATCCACCTCAGCGCGAACCAATATCAAGAAGCGGTCGTCGACTTGCGTGCTGCCGTCTCTCAAGGCGAGGGTCTCAATGATATCGAGTACATTGAACGCGCTCGCAACCTGCTAGGAAAAGCATACTTCTCGCTATATAATTACACGTTGGCGATGGAGAATCACCTCCGCTGTAATGCTGCTATCGAGAATGGATATATCAATGACCCTTTTTTCTCACTCGATGTTTTCAGCAACCTGGCCAACGATTACTTCCGTCTCGGAGACCCGGAGAAAGCAGTTTCCTATTACCATCGCGCCCTGGAATCCCTGGATGGAATGAGCCACGACAGCAAGAGCTTCGCTGAAAAGTATATGGAGATCAGTCGCAACTATAAGGAAGCAGGCAAACTGACGATCGCACGCGACTATGCTACACGCGGCCTGGCACTCTACCAGATGCGCGATGAGCAGCGGCTTGTCGGTATGACACACCAGCGTTTGGGCAAGACCCTGGAGAGGCAGAACGACTTCGATGGTGCAGAGGCAGAATACCGGCGTGCTATCGCCATTGAGCGCGAGCTTGATGATGATGTCTCGGTCTCTATTTGTCTTACCAGCCTGGCAGAACTCCTGCTCAAACGCGGCAATTCAAAGGAAGCAGAGCACGAAGCACAGGAAGCGCTGAAATATGCACGTTCAAGTCAGGATCCCCAAACCCAGGGACAGGCGCTAATCGCCCTGGCACAGATCCACCACCAGAACGGTGATTTCGCCGCCGCCGATAAACTCTTCACGCAGGCACTGGAGCTGTTAGACTCGTCCCATGCTCATGAACTTGCAGCAAGCGCCTACTCTCGTTATGCCAATCTCTTGGAGCAGCGTGGCGAAGTACAACGCAGTCTGAATGCCTTCAAGAAAGCTTACGAGCATCAACTGCAAGGCAAGCGCGGCGACGTCGAATAACGTCACAAAGCCTGGCACCCGCAAGGGCCCCACCACTCCACCTTGCCGCCCCGTGCCACTACATTTTGGGAGACCTCCCCACCCATGGATTGCACATGGGTGGGGATCATTTTTGCGCGAAAGGGCGCGGCTGTGGTACCATCAACCTCAGCACAACTTGATCATAGCAACTATAGAAGGCAGGCAATATTCTTGACAACTCAAAACCAAACACAACCAACCGCACGTACGGGCGTGATTAATCACGCCCCTACAGAATCCCTATCCATCGCCGAACTTGCCCACATCCTCGGTGTAGAACTGGGCCTGGGCAGTGGACCCATTGCACGCACCATAGCACTACTCGACGAAGGCAACACCATCCCCTTTATCGCACGCTATCGTAAAGAAATCACCGGTAGCCTCGACGAAGTACAAATCCAAACCATCGCCGACCGCACTGCAGCCCTACGTGCACTGCACGAGCGCAAAGCTGACGTCCGGCGACTCATCGATGCACAGGGCAAACTCACCGGTGAACTCGCCGCCGCCATTCTCGCCGCCACAATGCTGCAGGAAGTAGAGGACCTCTACTTACCCTATCGTCCCAAACGCAAAACCCGTGCCAGCGTCGCGCGCGAAAAAGGACTGGCACCGCTGGCCGACCTCATCCTGCAACAGCCTGAACTCAAGGGCAACATACAAACCATCCTCGAACAGCACGCTCAGCCCTTCCTCAATCCCGAAAAAGGTATCGACACCAGCCTCGAAGCGTATGCAGGCGCACGCGACATCGCCGCCGAAACCGTAGCCGAAGACGCCAACGTACGTGGCAGTGTACGTGCGACCTTCTTCAAACGCTCAACCATTAGTGCCAGGCTGGCCGACCCAGAAAATGTCGCAGCAAAGGACCCCAATGGCCTCTACCAGCTCTACTATGACTTCAACGAAAGCGTCACCAAACTCGTCCCGCACCGCGTATTGGCTCTCAACCGCGCCGAACGAGAGGAAGTACTACGTATCAGCGTCTCACTCGCCTATGAGCAGGCGCAGCCCGACATCATCCGGCACTACCCCATCAAAGCCACCTCGCCCTTCGCCGGACAACTCGCAGACGCTATGGAAGATGGCTACAAACGTCTCCTCGCACCTGCCATGGAACGTGAAGTGCGAGTAGAACTCACACGACAGGCAGAAGAACACGCCATCAACATCTTCGCTGCCAACCTGCGCAACCTCCTCTTGCAGCCCCCACTGCGTGGACGCAAAGTGCTCGGCATTGACCCAGGCTATCGCACAGGCTGTAAACTGGCCATCGTCGACGAAACTGGCAAATACATCGCATCAGACACCATCTACCTGCACCAGCCAGAGAAAGCACAACAGACATTGCGCAATCTGCTGGCACAACACAACATCAGCGTCATCGCCATAGGCAACGGCACCGCCTCGCGTGAAACAGAGCAGATGGTCGCCGCGCTCATTCATCAGCTTGAACAAGAGACAGGCAAAGGCGGCCACATTGGCTATGTCATCGTTAACGAAGCTGGGGCATCGGTCTACTCTGCATCGGAGGCGGCTCGTGAAGAATTTCCCACCCTCGACGTAACGCAGCGCGGCACCATCTCCATTGCCCGCCGCCTGCAAGACCCCCTGGCCGAACTGGTGAAAATCGACCCTAAAGCCGTCGGGGTAGGACTATACCAGCATGACATAGATCAGAAGGAACTGGCCGCCATGCTCGATCGTGTCGTCGTCTCGTGTGTCAACTTCGCCGGCGTCGAAGTCAATTCTGCCTCCGCCGCACTGCTCAAGCATGTGTCGGGCATCAATACACGAGTCGCCAACGCCATCGTCAAATACCGCGAGCAGCATGGGCCATTCCATTCGCGTGAAGAAATACACAAAGTTCCTGGGCTTGGTCCTGCCACTTTCGTACAGGCAGCAGGATTCCTCAAAGTTGCCAACGGCATTGAGCCTCTCGACAACACCTTTATTCACCCGGAAAGTTATGCCGCTGCCCGAGCCATACTCGACATGCTCCCCACTAACGCTGATAGTAAATCTAGCAAACCTGCCGAGCGCATCGCGCAATTCCGCCAGTTGGTCAAACTGCAACACAGTCTTGGCCGCAACAACCGTAACCGCACCCCCACGATAAATCGGGGGGCTACTGCCGCTGATAATCTTGAACAAACCGCCTGGGCTGATATAGCCAAAAAAGTTGGCGTCGGCCTCCCGACCCTCAACGACATCCTGGACAACCTCGAAAAACCCGGCCTTGACCCACGCGACGCCTTGCCGGCGCCCATCCTGCGCCACGACGTCCTCAAAATGGAAGACCTGCAACCCGGCATGATCTTACAAGGCACCGTACGCAACGTCGTCGACTTTGGTGCCTTCATCGACATCGGCGTCAAGCAAGATGGCCTGGTACACATCTCAGAGCTAGCCGACCGCTACGTCAAAGACCCGCTAACCGTGGTAGCCGTCGGCCAGGTAGTACAGGTGCGCGTCCTCAAAGTCGATATGCAGCGTGGCCGTGTTCAATTGAGTATGAGAGGCATGGCATGATGCGCAAAGGCAGTTTTTATAATGAATTTATTCGGTTATCCGAAACAGCAGTGGGCAGGCAAAGCAATAACGATCCTTATGAAGAGAAGGGCCAATCATCGCATTGTCTACGGCTAGCATTATTCGCCAGCGTCCTCGAGGAGACGGGCAATGAGATCGGGGTGAAATCGTCTTCCTTGGCTCTGCATTTGAGTGATATATGGCCAGATCACAGCGATGAGTCCCTGCTGCTTGGCCCGCAGCAGCACTGCTAACGTTCCAGCGACCTGCAAACCGATGCGAGCAGCGATCCGCCGCGCCTTACGTTCATCCAGTAGGATCAGTCGTGCCCCGATCGTTTGTGCCAGAGAGAGCGCTGCTGCCTCGCCGACATCCAATAGGGGAAGCGTAGGATCGATGATGACGGCATCTACCACCGTGAGCCATGATGCCTGGGCCAGATCCGGTTCGGTTGGTGGTGCCTTTGCCTGGTATTCATCTAGTACGATGTGAGGAGCCCAGACCTTGCCATACAAGAGCGGAAGGAGGTCAAGGAGCCCAACCCCTGCAAGAGTGATCAGCGGGGTTGTATTGGTCACGACCGGAGGGCTATCCGTAGCCGGCCTCCTTCTTGAGGTCTATTTCATCATCAAAAAGGGAGACATTATACTGGCCCAGCAGATCGAGAAACTCGCGCCGCGTCAGGCCCAATAGCTTAGCTCCTTCCCCTGAGGAGAGTTCCCCCAGCGCATAGAGCCGCACAACAAGGGCTTCGAAGGCGAGTGCCTCTAACTGTTGCTGACTTTTCCCAGTGAGCTGCTCAGGAACCTGCAAGCGCAATTGCATCGTGACCTTCTCCTTTGTCGGCGTCATCAGTTTATATCTACACACTCATTATACTACGTGTGGTCATGATGTTAGTCTCAATTGGGGACACTTGTCTCCGTTGTCTCCATTGGGACATCATGGTTGTCATTAAGGACAGCAGCCAACCCAATGAACCCAATAATAGCGGCAGCAATACCGTCTCCTGGACCGGCCAGGAGCCACAACACCAATCAGATGATATAGGACTGTGGCGAGACACCACACTGTCGCTTCGTTGTACTTGCTACTTGATTATCTCCACAACAGAGATAGCAACAGCAATACCCCAACCGCCATGAAACCCAGAGGCAAAAGCCAATGCTCAGGAATTGACTGAACTTTTACCTCAAGCGGGTTCATCGGATCATACAGAATAGTAACCTGCTCCCCAACCTTGTATTCACCAGAAGTCAAGACCTTAGCCTCTCTACTCTCCCCATTACGCGTCGTAAATCTCACCACAGCAGAACGTGTTTCATCGTTAATAATATCCAGCCCAACAACGACACCTGTGGCTGAGAGCATCCTTCCGCTAAAGACTCGCTGGCGTATAAGCAAGTTCAGACCGACAATAAGACAGATGGCACCAACGAGTACTTTAGCAAGTGTGATAAGCGATATCATCTTTATTCATCCCCTAAAAACTCTCTCTAGCTTACAATTCATCTACGCATATTTTATCACCGGCGCCTTCCTGTGGTTGTGCTTGCACTTATCGTCCGTTCTGCTCTAACATCCCTATATATTCATGCATAACACCCCTGAAAGGAGCGTCATATGCCCGGCTCATTGAATCTCGGCAAGATCGCTGGAATCAGCATTTATATTAACGTTAGCTGGTTCATCATCCTCGTACTCCTTACCTGGTCACTTGCCACCGGCTGGTTCCCGATATTTTATCCGGGATGGACAGCCACCACGTATTGGGTGATCAGCCTCGTCTCGGCGCTACTCCTGTTCGTCTCAGTGCTCTTACATGAGTTGGCCCATTCGCTCGTTGCTCGTGCGCGTGGTTTGTCCGTCAAAAACATTACACTATTCATCTTTGGTGGTGTCTCCAACATCGAGCAGGAACCTACAAGTCCAGGCGTCGAGTTCCAAATGGCTGTGGTTGGCCCGGTAGTCAGCCTGCTGATTGGCCTGTTAGCCTACCTACTTCAGTTGCCCTTCGGAGGAAGCAAATCCCCAATCGTAGCGATACTAGCCTATCTCGCCGTTACCAACGTCCTGTTAGGCATCTTCAACCTGATCCCAGGCTTCCCTCTCGATGGCGGGCGAGTGTTACGTTCAATCATCTGGAAAGTCACCGGAAGCCTGCAGAGAGCCACTCGCATAGTCACCATTGTGGGTCAGATTATTGCCTACCTCTTCATCCTCTGGGGCATCTGGCAGTTCTTTGGCGGCAACATATTGAATGGAATCTGGATTGGTTTTATCGGTTGGTTCCTGTTGAGCGCAGCCCAATCTGCCAATTCCCAGGTCATGTTGCAGTCCATGTTCCGTGGCGTCACCGTCAGCGACGTGATGAATACAAATCTGGTTACGGTCCCCGCCAACATCTCATTGCAAAGACTCGTCGACGAATACTTTTTGCCAGGTGGCCTCCGCTCTGCTCTTGTTATGCAGGCTGATCAACTAGCCGGCTTGATAACGCTGAGCGATATTCGCCATGTCCCGCGTGACCAATGGGCACAAGTTCCCGTCGGTCATGCCATGATTCCTCTGGAGCGCCTGCACGTGGTTTCTCCCCAGCAAAGTTTGAACGATGTCTTACCTTTGATGGCCGGTCGAGACGTCAATCAGTTGCCCGTAGTACAAAACGGCCGCCTGGTCGGCATACTCAGCCGCGACGCCATTGTGCGTTTCCTCGAGGTCCGGCGCGGCCTCGGCCTGGAGACGGCTGAAAGCTACGTTCGAAAACGTCTACCGGATGCAGCTTGAGCGTGCAGATCGGAGGATAAGAGGCAGAGTGAAGTGAAGGCATGGGACAGTACTCTTAACAGGAGTTCCCGCCTCATCGGCTACAATCAAGCAATAGACCATGATCGCCGATCGATTACAGCAATCGCTTCTTTCGTAAGATGCCAGTTGCCAAGGAGTTTATGGTACGTCCCATCGTGCTTCAACGAAGCAAATGCGGCGTTCACTGCGTTGAACATAGCGGTATCGCCTTTACGAATCATGATCCCTTCATTGGGAGCAGCGATCTCTCCAGCAACCACAAACTTTCCTGGATTCTGCGGCATGTAGTAGTCAACGGCAGCAGTGTCCTGGTAGGTCGCATTGACTAACCCCTGGAGCAGTAATTGGATAACATCTACCTCGGTTGCTGCTGGGGTGACTATGATCCCAGGTTTCCTTGCAGTCTGGCACGCAGTATTGGTGTCATTTAGTTCAACCTGCTCCCTACTGCCATTCTGCACGCCAACAGACAACCCGCATAGGTCACTCAACTGCTTAAAACGCTTAGGGTTGCTCGCCTGCACGAGTAGCGATTCGCTCCCCTTGAAGTAGGAAACGAAATCGGATTTCGTTAGACGGTCAGGAGTCATGTTAACCGCCGAGATAACCACATCGAATTGTTTGTTATTCAGGTCATCCAAGAGAGAGCTAAAAGGTGTGGAAACTATTTTTACCTGAAGGCTCAATTTGTGTGCAATTGCAGTGATGAGATCAATATCAAACCCTGTGGGTTGGTTATTATTGTTTGGATCAATGTATTCCTGGGGTGGATTGGTCGTATCACTGCCCACGGTGAGAGTTCCAGCAGCCAAGAGATCTCTGGCAAGTGCTGCAGCTGGGCTTAGTGTAGGAGTCGGTGTCATATTATGAGGCTTGGCTGCAGGTGTTGGAGTTGGTTGCCCAGCGGATGTACCGATCCCCACCACTAACAGCCAGACCACAGGAACTGCTAGCATGATGCTGGCAATAGCGCTTACATTCCTCTGCACTCTTCTAGGCGCTCTTCCCTGCGCTTGAGAGCTCTGCCTACTCGTTCTGGAATAGGAGAAAAATGCGGCTAAGGCAAGCAGCAGGAGCGCAATAGCCAGAACAACAAGCAAGCTCGCTGTGATCGTGTTGAGAGGATCGTTTGGGGAAGGAGCAGACGCCACTATCGGATGTGCAAACCGCCAGAATATGAATCCATCCATCACGCTAGAACTCCTTACTACAAATATGAAAAACCGCACGTACTCATCTTGACATACCCATCCTATTCTAACTTTTTTTCAGTCAGATGTACAGTCAGTATTCCATCAAGGGTGTATGAAATAGTTGTGGGTAATCAATCGAGCGTGTAGCCTTGCCCCACCCCGTGGACGCGATAAATCGAGTCCCTACGCCCCTTCCAACAACTTTTTCATACACCCTTCCATTAATGGAGCAACTTCTTTCCAGTTTTATGACAACCCTGCCCTTCGAACAAAAATGCTAATCGCATGGCACTATCTTTTCATGCTAATAAAATGGAATAGCTCTCCCTATTGACTTGCTCACATTATCATGCAATACTATAGTCATGTACATATGTACGCATCTATCAATACTCATGATACCCCAACAGGTCAAACTTAATAGAAAGGTGGCATGCCATGGCAACCTGGGAACCAGAGGATTCGTACAGAAAATCCTGGAATAGACAACATCGCGGCCTATTAATTTTTCTGTTGGATCAATCGGGGTCGATGCGCCAACCGGTACAGATAGGCAATCGGCAGTATACCAATGGCGAGATGGCAACATTGGCTCTCAATGACCTGATTGTATCGGTTATTAACAACACTCCCATTGACTCTCAGACGGGTCGCCTCAAAGATTACTGCGATTTGTTGGTCCTGGGCTATGGCAATCAAGTGACGCCACTCCTTGACAATAGACAAGGCGCGCCGGCCTCTATCAAGGACCTTGCCGAAAATCCGATTGGACGCAGACCAGTGCTGGTGGAGAAGTATGATCGCGTCCAGGGCAAGAAGGTTCAGGTACAGGAAATGCAGCCCTTTTGGATCAACTATACCGCTGATAGCACCAAGACCGAGATGGCAAAAGCTTTGCAGAGAGCCTATAGAGTCGTACAGGATTGGCTCCAGGCAGACTTACGCCGTCGCCAGTCGTTTCCACCCATCGTCATCAACATTACCGATGGCGCTCACAACGGCGAAGGCGACCCCATCGAGGCGGCAAAAAGCATACGCCGACTCTATACCGATGACGGGCATGTGCTCTTGTTTAGTTGTCACCTCACCAGCAATAGTACCAGCCACCTTGTTTTCCCGCGCGATGCTCAAGTGATTTCCCGCAATGTTTCAAATGCCGATGAGCGTGAATGGGCCGTCAACCTCTTTGAAATGTCTAGCGAAATACCGGCCACGATGGCAAAGCGCGCTCGCGAATCCTTTAACGCAGGATTACCTGATGGCGCTCGTGGCTTCATCTATAATGCTAATCCCGCCGATCTCATTGACTTCCTCAGTTGGGGAACGCGGCCAAGCCAAAATTTCGAGCGATAGCAAGCGAGGTCATCGCCAATTTCTTAGTAGAGAGGACAGTCATGGCTCAACCACCTGCTGCTTCCACCTCGGGAAACACAACCAATGTGGCACTCAATGTCCCTATTCTCTGTGTTGCCATCGGAGTGGCTCTGGCTGTAGCCGCCGAGCACCTGACATCACCTCCGGCAAGCTCGACACCTGCGACAAACTCGTTCTTTGGCCAATTCCCGCACGTGGCTTCATTCGCTATCGTGCTGATCACAGCAGCATATGCATTATTTGAGCTGATAAGACAAGGCCGGATGGCCTGGCAACAGCCCGCACTTGCACCTGGCATCTGCCGCAGCGCAAGCTTCGCCGCTTTCCTACTGGGGCTCATCTCTGTCGCGGTTTCTGATACCCGTTCACAAAGCTTACTGTCCACCAGCCTGGGTATCGGCTTGTGCGTGCTAGCGTTGATCGGCTTCCTTGCTATTACCTTCCTGGGTCCCACCGAGATGGTCAATCAAAAGCCTATGCATGACCCTGGGCAGGTAGGACCATATCCAGCAGATTACTTTCGCCCCTATTCCGGATCCCTCCCTGTCACCTACGATCCTGATATGAGTGGAGTAGAAGCTCCCCTGGCCCAACGCAAGCCGCGTATCGATCCGAGTACTCTCCCCCCACTTTTCGAGACCGATCCCCTCTATAGCATACCGCGACCGAAAGTGGCACGTTCCTTTAGCATGGTGAAAGGCAACGATAATCCCATCGCCAGCGATGATGCCTGCGTCATCTCCGATGATGAGACCTACTTTGCACTCTGTGATGGTGCCAGTGGAAGTAGTCTCCCGCGTCCATGGGCCACGCTTCTTGGCCAACAATGGCTTAAATGGCCTTTTCAAGAAATTGATGCAGAAACGCTTGCTCTCTGGTTGCAAGAACCACGTGAACGCTGGCACAGATGGATACAAGAGACCTGGAAATGGAAGATTGATGAGCGTAACCAGCTCATCGGCGAGAAACCACTCTCCGCGGATGTCTTTCGCAGGACATTGCAAACAGGAGCATCGTCCACCTTCCTCGGCCTCCTGCTGAACCGTGAGAACAATTCCTGGCATGCGGCGGCTATAGGCGATACCTGCCTGTTCATCTTTCGAGGCGATAGGTCTGGTACGTTGCGACCTCGATTTAGTTTCCCGCTGGATAGCAGTGCAGGATTCAGCGACAGACCACCACTGCTGACCAGCAACGGGAACAACGTGTCCACGCTCGCCCCATATTTTCGCTTTAAGAGTGGCCACTGGCGTCGTGGCGATGTCCTGCTGATGGCAACCGACGCACTGGCACAATGGTTGCTTTCTCAATTTGAGCAGCAGCAAACTACCTGGAATATCCTTCCATCGTTGACCGACCCGCGCCGTTTCGCCGAACTCGTTGAAAAAGAGCGGCAGAGCGGTCACATGGTGGATGATGATACAACGCTTGTGGTTATCCCTTTGTGAAGCACCCCATGGCTAAAGCCAGGGGCTTCTACGCAGTCCCACTTGCGGAACGTACCCGCAAGGGCTTACGTGGGGCACTTCCTGCCCCGGCGTTCGTTGCAATCTCGGTAGGTGGCTTGTGGGCTCTGCCTACGTCATCGATTGGCACGCTGAACGGTTTGGTTCGCTAGTGCTTTTACCCAAGGGAGCTTACCTTGGAACCGGCAAACACTATTCGGTTGTCAGTGTGCAATGGATGCCTGCCCTGGGGCTCACGCCTTGCGGTCTCACGGCTCCCATGAGAACACGGGTAGTATAGCAGATTGACAGGAGAATGTCAACATGGTATGCTGTCGGTATGCGAAAGCTACAGAAAGCAAAAACCATCCGACTGACGGAACAGGACAAGCAAGCGATTGCCCGCCTGCGGGACTACTATGCTCTGTCATCGGACAACGAGGCAATCCGCTTTGCGTTGAAACGAGCGGTCCGGGAAACCGAGCAGCAATCCCAACCCATCACGCCCCCATAAGGAACGCGGCTTCTATCCCCGTGACTCTGCGTCAGGGGTTTTACGCCGCGGTTTGATAAGTATTGTAGGGGCGAGATGTACCCTTGCGGAACCCTGTCTGGGGGACAGGTAAGCCCTTGTCGAGCTGTAAAAGAGAGTAAGTTTGATGATCCCGACCCCAGATGCCTGGGGGGCATCTGTCAAGGAGTCGGGCTAATCAAAGCAAGAAGGAGGGCGAGCTTCGCTCGCTGTAGAGTAGAGAAGATGCCATCATCAAACATCGTCTGGCCCACACCTGGTGAGTATGATTCGGCTTTGCAGAACCGCCGCACCACCTTCACCGATCCGGACATCCAACAAGGCCTCCTTCACGAGATTGCTGGCCGCCCGGCACGTTTGAATGGTGGCGGCAGCAAGTATGTCTGCGTCTACCGGGTAGGCAACTGGGTGGTACGTTGTTTTACTTCAGACCCCCCCAATGCTCCCCCACCTGCTGATATCCAACTCCGCTACCGTATCATCACCGCCTATTTCAGTCGTCTGCGTTCTTCCCCAGAGCTGTCATTCCTTGTCCCGCACATCTGGGTCGAGCGGGGGATAAGCGTAGGAGCAGATATCTTCCCTTTTCTCAAGGTTCCCTTTATTCTAGGAGGTCAACCACTCGGCGATTTCTTAATCGACCACCATACCGACTCTCATGCCATGAATCTGCTTGCACATCGGTGGTTCGACCTGGTAGAACAGCTTGAGGCCAGGCAGATAGCACATGGGGATCTTGATATGACCAACGTGCTGATCTGTGGCACACTGCCCAATCTCTCTCTCAAATTGATTGATTTCGATGGCATGTACATCCCAGACCTTGCGCCATACAATCTGGGAGTTGCTGACGCCGGACACGAACATTTTCAGCCTGCACAACATGGCATACGCACATTTGGCCCCCAGTTGGACCGTTTCTCCGTACTGATCATTTACCTCACATTGAGTGCGCTGACGACCAACCCCGCCCTGTGGGAAAACTGCGATGCTGATGAGACACGCCCGCTGCTAAAGAGAGAGGACTTTGATCGACTCGGTTTGTCGAAGAACTTTATACGCCTTCTGCAAGAGCGAAACAATAAAGATTTGCAGAAATGTTTGCAGGAGTTGCAGGATTCTGTTATGCAGCGTCGGATGCCCCGCAGTCTTGCCGAAATCCTCAATAGAAGCGGAACACTCTACGCGGTCAAAGAGACGCCCCTTTATGGCGGCCGTTCCCTGGTGATCCCGGTAGATAAGGGATCAGGCCCAACTCCTACTCCAATCCCGCCACCACCACCTCCACCCCGAACTGCACCAATACAACCAACCCAGCCAGCCCAGCTCACTCAGCCAATAGGGCCGGCGCAATCACCGGTTACTACAAAGCCTACTAGCCGAAGGCAAATCGTGATCGCAACCGTCGTAATTGTTTTGGTCCTTGCGGCATTGTTGATTTGGTTTCTCATCTACCAAGCCAACCACCATGCATCTCGATTGGCACCCACGCCAACACTGTACCAGGGCCCCGGTGTTCTTCAGGCACTACAGTTTACACCAGAGGGAGATTACGATGCCTGATCGTAGGAATGCACAATCCCAACTTGGCAATTACCGGCTCATCAAGGAGTTAGGCCGTGGTGGCTTTGCCGTGGTGTTTCTTGGTGAGCATCTTTTTCTACAGAGGCCTGCCGCTATCAAAGTATTGCTTGTGGACCCCATGCTGTTGACGAGCAATGATTTGGAGAACTTTCTGATCGAAGCGCGAATAATCGCCAATTTAGAGCACCCCCATATTGTGCGTGTCCATGAATTTGACATCCATAACAATTGGCCTTTTCTCGTTATGGACTACGCCCCTAACGGCTCACTCTCCACACGCCATCCCAAGGGCACGCTCCTTGATCTGTCCACGATCATGTCTTATGTGAAACAAGTTGCATCGGCTTTACAATATGCTCACGATAAGGGCGTGATTCATTGTGATGTCAAGCCTGAAAACATGCTTCTGGGGCGCAGCAACGAGATCTTGCTGGGTGACTTTGGCATCTCTGTCGCAGCGCAAAACGCTACGAAGACGGGAGATGCTATGGGGACAGTACTATACATGGCGCCTGAGCAATTCGCGGGAAAACCTCGTCCGGCCAGTGACCAGTATGCATTAGGAATTGTTGTCTATAGATGGCTCTGCGGTCGCTTCCCCTTTGATACAACGAACCCGCTTGAGCTATGCCACTTCCATACCGAAGTTGATCCTCCTCCTCTGCGCAAGTTCGTGCCAGAGATACCAGGCGAGCTGGAATTTGTTGTGCTGACTGCCCTTGCTAAAGACCCGCAGCGGCGCTTCAGGAGCGTCCAGGCTTTTGCCACCGCGTTGGAAGCGGCCATGCAACCAAAACCTCGGCCACACCGCACACCACCCCCGCCTCCACCAGTTCATCCAGCAGAAGACAAGCCGTATCCAACTCTACTTCCTTCCGTCTCTTCTCTTCTTCCCACCCTTCCGCGGAACGTGCCACTACGTCCCCTGCCGTATGAGCCTGTTGGGCCGCCTCCATCTCATCCTCTGACACCCAGGCCTCCTTTAGAGGAACCAATAGACGTATCGACCATTGTATCAGTTCCTCCTCCACCGCTTTTACCGCGAGCGCTGGTGGTGGCCTTTTCTGCCACTGAGTCAGCTAGCCGTACGTATCAAGGGCATTCCGCCTGGGTATCCACCGTAGCATGGTCTCCTGACGGGCAACAGATTGCCTCTGGCTCATGGGATAAAACAGTGCAAGTCTGGGATGCTGCTACTGGGCGAACCATCCTTACATACAAGGGACACACGCAAACTGTGAAAGCTGCAGTGTGGTCGCCCGACGGAATCTACATTGCCTCCGGCTCCTGGGATAACACGGTGCATATATGGCAAGCTGCCACGGGAGATCACCTCTCTCACTATGATGGTCACTCCGCACAAGTGGAAGCTGTGGCATGGTCACCCAACGGAGTCTTTATCGCCTCAACCAGTCACGATTGTACAGTCCAGGTATGGAAGGCAGCTAATAGGGCTACGCTGTTGACCTATCGCGGCCACGCTGCCCCTGTCTGGTCTGTGACGTGGTCACCCGATGGACAATACATCGCCTCGGCCAGCCATGATCGCACGGTACAGGTATGGCGTGCCACCACCGGAGAACATATCTTTACCTACCAGGGCCATGCTGCCCAGGTATCTGCAGTAGCCTGGTCGCCCTACGGACAACACATTGCCTCGGCCAGCCATGATGGCGTAGTACAGCTATGGCATGTCTCCACCGGCAAAACGCTCTTTAGCTATAGCGACGCTGCCGGTGCTGTGAAAGCGCTCGAGTGGTCACCTGATGGACGATATATCGCCTCCGCAGTCAAGACGGTGCAGGTGTGGGATACGAAAGTATCTACAAAGGAATTCCCCACGATAAATCGGGGGACTACCAGAACTCCTATTTTCACGTATCAAGGACATTCCGCCTGGGTCAATGCGCTGACATGGGCTCCTGACGGGCGCTCAATCGCTTCAGCCAGTGACGACCAAACGGTGCAAATCTGGCAGCCATTATGATGAAACTAACAGTACCACCTTCCCCACGGTCTTACGTTCAGCAATCGCCCTATGAGCCTCGGCTGCCTCAGCCAACGGAAAGGTTTGCCCAACAATGATCTCCAACTTGCCACTGGCGAGAAACTGCATCAGTTCCATGGCTGCTGCAGCGATACGGTCAGCCCGGCGCAACTGTGACGACAGCCAATAGCCAATAATAGCCTGATTCTTGTACATCAGCTGAATCCCAGAGAACTGCACGACCTGCCCGCTAGCCGCACCGAAGACAACCATGCGACCAAAGGGTGCCAGGCATTGCAAGCTGCGTTCTGCCACCTCACCTCCCACCATCTCCAGGATAATATCGGCCCCCTGACCACCAGTAGCGTTCTTAACCTGCTCAACCCAGTTCGCCTCTGTATAATTTATAGCGGCATCAGCCCCCAGGCGACGTACAAGATCGAGCTTACTGGCATTACTGGCCGTGCCGACAACCGTTCCTGCACCCATCAGTTTAGCAAGCTGCACTGCCAGCGTCCCCACCCCGCCAGCTGCCGCGTGCACCAGGACACTCTCGCCCGGCTGTATGCGTGCCGACTCACGCAGGAGCTGGTAGGCGGTAAGTCCCTGTACAAGAAACGCCGCAGCACGTGCAAAATCCAGGTTGGGCGGGATGGGAATAACTGTAAAAGTTCGTGCAACAGCATACTCCGCATAGCCGCCTCCTTCCGCGAAAGCGACCACCCGGCTACCTTCCGCCGGTGTGCTGACTCCCGGCCCAAGTTCCACCACAGTTCCTGCAACCTCAATTCCCATCGTCATCGGCGTGCGTGTACGTGTCAGATATGTCCCCTGACATTGTGCCAGATCAGCATAGTTGACACCCGCCGCTGCCACCTTGATTAGCACCTCACCCTCTTTTGGCTTTGGTGTCTCCACCTCCTCCAGGTGCATGACTTCAGGACCGCCTGTCTCATGAATACGAACGGCTTTCATCAGAAATATTCCTTTTACTAAGCTCGACGCAAACCTCAATTGATTGTATCACGCTGGCGGCGGTTACGCGTTGCATCCAACACCGTAACTTGCAACGTATTCAATGTAGAGGACACAAACAATGCCGGTAACATACGGGCGTTCTTCTACGTGTAATATATATACGTTGGCATGTGAAGAAACACATAGAAAAATCTAAGCTGCAAACGTTATAATAAGAAGAAAGTACTGAAAGTACCCTTGTTTCTATGTTAGTGCAGCCATAAGCTGTACACTATCTTCTGACGTCCATGAGAAACACACATGTTTTCTTAACAAACTATCATTTTTGTTTTGGCCTCTTTTCTGCACTTTATTGCAGGCTTACAAAGAAGGATTCTCCCTCTGGGGATGCGAGGCGGTATCAACAAGAGCCAACGAAGGCAACGGGGGAATGTTACTCATCTGGTAGAGTGAAAATATCAGAGTAAAGAAGAAAACGTGTGAGGTCGGCTGGCCCATTTATGAATCTCGGCTGCGCGACCTTTTTCGGACGAGGTGAATACATGGACGACAAGGCTAATCGCCAACTACAATCAGGGAAACGTTGGCGACGACGTAAAGACGTGAGGACCTATGGACCCAATTACGTAAAGCGAATCTTCAGCAAATACGTAAAGTTACTCAATACTCATAAACAATCGCTCTTAACAAGCGTCCTGCTTCTCATAATGACGGTATTACTCTTTAGCGTCGTTAGCCAGTTGCAGCCTCCTACCACCAACTATGGACCCAACGGTATAGCGGTGGTTGGCTATAGCACATTTGAGGCCCAACTGGAAGCTGGAAATGTACTGGCTGTCACCATCCAGGGGAATGATCTCACCGGCTTATTGATCAGTCCCATTGGTAAGGGTCAGTCATCTGTTGCTACCCAACAAGCATCGACACCAGGTGAACGTGCCGCGGAGATAGCTGCTTGGTCTCACTTTACCGGGGCCACCGCCTCCTGGACGGTCTCGACAACGTCACCTGCCATCGATCCTGCTCGGACCTTCTATACCCGCTTACCGGCAAATGGTGATGCAACGCTCACATCATTACTGCTCAGTAAGCATGTCAACGTCACCACGATTCCTGCTGCACAGACGCCTTTCTTGTTGGGGCTACTCTGGAAGTTTGCCCCCTTCATTCTCTTTATTCTGCTGTTCTTGGTGCTCATGACACCGCGGAAGGGCATGCCTTCCACACGCACAATGGACGATCGCATTACACAACTCGGCAAGAGCCGCGCTCGCCGCTTTGAACGGATAAAAGAAGGCAGCGCACCGCAACCTGGACCTGGAGCTGGAAAATCAACCGCAACCAATACAACCAATACCAACGTATCAACACAACCTGTCTCCCATGCCAGCATTGGGTCCCCGCCCCCCGTGACCTTCGCAGACGTTGCCGGCATCGATGAAGTACGGACCGAACTCGAAGAGATCGTGCAATTCTTACGCAGTCCCGAACGTTATCATCGTTTAGGAGCGCACATCCCGCGTGGGGCTTTGCTTGTTGGACCTCCTGGAACGGGCAAGACCCTGCTGGCGAAAGCTGTGGCTGGCGAAGCTGGCGTTCCCTTCTTCAGTATGAGCGCTTCTGAGTTTGTCGAAATCTACGTTGGTGTTGGAGCCAGCCGCGTACGCAGTCTCTTCGCCCAGGCGCGTCAAGCTGCCCCTTGCGTTATCTTTCTCGACGAGATCGACGCAGTGGGTCGTAAACGTGCCATGAGCCTGAACAGCAGCGACGAACGCGATCAGACGCTCAATCAGTTGCTCGTCGAACTCGATGGCTTCGATGCACGCCATGCCGTTGTCGTGCTGGCCGCAACCAATCGCGTCGATATCCTGGATAAAGCGTTACTGCGCCCCGGGCGCTTTGACCGCCAGGTCACCGTTTCACTGCCAGATCGTGTAGGGCGTGAGGCAATCCTTAGAGTCCATACCCGCAAAACTCCCTTACACAAGGAGGTCAGTCTTGCTCGCCTCTCACGCATGACAACTGGCATGAGCGGAGCTGACCTGGCCAATCTCGTCAATGAAGCTGCGCTGAGCGCTGCACGTCGGAACCTGGACTGTCTCACCCACGACTGCTTCGAGGAAGCGCTGGCGCGTGTCCAGCTTGGCGCATTGCGGCCCCTGGTAATGAATGAGAGGGAACGTCGCATCATCGCCTTCCACGAAGGCGGGCATGCCCTCGTCGCTCACCACCTGCCCCTGGCGGACAAAGTGAACCGCGTCACCATCCTGCCGCGTGGCCAGAGCCTGGGGGTAACGCAGTTCATCGCAGAGGAAGACCGCTACAACTACAGCCGTGAGACGTTAATGGCGCGTATCGCTGTCGGCCTGGGCGGACGTGTCGCCGAGGAACTGACCTTAGGCCCCGAACGAGTGACGACAGGAGCAGAGAACGATCTGCAAGTGGTAACCGACCTGGCACGGCGCATGGTCACACGCTGGGGCATGAGCGAGCAGGTCGGAGTCGTCTTCGCCGACCATCGCTCCGAGCTTGCTGGAACTGGCCTCAATATGATTGGTGTGGATGTCCCCGCGCAGGCTCGCTCACTAGTAGCCGATGCTAACGGTCGTCTCCTGCTGAAAGGTGGTAGCGTGCCCGCTTCTCATCAAGCGTTTGCCATGATCTCTCCCACCTCACCCGCGGCAAGTAGCGCGAGCATGGCAGCCCTGATCGATGCCGAGGTACAACGTATCCTCAACGAAGGACGAGAAATTGCTCGCACACTTCTCAGCGAACACTACGATCAACTCACCTTGCTCGCTGAGAAGCTCATGGAACACGAGCAACTCGACCGGGCACAGTTCGAGGAACTGCTGGGCGAGTGAAGCGTTGAATTGTTCGTGTTACAATTGGTGCCCCTGCTGCCATATGCAGGTGGTAGGGGCATCGCTGCATTTGGCCTACGGCGCGAAAAGCGGGTCGGTGATTACCCATAAGTCCGCCATAGATCCTTCGCTGCGCTCAGGATGACAGCCAGGGGTTTTGTCATCCTGAGCGCAGCGAAGGATCTCTGCGTCCGTCGAGCCAGACCCTTCGCTGCGCTCAGGGTGACACGCATTCTCTCCAAATGTCTGGCGGCGAAAAGCGGGCCATTGACAACGATTCACAATCTTCGTATAATTAACTGTATGGTTAACGATTCATCAGAGCAACTCACTACCGTCTTTTTGGCGCTCGCTGACC
>Ga0137389_10000697_pt1 | contig 18825 bp, 16 predicted proteins | sample 15con2h14BmetaG_FD_104645 | JGI IMG/M metagenome (GOLD analysis project Ga0137389, IMG submission 104645) | Vadose zone soil microbial communities from Angelo Coast Range Reserve, California, USA - 15con2h1.4B metaG | ecosystem: Environmental > Terrestrial > Soil > Vadose zone > Saprolite...
AATCGGCAACAGTGCCGCGGCCGCCATCCGCCCTGCCGCCCGCGCGAAGAAGACCAGAAGGATTACGATCATTGGACCGACCAGAAGCGCCGAAAAATATTGATGCTGAAAATCGGCGCGGCCTAACGCACTGCGCTGCGTGAGGATCGCGAAGGCTGTCAACGCCAGAAGCGCGATGTCGAGCGCCTCGCTCTTGCGCCTGATGGCACGCTGCACCAGGCAGATGAGCGCGATGGCGATGATCAGCGGATTGAGAACGAAGCGGAATTTCTCGTACAGGAAGAAATCGGAGAGCGTGTGCAAATTGAGGTTGCTTCGAAACGTGCCGGTGAGGTCGGGAAACGGCACCGACCACACCGCGTCGATCACCCTCGGTACAACCACAAACGAAGTGGCGGCGAACGCGCCGAGGGCGCCGCGCATCCATAAATAGACGAGGAAAGGCGATGCGCCGAGAATCGCGCCGGCGCCAAACCACGCCAGCGCGCTCCACCGCCGAAGAACGACAAGCGCGAGCAGCGATCCGCCGATGGCGTACAGTCCGATGTCATAGCTGAAGAAAAAGGCGACTGCCGCGGCCATGCCCGCGAGAGCCGCAAGAATCTGCGAGCGGCGGCGGATGGCCACCAGGAACAGCGCCAGCACCACGATCTCGAAGAAAATTCGCTCGTTGTCAACGGTGGTCACCACGCCGAAGACCATCACCAGCGCGGCCAGCGGGATCGAATCGAAGATCGCCAGGCCGAGGAACCAGAGGGCGGGGGCGGCGAAGGAACCGAGGACCGCCGGGCGGGCAAGACCGACCGCGGCCGAACGCCCGAAAATTTTCATCAGCCATGCGTCGAGGAGCCCGTCATCGAGAAGACCATGAAGGACGAAGACCTCGCGATACGGAACTTTTCCGCGGAGGTAATCCGACGCCGGCCCGAGGGCCTCGCCGCGATGAAACAGATCGATCCACTGCGTCAGGGCGGCAGTGGAAGCGTAGCTTGCGCAATAGAGGAGAAGCGGAATGACGCCGTAGGCGGTCACGGCGCGCATGCCGCGCGAATCGATGGGCGTTCTTCCGCTGAAGGCCACCGCGATGGCACATAGGAAAACGGCCATCGCGATCGCGATGGCGACTTCGCCCGGCACGAACATCAACGCCATGGCAGGAAGAGCGACCAGGGGGAGCGCCGCCACCGACAGCCGCTGCAGCGCGATCTCGGTGTCGAGGCCGATCGTGAACGTCGCGATGCGCGCGATCAGCAGGAAGGCGCACCAGAAAAGTGATACGAAAAATAGTATGAAGAATGCTTCTAGAAAGAGCGTAGGAATATGTGCGATTCGTCTCCCGACCGCGATGTAGCGGAACATCACCCAGGCCATCGCTTCCACCACGATGGCGGTATGAAAGGGCAACATGTCGCGGCGAAACAGATTCCGAAGCCACCGCGTCCTCTCCAACGCCATGACCACTCGCGGGCCGGCCTGCGACGCCGCCAGCGGAATCAGAACCGGCCAGCCCCACTTGGATGTGGTCAGGTAAAGAAACGGCGCCAGAAGAAACGGCGCGACAAAAAAGAATGCTCCCACGCCTCGGAAGCTCTCCAGCTGGTGTACGCCGGCGCGATAGAGCACGATGGTGGCAGGCGGAACGACGATGAAAAACAGCAGCGCCGCCAGGTAATCGCGAAGCTTCGATGCGCCTTCGACGGTCACGCGACCCACCGCCACCGGCGCGGTGGGCGGGAGGGCGCGCAACAGCAAGGTCAGCGAGAGAAAAATCCCGACCGCGAAGGAAAAAGCCGCGACCCACAGCAGCGCGCGGATTGCGCGCTCGTTCAATGCGTCTTGTCGCGACACGCGCGCAGTATAGCGGCCACCAGCGCAGGCACCGACGCACTGTCCGCTTCGACATCCGGCGACCGTTCGTGACGCCGAATGGCATCGCTGGTGGTCGGTCCGATCGACGCCAGCATCGCGCCTTCGATCATCCTGGCGTCAGGAAGGACGTCGAAGAAATTGTCGGCAGTCGAAGCGCTGGTGAACGTCACGATGTCGATGTCGTGCAGCTCGTCGGCGGCCGCGGTGACTTTACGGGTCTGGTAGGCGACCACCAGATCGACCTCTCCTCCGCGCCGCCGCAGCTCGTCGATCAGCTCCTCCCGCCCTTCCGCCGCCCGGACCACTGCCGTGCGAATGCCTTTCTGGTCGGCATCGAGAAGCGGCAAAAGGGCCGTCGATTGAAATTTCGGCGGAACGAGATCGGGCTCGATCCCGCGCTTGCGGAGATGGTCGGCCGTCGACTCACCGACGGCCGCGACCAGCACGTTTCCGAGCGCGCGCGAATCCTCGCCGTGGAACTTCAAGCGCTCGAAAAATGCGTCGACGCCGTTGGTGGACGTGAAAATCAGCCACTGATAATCGCTGATGGCGTCGATCACGCTGTCGAGTGATTCGTAGGACGACGGTGGCGCGATCTCGATGGTCGGAAACTGCACGACTTGCGCGCCCGCTTCCTCGAGAAGGCGCTTCAGCTCCGACGCTTGCTCGCGTGCGCGCGTGACCACGACACGCTTGCCAAAGAGCGGCTTCGACTCGAACCAGTTGATCGCGTCGTGAAGCGTCACGACGCCGCCGACGACGATCAGCGCCGGCGTGGCGATGCCCGCTGCGCGCTGCTCGATCGTGTCGAGCGACCCTGTGACCGTCTTCTGCTGCGAGGTCGTCCCTTTCGAAACGATCGCGACCGGTCGGGTGGCAGGCGCACCGTGCTCGCGAAGCTTGCGCACGACCATGGGAAGATTTGCGATGCCCATCAGAAAAACGATCGTGCCCTCCAGCTGCGCCAGGGCCTTCCAGTTGATGCCGGTGGTGTCGTCGCTCTCGTGACCGGTGACGAAGGTGACTGAGGTGGCGTGGGCGCGATGCGTCACCGGAATGCCGGCGTAGGCCGGTCCGGCGATGGCCGACGAAATGCCGGGCACGACTTCGAATTCGATCGAGGCGGCCGCCAATTCTTCTGCTTCTTCGCCGCCCCGTCCAAAGACGAAAGGATCGCCGCCTTTGAGACGCACCACCCACTTTCCCTCGCGCGCTTTTTCGATCAACAGACGGTTGGTCTCCTCCTGCGGAACGGAATGCGCGCCTGACCTCTTGCCGACGTAGATCAGCTCGGCGCTTTTCGGGACACGCGCGATGATCTCCGGCGCGACCAACGCGTCGGTCGCGACGACGTCGGCGGTTGCGATGAGCTCCGCCGCGCGCAGCGTGAGCAGATTCGGATCGCCCGGCCCCGCGCCGACCAGAAAGACCTTCCCTACCTTCGACACTTCGACAAATCCTCAGCGCCCTCCGCCACCAGCGCCTCGTAAACGGAATCGATGACCGTGTCGGCATCAGGCCCGGTTTTCTGCACACGGATGCTGCGATCCCCGTCGACCTCCCCGAAGAATGCCTGGACGGTGATGCCGCGATCGATGGTGGCGTGCACCGCCACCGCCGAGTAGCAGTCGAGCAGATCGCCGAACTTCTGCAGAACACCGCGTTCGCACAGCGCCGCCAGTGCGCTCGGAAAATGACTGAGCACCGTGAACTCAGCCGCGCGCTCGGCCAGTGTTTCGATCGCGATGATCCCCTGACCGGCGGCAGGGATCATTTCCTCGATCGAAAAGAAGGAAGTGATTTCGCTGGCGCGGCCGAGTCGCGTCAGGCCGGCGCTGGCCAGCACGGCGCCGTCATACGCCCCGTCGTGGAGTTTCCTGATCCGCGAGTCGACGTTGCCGCGGATGTCCTCAACTCGAAACTTCGGGTAGAGCGCTCGTAGCTGGGCACGGCGGCGGGGGGCGCTCGTTCCGATCTTCGCGCCCGAGCGCATCTTGTCGATGGCAATGCCGCCCGGCTGGATCCACGCGTCGCGCGGATCGGCGCGCGCGAGAAATGCGGCCAGCGCAAATTGCGGCGGCACGATCGAAGGAACGTCTTTGAGGCTGTGCACCGCCAGATCGATGGTGCGGCCGAGAAGCCCCTCTTCCAGCTCCTTGATGAAAACGCCCTTTCCGCCGATCGAAGCGAGGCTGACGTTGGTGCGCGTGTCGCCCGTGGTCCGGATGGTGACGATTTCGGAGGGCCGGTTCAGCACGCGCGCGACCTCATTGGCCTGCCACAGCGCAAGCGGGCTTCCGCGCGTGCCGATGCGCACCGGAGCGGTCATCGCAGTCCGAAGATCTTGCGGATGGTCTGGCGCAGCGATTCGTGCTCCTGCGGCTCCCGGGTCGATTCCTTGAGACGCAGGATGGGATAGTGGAGGATTTTGTTGATCATCTGGGTGGTCAGCATCTCGATCGCCTGTCGCTGTTCCGCGGTGATGGGACCGACGTTGCGCAAGCATTTCTCGAGCTCGCTAGCGCGGATCGCTTCCAGCACGTGCTGCAGCTCGACAATGGTCGGAACGGCCTCCTGCGCCAGCAGACGCCGGCGGAAAGAGTCGACTTCGCGAGTGACGAGGGTTTCCGCCTGCCCCGCTTTCTGCAATCGCAGCTCGCGGTTCGAATCGACCACCTGCTGCAGGTCATCGATGTTATAGAGATAGGCCCCGTCGATTTTCCCGACGCTGGGATCGATGTTCCGGGGAACGGACAAGTCGATCAGGAAAAGCGTGGGCGTCTTTCTCTGGCGGAGCGCGCCTTCGACCTGCGCCGGCTCGATCACGAAGTGCGGCGCGGCGGTCGATGCGATGACGATGTCGCACGATCGGAGATGCGGTTCGAGATCTTCGAAATAAACCGCCTGGCCGTTGAAACGCCTGGCCAGCTCCTGCGCGCGATCGTGGGAGCGGTTGGCAACGAGAATCTGCGTCACTCCCGATTTGTTCAGATGCTCGGCGGTCAGCTCGCTGATCTCGCCGGCGCCGAGAAGAAGTGCCTGCAGGCCGCGCATATCGCCGAAGATCTTGCGCGCCAGCTCGACCGCGGCGTATGGAACCGACACGGCGTGCTCCCCGATGCCGGTATCGGTGCGGACCCTCTTGGCAACGCGCATCGTCTCCTCGAAAAGGCGCTCCAGAAGTCCGTCCAGCGCGTTGCATCGCTGTGCGGCCAGGAAGGCGGCCCGAACCTGGCCGCCGATCTGCGGCTCACCGACCACCATCGAATCGAGCCCGGATGCGACACGGAAAACGTGCTTGATGACATCCTCGTAGCGCAGCACGTACAAGTGTTTCTCGAGGTCGCCGCGCTCAACCTGACCGCGTTGGCACAGCCAGTTCACGATCGACTCGATGACGTCCTCGCCAGTTGCCGACACGATGGCCTCGACGCGATTGCAGGTCGACAGCACAGCGACGCCCTCGATGCCGGCCATCGACTTCACGTCGTGAAGCGTCGATTCCTGCTGGGCGTCGCTGATACTCAATCGCTCCCGCACTTCGACCGGCGCGGTGCGGTGATTCAAGCCGATCAGAAGCAGGGCGTTAGACATGGTGAATCCCGAGAATCGCGATGAGGGTCGCCACGAAAGCGCACGCCGAAATCACCATCGTACGCCGGGCGCGGTACGCGCCTTTGATGAACAACTGCAGAAGCATCGCGAACAGAACCCAGGCCACAATGGCGCCAATCTGCTTCGTACGCAGATCGATCAACTCTGCCGTGGTGCGATACGACCACAAAATGCCGGCCAGGATCCCGAGTGTGTAGATGCTGAAACCGATGGCCAGGGTGCGATAGCTCAATGTTCGGCAGACGTTGAGGCTCGGAATCCACTCCCACAGCGGACCGCGCTGCTTGGACTTGAGCGATCGATCCTGCATAAACGCCAGCAGCGTGAACGCCAGTCCCACCAGCAGCGCTGCCACGCCGACCGTGGACAGGAGCACGTGCGCGGTAAAGAGGCCCGAGCGAAGCGCGGGATCCATCTGCGCGAACGGTTCGCGCACCACCGCCGACACTGTCAGCAGCATCAACACCAGCGGATAAACGAAGAAGGCGGCCGCATCCACGCGATACCGGAAGAACAAAATCATTTCTGCCAGAAAAACGGTCCACGCGATGAACGAAGCCGCTTCCGGCAAATTGGTCAGCGGAGGATGTCCCGTCCGCGCGCAGATGGTGCCGATCCAGAACGTGTGGCTGAGCCATCCCACGATCATCAGCACCAGGCCGGCATGTTGGGTTCGGACCTCGCGCGTGAACAGCGAAATCAGCGCGACCAGCGTCCCTGCCGCGTAAAAACCGAGAGCGATGTACAGCGTGACGTTAGGGCTCACGAAACCAGCTTCTTGCAGAAGACAACTTTGTCGTCTTCGATCCGATAGAAGTCTTTGATGCGCGAGATCTCGTCATAGCCGCTCCGTTGATAAAACCGGATGGTAGGCGCGTAACTTTCTTTCGACGAGGTCTCGATCAGCAGCATCCGTCCACTCTGGCGGCGCACTTCGTTCTCCACGAATCGCAACAGCATCTGGCCCAATCCGAGTCCCTGATGCTTCGGATCGACCGCGATCCAGTAGAGATCGTAGACGCCGTCGGCCAGCGGGGTGGGGCCGAAGCAGACATAGCCCTGAATCGTTTTGCGAGGCCCGTGGTCGGGTTCCTCGAGCACGTAGACGACATACTCGTCGCGCTCGGGATGTGCGAAGGCCTGATCGACGAGGTCGATCGCGCAACGCACCTCGTCGGCTTTGAACCGCCCCGTTGCGATGAGAACTTCGTGGATGCGGTCCCGATCTTTTCTCTCTGCTGGGCGAATCTTCATCGGCTGCGACGTGCGCAGGCCGCAATGATAAGGTCCTCGAGGAATTCTGAAAATAATATGTGGGCAGCATCAAGGGCTTTACGAAAGCCGCTACCTAAACCCAGATCGGGATTCGGATTGATATCGACGATATAAATCACACCGGTCTGTGATTGCTGCCGCAAATCGAAGCGCACCGACATGTCTGCGCCGAGCAACTCCACCGCTGTCAAGCAGATACGCGCGATCTCGTCGCGGGTCGCCGCGTCGACCCTGGCCGGGGTCCTGTTGGTTGTCGCCAAATCCTCGGCCGATCCGTTGGCCCACTTCGCCTTCCACCCGACCACGCGCTCAGTCGTGGCGAGATGCTCGGCAAAGACGACTTCACCGACCGGCAACAGCCTCCGGCAGTAGATCGCCTGATTCAGCTCTCGTCCTTCAATGAACTCTTCGATGAGCGCCGGCTGCTCGTAGGTTTCTCTGACGTACGCGCAGCGCGCTTCAAGATCAGCCCGACTACTCACCACGGCGTGGCAGTCGATGCCGATGCCCGCGTCCTCGAGTGCCGGCTTCACGATGTAGGTGCCTGGAAGCGGCGCGTCGCGCGGCGATGCGTATCCCCGCGGCGTGGGAAGGCCGGCGGCTTGCAACAGCCGTTTGACGAGAATTTTGTCGGTGCACAACGCGACAGCGATCGGGTCACATGACGTGTGCGCGACGCCGATCATTTCCAGCGCCAGCGCGAAGCTTTTTTCGAATTGCGGGTTGCCCAGGACTCCTTCGCAGAAATCGACGACGATGTCGAACTCGCGAAGGCGTTGCAGTGCGGCGTCGACGTTGTGGCGCACGGGCACCATCTCGGCGCCGAGGATCTCCGCCGACTCGCTGGCGCAGTCGAGGACTTCCTCTTCGCCGACGCGTTCGATCTCGTTCAGGTGGGGCTTGAGATCGGCGTCGTCGTTGTAGGCAACCGCTATGCGGCCCACCGTTCCTCCGCGCTGCCGATGATGCCGGCAATCAACTGGTTGTATGTCCATCCGGCCGCCTTGGCGAGGATGACCAGATCGGAGTTCACCGGATGGACGCCGGGAAGCGGATTCACTTCCACGAAATTCGGGACGCCGTCGCGATCGCAACGAACGTCGATGCGCGCGACGTCGCGCAAGCCAAATGCTCTCCAGATCGCCAACGCGACCGCGCCGACCTCGGGAGCATCGACGATGCGATATTCAACGCGATTCTTGTAGTCGCGCTTGACCTCGATCGAGTAGAAGAAATTCTCTTCCTTCATCTTGGGAACGACCTGCATCACAGCGATGACCTCTCCGCCCACGATGCCGACGGTGTATTCGTCACCGGTCAGATATTCTTCGATCAGCGCAGGACCGTACGCCCCGACGCGCGCAACGGCCTCATGGAGCTCCGCTTCGTTTCGGCAAAGCGATTTCGCGGTGACGCCCATCGAGGAACCCTCGCAGGAGGGTTTGACGAAGAGGGGGTAACGCAGTGTGGCGCCGGCACTCTTGCCGGCGCGCGCCGACATGAGTGTCGGCGCCACAACTTCCCACGGCGCTGTCACAATCCCATGCGCCTTCGCCATCAGCTTGGCGAGCGCTTTGTCGAGGGTCATGCCGATTGCGACCGGATCGGAGCCGGTGCACGGAACGCCGAGCATCTCCAGAGTTGCGGGAACCTGCGATTCGCGTCCGCGCCCGCCGACGCCCTCAGCGAGATTAAAGACGCCATCGACGCCTTCCGCGGCCAGAAGGTCGAGCATTTCCGTTCCCCAGCCCAGACGCACGGGATGGTGGCCGCAAGCGCGAAGAGCGCCCTCCAGCGCTTCGATCGTTTCGAGTGAGTCGAATTCCTCGTAGCGGTCGCCGACCGCTCCTTCGGGTTTGAGGTTGTAGGTCAGACCGATGCGCACGCGTTCGTGTTTGTAGCGCTAAGTCTCTCGCACTCGCTTCTTAATGTTAATCCCGCGCGGCGTGTCGCGCACAGGTTGCGGCTCGAAGCGATCGGCGGTCCGATTGAGCAGCTTCGCCAGGCCGCGCTCCGGAATGTGCTCGCGGTCGTTGCAGCGGTCGCATCCATGCGGCTGCCGCTGCACGTCGTCGTAGCGCCCGATCACGCCCTCGAAATTGCGATAGACGATCGAGTCGCCGTAATTGCCAAGGACGTAGTTGGGCATGAGCGGGACCTTGCCGCCGCCACCCGGGGCGTCCATCACGAACTGCGGGACCGCCAGGCCCGAGGTATGCCCGCGCAGGAATTCGATGATCTCGATTCCTTCGCCGATCGAGGTTCGGAAGTGTTCTGCGCCCATCACCTGATCGCAAAGATAGAGGTAGTAGGGGCGCACGCGAATCTTCATCAGCCCCTGCACGAGATCGCGCATGGTGTAGGGGCAGTCGTTGACGCCGCGCAGCAGCACGGCCTGGTTGTTGACCGGAATGCCGGCGCGCAGCAGGCGGTCGCATGCCGCCGCCGAGTCGGGCGTGATCTCGTTGGGATGATTGAAGTGCGTGTTGATCCAGATGGGATGATATTTCTCGAGCAGCGAGGTCATCTCGCTATCGATGCGTTGGGGCAGAAACACCGGCACGCGCGAGCCGAAGCGGATGATCTCGACGTGTGGAATGGCGCGGAGTCCCACCAGAATTTTTTCGAGATAGCTCAGCGACAGCGACAACGGATCGCCGCCCGAGACGATGACATCGCGGATCTCGGGATGATCGGCCACGTACTCGATCATCTTTTCGACTTTGCGCTGTCCGGTCGTTCCGTCTTCGTCGACCCACTTGCGTTTTCGCGTGCAATAGCGGCAGTACAGCGGGCAATACGAGGTCACCAGAAAAAGGCAACGATCGGGATAGCGATGGACGATGCCGGTGACCGGCGAATCGCCTTCTTCGTTGAGTGGATCCCAGGTCAGCTCACCGGGATTGAGAAGCTCCTCCACCGCCGGCACCGATTGCACCCGCAGCGGATCTTTGGGGTCATCGAAATCAATCAGACAGAGGTAGTAGGGCGTGATGGCGGCCCGATAGAGCTCGAACACTCCACCTAACCGCTCGCTGGTCATGTCATCAATGTTGAACAGGCGCGCGATTTCGTCCAGGGTCTGGACGCGGTTCTTCTGCTGCCATTTCCAATCATTCCACTGTGCATCGGTGACGTCGGGATAGAGGCGCGCGCGGTTGGCGGCGGCAATCTCTAGGTGATTCTTGCGGGATGTTGTGGAGGGGGAGGAGGATATTTGTGGCTCGTCTGATATCGAGACAGAGCTCATGATGGTACACATCCTTTCGGACTGGGAATCTTCCGCAGTCGGATCAAACACGGTCCCGGACAGAATGTGAGCAACTTCATCGTCACACTACTTTAGCGCGCTTCAGCGAATCTGAAACAGAAAAATGCGCGAATCGATCGATCGCATTTTGCGGGACCCATGCCGTGACCCGCGTCACGCGATCGGTCGAACGCTGCTCGTAGACCTCCGCCACATCGTGCAGCTTCGCCAGCATCCGCGATTCCTCGTACGGAATTTCCAGATGAAGAACCTCGCCGCCGGCCAGCTCGCGTTCGCGGATCATCGCGACCAGCTTCTCGATTCCGCGCCCCGTCAATGCGGAGACTGAGGTCTCGCGGTCTCGCGGTTGCGGGGTCTCGAAGGATGTACCGCGAGACTCCGAGACCTCGTAACCGCGAGACAAGTCCTCCTTGTTGAACACGTCGATCACGCGCTCCTTTGGGATCCCGAGATCGTGCAGGACCTCTTCCCCAACCAGCGCCTGCTCCTCGTTTGCCGAGTCGATCACGTGCAGGACCAGATCGGCGCTGACCGCCTCCTCCATCGTCGAGCGGAACGAGGCCACCAGATGGTGGGGAAGTTTGCGGACGAAGCCGACGGTATCGATGACGACCGTCGGCCGCGGCATCGGATACGATATCCGCTGCGATTTGGCGTCGAGGGTGGCGAACAGCTTGTCCACCGCCCACGCCGAGCCGCCGGTGAGGCGGTTGAAGAGCGTCGACTTGCCGGCATTGGTGTAGCCGACCAGGGCCACCGTGAACGCCGCCGCCCGCGATTTTCGCTGGGTGTGCCGCGTCTGCTCGATCTTGTGCAGTTCGCTCTTGAGCTGACCGATCCGAGTGCGAACGATGCGTCGGTCAATTTCGAGCTGCGTCTCGCCGACGCCGCGCGTCCCGATGCCGCCCGCCTGCCGCTCGAGGTGCGACCACTGCCGGGTCAGGCGCGGGAGCATGTACTCCAGCTGCGCCAGCTCGACCTGCGTTCGCGCTTCACGACTTCGAGCGCGACCCGCGAAGATGTCGAGGATCAGCGCGCTGCGATCGATCACTTTGGTGCCGATGATCTTTTCTAGGTTGCGCGTCTGGGCGGGCGAGAGCTCATCATCGAAGACGATCAGCGATACTTTTTCTTTTTCGGCCAGACGCCTGATCTCCTCCGCTTTCCCGCTGCCGATCCACGTAGCGGCATCGGGGGCCTTCCGTTTTGCGAGGATCCTCGCCACCACCACTCCGCCTGCGGTCTCGATCAACTTCTCCAGCTCGTCGAGGTGTTCGTCCGCTACTCTCCGCGTCTGATCCGCCAGCACCACCCCGACGGCGATAACCTTTTCTGGCACGTTATTAGTTGACATTAATCATACTCATTACAGGCGCGTTGTGCAGCACCAGCCAACGCGAAAACTCGTAAACCGCCTCCGCCAGCGATTCGGTACGTCCCGAGGGCACCATCGTGTAAGTGCCATCCTGCACCAATCCGAGTGCCGGCGGCTGACGAAATGTCGTGAAGACAAACGCTGCCGGCGCCCGCGCGCGATCGAAGAGATCGACGCCCACGGTTTGATTGCGATATCGACGGCCACAGAAGCTCGCCAGCGTCGGCAGGATGTCGACATGGCTGGCGGCGACGTCGATGCGCTGCCGCTGAACGAATTGTGGAGCGTAGATCAGCAGAGGCACATGGTAGACCAGAAGCGAGAGGTCGCCGAGCGTCAACGCCGACGGCGGCGCCCCGGAGCGCGTGCCGTGATCGCCGTACAGCACGAAGATCGTATTGGCGAAGTAAGGATGCCTTCGGGCCTCGGCGAAGAACAGGCCGAGCGAGTGATCGAGGAAGCGGAGCGCGTTGTATTCCTCGTCGCTTTCGAAGCCGTTCGTCCGCAGCATCGACTCAGAGATGTGAGCAAGGCTGAAGCCATGTGTGCGCTTCGGGATGGTGTAGGGCCGATGATTGCCGGAGGTCTGCACGATCGCGAAGAACGGCTTGCGCTCCGTTCGAAAAACGTCGTTCGCCGCCAGCAGCAGGTCCTCATCCGAGATTCCCCAGACATCGACTGCCGGCGCGTTGTAGGAGCCTTCCTCGAAAATGCGAAGCCCGTCGATGTTGTGGGTCAGCATGCCACGAATGTTGCTCCAGTTCGCGCTGCCGCCGAGCAGATAGAGCTTGTCGTAGCCGGTGAAGGCGTTGACGATGGTGGCCTGATCGACCGCCTGCGGATTGTGCGCTGATGCCTGCCACGGGCTGACGTCCGGAATTCCAAACACGACCGCGAAGAGGGCGCGCGCTGTTTTCTCCGAGGGGGAGTAGGCGTTCGTGAAGAGGATGCCGTCGCGCGCCAGCGCATCGAAGTTCGGACAAGCGCTCAGCCGATTGCCGAACGCGCCGCTCTTGAACGCCGCGAACGACTCGAGCTGGATCAGGACGATGTTGGGATTGCCGGAAACCCGCGGAGACAGCGGTGGCGTACGAGCGAGAGTCAATGTTTTCGGATCGGGATGATCGACGCCGAGGTATCGACACATCAGGGGATAGAGTCGGCGCAGGCGCGCGATGTCGAATCGCGGTGGCTCTTCACGCATCGACTCGAACAACGATTGCGCCGGATTCAGTGCCAGCTCGCCCACGAACGAATCGGTCGAGAAAAAAGCATCGCTCCAGCGAAGGGGATATCGCGACCATTTGCCGTAGATGCAGGCGAGGAAGAGCACCACGATGATCAATCGCTGAGTTGTCGGTTGTCGGTTGTCGGTTCTCTTTCGGACTAGAAGAATCAATAGCGCGAGAAACGCGACCACGCCTAACGCGAACCACACGATGTGGTACGACTCCCACACCATGTGCAGCGAGATGATCGGATTCCTCAGAAACTCCAGCACCTCGGCGTTCAGCCGCTGGTGGATGTAGGCATAGCAGCCGAAATCGGCGGCGTACAGGATTGCCAGCAGCGTTTCAGCGGTGACGATGTAGGCCGTCGAAGAAAAGAAAAGCAGCGGCAAGCTGACCATGGCCGCCAGGCGCGCATCGAATTTCAGTCCGAGGTAAAAGGCGCGTGCGAGGTCCGAGGCGGCCACGGCATGCGGCCGAAACGCGAGGAAAAATGCGGCGCGGAGCAGTGCCAGCACGGCGAGGTTCGCGGCGAACAGGATGACCGGCGTCATCCTGAGCGGAGCGAAGGATCTCAAGCGGCGCATGTTGAGATCCTTCGCCGTCTTTGCGGCCCAGGATGACGCGGGGTGCGGGGTATCATGCGCCGCATGTTCGTTCTGTACGAGGTGTTGTTGTACCTCGTCTTTGCTCTGGCGCTACCCTTTTTTCTGATCACCGGGCTGCTCCGCGGAAAATATCTGGCGAATTTCCCGGAGCGGATCGGCTTCTATCGATCTCCGGCCGCGTCGCACGATCTGTGGATCCACGCAGTTTCGGTCGGCGAAACGCTGGCCTCACAGCCGGTGGTCGAGGAGGTTCTCCGACGCCGTCCCGGCACATCCATCGTTTTCACCACCACGACGCTCACGGGACAGGCGCAGGCGCGGCGTCTCTTTCCGGAGGCGACCATCACCTATTTCCCGTTCGACTTCAGTGCCTCGGTCCGCCGTTTTCTCGACCATCATCGGCCGCGGCTCTTCACGGCCATGGAAACCGAAATCTGGCCTAACGTGACCCGGCTGTCACGCGCGCGAGGTTTGAGGCTGATGCTCGCGAACGGTCGGTTGTCGGACCGATCGTTTCCCCGCTACCGCATCTTCCGGCCGGTCGTGCGGCGCATCCTTCGCAATTACGATCGCGTCCTCGTCCGCGATGAAGGCGATCGCAGACGGTTCATCGCCATCGGTGCGCCTGCCGAAGCGGTCGAGACCACCGGCAATGTGAAATTCGACTACACGCCCGACGACAAGCCTCTCCCGATCCTGCCGCAGCTCGAATCCCTCATCGCCGGCCGCCGCGTCCTGGTCCTCGGATCGACGCGCGAGGGTGAAGAGGAATTGATTCTTCCTTTGCTGAAGACATTCATCGAGACGCGCAACGCGTTCGTGATCATCGCGCCGCGAAAACCGGAGCGCTTCGACGTCGTGGCGACGATGATGCCGATGATCAGGCGGAGTCAGCTCGGTGGAGCGCCGCCGACGGCGGCGGCGTTGCTGCTCGACTCCGTCGGCGAATTGACGCGGATCTATCCATTAGCAACCGTGGCTTTCGTAGGTGGGAGTCTCGTGCCGACCGGCGGTCACAATCCAATCGAGCCGGCGGCGGCGGGCGTGCCGGTCTGCTTCGGGCCGCACATGACGAATTTTCGAGAGATCGCGTCGACATTTCTCGAAGACGACGCCGCGGTCGAAGTGCGATCGCCGGCGGAGCTGCTGGCATTCGCGACGCGCATGTTCGACGACCCGGCCGCGCGTCAGGCCTATGGCGAGCGCGCACGCAGGACCGTGCAGCAGAATCGCGGCGCGGCCGCGCGGACAGCCGAGCGCATCGTCGAGTTGCTGGCGTGATCAAGCTGGCCGAACTTCTCTACCGCGCCATCAATCGAGCGCGCCGCGCGCTCTATCGCGCCGGCATCCTGAAAGCGAAACGACTGCCCGCTCCCGTGATTTCGGTCGGCGGCATCGCGGCGGGAGGCAGCGGAAAAACGCCGGCCGTGATCGCGATCGCACGCGCGCTCTCCCAGCGCGGACTTCGGGTCGCGGTTTTGACGCGCGGCTATCGGCGCGCGGGATCGGGCGGCGTCGTTACCTCACTCGATGCGGATCGGTTCGGCGACGAACCGGTCCTGATCAAGAAGAGCGTGCCGAACATCGAGGTCATCGTCGGAGAAAACAGATACGATAACGCTATACGAAATCAAGCCGACGTCTTCCTGCTCGACGACGGCTTCCAGCATCTGCAACTCCATCGCGACCTCGATGTCGTGATCGATCATCCGGGGTTTCTGCGCGAAGGACGTTCCGCTCTTCGCGACGCAGATATCGTTCTTCAGCGCCGCCTGACGCCGCGAGTTCCGGCAAGTCTGCACGGCCGGCGCGTCTTCGCATTCGCGGGGCTGGCGGACAACAAACAATTCTTTGACTCGCTCGGCCTCATTCTCGCCGGCACGAAGGGTTTCCCCGATCATCACCGCTACACGAAGTCGGATATCGATGCCATCAAGCGGGAAGCTAACGCCGATGCCATCGTCACCACCGAAAAAGATGCCGTGAAAATCAACGATCCCGACATCATCGCAATCCCGGCCGATTTCGCGATCGATCAAAAAGATCTCGATCGCATCCTGGCAGCGGCGGCCCGTCGATGAGCCGCCGCAGAAAGAGTCTCGCGCTGCAGCGCAGCGAGTACGAGCTCTATCGCACGGTGGCGGCGGCGGCGCGGCGGCTTTCCGATCGCGGTGTGGAGCGCTGGGGCGACCGCCTCGGCAATCTCGCAAGGCGCATTCTGCGATCGCGCGATCGACTGGCCATGCGCAATCTGCGCGAGACCTTCCCAACCAGGAGCGACGGGGAGCTTCGCGACATTCTGGGCGCGTGCTGGCGTCAATTCGGCCGCGCAGCGCTGCACTCCATTCGCATGCAGGACATGTCACTCCAAGAGATCGCGGCGCGATGCCCGCTCGTGAACGCGCATCTGGTCGAGGAAGGTGTCGCGCGCGGGAATGGGGTTGTCATGATCAGCGCCCATTACGGCGCGTGGGAGGTGGGTGGGCTGGCGCTGATGTCGCTGGTGAAGAATGTCCGCACCATCACGCGGCCCCTCGACAATCAGTTCCTCGAGCGCGATCTCGCCCGCATCCGCTCTCGAACGGGTGCCGTGGTACTTGACCGGACACGTGCCGCTCGGGAGATGATGCAGGCGCTGTCCGACAATGCTGTCGTCGTCATCCTGCCCGATCAGGCCGTACTTCCGCGGGAGGGAGTACGCGTCCGCTTCCTTGGCCGTGACGCGTGGACCACGCCCGTACCGGCAAAAATGGCGCTTCGGCGAGGCTCAACCATTGTGTTCGCTTTTTGCATACCGCACGAAACCGGACATCGGCTCGAGTTCGAGAACCCGATCCGTGTTGATCAACTGAGTGCAGCGGAGAGTGACCCGGTGGCGTTGACGCAACGCATCAACGATGTCATTGCGCGACGCATCATCGATCATCCGGAGCTTTGGTTGTGGATGCACGATCGCTGGAAGTGGACAGCGACGGGGAAAGCGAAGGAGTGAATGGCGAGTGACACGGTCGTAATCGGGCTCAATTGGGTCGGCGACAACGTACTCGCCTTACCTACTTATCGCGCGCTGTACCACCGCTTTCGCAGTGAAGGAGGCATCTCCGTCGCCGCGCCGCAGCACATTGCGTCGCTCCTGGCGTCGACCGGGCTGTTTCGAAAAGTGATTCCGTGGAACGGCCGCATCCGCGAGCGCATCCGGCTGCTCAAAGCGGGACGCTTCCGTCGCGCCGTCATCCTGCCGAATTCCTTTCGCGCCGCGATGATCACCTACGCCGCCGGCATCGGCGAGCGCTGGGGTTATTCGAGCGACGCCCGCGGTCTGCTGCTGACGCACAGCATCGGACGCGATCGCGAACGCGGTCATCAACTCGACGACTACGCCGCGCTGCTGGCGGCCATGAACGCGCCTCGCGTCGTCGATGAGATTCCGAGCATTCGGCTGCCCGTACACATCCGCGAGCGTGCCCGCAAGCGCCTTCGCGCCGGTGGCGTTCGTCTCGACCAGCCGCTGTTCGGATTGCATGCCGGCGGACTCTATGGCCGCGCCAAGCATTGGGGCGACGATCGCTACGGCGAGCTGGCCGAGAGATTGATGGACAGCGGATACTCGGTCGTGCTGCTCACCAGCCCGGGCGAACGGCAACAGGCCGAGACCATCTCGGAGAAGTATGGAGAGATTCCAATCGATGGCGACAGCGATGATGTGCTGCAGCTGGCCGCCACCATCTCGCACTGTTCGGTGATCGTCACGAACGACAGCGGCCCTCTGCACCTGGCCGCGGCGCTGGCCGTGCCGTCGGTTTCGATTTTTGGTCCCACCGATCCGGCGCGAACCGTGATCCCGGGCGCAACACGCGTCGTGCGCAAACCGGTGACGTGCGGACCGTGCTACGAACGCGAATGTCCGCTCCGCCATCATCGATGCATGACGGAAGTCTCCGTCGACGAGATCCTGACCGCCGCGGTCGGGCTGCTGCAGGAAGTCGCAGCCAGCGAAGTCCGGGTCCTATAATCGGACCGGATGCCCGACCCTCAAAGCCGTCTCTACAAGATCGGCGAGGTCTGCAAGCTGGCCGACGTCCAGCCTTACGTGCTGCGCTACTGGGAGACCGAATTTCCTCCGCTGGCGCCTAACAAGAGCGGCGGGGGCCAGCGGCTCTACACCCAGCGCGATCTCGACGTCATTCTTCGCATCAAACAGCTTCTCTACTCCGAGGGTTTCACGATCGCAGGCGCGAAAAAGAAGCTCGAAGGTGAGCTCGATTCGCGCACGCCGCCTGCCAAAGACCTGACCAGGGCACTCCTCAATGTGAAGAAAGAGCTGACGGCGATCCTCCACATGCTGGAGGACTCGTCATCCTGACCCCGCGGAGCGGCTCAGGATGACGCGCGGAACAAACCCGCGATGCGCTCGAGCCCTCGCGCATCCTCTTCATCGAAAGCATCGAGTTGATCGGAGTCGACATCGAGCACTGCGATCAACGCATTGTTCGGGTCAAAAACCGGCACGACGATCTCCGATTTTGATTTTGGATCGCACGCGATGTGTCCCGGAAACTTGCTCACATCGGGAACGATGATCGTCTCGCGTCGCTCGGCCGCCGTCCCACACACCCCTCGGCCGAATTCGATCTGCAAACAACCGACCGTCCCGATGTACGGACCGACCACCAACCGATCGCCGCAGACGCGATAGAAGCCGGTCCAGAAGAAGTGCGGGAACCGATTTGCCAGAACCGAGTTGATGGTCGACATCAGGGCGATGTCGTCGAGCACCGCGCCACCTTCCTCACCCCAGATCGCGGCGATGGCGTCGTAGCACTCGTTGTAGGCGGCGGATTTCACGACGTGGTCGCGCGGCGGTAGACGCGATCGTACTCCAGCGCCGAGCGGTCCCACGAGAAATCGGCCGACATTCCGTTGGCCTGCAGTTGCTTCCAGGTGCGCGACTCCTTGAAGTTGAGCATGCCCAGCCAGGTGGCTGTGAAGAGATCGCGAGAAGACGGCGTCACGAATCCGAAACCGTTGGCTTCGACCGCGTTGGTGGCATCGAAAGGGATCACCGTGTCGACCAATCCCCCCGTCAGCCGCACCACCGGCACGGTTCCGTAGCGCAGCGCGTACATCTGATTGAGTCCGCACGGCTCGTAAATCGACGGCATCAGGAGCATGTCCGAGCCGGCGTACAAGCGATGCGCCATCGCATTGTCGAATCCGATCCAGACGCGACAGCGATCGCTGTTGGCCTCGCCGATCCGCATCAATGCGTCTTCGTATCGCGATTCTCCGCTGCCGAGGATCACAGTGTGCGCGCCGGCGCCAAGCATTTGCGCCAGCGCCGGAATCAGGAGATCGACGCCTTTCTGATCGACCAGACGTGACACGAATGACAGCAGCGGCGTCTTCGCTCTCCAACGCAATCCGGCGTCATCAAGCAGCGCGCGCTTCGAAAGTGCCTTGCCGTTCATCTGGCTTGCGCTGTAGTTGGACGGAATGTTCGGGTCCGACTCTGGATCCCATTCGGCGGTATCGATGCCGTTGAGGATGCCGGTGAGCTTGAATGAAAGGCTCCGCAAGACTCCG
>Ga0137389_10000700_pt1 | contig 18779 bp, 15 predicted proteins | sample 15con2h14BmetaG_FD_104645 | JGI IMG/M metagenome (GOLD analysis project Ga0137389, IMG submission 104645) | Vadose zone soil microbial communities from Angelo Coast Range Reserve, California, USA - 15con2h1.4B metaG | ecosystem: Environmental > Terrestrial > Soil > Vadose zone > Saprolite...
AATTGGTCTGTCAAAGGTGTAGTTCACATTTCTGCGTCGAGCCAGACCACCCTGGTTCAGGATTCCCGATGCAAAAAAATGAAACGCACCCGTCTGCCAATGTTCGATTGATGCGTGAAATGTAGTGGTGCCCCTTGCGGGTACCAGGCTCGCGGGTGCCAGGCTCCGATATCACACATTACACATAAAACAGTGTTTGTTCCTTTGCTGTACACTCTCTCTATCCTCGTAAATACTCATATGCCCGTTATTTTCATAGACCAGGATAGGCACGTGTCTTCTCACATCGGTATACTGATTGACTAGCACCTCTACCGCCATCGTTGCTAAGGAAGAGTTCAGTGTCTTTACCGCGGGCTCTTTGATATCCTGACCTGTTACATACCCCCTCTTCACCAATGCTTCTCGAATAATCTTATCTGGATGCCTCTCACTGGCTACCTTAATCGGATTGATCCGGTTGAGGCAGTTCAAACACAAGTAGTCTCCCACTCTGGCTGTAATCACTTCTCCGCTCATGTCTTCAATTTTGTTCGCTTTCACGGTGATATTTACCCCAACAGATACTAATGGAACAAAATACTTTATGGATAGCTCCTGAGTCCTGAGCCTGCTTGAATGATTATCGGTTGCCACAATCATCCAATCAGAGAGAGCCAGAACTCTTTCTATCTCCTTGTCGTGAACATCGCTTTTGCACGCCGTGACAGTAGCGTTTGGATTGATGTTTGTCAGATGTCTCTTGACCACATCGACTTTAGGGAGCTTCTGTTGAGCATCTTTGTAGTATGCTCCCACAACACGGTTCAGGTTCGACAGCTCCAGCACATCAGGATCGATGAGATTGATCTCATGAAATCCCATATGGATGAGATGCTCTGCTACTATCGAGCCCAAACCACCGACACCAACGATTGAAATGACCTGATCATGCATAATTGTTCGCATCACATCCAACCCAAGTACCATGGCACTCCGATTAAAAAAACCCTCTACTCCTGTAACAGCGGTTTTCGCAGAGTGCTCATCTGCGTCCTCATGGAAGTCAGCACTGGCGATGTTCTCACGACTCGTTTGCGTTTTTAGCAGAGCACGTTTTGCAATCGTGGAGCCGCTGCTGAACGTCCATACTCTTGCAGAGTACTTCCTTTGAGAGAAAACAATACTCGCATAGTTGATACCTGCGAACTTTTCCTTCAGAAAGCGATAGAACGTTTTTTCGTCTCCATCATCGGTTGCCGAGAACGAGACGCTTCCCTGCGTAAACGGATGCGTATGGACATCGATAATCGTATCGACATCGTACCTGTTGGTAAGTTCAACTAAGGCCCTGTGGATGAAATCTTTTTTGATACGTAAAAAGGCCACACTCTGCTGATTGTAGTCTGATTGGCCAGGGAAAAGGAGATCGATGACATTGATCATCGTGTAGCCATCGATCTTGTGTGTTTTTCCAAGCAGAACAGCAAAGTGTTCTCTGGAAAGGTCGGCGAGCAGTCTTTCCCGCAAGTATGCAAGATCACCATGCTTAAACTTGATGAGGTAGCGAGATTTTGTGCTCATTCATCTGTCCCCGACAACACTTCACTGATCAGTGTAAAGTACGTCCAGAGGCTATCACCTTTCCTCCAATCACCAGGACGCATGACCGGAGCAGGTTGCCAACTTCCAGCGTGAATATAGACGCAATACCACTTCCATCCCTGCGTTAACGGATCACTACATGCTTCATGATAGGCGGACTGGTACAGGTGTCCATTGACGGAGAGTGGTATATCCTCCTTGAGATAGAAACCGACAGGTGGCAACGCCGGATACTCAGTAGGAAAGATAATCAACAGATCAGTTGTTCTGGCAATGTTATGCCATATTGGCGGCAAGACATATTGGTTGGCAATCATCCAATCAGCGTCTTCTTCGTCGAACGACACGCCTTTCTTAAACAACTTCTCTGCTATATCGTAGACTTGCTCGGTGATGATCTGTTTTGAAAGAGAAGTGCGATCTCCCCCATAGGTGACCATGCCCTTTGTCCTATCAGGGATAGTGGTGATCTTGACGGGATTGCCGTGTCTATCAAACAACTCTGCCGGTTTATAGGTATAGCCGGGCTGAATAGGTCTGAAAGCCAGCCCTTGTTGAATGACTGGTCGCCGCCCTGGGCCAGGATTCACCTGTTGTATCAGATTCTGACCAGTAATGCCAGCGGGTGGAACTTGAATCCTTCTGCCGTTGATGATTGCCATGAGTACATTCTCCTTCTAGCTAGGTGATGGTAGGCTCACAACCCCAGCTCATCTATGATGTCAGGTGTAGAAACACGGGTCTGGTTGTCCACTTGATCGACAGGTAATTTCACATCATCCTCATTCAGACCGCTACCTTGTGGTTGGAGCAGGTCCTGGCCTTGTTCTGCTATGCCGTCCTCACCCTGCTCATCATTTTGTGATCGGATGAGGTCTTTGTACTGGTCTGCTATGCTATCCTCACCCTGCTCACCATTTTGAGCTGCGAGATAGCCTTCATAGTACACGGCCAGGTCTATAAAACCCGAACACTTGCGCAGAATGTCTGCCCCGGCTGTCTCTTCAAAAGCTGCGACCTCGACACGCACACCGGATTTCCTCACTTCCAGGATGAGTGAGACAAAATCAGAGTCACCGGACGCTAACACAATGATGTCGGGTTTCACCTGGTACATTGCCTTCAACATATCCATAGTGATTTCAACATCAAAATTGCATTTGTACGTGACACCGGCAAAACTTCCCACCTTGGTAGTGACGATATAGCCAGAACGCCATAGCTCCTCAATTTCCCTGTCCAATCGATGTTCGTTCCTGGGATTGATTGGCACGTAGCAATGAGCATCGATGAGAAAGCGATGCTCACCAACATAGTGGAGCAAATCGTGATAGTCCAAACGATATCGTTTCTCCGTGGCAGCTCTGTTAATGTTCGCATAGTCCAGGAAGAAGACGACTTTTTCTTTTTCCATACTGCTCTCTCCTGTTCAGGATATGAATTCTACGACCTCTTCAGTTCGGTTGTACTTGAAGTACCTCCTATTCCAGTGTTAAACTGCTAAGCGGAAGGATGATTGCACCCTTCGATCTGAGAATAGCCGAGAACACTGTTAATGAAAATGGCTAATTTTGTTAATAGAGCTATTAACAAACCTGGGTGAGGACTATGACACAGAGTGGTCGCCCACGCCGTGAGGATGAGAAGCCAGATAGCCCATTTGGAAAGGCGCTTAAAGAGTACTTACGGCGTGTCGAGAATTTCACGCAAACAGACTTAGCTTTTGAGACTGGCATTCCTGAGAAAACGCTCTCTCACATGGTCAAGGGCAGGCGAACAAGTGGCACGATGCTACGGCGAGATTTGCGCGACATTATTAGAGTACTCTACCAGAATAAAGCGCTTCTTACTCTCGAAGAGGCTAATCAGTTGATAACAACAATTCCCGCGATCAAAGAATTAGATGAGCGTGATCCTGATGACGTGGAAATCATAGAATTGTTCGATACACCAGTGGCCGAGATAGAACGAGCTGCCCTCATTGAAGAGCACATACAAGGTATTCTTCGCAACAATGCGGTTGTCGATCACACGCAACTCTTCGGTGCTGATACCCTTATTGAGAAAGTAAAAGACGATATCTCTGCGCCGCAGGCAGCGTGGGTTATCAGCCTCTGTGGTGAGGGGGGGCTCGGTAAAACTGCCATAGCGTATGAGGCCGTGGCTCGCTACGCGGCAGCGGCAGGATTTACCAGGGTTGGATGGGTTTCGGCAAAAACACTCCAATTGTTACCAGATGGGGTGCTCTTGAGAGATGGAAGCGCCGAACTACACTGGAGCAATCTTGTGAAAAAGTTAGCGAACCAGCTAGAGATCCATCTCGGCGATAACTCGAGCGGCTGGATCACTGATTTCCAACGCGGGATTCGCTCCCTTTCCCCAGGCGAACGCTGTCTACTCATCGTGGATAACCTCGAGACAGTGGAGGATGTGGATGAGGCCATTCGGTACCTGGGCAGCAATGATCTTGTGAACCCCCACAAGATACTCATCACCACCCGCCATGCTTTACTGGGGAAAGTGCGATACCTTGTCGAGCGACACGTCAAAGGGCTTGATTTCAAACCAGCCTTACACTTTATCCGCTCGCTTGGTAACGATGCTATCGAAGAAGCAAGTGATGACGAACTTCGACCCATCGTAGAGGTTACCGAGGGTAACCCCCTCTTAATCAAGCTCTTCGTCACTCGCCTCTTCATTAGTCACCTGCCGTTTCCGCTCGTTCTCGCGGAGTTACAGGCGGTCAATCAACGTCTTGGGAGGAATATTATTGACTATCTGTATGCAGAATCTCTCTCGGTCCTGGAACAACAATGTGGCAAGGACGCAGCACATTGGATCCTGAACGCCTTTTGTCCGCTTGGTGCTGGAGATAGTGTGAGTTATGAGGCACTACGTACCTATAGCGGTATAGAGGATGAAGAGATGTTTCGAAATACACTGCGGGTTGCTTGTGACCTGTCATTGATTCGCACCTCGAAGCTGAATTCCCTCTATTCCATTCATAGCCTCTTATGGAATTTTGTTTGTGATAACTGAATGTTAGCACATGCTTGATAGGGAAACCGATGTTATCGATCGACGATGCTACTATCGAACAAAAAATTCAAGGCATCCACGCCACTAAAGCAGGCTTTCGCCAGGCGAAGGACAGGCGCAACGCCTTTGAAAGAGTATTGCGTGATTACTACGACCGACTGCTTACCTCTCAATCTCCTTCCCAGGAAGACATAGCACAATCACTCCATGCGCTCTATGGAGCTTTAAACGCACCGGAACTGGTAGATCAACAGTTACTCATCAATTTCATCTCGGTGATTATCCGTTTTGTGGAAAACGCCGGAGTGGGCTACGCATTCAGTAAAGCGTTCATGGACAAGGCCATTCATGTTTACCGCCAGGCGGGGTTTTCGCCCATCGAACTCTACCAGGAAAAGGCCGACCTGCTGCGCCTCAATCAACTGGAGAGCGCCGAGCGTGAGCAGGCGCTCATGGAAGCAAAGCGATATGCTGAAGCTTCAGGTAATGCAGAGACACTGCTGAGAGTGCTCTTATCTTGCGCCGTCTACTACACAGAAGTGAGTCACTATCAGAAAGCGCTTCAAGTCTGCCAGGAATGTGAACAACTGATCCAGCGCCACAGCCAGCTTCAGAAGTATCAGCCCAAGTTATTGACCTTTTTTGGGATGAACTACACTCCCCTATTCAAATACCGACTGGCAAAAAGCTACCTGTTGCAGGCAAAAGCGTTATTGGACGCCGAACGAGACAGGCGGAATGAGGCAGAAGGTGATGACATCTGGGTAAGTACAATGGAAACCATCCATCACTACCTGGGTCGTATCGCCGAGGGAGAGGGGCATGTTGAGGAAGCGATGCGCTACTATATTGAGGAGTACCGGTATCTACAGATGTTCACTCAAGAACCTCGCGCACGTATTGCCTTCCATCATTTGCGACTAGGTGAATTACTCATTTCAGCCTCGTTAGTTGAACAGGCGCGCGATCATCTGCTTCTCAGCCAGGAAATTTTCGACGCCATCCAGTTTTCTAGCTCAGGACGCCTGCAAGTGAGCCTTGCCTGGGCAGCACTCTACAGTAAGGAAGGAAATTACGCCAGGGCACGTGACTACCTCCTTGCCGCTAGAGAAGAAACTCAGAACAAGCACTTCTCGCGTGGTGAACTCTTGTGCCTGGTCAAACTCTTCTGGTTGGAGTTAGGCCATTTTCACGTGTACCGTGCTATGGCCACCTTTATACAGGCACTGGGAACCTGGCGTCACGGAGAACTCCGACGTAACGAAGGGATAAGATTGTTCGGCCATTATCTCTTACAGGTCCTCTCCACACCTTTCAAATTGTTGAAGCGTGCTCCCCATACGGTGATGGGGGCCGGAACCCTCAACGCGACACTCGCCACCTGCATTTGCCCTCTCCATCAATTACCAGCCTCTTCCTCTTAGATTGACCTCACTCGTCCCATGCCCATCGCTGTCTTGTATCCCACGCCACAATAAAACGCCAACTGCGCTAACATCACTATCTGCTGCCGCACTGTCAACGGGGCTTCCTCCGTCACCGGCTCATCAGGACCGCGCAGGTCGTATTTGCACATCCCCACAAAGCCCGACTGGACGTGTGTCGTAAAGCGTACCTGGTGAGGCTTGAGATCATAATCGCTAATGACAACTCCTTCATCTTCGATATACTGTTCGATGCGCTCCATCTGTACCACGTGCGCCAACTCGGGTGGTGCCAGGTCTTGCCAGCGCTTTACCAGTCCTGGGAACAGGTAGTGCGGCAACGGCAGCAGCGCGTGATGACCTCCATACACCTGGCTTCTCTTATTGGCGCGGTTAAACGTTGTCAGCGAGGCAAATTCCATTGCCAACGGCTCAACTTTACCCAACCTGAGCGTCTGCGCCTTCTCCAGCAGCGAGGCAAAAGACGTGAAACCTGTCCACTCAGAGGCACCATTATTGTCAGCGATCACCTCTTCGAGCAAGAAGAGCTGCTTGCCTATGCGCATGAATGGTGGCTTCTCCGCTCTAGACTCGGCCGTGTTGGAGTGCATGAGGGCGTTGTGAAAGAAGGGAAGGAGTTCGCCAAGCAGTAGGGTGATACGCACGGTGTAGGTCTTTTCCGGGTCCAGCGGCAGATGCACGTTTGTGCGTTGCGCCTCTAACATGCGCTGGGTCGGTATGGGGAATTGCAGGCTGGAGCAGGTGAAGAGTCGGCGCTTGTTGCCGTCGTGTAGCCAGGATGCGACGTCGGGGGCAGCAGATCTCAACCAGTCCAAAAACGCCCCATGCACCAACTCACCGGAGAAGGGCATGAGCGTGCCAAGTTGCAAGGGACGCAGTTTAAGCAGGATGGCGTAGAGTTTGGCGGGTGCAGTGGGAGAGAATGGTGTGCTCATAACGTATTTGTATCCTTTCACCTCCCAAAAAATCGTTGGGTGAATGTGGCGATAAAGCTGATCTCGATAAAGATGCCCATGACCGCTTCCAAGGCAGCGAGGGCCGTGACTGGATTACCGAGCGCAAAAGGGCCTGGGAAGAAGCCACGCCCGTGAAATGCTGTGACGCTGAAGATGAGTGCTTCCAGTGGCGCGAGGCGTCCAAGCACAAGGTAGCAGGTAGCGAAGACTGCTATCGCGAGAAGATAGATGAGCAGGCTCCGCCCCGGCTTGTGTCCATAGCCTGACAGCACATCGAGGAAGCATGAGAAGAAAAAACCTCCAAATTTGAGCGTTCTCCAGCGCAACTCCCATACTCGTTCCCACAATCCCTTTTGCCGTTCAGCCTGTAACAAGTCTACCTCTACGTTTCCCCAGACGGCTTGCTGCCAGAGCACCTTCCTTTGCAGCTTCTGCGCCCGATAGGCGAAAGGAACGGCCTCTTCGTTCATGCCTTGCGCTCGCATCGCGTTGGCCAGTTGACGATTAGCCCTGACTGCTTCGTGATAGTCTTCTAGCAGCTTGCTCTTTTCTCGCGCAGTCCTTGCTGGAACACTTCTCTCTCGTTGGTGTACCTTGTATTCATCTCCCAGGATTTTTATTTGCAACCAGTTCACCACGGAGAGATTGACGCTCCCCCATTGGACATCTGCGAGCAAGGCACAACCATGCTTCGCTTCATTCAGGGTGATCCTTTCCAGGTTGGATGCGCTATCGAAAAAGGCATTGCGCAAGTCGGCTCTCTGTAGGTGTGCCTCGGGAAGATACGCGCCTTCCATACGCGCACCCCTGAGTATGGCTTTCTCTAGATGGGCTCCGCGAAGATAGGCGTCTTTCAGATATGCCCGAAAGAGATTGGCCTCTTCCAGGCGCGTACCTCGAAGGGTGGCACCATCCAGGTGCGCTCCCTGAAGGATAGCTCCCTCTAGATGTGCCTCGCTCAGGTCCGCTCCTTGCAAATGCACTCCTGCCATGTGGCGTTGCTCGAGTGTTGTGAGATTCCACTCGTCACGAGTGAGCCCGCTGCGCATGCGCGTTAACGGTAAGTTGCGCAGGTCTACTCGACGAAGGTCAGCGCCGCGGAGGTCCAATCCTATGCGGCTCCTCTGCTGCACATCGTTCCAATCGACGGGGCCGCGTCCGCCTTCGTGGGTTATCAGGAGCCACTCGATGTCGGCTCGGGTCAGCTTAACGTCCTTGAAGGGATAGATGCTCCGCTGAATGTCGGGGGTGATGGCGAGACATTCGATAAGGAATTTTTGCCGTTCAGTGTCAATGCCTGGCTCTGTGCGCCAGGAGAATGATGGTTTGATTGTTTGTTCTTGCATGCAGTGTGATCTCTTTTGTTATGTGATTCTATATCTCTTTCTTCTCAAATTACAAAATGGCTGCAACGAAACGTTTTTCATTATCTGTTCCTCGGTATTATACAAGGGCGATTGGAGATTCTACTAGGAAATTCCAGCTGCTATGACTAGTTTCTTACTCATCTATATGCTATAATGTGAGAGGTTATTCTAGGTACTGGGCATGGGAACATAGTCACCTATTTCAGGCTGTTCGACACGTGAGTACACGACTACCGCCTTTTTAGACTGTGGGTAGTAAGTGGCAATCCAGGTCACATCCATTCCACTGTAAAGACCCACCAGGGCGGTCACGAGCCAATGTGGTATAACACCGCTCAGGATGAGTCCACGTTCGGTTGGCACAGGTGGAAATGAGAGGTGCTCTGCCTCTGTATAGTCAAGATATTTGGTCACAATGTCTATCTTGAGGATGGTTGCCTCTGTGTGTTCCTCGGTCCAGGTGCGTAATGCTGGTAAACGATCTACATCAACGGTGTTGATCTGGAGAGGAGGAGGACTGACCCAACCAAGACGCGAGTCAAACTGGTAGAATGGCTCGTTACCCGTCTGCATCACTAAAGCGCCGTACAGCCAATTCGGGCCTCGTCCATAGACAGCCAGGGGAGTATTGGTAGGAAGTTCGGCAAGCAAGAGCGATATCATCTCAGGCTTCCAGCGTTTTGTTTGTGGTGCCCAGATTTGTAAGAATGCATCCAGATCTACCACCTCTGCTGGAGCCGAGGCCAGGTGTCCTTTCTTCAACTCCTCAGAAGAATAAGAGGAAAATAGCGAGGCGACACGTTCTACAAGCAGGTTAAACAGTGGTCCATGAGCAACGCTATTGCGGTTCAATCCGGTCAACGTACCCTGAAGAACTGCTTCTTCCGAGGTAATTGTAGACGTATCGTCAAGCACAGAATACAACTGGGCCAACGGTAACAGGCCATTTTCCTCTACAAGCTGGCGCCAGAATTGGATAGTTTGTTCATCGTGAGGGTGGAGTAGTAATAAGGAGTGTGTACAGTTGCTGAGGATACAGGTTTGCCACGCTTCAGGACGCCCCCCCATATCAACCAGCAACGGGAAATGGCGGCGTTCCAGGTCACGGCAGACGCGTTCCACAAAACTCGGCATCCAAGTGCCTTTTACGCGGATCACACGTACCGCGTCCTGGTCGATTTCTTGTGACCAATCACCCTCACCATCAGGACACGCACGGATGACATAGTGATCAATATTTCGTTTACGTAGTGCCTGCGTCAAGCTATAGGTCAACACAGATTTCCCCGCGTGGGGAGGGCCACCAATGAGAATAGCCGGTAAAGGATTGAACATCCGAAGGCTCCTGTCAATCATTGACTAGAATGAGAGCATGTTATGTCAGGATTGGACCACACACATGTGCTACTGGCCACCCTGGGTGGCCAACCACAAGTCGTCACTTTCACACTGGATCTGCTTCTCCAACGTAATATCCCCATCAGCGAGGTGAATATCGTTCATCCGGCAGCGAAACCAGATTCAAGTATGGGACGCTCAGTCGAACGCCTGGTCTCCGAATTCCCCGGTGATCGTTATAAACTAGATGGACGGATCATCCATCTTCGCAGACACGTCCTGCGATACTATGGACAACCTCTCGACGACATCGTCGATGAGACCGGTGCAGACGGCGCATTGAACACGATGTACGAACTCATTCGCAGCCTCAAACAGCGCCAATGCATCGTTCACTTTTCCATCACAGGTGGGCGGCGACTCGTATCTTTCCTCTCTATCTCGGCAGCCATCTTGAGCTTTGACCACGCCGACCGTATCTGGCATATTTACACTCCCGAAGCTGTTCAGCAGAGAGTCCGAGGCGGGGAATATATGCATGCTTCACCAGAAGACGGCATACGCCTCATCGATGTACCACTTGCCAGACTAAGCCAAACTTTGCTATCTCAGCTACTCGACACAAACACCAGCGCTAGAGAATTGATCCACTCACAAAAAGAACTGGTAGAAGCCGAAGAACGCGCATTGTGTAAACAAGTCGCGGACGCAGCAACCCTCCGTCAACGAGCAGTTCTGGAAGCCTTTGCAAGAGGGCTGCATCCACGGGAAGTAGCAAAACACTTGTGCATAGACATGACAACCGTCAGCAGCCACACCTCAGTCCTGCTCAGACTATCTCGCAACGCCTGGAACATCAAAGACAACGAGCGCCACGATTACCGCTTCTTGCAAACAAAGTTCGCAAAGTACTTCGATAACCACAGAGACAGTATACCCTACACCTTGTGAACGGAAATCCGAACTATCCACGAAAGATCTCAAAAGTAGTTTGGATGTGTTAAGGCAAAAGTGTTGATATACTGCTTGAAGTAACATTAGAATGCCCGAGGTTCAGAAATGAGCGATATTCGCGATTACCAGGTTGATCATCTTTTGCTTCTCGTCGGCTCCAACCCAGTGCCAAACGCGGTGGCCGGCAAACTGCTAACCACAACTACTCACTACTACGAAGCGCAAGTGCTTCATGGCCGTGTGCCAAACGCAGTAGCCGGCAAACTGCTAACCACAACGGCAGGCACTATTACCCTCATTCACTCGGCTGACGGTCTTGATCTCGCGGAGAGATTGCAATCGTGGTTTGTTCGCGCAGGCTATTCAGATGCAAATGTTGGCCTCGAGGAAATTAAAGAGTCGGATGCTCTATCAGTTTCTAAATGCGTACAAGACGTGCTCGATGGATATAAAAGCCAGGTGCTCGAGGAACGAAAAAGGGGTTCCAACACCGCAAACAAGGTGGGTACAGTCCGCGTAGGTCTCAATTACACGGGTGGCACCAAAGTAATGTCGGTGCATGCCTATCTTGCGCTCAAGAGTTGGATCGAAAACAAAGATAGGGAAGCTATATTCAATAGGCATCCCGTGTTCAGCTATCTTGACGCGCGTACCCTACAAATGCGCTTCGAACAGGTCGGCGAGCGCGCTCCTATTTCATTCTACGTCGGGCGAGAAGTTAACATTAGCATCCGCGACTTGCTCGAGTTACACAATTGGGAGCCGGTAATACCCCCAATCACAGAGCCAGTGCTGCCCGAGAGCGCGACGGCTCTGCTTGCTATACATAGTGATCTCAAGAAGACCGAGATATGGACTAAGTGGCGGCATGACAAACTTTTCCAAGGAGATGGGAGTTCACAAGCAATACCCTGGCCCAATCTGCCGGAGCTGCAAGAAGCCATGAGTAAGGAGCTTGGACAACACGATTCGCAGTTTCTTAACCTGACAACGGCTAAGGGGAGCGGGTGCAAGGATGAGAGTGAGCTCCGTAAGTGGGCGAGTGGAGCCTGGCTGGAGTCCGCCGTGCTGTTAGCACTGCAAAATTGTGCCCAGGAGTTGCATCTTGGGGAGTGTTGTATGGATATCAAACCCAAAGTGCGGGGCTATCCGGGGGATGAACTGTTCCAATTCGATGTCGCTACGATACGTGGCTACCAGCTTTTCGCCTTTTCATGCACTACCGACAGCGGACGCAAAGGCCTTCTGAAGCAGAAACTGTTCGAGGCTGATGTGCGTGCCCGGCAAATGGGTGGCGACGAGGCCCGCACCGCCCTGGTATGCTGCGCAGAGCCGAAAACGGTCAATGCCTTGGAAGTTGAGATGCGCCGCGATGTTGTCCTGAAGGGGCGCATACGAGTCTTCGGCCGCGAACACCTGGCGAACCTCACCGAACATATCAAGAAATGGATCATCGAGCAGAGTGGAGATCGCAAGTAGAGTAAGGAGGATTAAACATGTGGCTCGTCGTTGTGGATACGATGCAGATACAGCCATATATCTTCGGCAGTAACCGTCTGCGCGAGAACGCCGGCGCATCTTATCTTGTCGATACTGCAACCAGGGACTGGGCGTTCGATGCAGTGAAAAAGGCCGTGCCCGGAAAGACCAATATCGGACCCGAAAATAAGCTGATAGAGGATTCACAAGACAATGTACGAAAGGATGCACCACGGATCGAAAATGGCCTGGATGCCGAAGTGTGGTATGCAGGTGGAGGCAATTTCGTCGTGTTGTTCAAGGACGAAGAGCAGGTGAAGCTGTTTAATCACAAGCTGTCGCGGCGTGCTTTACAGGAGGCCCCTGGCCTACAACTGGTGATCGCTCAAGAGGAGATGGATTGGGACAATGACGTGCTTCGTGACAAGCTAGATGAGGTCTTGCGCATGCTTGCTATGCAGAAGAGAAACCATGCCTGGTCGGCTCCTCTGCTCGGACTAAGCGTGACATTGTCTTGCCGCTCGACCGGCCTACCAGCTACCGGAATGGTCGAAGGCATTCGTGGCGAGCCAGACTACCCGGCGTCGGACGAGATTCGGGCCAAGGTGGATGTTGCCACTCCACAGGGAACCCCCAAAAGCCTCGCCGACCAACGATTGCAAGAGGTAATCGGGCTAAAGGCAGGATACCGTTACCCCGCCGATTTTGACGATCTGGGGGCCACAGAGGGTGAATACAGTCATATTGCCATTGTACACGCCGATGGCAACGGTATGGGCCAGCGCATTCGTGAGATCGGCAATCAGTATGCGACGAAGGACAAGAATCGTGCTTTCGTGCTGAAATTAAGGGAGTTCTCGATCGACGTAGAGGAGGCCGCGAGGAGAGCTCTAAAGACGTTACTCGATAAGCTCGTCAAGCGAATTAACGATAAAGATAAGGTCATTGTTCATCAGCTGAGCCAGAAAACGTCTATACGGATCAAGCTGGCGAAGAAAGACAACGAGTATTACCTTCCCTTCCGGCCTATCGTCTTCGGCGGCGACGACATTACGTTCGTATGCGATGGACGCCTGGGCCTATCGCTGGCTACCGCATACTTGCGGGAGTTTGAGAAAGAGACCGACGGCCTGGGGAAAGAGGGTGGTCGGCTGACGGCCTGTGCCGGTGTCGCCATCGTCAAGAGTCATTATCCCTTTGCCCGCGCCTATGAACTGACCACCGATTTGACCAAGTCGGCTAAATCCTATCGCTCGGATACTATTGTTGGCTCGTGTCTCGACTGGCATTTCGCCTTAAGTGGCCTGAGCGGTTCAATCGAGGAGATTCGCAACCGCGAATATAAGGTGGGTGAGAGGTGTCTGACGTTGCGCCCTGTCACCCTGGATACCAACCCCGACGAAGGAGAGCACGCGTGGCCTGTGGTTTGGAAAGGCATTGAAGCCTTCCAGAAAAAGGAATGGGTGGAGCGCCGCAACAAGATCAAGGCGCTGCGCGATGCTCTGCGCGAGGGTCCCGCAGCGGTTGAGCATTTCATAACGGCGTTCAACGAAAACGCCCCCCTGCCATCTGTACTGCCTAAGATGAAGAGCTGGCCATCGACTGGATGGCAGGGTAACTACTGCGGATACTTTGATGCAATCGAATTAGCAGACTGGTTCATTCCATTGGAAAGAGAGGCGGGCCATTGAGACGCCTACAACTGTCCCTGCACCTTGAAAGTGATACCACGTTTGGTCGTGGCGAGGGTTTGGCGGGGCTGGTAGATGAGGAGATAGAATACGATGTTGCGACAGGGTTGCCATTCGTGCGTGGCCGCACAGTGAAAGGCCTGCTGGTGGAAGAATGTGCCAACCTGATGTTTGCTCTTGAGAAGGCCAGTTCGCCTGCATTGACCGAGCTGGAGAAGTCGGCGGGTCGGCTATTCGGTCGTCCCGGCAGCGACCTGCAGAGTGCGGCGCTCCTGCACTTTGGCCCTGCGCTGTTGCCCGAAGAACTGCGCGCTGCTGTGCGCTCGGCTATAGAGGGTGGAAAGCTGAAGCCCGCTGACGTGCTGGAGTCATTAACCGCGATCCGCCGACAAACGGCCATCAACGAAGTGAGTGCCGCGCCGGAAGAGGGCAGTCTGCGCTCGATGCGCGTTGTGCTGCGTCAAACCAACTTCCGCGCGTGGCTCGATTTCGCCGAGGAGCCGGAGGAGAACGACCTGGCTCTGTTGGCTGCCTGCGCACTCGGCGTGCGCCGTGGTGGCATAGGCCGCAACCGTGGGCGAGGTCGGTTGAGCCTGGGATTGTTGGATGAAGGTGACGGCAACATCCTCCAGCAACACTTCGGGCGCTTCAAGCAAATCATAGCGGGGGGGCAAGCATGAAAGTTATCAAGTATAACGTTGAACTGCTGGAGCCAGCCCTGGTCACTTCGGTGCAAGGCGATCCCAACAGTTCGGTGGCGTTTGATTACTTGCCAGGCAGCGTCTTGCGTGGCATCTTGATCGGCAAGTACCTCAACAAATATTTCGGCCCAAAGGAGGCTGATGCCAGCGACGACAATCTGCAGCGTCTTTTCTTCAACGGCACCACCCGTTATCTGAACGCCTATCCGCTGGATGCTTACGACCATCCCAGCCTGCCGGTGCCAATATCCTGGCAGCAAGCCAAGGATGACAAAGAAGGCGCGATCTTCGATTTCGCTGTCGAGGCAGGGGATGATGAGAAGCAATGGCAGCCGGTTCGGGCATCATTTTACACGCAGTCTGACGAAGGTGCGCTGCTGATTCGACCAAAGCATAATATAGCGGTGCATACCCAACGCACCCCACGATTTGGGCGTGCCATGCCTGAGTATCGCCCTCTCGATAAAGGTCAGGCGAGTGGCAAGTCCAAGAAACTGCTCAAGGACGACGACATCCCTGGTGCCGTATATCGCTACGATGCGCTGGCCGCCGGACAAACGTTCCAGGCCGCGATCATCTGTGAGAATGACACCGATTCTGAGATTTTGCAGGACTTAATAGTCGGCCGCGTCACTCTCGGTGGTTCGCGCAGTGGTGGCTATGGGCGGGCCGAAATCAAGCTGCTCTCTGTTGATTCCGACCATGATAAGGGCAACGGGAAGGGACAGGATGGCAAGCTGATCGTCACTCTGCAAAGTGATGTCCTACTACGCGATGAGAGTGGTCAATTCGCCGTCGATCCCCAACTTCTGGGCCGGGTGCTGAGCAGGTATCTAAGCAAGGATTCAGGAGAAGTGCAACTGGAGCTTGAAGCCGCTTTCTTGGGTACTCAGGTGATCGCTGGCTTCAACCGCAAATGGGGCCTGCCGTTGCCGCAGGCTCTTGCGGTGCGTATGGGAAGTGTACTGGTCTTTAAAGACCCTGGCTGTGACTCCACGCTGCTGCACAATCTGGAGGTACGCGGTATTGGCGAGCGTCGTGCGGAAGGCTTTGGGCGCATCGTCTTCAATCGGCAGCGGGCGGAACAACTGATGGTGGAAGCAAATGAGCACCAGAAGGCCAGCGGCTCGAATACATTTACCTTCGGTGAAGAGGCACGCACTCTCGCGAAGCTGATGGTCAATCGCATGCTTAAGAAGTGGTTGGACGAGAGGCTACTGGCCGCAGCCAACCGCGTAAAGATCGCCAATCCGCCATCCAACGCGCAGCTCTCGCGCCTGCGTGGCATCGTGTTGGAGGAGCTTCGCGAAGCGACGCCGGATATCAAAAAGATACATCAGTTTATCAAAGACATTCAAGAAAGAGGTAGCGCCCGCCGCCAATTTGAACGCAGCACTGTCAACAACATGCCCCTGCTTCGCTGGTTGGAATACCTGCTCAGGTGCGATAACGAGGGCACATTGACGATGCCCGATAATGAGTGGAAAGCTCTGCTGGGCCTTAAAGAGGGCGAAATGGATATCAAAATCGGCAGCGAGAGGGCGGAAAACGAGAGTGGGGAAATAGACAAAGATCTGCGTCGAGAGTACGTACTCCGTTGCATAGACCTTGTGCTGGCGCATGCGGCTAAGCAGCGCGGAAAGGAGAACTAGCCATGCCTAAGCCTTCATGGTCCGGCGATGTATCGCGCAAAATCGTACAGCGCATAGTGGTCGAGGGTGACCTCGTTCTGCAATCCCCCGCCCACCTCGGCAATGGTGATGGCGATAACCTGGTCGACATGCCGCTGCTGACCGACCCACTGGATGTCAAGACGCCGCTGCTGACCGGCGCGTCGATCGCCGGTGCCTTACGCGGCTATTTGCACGAACGCGAACACGGCTTTCGAGCGAAAGTCGATACGCATGCAGAGTCGGCCAGCGTGCTCCTTTTCGGCGGCAACAGAGGCTATGATTATGGCGAGCAGAGCCCGCTTATCGTCGAGGATGCACATGGCAAGAACGATTTCATCGAACTGCGCGATGGCGTGGGCCTCGCGGGAGACAGCCGTACGGCAGCCCACGATAAATTGTTCAATATTGAGATGTGGGAGGCTGGCACGACGTTTCCCCTGCGCTTCGAGTTGATCGTGCGTCAGGGCGACGATGCCTCAGCGCTCAAACAGGCGCTGGCTACAGCTCTCGCTGGTTTCAACAATGGCAGCATCACAATTGGTGCCCGAAAGCGGCGCGGCTATGGCCAGGTGAGCGTAACAGGCTGGCGCATCAAAGAATACGACCTGACAAATACTGCGCAACTTCTGGATTGGCTCGAAAATGGTGCCAAAGAGTTGAGCGGCACCGCCAATCCAAATATTGTCCAGGCTATTGGCGTTAGCGAGACGATACGCGATCGTCGTCAGGCTTTCCACCTTAAGGCCGAATTCTTCCTGGATGGATCGTTGCTCATTCGCTCCGGCAGCGGGCCAGACATCGAAGGGGCCATGAACGACGCCGATGTTGAGCGCCCCGACTTCATGCACCTACACTCGGCGCGGCTAGCGTCTGACGGTACGCGCAAACGTATGCCGGTCTTGTCTGGCACCAGCCTCACCGGTGCGCTGCGTGCCAGGGCCCTCAAGATCGCCCGATTGATTGCGGCAGACGCTAAGGGAGGCGAAAAAGCAGCCAGCAAGTTGATCGACAACATGTTTGGAGCCGATATGGATACAACCGAAGAGCCTGTTGCCGATATGGATACAGACGAAAAGCCTGCTGCCAGCCGTGTGACCGTCTACGAGCACGTTGTGAACGGCGTCACAGAGAAGGAAAATATGTCTGTGCAAAACCGTGTGAGTATCGACCGCTTCACCGGCGGCACACGCGATGGTGCTCTATTCAGCGAGCAGCCGCTATTCGGCGGCAAGCAATCGGTGGTGACGGTGGATCTGCAACTTGCGAACCCGAAGGAATACGAGATCGGCTTGCTCCTCTTGCTATTGAAAGACCTCTGGACCGGAGACCTGCCGCTGGGCGGCGAGATCTCCGTCGGCCGAGGTCGGTTGCGCGGCAAGAGCTGCGACCTGGTGTACCGAAACGGCCAGAAGCAGACCTGGAAGCTGCTCGCAAATGGGGTCAATGGCCTGAAGGTGGAGCAAGGGAAGCCCGAGGATCTGGAAAATTACGTCGTGGATCTACGCACACATCTAGTTGGGAGCAAATCATGAAGCGGGATATCCTCACTCTCACTCCTAAGGCAACATGCCGAACTGATATCGACATGGCCGACTTTGCGGCCAATCCGACCAACTGGCTGTCCCAGCAGATGCAGGACCATCAACTGAAATACAAATACCTGCTTGCGCACGCCGACGATGGCGTGATATGGGGCCGACTCGACGGTCAAGAATTGATCACTTCGCATGACGTTGCCCCGAAATACTCTCCGCCTTTGCGGGCGAAGACGCTCCAGATGGCCCGGATCTTCTCGCGTGCAGGCGAGTTGCTCGTTTGGCGCAATGAAGATGGCAAATGGGCAGGTCGGCTAATCGCTGAGGTCACGGAGCCCAACACTACAGACGAGCGGGCGAGTCGGCTGATCGCCGAGCCTGCGCAGTCTGCCCCTACAGACGAATGGACCGAGGCTTTTGACGAACAGCAGATATTATTGGGCACAAAGGCAGTATCCCTGGACAAAGGCTTCTACCTGATGAGTGAGGGCTCGCAGGGGCTCTTTCACGCCGTTCCACTTTATCCAGGGAAGATTGACGATCAACATCGCACGCTACGGCTCGTCGTTCGCCACTATTTGAAGGCAGATAAATATGGCTTCACGCGGGTAAATGCCAGTCGGCTTGTTAACCTGCTGCCGGAGCCGAAGGAGAGCAACGCATGACTATTCTACAACCCTGGCCCGAGCACCAAAACCCCAACCCCACCTATCAGAATCGGATCGCCAGCGCCCCATACAATTTTGTGCCGCTGCCCGAGAAGATCATCCCTGTCGTTAATAGTGCCGACGATCTGCCGGATCACGACAGATACTATCAGGATCGCCACAGCGGCTACTTCGATGTGACGCTGACTACGCGCTCGCCCCTCTACATCCGTGGCCCCTTGTCAGCTAAAGATCTCTCACGGCAGGAGGAGTTAAAGAACAAGTCCGAGTTCTTCCATACCCGCAACGAACGAGAGCCAGTTATTCCCGGCAGCAGCCTACGCGGCATGCTACGTGCGCTGCTCGAAAT
>Ga0137389_10000701_pt1 | contig 18774 bp, 8 predicted proteins | sample 15con2h14BmetaG_FD_104645 | JGI IMG/M metagenome (GOLD analysis project Ga0137389, IMG submission 104645) | Vadose zone soil microbial communities from Angelo Coast Range Reserve, California, USA - 15con2h1.4B metaG | ecosystem: Environmental > Terrestrial > Soil > Vadose zone > Saprolite...
GGTCAGCTCGCGGTCGACGTCCGGCGCATTGGCTGCCACATGCTCTCCGCTACCGGCCGCAAGTATCTGCGCGGCCCGCGCGGCACCGGCTTTCTCTACGTGCGGCGCGACACGATCGGCGCTCTCGAGCCGCCCTTCATCGACCTCGAGGCCGCCTCGTGGATCGACGCCGACACCTACACGATCCGTGACGACGCCAGACGCTTCGAGAACTGGGAGCGCAACGTGGCCGGCCAGATCGGGCTTGGCGTCGCCGTTCGCTACGCCTTGGCCTTGGGCCTGGAACCTATCGAGGCGCGCGTGAAGGCGCTCGCGACCTTGCTCCGGCGCGAGCTGGCGAAGCGGCCTGACGTGACTGTCCACGACCTGGGCGTGGAGCAATGCGGCATCGTGACGTTCCTCAAGGCGGGAGAAGAGCCAGACGCCACGCGCCGGCGCCTTCGGGCCATGAACATCAACGTCACCCACACCCAGGCGCGCTCCTCGCGACTCGACCTACCCGCGCGCGGCTTCGACGCGCTGGTCCGCGCCAGCGTCCACTATTACAACGACGAGGCCGAGGTCGAGCGTTTCGTCCGCGCGGTAGCGGACTAGCTCCTGGTGCCGCGCACGCTCAGCCGGCGCTCGCAGGTTTCACCGCGCCGCCTCGGGGGCGCTGACACGCAGTGACGTCCTGGTCACCCTACACCAGATTCACCAGAGCTGAGTGGGCTCGGCTTCGCGCGGGTGCCGCGCTGACCTTGACCCCGGAAGACGTGCTGCGTCTCCAGGGACTGAACGAGAGGGTAGCGATTGACGAAGTCGCCGCGATCTACCTGCCGCTTGCCCGTCTCTTGAGTCTGTACGTCGAGGCCGAGCGGGTCCTCTATCGCGCCCGGGCCACGTTTCTTGGGGACGCGACCGCCAAGGTGCCGTACGTGATCGGCCTCGGCGGAAGTGTCGGGGTCGGAAAAAGCACGACCGCGCGGATCCTGCGCGAGCTTCTCGCGCGTTGGCCTGAGCACCCCAAAGTCGACCTGGTCACGACGGACGGCTTTCTCTTTCCGCGGCAAACTCTCGAAGAGCGGGGGCTGATGGGGCGAAAGGGCTTCCCGGAAAGCTACGAGCGTCCGCGGCTGATCCGCTTCCTGGCCGACCTGAAGGCCGGCCAATCGCCTCTGTCATGCCCCGTCTATTCCCACCTCACCTACGACATCGTGCCCGGGGCAACCGTCACGATCGACCAGCCCGACATCGTGATCCTCGAGGGACTGAATGTCCTTCAGGTGACGGCCGATCGTCCGGGAGACGCCCGCGTGTTCGTCTCGGACTTCTTCGACTTCAGCATCTACGTGGACGCGCCGGAGACCGACATTCGCCGCTGGTACGTCGAGCGGTTCCTTCTCCTCCGTGCCACCGCGTTCAAGGAGCCTGAGTCCTATTTCCATCAGTACGCCGCCCTCTCCGACGAAGCCGCCGAGCGGACGGCCGGGACCATCTGGGATACGATCAACGGCCCTAACCTCCGGGAGAACATCCTGCCGACACGCGAGCGGGCCCATCTGGTGCTCGTCAAGGGACTGGACCACAGGGTCGATGAGGTCTGGTTACGCAAGTTGTGATCTGGCTTTCAGCGAGGGAGTGGCTCCGCCGGGTCCTTGACTTGGCCGAGCGCCGAGGCAATCATAGCCGCATGCCCCGCCAACGCGGCACTTTCGCGATAATTCTCGCGATCCTGCTCGTCGGGCTGACGCCGATCGCGTACGCGGATCCGCCCGACCCCACATGGATTGGCGGCTACTGGGACGACGATGATTTCGACACCGTCGTCGACTTCATCACCAGCGCATCGGCAATTTCCGCGCCGCCTGTCGTCGACGCTGGACCTCTGTGGGTTCCGGGGGCCTGGGTCGAACCGGCTGAACCGAGCGCCCGCTCGGTGCCGCTCCAGACGCTCGCCTGTCCTCGCGCTCCTCCCGCAAGCCTCTCGCTCGACAGCTGATTCGCAACTAACGGCAGGCTGACCCGCTCGTCGCGGCCGGCGGAAATGCGCGGCCGTGCTCCATCGACCTCGCGCGGACGCCTGCCAAGGATCCCCATCGCGACCTTGAGAGGCTCAACGCGCAATGTGTGGCATTGCCGGGTTCGTGACCACCGACTTTCGGGGCGACTCTCGCGACGTCGTGCACCAAATGGTGACCACGTTGCGCCATCGGGGCCCGGACGATCAGGGCGAGTACGTCGACGCCCAGGCAGCGCTCGGCGCATGTCGCCTCAGCATCATAGACCTGCCGGGCGGGCGGCAACCGATTGGGAACGAGAACGGAACGGTTCACGCTGTCCTCAACGGCGAGATCTACAACTTTCGTGAGCTCCGTTCGCGGCTTCAGCAGCGCGGGCACCGGTTCAAGACCCAATCGGATACCGAAGTCGTCGTGCACGCGTACGAGCAGGACGGAGAGGACTTCGTCGCCGACCTCGACGGCATGTTCGCCCTGGCGCTGTGGGATGGGCGGGACCGGAAGCTCTTGCTGGCGCGAGACCGGATGGGCGAGAAGCCGCTCTACTATTACGACGGCCCGGGAGTGTTCGTGTTCGGCTCCGAGATCCGAGCGCTGCTCGAGCACCCCGACGTTCCCCGAGCGCTCGATCTCCGGAGCCTCTCGCGATACCTGCTGGTCGACGCGATCCCCGCGCCACACTCGATCCTGGCCGGGACCGCGAAGCTCGCCCCCGCGCACACGCTCGTGGTCTCGCCCGGCGCCAAGCCGCAGGTCACGCCGTACTGGACCGTGTCGTTCGCGCCCGACCACTCCATCGACGAAGGCGAGTGGCGTGGACGACTGATCGATCAGCTCGAAGTGTCGGTGAGGAGCCGCCTCGTCGGCGACGTGCCGATCGGGGTCTTCGTGAGTGGAGGCATCGACTCCGGCGCGGTCGCCGCTTTCGCGGCGCGCCACACGAACGCCCCCCCGCTCCAAACCTTCGCGGTCGGCTTCGACACACCGAGCTACGACGAGCGGCGCTTCGCGCGGGTCGTCGCCGCTCGCTTCGGCGCGGAGCATCACGAGATCGTGTTCTCGGCGACCGAGGCGTTGTCCTTGATGGAGCGCGTCGGGAGTCTTCTGGACGAGCCGCTGGTCGACGCCTCGTTCTTGCCGAAGTACGCACTCGCCCGGGCCGCCCGAGGATCCGTCAAGGTGGCGCTCAGCGGCGACGGCGGTGACGAGATCTTCTGCGGCTATCCCACCTTTCTCGCTGATGCAGCGGCTCGATGGCTTCTGGCAACTCTCACGCCGGCCGCCCGGCGCGTCGTCGGCCGGCTTATCGACGGCCTACCAGCGTCGTCGAAGTACGCCAGCGTCGACTTCCTGCTCAAGCAGTTCATGCGCGCGCTGCCGTATCCTGCCGAGGTCCGGACCCAGCTCCTGCTGGGTGGCATTACCGCCGCTGAACAATCTCATCTCCTGTCTCCCGGGGTTCGTCACGCCCTCAAGGGCTTCGATCCATATGCCGAGCTGACGACGGCGATCGAACAACTCGAGCTCCGGGACCCGATCGAGCGCCTGATCTCCCACCATGCCAGGTTCTACCTCGCCGACCAGACCCTGGTCACCATGGATCGAGCCAGCATGGCCGCCGGCCTCGAAGTCCGTGCTCCCTTCCTCGACCCGGCGCTCGTCGAGCTTGCGGCAACAATTCCCAGCGCGTTGAAGCTCCACAGGTGGACGACGAAGTACATCCTCAAGAGCGCGCTCACGGGGATCTTGCCGCCGACGGTCATCCGGCGACGAAAGCAAGGTCTCGGGGTTCCCATCGCTACCTGGTTGTGCGGGCCGCTGCGCGGCGTCATGGAGTCGCGACTGGCCCCGGCGCGCGTGCGACCTCGCGGCCTCTTCGATCCGACGGCCGTGGCGCGGCTCGTTTCGGACCACGTCGACGGTCGGCGAGACCATCGCAAGATCCTCTGGGCCCTCCTGATGCTCGATGCGTGGTGCGATCACTACCTGCCGCATGAACGCTGGACTTAGGGGCCGGCCGCCGCGCGCCGGATGGGCACCCTTAGCCGTCGTGCTCGCGGTGAGCGCGGCGCTTCTCGGCTTCGATCTCGGCGGGCGCGTGCTCGCGACGAACGACGAGGCCAGGTTCCCGATGATGGCCCGGGACATCTTGTCGAACGGCCACTGGCTCCTGCCCGAAATCAGCGGCGTGCCCATGCTCAACAAGCCGCCGCTTCACGCCTGGCTGATCGCGCTCGGCGCATGGCCGACGGGGGCGGTGTCGCAGCGGACGGCTGTGGTCCCCTCGTTTCTCGGGGCTCTGGGTCTGGTGGCGGTGACATGCTGGATCGCGCAACGCTTGTTTGGCGCCGGTGCGGGCCTCGCGGCCGGATTGATCGTCGCAACGATGGCCGGCGCGTTCGCGATGGCGCGCTCGGCGGTGCCTGACATGACGCTCTCGTTCGGCATCGCGGCCGCCATGGCCGCCTTCGTGGCGGGTGAGCTCGATGGGCGCCGGGGCGCGTGGCTCGGCTTCTATAGTCTTGTGGGGGTCGCGTGCTGGGCGAAGGGTCCCGCTGGGCTTCTGCCGATCGTCGTCGTGGTTGCCTACCAGCTGGCGACCTCCGGCTGGAGGGGTGTGACGCGCATGCGAGCCGGCGCGGGCATCGCGATTCTCGTGGTGCTGGTCGCGCCCTGGTGGCTGCTCGCAGCTCATGCCGGGCGAAGTCAGTTCTTACGAGACGTGGTGCAGGCCGATATGATGCAAGGCTACAACCCGCTGCGGGCGCTGGCCTGGAACCGAGTCGTCGAGCCCCTCGGCGCCGCCGTGACGATCCTCTTCCCGTGGTCCCTTTTGCTCCCGTTCGCCGTGCGCTGGGCCGTTCGGCGCTGGCGGACGAGCTCCGCCGCGGGCGAGCGGTTGGCCCTCATCTGGTCGATCACGGTTTTCGTCGTCGTCGCCGCATCGTCTCGCCAGCGATGGCGTTACTACCTGCCGCTCTGTGTGCCCGGCTCGTTACTCATCGCGGGCTGGCTCTGGTCCGGCCGCGTGTGGCATCACATGACGATCCCCGTTGCCGCCTGGGCAGTGGTCGCCAGCACCTTGATGGTCGGTGAGATCTACGTCACCGCGCGCGACAATCGCGGCACAGAATTGCGGACGATCGCGCGAGCACTCGAGCAAGTGTCGGCGCCTCTGTTCGCGCTTGAAGCGCCCGAGCTGGTCTTCTCGTTCTATCTCAGACGATCGATCCCGGCGGTTTCCAACACCGCGGAGCTTCGCGGAATCGATCCTCCTGTCTATGTCATCGCCAGAACTCCGCCGGCGCCCGAGTCCTTTGATCCGGTCGCGCAGGGCTTCGTGAAGGGCCGGCGCTTCGTGCTTTGGTCGAAGCGATAACCCATGGTTGCGTCAGCGTGGGCCCTGGGCCATATGGCGGGTGGTCTCTGTGAGAGGACCGAGGAGGGCCGGCGCCGCACGAGGCTCGGCCTGAAGTCGAGTTCATCTCCTGAGCACACCCGTACGTCGCGCTGACGGTGATGCGCGGTCTTGCGTCAGGGATGTCGCGGAATCTTCAGAGCCTCGTCACGGTTCTCTGATCTCGAACGTATCTCGCGGCGCGGCCCGTGGCTGTGACCTCGAGAGCTCTCGTATCGTCGAGACACGGACGGCAGAGCGGCCGTGACGATTGAGCGGAGCTTCGTGCGCCATTCGCGAAGACGTCGAGCGCTATGCGGAAGCGCGTTCGGTAGCGATCATCGGTCCGGTCTGATTTTTCGGACGGCTGCTGTCACTTTGGCGGCGACGGCTAGCGCCACCGTTCGGCGTGAGCGCGGCCGAGTTCCTCAGGATCGTCCGCAGGTGCCGTTGCTCAAATTCACCCACGGCGATCCCGCGCCACCGCTCGGCGGCGCGAATGACGGCAGGGTACATCAGCTTCAGCACCGGGCGCTCGCCGAACGCGTTCGGAATGATCTTCGCCGCTCGCATCACGGAACGTCGCTCCAATGTCCCGCGTCTCAGCCCGCGCGCGAACATCTCCACCGCCAGGCGCGCCAGCTCCGCCGTGCGGCGCGCCAGACCGGGCCCGCACGCGGGACGCGAACGGCTCAGCGCGATCGGCGACTTGCTGGACCCCATACTCGATGGGCCCCTCGGCGGTGGCGAGCCGACCGCGGCGATAGCCATTGCGGTAGCCGGCGCTGGGCGGGGGCCCCGTTCCCGTAGTAGCTGCGGCCCACGGTATCGGCGACCACTCGCTGACTCTCGGCGTCGTCGGCACTAGATTCCTGACGAGATTGCGGCATGGCTACCTGGTGCATCGCTCCGGCGTTGTACTTGCGGCACTGGACACCAAGGGCGTGACAAACAGAGTTGCCAGAATCGGCTGGTTGTCCTCCACTTCGCCCGCTACCTCACCGTAACCCCTCGTCGCCACGAGGCGGCCGCCCTCGGCACGGAACTTGCGTATGGGCGAAACGGCTGAGAATGACGATCGGACGCTCGACCTCGTGCCAAGCGACCAGAGCCGGTGAGAGAAGCCACAAAGAAGACTAAGCGCAAGCTGGCTAGGAGGGCATTGGCACGGGTAGCACTTCGCCAGCCACCACCGGATCGGTATGCCTTCGGCGCTACCTAAACCGACCTGCAGTTCATTTCTTGAACTGACAGAGCAGCGTATCGGACTCTTCGGCGCTCACAAAAAAGACCTGGCGTGAATATGCTCTTTCTCGACGAACTCAATCAAATGGGTAGCCTCGTCGATCTCTCCCGTTGGCGTGCAGTCCATCAACCCGATAGCTTGGCCTATCACTTCCTCAAGGACGGCCTCGCGCCTGATGCATCTCTGACCTATGCTGAGCTGGATCAACAGGCTCGTGCGATAGCAGGATTTCTCCAAAGCCACGCGAAGCTTGGTGACCGAATCCTGCTTCTGTATCCGCCAGGCCTTCGTTTCGTATGCGCGTTCTTCGGATGTTTGTATGCCGGCGTTCTAGCAGTCCCGGCTCCCCCGCTAGACCCCTTGCGACTGAAGCATAGCCTGCCACGTCTCCAGAGCATTGCAACGGACGCCGAGGTTACCTGTGTCCTGACGACACCCGAAATCGTGAACGCAGCTGAACGCGAACGTCTGTCGCTTTCGGGTGAAGACCGAACCCATTGGTTCGCAGTTGACGATGTTGGTGAGGGGTGGTCTCAGCAATGGAGGCCGCCGCGTTTGTTGCCGGATCATGTGGCCTATTTGCAGTACACCTCCGGTTCCACCTCTACACCCAAAGGGGTGATGGTGACCCATCGCAATCTTCTTCATCACTCTACGTACATCACGAACTTTGCCGGCTATGACGCGCAGTCGGTGACCCTGTCCTGGATGCCGCATTTCCACGACTACGGGCTGGTCAAAGGAATCCTGCATCCTCTCTTTGCGGGAATCCCAAGTTACCTGATGCCTGCCCTGGTATTTCTCAAACGGCCGCTTCGATGGCTTGAAGCAATTGAACGGCATGGGATCACGCATAGTGGTGGGCCCAACTTCGCCTATGGCCACTGCGTTCGTCTTACGACTCCTGATCAGAGAAGGAATCTCAACCTTAGTTCCTGGCGAGTCGCGAGCTGCGGAGCAGAACCTGTCTCAAAAAACACCATGGACCAGTTCATCGAGGCCTTTCACGCATCAGGTTTCCGTCGAGAGGCGTTTCATCCCGCCTATGGGATGGCAGAGTTTACCTTGCTCGTTTCAGTAAAACGCCAAGAGGACCCACCGACCTTCCGTAATCTGGATGCGCGAGCTCTCGAGAAAGGGTTTGTCCGCGAGGTTGGTGAAGGCCAAAAGGACGTTCGCCCGGTCGTCAGCTGCGGACATCCAGTTGGAGAGACAGAGGTTGTCATTGTTGACCCAGAAGTGTTCAAGCGTTGTGACCCTGACGTCGTGGGCGAAATCTGGCTTGCCGATCAGAGTATCGCGAACGGCTATTGGAACAAACCAGAAGAGACGAACCAGACCTTCGGTGCCCACCTGGCTGTTACCGGAGAGGGGCCCTATCTCCGCACGGGTGACTTGGGGTTCGTCAAAGACGGCGAACTTTTCGTCACCGGCAGGTTGAAGGACCTTATCATCATCCGCGGACGTAACCATTATCCGCAGGATATCGAGCGGACAGTGGCGCAAAGCCATCCGACCTTGCGACAGGCCTCCGGGGCTGCCTTCTCAATCGAGATTGGTGGCGAAGAGCGCCTCGTTGTCGTTCAGGAAATTGAACGTCGTGAACAAGCCGCTGCCATCGAAGACGTCGCCGGGATAATTCGGGAGGCAGTCGCGGAACATCACGATATCCAGGTCCACACGGTCGCGCTCATTCGAGCCGGAGGCATCCCGAAAACGTCCAGCGGAAAGATCCAGCGTCACGCATGTCGGGACGCATTCCTGTCGGCCGAGCTCGCCCTTGTTGGAATGAGCACTCTTGGCGACAACGAACCGGAAACAAGTGACCACCCTATGACACGGGATGAGCTGCTCGCACTACCTGCCGATCAACAGCGGGTAGCCCTGATCGCATGCCTGGAAACTCTCGTTGCCAAGTTGCTGAGCGTTCCGTCGAACCGCCTGAGTAAGGAACAACCGCTCACTACGCTGGGGCTCGACTCGTTGATCGCTACGGAACTGGCGCACGCCGTGGAAATCCGGTTCGGTGTCTCGTTGTCGCTGCCAGCTCTGCTTGATGGTGCGTCGATTAGGCAACTTACCGAGCAGGTGTTTGATCAGCTTGCGCGTGCCTCATTCCCCTTACGACCAGATACCTCTCAGGAGACGAGCGGCACCTTTGAGTGCCCATTGTCTCGAAATCAATCGGCATTGTGGTTCCTCCATCAACTAAGCCCTCGCGGCAGGGCGGCTAATGCAGCCCTCCTGCTCTGTATCCGTGGTCCGCTCGACGCAAGGGCCCTCCCACAGGCCCTGGAGAAGTTGGCTGCACGGCATCCCGTTCTGCGAACGACGTATGTATCCAGACAGGGCGTTCCATTTCAGCACACTCATCCGACCCGCCCAACGCAATTCGAGGAGACCGATGCTTCGGAATGGGAATGGGAGGACCTGAAAACAAATACGGTGAAGGCGGCGGAGATACCGTTCGACCTCGAACGCGGGCCGCTCTGGCGTGCGCAACTCTTCAAGCGTTCTTCGACCGAGGCATACCTTCTTCTCGTAGCCCATCATATTGCGGTAGACGGCTGGTCGATGAAGATTCTCATCGAGGACCTGAAACGTCTGTATGGAGGAGAGCAAACGGGAGAGACGCGCCCTCTCCTTGAACCCGCGGCGCAATATCCGGACTTCGTGCGTTGGCAGAATGACCTGCTGGCAGGGCCGCAAGGACAAAGACTATGGAGCTACTGGCGGAAGAAGTTGTCCGGCGAGTTACCAGTGCTGGATTTGTCCCATGACCGGCCCCGGCCGCCTGTGCAGCACGACAACACTGCATGGCGCGAGTTCATCCTCGGTGAGAAACTGACGCAGCGACTGAAGGCACTTGCCAATGCCGAAGGAACCACTCTCTATGTAACGCTTCTGGCCGCTTTGCAAGTCCTGTTGTACCGCTATACAGGCCAGGAAGATATTCTGATTGGTTCGCCGATGTTCGGCCGAAGCCGAGGAATATTTGCCGAAACGGTTGGAGATTTTGTCAATGTCGTAGTTTTACGCGACCAACTGTCGGGTGACACCACATTCAAAGCTCTCTTGTTACAAGCCAGGCAGACGGTTCTGGAGGCGATCGCCCATCAAGATTATCCCTTTTCGCTTCTTGTGGAGCAGCTCCAGACAACCAGGGATCCGAGTCGTGCGCCTCTAGTTCAGGTTCTATTCGTGTTGCAAAAGTTCAAATTGATGACCCAACTGAACGAGCGTGGCCTCTCGTATAAACACAGCACCACGGGCGCGGGCAAACAACTTCATCTCGAACCGTATCTGATACCGCAATCCGCAGGGCAATTTGACCTGACGATAGAGATCTCTGACTCCAATGGTCCATTGACCGGGTATTTCGAATACAACGCCGACTTGTTTGATGTCACGACTATCGCCCGAATGCAGGAACATTTTCAGGTGCTTCTCGAAGGCATCGTCGACCAGCCGAACCAGTTGCTGGCCGAGCTCCCGCTCATGACACCTCAAGAACGGCATCAGGTGTTGGTGGCGTGGAACAATACTCGCGTCAGTTACACCGAAAACCGGTGCCTCCATGAGTTGTTCGATGAGCAAGTCGTGCGCACCCCCGATGCCTTGGCCGTTGTGTTCGAGGATCAACGACTCAGTTATCGCGAACTCCATCGGCGTGCCAATCAGCTCGGACATTACCTCGGAAATCTTGGTGTGGGGCCGGATGTTTTAGTTGGACTGTGTGTCGAGCGTTCGCTCGAGCTCATTGTTGGGCTCTTAGGCATCCTCAAGGCGGGTGGCGCGTACTTGCCGCTGGATCCCGAGTATCCCACGAAGCGCATGGCGTCGATGTTAGATGATGCTCGAGTGTCGGTCCTGGTAACCCAGCAACATCTGCTGCCTCGGCTTCCGGATCATCAGACCCGCACCGTCTGTCTCGATATGGAATGGAGCACCATTGCCCGGGAATCCGGTGAGCCGCCGGTGAATGGAACGACAAATAGAAACCTAGCCTACGTCATCCATACTTCAGGCTCGACAGGTACGCCCAAAGGGGTGATGGTGGAACACCGCTCAGTCGTGAACTACGTGGAGGCCATCGGTGCCCAGTCGGGTCTCAAGACGGGCGATCGGATCCTCCAGCTGGCATCCGTCAGCTTTGATACAGCCGTGGAGGAGATTTTCACCTGTCTCTTGAACGGCGCCGCACTAGTCCTTCGAACAGGGTCCATGTTGGATTCAGTGCCGGGTTTTCTGCAGAAGTGCCGGGAGTGGCACTTGACGATGCTGGACCTTCCCACTGCCTACTGGCATGAACTCATAGCCGGGCTGCGGGTTGAATCCTTAGAATTCCCCCCGGAAGTCCGCTCGGTGGTAATTGGAGGGGAACGTGCGCTACGGCAACCACTGATGGCCTGGCAGCGACATGTCGGTTCCCGCGTGCAGTTGCTGAATACCTATGGTCCTACAGAAGTGACGGTCGCAGCGACCATCTGCGACCTGACGTTCACCGAATTGAGTAGCGGGTCTTTACGAGAGGTGCCTATCGGCCGCGCCATTCAGAATGTTCAGGTGTATGTGCTCGATCGGAACTTGCGGCCTGTACCGATTGAAACTCCTGGAGAACTATATGTCGGTGGTGTTGGTCTTGCGCGTGGTTACCTGAACCGTCCCGATCTGAGTGCGGAGAAGTTTATTCGTAATCCATTCAGCTTGGAGCCGGGTGCACGTCTCTACAGGACTGGTGATGTGGCCCGGTGGTTGCCGGACGGTTCGCTTGAGCACGTGGGGCGTGTCGATCGACAGGTCAAAATCAGGGGACATCGGATCGAGCTTGAAGAGATTGAATCGGTCCTGGAGACCCATCCCGAGATCGGAGGCGTTGCGGTCGAGGTCCGAGAAGATTTGCCCGGGGATAAGCGGCTCGTGGCTTTCATCATCACCGCGCCGGGAAGCACGCTGAGCGTCAATCATCTGCGGGGTTTCCTCAAGGAACAACTTCCGGACTATATGATTCCATCAGCGTTTGTGGAACTGGATGCCCTGCCACTCACACCGAATGGCAAGATTGATCGAAAGGCCTTACAGGCGCCGGTCAACAGTCGAGCCGGGATTCTCCACCTCAAGACTGAGTATGTCGCTCCCCGCAATCCCACGGAACAACTCCTCGCCCATGTCTGGGGTGAGATCCTGGATATCAAAGATGTTGGCGTCCACGACAATTTCTTTGAATTGGGCGGGCACTCTTTACTAGCGACCCAGATGTTCTCACGCCTGCGCTCGCTCTTTCAGGTTGAACCTCCCCTCCGAGCGGTATTTGAAACTCCGACGATCGCAGGTCTCGCCCAGTGGTTGACTGAGCAACAGTCTCGTGGTCTGGGTCGTCTGGCGGTCCCTCCCATTACCCCAGTCTCTCGTGAAGGATCGTTGCCTCTCTCGTTTGCGCAAGAGCGTATGTGGTTCCTGCACCAGCTTGCACCGGAGAGTCCGGCATATAACATTCCGGTCAGCGTCCGTCTCATCGGTCCTCTCAACAAAGAAGCCTTTGCGCACAGTCTCCACGAGTTGGTGCGACGGCATGAGTCACTACGGACGACATTCCACCAAGCCGAGAGCCGCCCGGTTCAAGTGATTCACCCTTTCCAGCCCGTGACGATCACGGAGGTCGACCTGCGGAAGCGACCGAAAGAGCGGCGGGGGGATGAAGTCTCTAAGCTGGTGACGGATGAAGCCCGTTGCTCTTTTGATCTGACCAATGGCCCCTTGATCAGAGTGATGGTGATCCAAGTGAGCGACGAGGAGCACGTTGTGGTGCTTACGACGCACCATATTATTTCTGATCAGTGGTCATACGGCGTGATCGGACGGGAGTTGGTCCAGTGCTATAACGCCTTCTGCGATGGGCAACCCTCCCAAATCGAGCCACCGCTCGAGATCCAGTATGTCGATTTTGCTTGTTGGCAGCGTAACTGGCTCCGTGGGCCGGTGCTGGACGACCAACTGTCTTATTGGAAAGCTCAGCTGGCAGGCGTCCCCGTCCTCGCTTTGCCGACCGATCGTCCGCGCCCCGCTGTGCATTCGTTCCGTGGCACCCATATTTCCTTGGACCTGCCCCGATCGTTGATCAACGGCCTGAAACATTTGAGTGTGCAGGAAGGCGTCACCCTCTACATGACCTTCCTGGCCGGCTTCGTGGCTCTTCTCCATCGGCTGACCGGTCAAGAGGATATTGCCGTCGGAACGCCGATTGCGAATAGAAACTGGTTGGCGATCGAGGGACTTGTTGGAACATTTGTCAACACGCTTGTCCTTCGGACGGATGTCTCAGGCGAGCCAACTTTTCGCGATCTCTTGGCTCGCGTCCGCGATGTTGCATTGGGTGCCTATGCGCACCAAGATCTGCCTTTTGAGAAGCTGGTCGAGGAGTTGCGCCCTGACCGGAGCCATGGGGGTTTACCGCTTGTCCAGGTGCTGTTCAATTTCGCCAATACACCGTTTGGCCGGGTGGATTTCAAGCACCTTTCGTGGGCACCGTTTGAAATCGATCGAGGGGCTTCACAATTCGATCTCAGCCTCTCGATCGATCCCACTGTCTCGCGCCGGGTCTACCTTGAGTTCGATACGGATCTGTTTGACCGTGCGTCGATGGAGCGATGGCTGACGCACTATCGGACGTTACTCGAAGCGAGCGTCGAACAGCCGGAGACTGCCATCTCTCGCTTACGGCTGCTCTCCGAAAGCGAACGGCGACAGATCTTGGTGGAATGGAATGGCACAAGAACCGACGACCCACTGGATAGGTGCCTCCCACAGCTCTTTGAAGAACAGGTTGCGCGAACACCGGAGGCGATTGCAGCCGAGTCTAAAGGGTCTGGGCTGACGTATGCCGAATTAAATCGGCGGGCCAATCAAATCGCGCACCACCTGCGCAGCTTCGGGGTAGGGCCGGATGCCGTCGTGGCCATTCTGATGGAGCGGTCACTGGACCTCCTCACGTGTTTGCTTGGAATCATGAAGGCCGGTGGGGCATATCTTCCTTTGGACACTGGGCTTCCGACCAGACGCGTCTCCTTTATGCACGAGAATAGCGGGGCCGCGCAACTGCTCACAAATGGAACCTTCGCCAAGACCATGCCGAACCATCATGTGCGAGTGATGGACTTCGATTCAGAACGAAACTTCATCGCGCGTCAAAGTCGAGACAATCCTTCACCATATGCCGGATCTAAAAACCTCGCCTATGTGATCTATACATCTGGGTCGACTGGGCAACCCAAAGGTGTGGAGGTCGAACACGGCGCGCTCGTGAATTTCTTGCAATCGATGCGACGGAAGCCTGGGTTGGCCGAGCAGGATGTGTTGCTCTCCGTCACGACCCTGTCCTTCGATATCGCAGGATTGGAATTGTGTCTCCCGCTCCTGGTTGGAGCGACCACCATCATGGCGACTCGAGACGAGGCGGCGGACGGCGCGTGGTTGAAGGAGCAATTGGAGGCAACTCGGGTCACAGTGATGCAGGCAACACCGACAACGTGGCGCTTGGTGCTTGAAGCCGGCTGGCAGGGAAACGCGCGACTGAAGATTTTGTGCGGCGGAGAAGCGCTGCCCCGAGATCTTGCGGAGGAGCTTCTCGCACGTGCCGGATCAGTGTGGAATATGTATGGACCGACCGAGACCACCATTTGGTCCACCGTACACAAAGTGGAGTCGGGAGAGAGTCCCATCTCGATCGGACGCCCCATTGCTAATACCCAGGTCTATATCCTTGATTCCAAGTTGGAACCGGTCCCAGTAGGGATCCCTGGGGAGTTGTATATCGGCGGTCTGGGGCTGGCACGGGGGTATCGACACGCTCCTGACTTCACTGCAGCGAGGTTTATCGCCAGTCCATTTCTGCACGGTAACGGGCGGATGTACAGAACCGGAGATCAGGCTCGCTGGCTGCCCGATGGTCGTATTGATTGCCTCGGGCGGATGGATCACCAGGTGAAGGTTCGAGGATTCCGGATCGAGCCTGGTGAGATCGAATCGGTCCTGAGTGAATACCCCGAAGTGAAGCAGTGCGTGGTGGTTGTGCGTCACGATAGTCCGGGTGAGAAGCGAGTGGTGGCCTATGTGGTTCCACACGAAGGGTATGTTCTCCAGCCAGGTCAGGTACGTCGAAGATTGAGAGAACAGCTGCCTGAATACATGGTGCCAGCTGCCGTCGTGCTGCTGAATACACTGCCGCTGACTCCGAACGGAAAGGTCAATCGGCTCGCGCTGCCTCCTCCAAGCGATGAAGCTCCAGACGTCTTGATGGGGAGCGGGACACCACGCAACCGGTTGGAGTTGCAATTGGCCGCGATCTGGGAACAAGTCTTAGGCGTGGCCCATATCGGAGTCCGAGACAATTTCTTTGATCTGGGAGGACACTCCTTGTTAGCGCTCCAAGTCTTCGGGGCAATCGAGCAGACGTTGGGAAAGCGACTGCCGATGTCGCTGCTGCTTCAGGCGCCGACGATTGAGTTGTTGGCCGAGGTGCTCAGCCAGGAAGGATGCACGATTCGGTGGGACGCTCTGGTGGCCATTCAACCAAGCGGCACGAAGCCTCCATTCTTCGTTGTCCCAGGTGTCGGGGGGAACGTTCTGGTATTTGCTCGGCTCTCTAACCAGTTGGGCCACGAGCAACCACTATATGGGCTTCAGGCGCGCGGGCTCGACGGCGAGGCACTGCCATTCACGCGCGTGGAGGAGATGGCCGCGCATTATGTCCAAGAGATCTGTGCCGTTCGCCCCAACGGGCCCTATCTCATCGGAGGGACCTGCACTGGAGGCGTGGTGGCATATGAAATAGCTCAGCAATTAGTGGCGCAAGGCGAACAGGTGATCCTTGCGATCATGGAATCCTGGCATCCTCGATCCTATCAGGCCTACCGCAATGCACTGCCAGTCTTTCTATGGCCGGCCCGCTACTTTTTTAAAAGAATGATCGGATATTGCAAAGAATCGTCGCACTTGCCTTTCCGCGAGTGGCCTTCTTATTGGCGAGGCAAACTTGGGTCGATCAAGAATCTCCTGAAACGGGAATGGCTCCACCTTGGTGACCCTGAGGACCTTACGGATCTGGTCACCTCAGCGACCTTTAATGCGGTCTCGCGCTATCAGCCCAAACCATACCCGGGCCGCCTGCTGAATGTCATTGCTTCAACACGACCATTGTCGAATTCGACGCAGGACACACGACTGGCGTGGAGTGAGCTAGCGCTCACGGGTGATCAAACGGTTTTCATGCCCGCTGAGGATTCAGGCCGTTTATTCGTGCCCCCAAACGTTCAGGAACTCGCACATCATCTCGTTGCGTATTTCAATCACGAATGTCCCTGAACATTCCAGGCAATCACACCTGGCGCGCTTAGGAAATGACTCTAGGATCGAGCCGGCTAAGCCATAGCCGTTCCTGCTTTGGGAATGAGTAGGATGAACCTGTCTAGACTCGTGCGATTTCTACTGCGAGGGCCCAAACGGGCACTCCTGGTTTTGATCGTAACTGGATTGCTTTCAGGGATCTGCAGTGCTGGCCTTCTGGCGGTCATTAATATTCTCGTCCATCAAACAGGTGGGCTGCCTCGTGCACTCGCGCTCATATTTGTTGCGCTGGCGTGCGTGAAGATCGCAACGCACTGCTTGTCGCAGTTGTCGTTAGTTTATCTCGCGCAGGAGACCATTCTTGATCTCGGCCTGAAGCTCTGTGCGCAGGTGACGAGGGCCTCTTTGCGAACGTTGGAGAAAAAGGGTCCGTCACATATCTTGGCAACCTTAACGGACGACGTGAGCGCGCTCGCGTGGGCTCTGCAATGTGTGCCAAGTCTCACCATCAATGGCGCAGTCTTGGTAGGAGGTGCGGTATATCTCGCGTGGCTATCCTGGCCGATCTTTTTGGGCGTGGTCGGTCTTACACTCGTTGGGGCGCTGACGTACAAAATCCTCCATGATCGAGCCTTTCGCGTCATTTATGCGGCCCGTGAAAGCCGGGCTTCCCTGTTCCGTCATTTCAGAAGTCTAACCGAGGGTATCAAAGAACTGATGATGCACCGTGGGCGCCGTGAAGCGTTCCTCTCGGAAGACGTGAAGCACGCCGCTCTTTCTCTACGCCATCTCAATCTCGTCGCGACCAAGCAGTACCTGATCGCCGACGGTTGGACGCAATTCTTATTTTATGGCCTCATTGGCGCGATACTCTTGGTCTTCCCCGATCTCTTCACAGTCCCAGCCGAATCCCTGACAGGCTATGTGTTCGCAATGCTCTACATGATGAACCCGATGTGGGCAGTGATTGGGACAATGCCCACGCTGATCCGGGGCCAAGTCGCCCTCGACAAAATCGAGGAACTGGGACTCGCGTTCGAGTCCTTGGAGGAAGCCAAGGAGACAGACGCACGGTTCCACCCAGTGGCGTTACAGTGTGCAAGTCTCGAATTGGAGGGAGTGGCTTTCAGTTACGCTGACGATGGACCAGGAGACAACAGTTTTGTGTTAGGGCCCGTCGACTTCCGGCTGAATCCTGGCGATCTCGTGTTTATCGTCGGAGGAAATGGAAGTGGCAAGTCTACATTCGTCAAGCTACTCGTTGGGTTGTACCGTCAACGATTGGGTGAGATTCGGTTAGGCGGAAGGCAGATCACGGACTCGAATCGAGACTGGTATCGCCAACATTTCTCCGTAGTCTTCTCCGATTTCTACCTATTTGAAAAGCTCTTAGGGTTAGACAAGAGCACCCTGGATGCCAGAGCCCAAATGTATTTGCGGTGGCTGGCGATTGATCAGAAAGTCCGGGTCACGGAGCAGCGTCTCTCGACGACGGATCTGTCCCAAGGCCAACGGAGGAGGCTGGCCTTGCTGACGGCGTACCTCGAAGACCGACCTTTCTATGTGTTCGATGAGTGGGCGGCGGACCAAGATCCCCAGTACAAAGGGGTTTTCTACACAGAGCTGCTTCCAGAACTGCGCGCCAGAGGCAAGGGTGTGGCGATCATCACCCATGACGATCGGTATTTTCATCTCGGGGATCGAATCATCAAATTGGATGATGGTAAGATCGTCGGGTCGTGGAGCGGATCGTCCTTCCTTGAACAACCGATCCATGGGGCCGGCGGAAAGCTTGACCAACGGGCGTGAATCAGAATTGCTGCGTATGGTGAGCCGCCGAACGGCCGGTTGCGGGAATTGCCCGCCGTCTCTTCCGGATGAACCTCTCCACCTGAACGCGTTCGACGTACATGTGTGGCGTACCTCACTCGTGCTGGCCGATTCGCTGCTTTCTCAACTGAGCGCCTCTCTCTCCCCTGAAGAACGCGCCAGAGCTGAGCGGTTTGCCTTCGAGGACGCTCGCGTACGTTTTATCGCAGCGCACGGGATGTTGAGGACGATTATGAGCCGGTATGTGAACGAGCGGCCAGGAACCTTGATGTTCACCTCTGGTCGGCATGGGAAACCGTCTCTGGCTGGACTGCGCGGAGCTGCCGAGAAAGTACGATTTAATCTAGCGCACTCTCATGATTCTGCTTTGATCGCGGTTGCTCGCAATCGCGAGGTAGGAATTGACCTGGAACGGATTCGCGGCAATGTCGAGAGTCTGAAGCTGGCCGAACGGTTCTTCTCGCCAAGTGAATTCGAACTCTTGCGACACCTGCCAAGTGACCAAGCCAACCGCTTGTTCTTCACGTTGTGGACAAGCAAGGAAGCATACCTGAAGGCAAGAGGGACGGGGTTGTCACTCGGCTTAGATCGATTCGAAGTGCGGCTTGTCCCGGAAGAACCCATGGCCAGAGTAAGGTTATTGGGAGAGAGCCGTGAGCATGAAAACTGCCTGGTTCGGATACTGTCTCTCGGGCCAGATTATGCCGGTGCGGTTGCTGCCGAGGGTGAAGATTGGCGAGTGAGCTACAGACAGTGGCCCGAACCAGGAGCAGACCGGCGGCAGGGATGAATTGAAACCAAAGAGATCCAAGGGAGGTTTGTCGGGAAAGAAGAAACCCTTCTACCGGGATGTTAAACACCGACCTAGGACTAGTACTACTGTGTCATAAAAATTAGGACGGTCATGGGGTACGCTGTCAGCATCGAGGCATGCCCAACTCCGCAACCGCTCGAGCTCA
>Ga0137389_10000702_pt1 | contig 18771 bp, 20 predicted proteins | sample 15con2h14BmetaG_FD_104645 | JGI IMG/M metagenome (GOLD analysis project Ga0137389, IMG submission 104645) | Vadose zone soil microbial communities from Angelo Coast Range Reserve, California, USA - 15con2h1.4B metaG | ecosystem: Environmental > Terrestrial > Soil > Vadose zone > Saprolite...
GCGGGCGAGACGGCTGGCATCGTCGCCCCAACTGACGTAACCGGTTGCGAAGGCTTGCGGCCAGATTCCGTATCCCGCTTCAAGCGCTTCAAATCGCCGCGCAAGTCGGCCGCCGACTGGTAACGCAGCTCAAGATCTTTTTCCAGAGCCTTCTCGATAATCTCCTGGAACTTGGGTGGGAGAGCACTCGAAGAACATCATTCATCGCGATATCAAGCCGGCAAATATTTTTCTCACGCAGCATCCGCTAATTGGATGCCGACGTCGAGCAGCCGATCGAGGGGCAACGGCCCACTTCCCAGCCGTTGCTCAAGGTTCTGGCCCTCCAATAATTCCATCGCGATGAAAGATTGATCGTCCGCGTTCTCGACCGCGTAGATGGTGCAAATGTTCGGATGGTTAAGAGCCGATGCGGTGCGCGCTTCAAAAAGAAATCGATCGAGCGCTGTCTGATCCCGCAACATTTCCGCAGGCAGGAATTTGAGGGCTACTCCTCGGCCCAGAATGAGGTCCTGCGCCTCATAGACCACGCCCATCCCGCCGCTGCCGAGTTGGCCGGTGATGCGGTAATGCGAGATGGTCTGATTAATCATCAGGAAGTCGGGAGTTCATATTAGGAGCGATGAAACAGGCAGTCAATCGCCGGGTGAGCGGTCGAGCAGACGCCTACACCGCGGCGGCCTGCTCGCGACGTCGTGCTTGAATCTCAATATAGACATTGACCAGGGAAACAGCTGCCGGAGTCACGCCCGGAATGCGTGAGGCTTGAGCGAGAGTCCGAGGTTGAATTTTCGCCAGCTTCTCCTGCATCTCGCGCGATAGCCCGCTCACTGAACTGTAGTTGAACCAGTCGGGAATTGTCCGCTGCTCAGACTTTTTCAAGCGGTCGATGGCGCGCTGCTGCTGAAGCAAATATCCCTCATACTTGATTTCTGTTTCGACCGACTTGAGTTCATTGCGCTCCGAAGCAGAAAGAGAAGCCGTGTATTCTTGAGAACCCGCAGAAACTCGCTCCCGCTCAAAGAATTCCGGCTTGGACTCGCGAAGAATTTGAACAAAGTGACCGACTTCAATCTCGGGGCGCTTCAAAAGTTGAGCAAGAGTTAGGCCCATGGGGGCAGGCGTCATTCCTGCTGCTGCCGAGCTGCACTCGGTTGGGACCGAGGGCGCAGCCGTCTCCCCGCAGTGCGAGGAAGCGGCGATCTGGTCCAGCATTGAACTGGTGAGTTTGGTTTTCTCCAGCCATTGCTTGAGGTCCTCGAAACGCCGCTGCTTGGCCTGAAACTCTCCCCATGCTTCGTCCGAGATCAATCCCACGCGGCGTCCGTGCGGCGTCAACCGCCGATCGGCGTTGTCGATGCGCAAATGCAGCCGGAACTCCGCCCGCGAGGTAAACATACGATACGGTTCATTCGTGCCCTTCGAAATCAGATCATCGATGAGAATGGCGGTATAAGCCTCGGTGCGATTGAGAATGAGCGGAGCCTCATCCTTCACCTTCAGCGCGGCGTTAATACCCGCCATCAGACCCTGGCACGCAGCTTCTTCGTAACCTGATGTTCCATTAATCTGGCCGGCTAGAAAAAGATTGGCAATCTTCTTGGTCTCGAGTGTGCGCTCAAGCTCAGTGGGATCAATCGAGTCGTATTCGATGGCATAGCCAGGCCGCAGCATCTCGGCATTCTCGAGTCCGGGAATAGACTTCAGAATCGCCCACTGCACTTCCACCGGCAACGAAGTACTCATGCCATTCACGTAGATTTCGTGCGTGTTCAGCCCCTCAGGCTCGAGGAAGAGCTGGTGCATGGCCTTATCAGGAAACTTGACGATCTTGTCTTCGATCGAAGGGCAATAGCGCGGACCGATGGACTGAATCTGTCCGCTGTACATGGGCGACCGGTGCACGTTTTCACGGATGATGCGATGCGTTTCCGCAGTGGTCCAGGCGATGTAGCAAGGCACTTGCGAATCGTGATGCGCCACGCGCTTGGTGCGAAAGCTGAACGGAGTCGGATCAGCATCGCCCGGCTGCTCTAGAAAGCGCGACCAGTCGATGGTGCGACCGTCAAGACGCGGCGGCGTCCCCGTCTTAAGCCGGCAACCCCGCAAGCCCAACTTTTTCAAAGACTCGCCCAGAAGCACGGCCGCCGGTTCGCCGGAGCGTCCCGCAGGATACTGCTGTTCGCCGCAGTGGATAAGGCCGTTAAGAAAGGTGCCGGTCGTGATCACGACCGCGCCCGCGCCAACGGTACGTCCGTCGCGCAGACGAATGCCAAGAACCCGGCGGCGGCGCGAGTTCTCGGTTCCCCGTTCAAGGTCCTCAGTAAAATGAGGGCCGTTTTCTGGCTGATCGCTGAGAGTTGAAAGCTGAGAGCGTTCCCCGGCCAACTCTTCCCCAGCATTTCCCGGCTGAATGCTGAATGCTGAGTGCTGACCGCGGTCCTCCAAAATCAACTCCGCCACTTCCGCCTGCTTGATTTTAAGATTCGGCTGCGCCTCCAAAACCTCGCGCATCTCGAAGCGATATGCCTGTTTGTCACACTGTGCGCGCGGAGACCAGACCGCCGGCCCACGAGAAGTATTAAGCAATCGGAATTGAATACCCACTGCGTCCGTGATTTCGCCCATGATGCCGCCCAAGGCATCCACTTCCCTCACCAGATGTCCCTTGGCGATTCCGCCCACCGCCGGATTGCATGACATCTGCGCAATGAGATCGACGTTCAGGGTATACAGCCCCGTCTTCAGACCCATGCGGGCCGCGGCAACCGCAGCCTCGCACCCGGCATGCCCGGCGCCCACCACGACCAAGTCGAATTGTTCAGTAAATTGCATGCAGGCGTTACCGCATCGAGGCATTGCACTCCCAGCTTAAGCTTTCATTTTAACAATTTAAACCGCCCACGTATTCCAGCACACTTGCCGACTCGCATGTCCGTCCGTATAGTAGTGACTCACCCTCGGTACTCATCGGAGCCAGCTATGAACCCCGCTGATTTTTTTGAGCAGTTAGAAGCGCGCATCGCCAAGTACGGTCTGCTCTGCCATCCGTTTTACCAGGCGTGGAGCGCGGGCGAATTAAGCCGCGACCAGGTTCGCGCATATGCCCAGGATTACTATCATCACGTAGCCGCGTTCCCGTCATACCTGGCGGAGTTTGGCATCCGGCTCGACGAATGCGAATTGCGCCGCGCTGTGCTCGCCAACATGCGCGACGAACTTGGTCAGGAGAAAAATGGTTCCGGCCGATCGCACGCCGACATTTGGCGCGACTTTGCCGAAGGCATGGGAGCGAGCCGCGACATGCGCGGGCATACGCCCGTCGCCGAGATCAAGCAGTTGATCAATCACTTTCACCGTGTAGCCAGCGAAGGCACTCCGGCCCAAGCGCTGGCCGCGTTCTACGCCTACGAATCGCAGGTGCCCGGCGTGGCGAAAGAAAAAGAGCGCGGCCTGCGCGCCATGTATGGTGCCGATGACAAAACCTGCGGCTACTTCACACTGCACGCCGCCGCTGATATATACCATTCGCGGGTCTGGCGGGAGCAATTGGAGAAGCAGATCGAAGCCAATCCCGAGGTCGCGGAGAAGGCGATGGCTGCCGCAGAAGACGCCGCGCAGGCTTTGTGGCATGCTCTCGACGGAATCGAATGGCGGCGGATGCAACAGGTAGCTTAGCTCCTCCCGCAAGGGATTACGGTTGAGCCAATGATTCGTTAGAATCATTGGCTCGTTGTTTTTTTTGTGGACGGGGGATAACCCCATGACTGATCGGGAGCATCGGCAGAACCAGGCAACAATCTTTCGCGCCCTGCACTCGGGTCCCGAAATCCTGCTGCTCCCCAATGTCTGGGATGTGGCCAGCGCGCGGCTCATTGAAGATTCCGGTTACAAAGCGATTGCCACGACCAGCGCCGGTATCGCTTTCTCGCTCGGTTATCCCGATGGGCAGAAAATTTCACGTGAAGAAATGCTTGCGTCAATCGCGAGGATAGTCCGAGCGGTGAAAGTGCCCCTCTCCGCGGATGTGGAGGCCGGCTACGGCGATAAGCCAGAGGATGCGGCCCTGACCGCCCGCGCCGTGGTCGAAGCCGGCGCTGTGGGCATGAATCTGGAGGACGCAACCGGTGATCCCGAGCGTCCGCTGGTTGACCTCCCGCTGCAACTCGAAAAAATTCAAAGTGTAAGGGAAGCTGCACGACAGTTAAACGTTCCCCTCGTCCTGAACGCCAGGACCGATGTCTACCTCTTGCAAGTGGGTGACGCCGACAAGCGCTACGACGAAGCACTCGACCGCCTCAAAGCCTTCCGCGACGCCGGTGCGGACTGCGTGTTTCTTCCCGGGGTTCGAGATCCAGAAACGATTCGGCGGATGGTCGCAGACTTGGGCTTTCCGCTGAACATTCTGGCCGGGCCTGGTTCCCCTTCTGTGCCCGAGTTGCGCAAGCTGGGAGTTGCTCGCGTCAGCTTGGGCTCAGGGCCGATGAGGGCTGCGATGGGCGTTTTGCGCCGCATTGCAGACGAACTGAAAAGCACGGGCACGTACGCAGCAATGGAAGGCGCGCCCTCTCACGCCGAAATGAATCGCCTCTTCCCATGCTACTCGGAGTAATCTCCGATACTCACGGCCTCCTCCGGCCTGAGGCCGTCGAAGCCCTCCGCGGCGCACAGCAAGTCATTCACGCCGGCGATGTGGGCTCGCCTGAGATTCTCAAAAAACTCGCAACCATCGCCCCAGTGACTGCCGTGCGCGGCAATGTGGATAAGGACGCATGGGCGCAACAGCTTCCGGAGACCCAAGTGCTCGAAACCGGCGGAATCTCAATTTACCTCTTGCACGATCTGACGCAGTTGGACGTGAAACCCGAGGCGGCAGGATTTCGCGTCGTCATTTCCGGACACAGCCATATCCCCAAGCAGGAAGTCCGCAATGGAGTCCTGTATTTCAATCCCGGCAGCGCCGGTCCCCGCCGCTTTAAATGGCCGGTAAGTGTGGGCAGGCTGAGTATTGAGGGCGGCGAGGTGAGCGCAGAGCTAGTGACATTGGATGTTTAGCCGCACCCCTCGCTACGCTTTCAGCGGCAAGTTGAGCAGCAGCAGGAGCGCCGCCTTTCGATGAGCCTTCATGGACGCTCTCACTTCTCGACCGCAGCGACGGAGTGGTTGATCGATCACTCTCCTGCCACCCACGAATCTGTTAAATGGAACCCCAGCTTTCCAGCTCAGCAGATACCAGCACAAGGTTCCAAAAACGCCGAACCAGAGCAAAGGATGAACGTACCACCACCCTATCGGAAACAATATGATTGAAACGGGAAGTCAACATAAAACATATACTGCCATCCCCATTCGAAGTTTGCGACTGTAGCTCTCGAGGCAGGCGCAAAGAGCGCAGCTGCATGATTCGATTCTCGACGTCTAAATTGGAGTGGAGCGAACAGGCAATGCCATGGCCGAATGCTGAATTGTCATTCGCTGATCGCTGACTTGCGGAAGCCTGACTTCCGCCCTCCGATTGCTACAATCCAACAAATGTCCCTCCACTTTCAGATCGAGGCCAGGCACGGCGCCGCCCGCACCGGACGCCTGATCACTCCCCATGGCGCAGTCGAGACCCCAGTTTTCATGCCGGTCGGCACGCTTGCATCTGTGAAGGGCACGCCGCAGGATGTCCTCGAGGAACTCGGCGTTCAAATTCTCCTCGGAAATACGTATCACCTATACTTGCGTCCCGGCGTTGAAACCGTCCGTAGGCTGGGCGGGCTACACCGCTTCATGTCATGGCCGCGTGCGATTTTGACCGATTCCGGGGGATTCCAAGTCTTCAGCCTGAATGATCTTCGCAAGATCAATGAACAAGGCGTCACCTTCCGCTCCCATGTTGATGGCTCATCACACTTCTTCAGCCCAGAAAGCGCAATGGAGGCCCAGATCGGTCTCGGCGCCGACATTGTTATGGCCTTCGACGAATGCACCGAATTTCCTGCAGACGGGGCACGCGCAAGAGCGTCGATGGAGCTAACATTGCGCTGGGCTGAGCGCAGCCAGCGGTATTTTGAGAAGCATAAGCACGAAGTGCCGTGGCGCGCCAGCACTGAACAGGTATGGACAGCCGCCCCCGGCTGTGCGGCCGAGCAAAGCTCGGCAAGTGCTCTCAGGCCGGCCCCACAACCCAGCCCGGCTTCCTCTGCTGGTCGTGACAGGGCGCAATCCCTCTTCGGCATAGTTCAAGGCGGCATGGATCGCCCGCTGAGACGAGAATCCGCCGAACGAACGATCGAAATCGATTTTCCCGGCTACGCCATCGGCGGCCTCAGCGTTGGCGAGCCCCGGGAGCTGACCCGCGAGGTAGTCGAGTCGACGCTCGAGCATCTTCCCCCCGACAAGCCCCGCTACCTGATGGGCGTGGGCACTCCCGAGGAAATCGTCGAATACGCCCGCCTCGGCGTGGATATGATGGATTGTGTTCTCCCCACGCGCGCCGCGCGCCACGGCCTGCTCTTCACTTCCGAGGGCAAGGTCTCAATCAAGCAGGCGCGATATGCTCAAGACGAAGGTCCGCTCGACCCTCATTGCCCATGCCGTGTGTGCCAGCGCTACTCCCGGGCATACTTACGGCACCTTTATGCTTCTAATGAAGTATTGGCGCAAGTTTTGAATACCGTCCATAACCTCAGTTTCTACCTTGACACTATGCGAAGGGTGCGGCATTCTATTTCACTTGGGGAGAGTCCTGTTATCTAGCTGATAGCGGGTCTCGACCGAAGCCGTAAATTCGTCCCCTGATTCAAGCCTGAAGCTGAAGAATTATCCGGCCGGAATCGATCAGAACTCCCGTGAGGAAATACAAGGAAGAGCGCTGAAGGCGCGATTCTGGCAATTTTGCTGGCGGGGTCCGGGTGCGCGCCTCAAAAGCTTGCGGACTAGGACAGCCATTTCAGACTACGTAAACGGGGCCAAAAAGCCTCCAAGGAAGGTTTTGAGGCTGCGCGAGTATGAATTCTCTGTGGGCACTACAACTCGGTGGTGGCGGCATGGGGTGGCTGGGGATAGCGCCGCTGATTTTCATTTTTGCGATCTTTTATTTTCTCTTGATTCTTCCCCAGCAACGCCGCCAGAAGAAGTGGCAGGCCATGCTCGATACGCTCAAGACCGGCGACAAGGTAGTCACCAGCGGTGGCCTTCGGGGCACGATCATCGCACTCAAAGATGACGCCATACATCTCCGGATTCCGCCTGACAATCTACGCGTGGAAGTGACCAAAGCATCGGTGCTGCAAGTCACCACGGCGGAGGATGAAACCAAGACCAAGTAGCGGGGAAGCAGACCCTTTTGGAAGTGCGCGCTTGCAAGCACCTGAGAACTGAATTTTGCGAGAAAAAGCGGTACGGAGTCAGCGATTCGAAGCCCCGAAGGGGCGACATTGGATGGCCCGGCCCGTAAGTGCCGGGGAAAGTGAAATGGCCGAGCGCGAGTCCCGTAGGGACGGCACCGCTCTTACGCACCCACCCAGTCGGCGGCTCGGAGCGCCGGTTAGCCACCGAGGACTGTAAGTAAGGATCAAGTTTTCGCATGAATAAGAATCTCACCTGGAAGTTGGCACTTATAGTCGGGATCCTGCTCGCGTTCCTGTTGGGAATTTTCGGGATTCCGAAAAACTTTTCGAAACAAGGTCTGCTGGCCAGCATGACCGATCGCATCCACCTCGGGCTGGATTTACGCGGCGGAACCCACCTCATTCTGCAAGTGCAGGTTAATGACGCCGTCAACGTTGACTCCGACAATGCACTGGAAACGCTCAAGGAACAGCTCCGCACCAAGAAGATCAATTATGCGGAAATCACTAAACCGGACCCGAAGAACAATCCTGACCGGATGGTCCTGAAAGGCGTTCCGCCGGAGTCGCGCTCCGATTTGCTCACCATTGTTCAGGAGCGTCTGCCGGAATACCAGGCCACAGCGGGGCCTGAGAATACCTGGGTCGTGAGCATGAAGCCGCAGATGCTCGCCGACTTGAAGAACAAAGCAGTAACCCAGGCCATCGAGACCATCCGCAATCGTATTGATCAGCTCGGTGTCAGCGAGCCGGTGATTCAGGAGCATGGCCTCGGGCAGTATCAGATTCTGGTGCAACTGCCGGGAATAGACGATCCTGCGCGAGTGAAAGACATCATGCAGTCCACCGCCATGCTCGAAATCAAACAGGTGCTGGGCGGACCCTATCCCAGCGAGCAGGCGGCGTTACAAGATAAAGGAGGCGTGTTGCCCCCGGACGCAATCCTGCTGCCGGGCCACGCTGCTCCCGGAGCCGAAACTGAGGGGCAGGCGTGGTATCTGGTCTCGCGCGTATCCGCCGTCAGCGGAAAAGATTTGCGCGACGCTCAACCTAGCCGCGATCAAAATGGCCAGCCCAGCGTGAGCTTTACGCTGACCGGCGAAGGCGGACAGCGCTTCTATAACTTCACCTCGGCGCACATCAACGACAGTCTGGGCGTGGTGCTCGACAACAAAGTCCAGGAGGTCGCCAACATCAAAGATTCGATCCGCGATCGAGGTGAAATCAGCGGCGGTCGCATGAACGAACAACAGACCAAAGATCTGTCCATGATCTTGCGCTCTGGGGCATTGCAGGCTGGCGTGAAGTATCTGGAAGAGCGGACGGTGGGACCGTCGCTGGGCGCCGATTCGATTCGCGCCGGCGTTCGCGCCGCCATCATCGGCATGGTCGCTGTGCTTGTATTTATGCTGGTTTACTACCGGGGGGCAGGCATCAACGCTGACGTGGCGCTGATTCTGAATCTGATTATCTTGCTCGGATTCATGGGCTACTTCGGGGCGGTGCTAACGCTGCCCGGTATCGCGGGGGTGATTCTCACCGTTGGCATGGGTGTCGACTCCAACGTCCTGATCTTCGAACGCATCCGTGAGGAGCTGCGCAATGGCAAGACACCGCCATCGGCAGTCGATCAAGGCTTCAGCCACGCCTGGGTCACCATTGTTGACACGCACGTCACGACCATTGTTTCCGCAGCAATCTTGTTTATCTTCGGTACCGGCCCGGTGCGAGGTTTCGCCACCACGCTGACCTTCGGCTTACTGGCAAACTTGTTTACCGCCGTGTTCGTCTCTCGGGTGATCTTTGACTGGATTTTGACCCGCAAGCAGCGCGGCGAGGCGCTGAGCATTTAAGGCCCAACCGACCGAATGGTCGAGCAAGGAAATGATAATTCAGCCCGCGAATCGCGGCTAAGTCGTAGAAACATAAGGGGCAAAAAGACCGGTGGAGTTCTTTCGCAATCCCAATATAGATTTTCTCGGCAAAAAGTGGTATTTTCTCGCGTTTTCGCTAGTCTTCAGCGTGGCGGGAGTGCTTTCAATGCTGTTCTGGCATGGCATTCCGTGGGGCGTGGACTTCCGTGGTGGCACGCTGGTGTATGTGAAGTTCTCGCATACGCCCGATGACAGTGCAATCCGGGCCTCCCTGGATCGCGTCGGCCTGCACAACTTCAAGCTCCAGCGCTATGGCGTGGCGTCGAATAACGAAGAGTTGATCGACCTCGCCGTGCGGGAAACCAGTGAGCAGGCTCTGGATCGCGGCAAAACGCAGATCATCAATGCTCTGGAAACAAATGCTCCGGCTGGCAAGGTGGATTTGAACAATGCCAGCTCCTTCACCATCAAGAATTTCCTGATGGCGAAGGATCCACTGCACCTGGGCACGGATGCCGACCAGAAATACACCGCGCAAGCACAAGCCATCGTGAATTTCCGCGATAAAGTCCAGGGTGGAGTCCTGGGTTCCATTGATCAGTTGAAAGGCATTGTCGATCCACCGGTTGTGGCGGCCCTGGCAGAGGGGTTTTTCGTATTTGATTTTGGGGTGCGGAACGTGGAAATCGTTGGCCCACAGGTCGGTGGCCAGTTGCGCAAGCAGGCTTTCCTGGCAACCGTCTATTCGCTGGCGGGAATGCTGGTTTACTTGGGTTTCCGTTTCGAGTGGATTTACGGAATCGCCGCCGTGGTTACCGTGTTCCACGACACGCTAATCACTGTGGGGGCATTTTCGCTGACCAAGACGGACATCTCGCTAACCGTGATCGCGGCCATTCTAACCCTGATTGGTTACTCGAATAACGACACCATCGTGGTATTTGACCGCATCCGGGAAAACATTAAACTCATGCGGCGCGAGAAGCTGTCGGATATCGTAAATCGCAGTATTAACCAGACTTTGAGTCGAACTATCTTGACAGCGGGCCTAACCTTCCTTACCGTACTCGCTCTGTATTTATTTGGCGGAGAAGTACTGCATGGCTTTAGCCTGGCTCTGGTAATTGGCATCTTAATTGGGACATATTCGTCGATCGCAATTGCTGCTCCGATTCTGGTGGCATATCAGGATTGGCGGTTAGGGCGTGGTAAGCGTGCCGTGGCCATGCCCAGCAAGGCCAAATAACGGCTGTTGAACGGCTTGCGATTTCGCATTAGATCTTTTATTTTAAACGGTTTAGAAGGTTCCGGCTGCATTCGGAGGGAGCTTGGTTGGCTCGCCCAGGAACAGCCGATGGGTCTGGGAGCAAAGGGGAAGCGGACGGTGTCTAAACGTTCGTAGGGTGTACGTAGGAGAAACCTTTATGTTTGAAGATAGCCTTCTTGAATCAGGTGGCCGGCTGAAGACGAACCGGGGACTAACAACCACAATCTCGGTCATCTTCCAAGTAGGATTGATTGGGATATTGGTTCTACTGCCCCTCATCTTCACTGACGCGCTACCAAAGCAGCAGTTGATGACCTTCCTGGTGGCGCCCCCACCTCCGCCGCCACCCCCGCCACCCGCGGCGGCACCTGTGAAGGTAGTGAAAGTTGTTCAGACCGATATCGTGAACGGCGCGCTTCGCACCCCCACCAAAATTCCTGAGAAAGTTCAGATGATTAAGGAAGAAGAAGCGCCGGCGCCAGTTATGTCGACAGGCGGCGTGGTCGGAGGCGTTCCCGGTGGAGTGCCGGGTGGCCAGATGGGCGGCGTGATCGGCGGGATTATCAGCTCCACACCGATGGCCGTGCCCAAAGTAGCGGCGCCACAGCGAGTGCGCGTCTCGTCAGGGGTTTCGTCGGGCCTTTTAGTGCGCAAGGTGCAGCCCATCTATCCTCCCTTGGCGCGCCAGGCGCGTATTCAGGGCAAGGTTCTGTTGCAAGCTGTGATCAGCAAAGACGGTTCCATCGAGAACCTACACCTCATCAACGGGCACCCGATGCTTACACAAGCCGCCATGGATGCCGTAAAGCAGTGGAAATACAAGCCTTATTTGCTGAATGGCGAACCCGTCGAAGTGGAGACGCAGGTTGAGGTCAATTTCACGCTGTCCGGAGGCTAAGACTGCTTCCGATGATTGAGTAGGTAAAAGAGGTCACCCTCCCCCATCCCACCGAAAACGGTGGCCGGGAGCGGACGTCTAAAACGCTCGGCGCGGTCGCCGTGCCTTGATCCTAAGCGTACGCGGATATCAAGACCGACGTCGGCGGCGGACAAAGCCGGGCTGAAAAAATTGTTTGTGTGGTTATTTGAAAAGTGCAACGAAGTAACGAGTTCTGAGGAGGGAAAAGCAACTCATGTTCGCAGCTAACCTAGCAACAGTTGTTCTCACTCATATACCCGCGGTTGCCGCTTTGGTTTTCCAGGAAGGCGGCATGCCAACGGACCCGCTCGGTTTGTGGAAAGCGATGGGTCTGGTGGCGAAGACCGTGGTCATCATTCTGTTCATCATGTCGGGCTGGTCGATCGGGGTCATGATTGACCGCGCCATGGCATATAACGCGGCTCGCAAGCAATCTCGCGCCTTTGCTCCTGCAGTGGCCGGGGCTCTCCGCGATGGCCGCATTGATGAAGCGATCAAGGTGGCAGAACGAAACAAGAAGAGCCATCTGGCCAAAGTGGTCACAGCCGGCTTGATGGAGTTCAAAGCCCACCAGGACAGTCCCGGCGCCATTCCCGGCGAGACCATTGAAGCGTCCAAGCGCGCACTGGAGCGCACCGAAGCCATCGTCCATGCCGAACTCAAGCGCGGCCTGGGCGGCCTGGCCACTATCGGTTCGACAGCCCCGTTCGTGGGACTGTTCGGAACAGTGATGGGCATCCTGAATGCATTCACTGGTATCTCGAAAGAGAAGGCCACCGGTTTGGCGGCGGTCGCTGGCGGTATCGCAGAAGCGCTGGTAACCACGGCTATCGGGCTGCTCGTAGCCATCCCTGCCGTCATGATGTTCAACTACTTGACCGGCCGGGTCGAAGCCTTCGACGTGGAGATGGACAACTCCTCGAGCGAACTGATCGATTACTTCTTGAAGCGGCGCGACGTTCGACGAACCTAGGTTGGCGCGAGCTGCTTGCACAGAGAACAGAGAGTTGCCTTCCGGCGCCGGGGATAGCCCCGTCGCCGGCCTCCTGACTCGAGGCGGCCAGTTCCAACCATTCGACCGAGTCGTGAGAGAAGCGGGAGAAAATAAGTTATGGCATTAGCAAAGCGAAATGAAGGAGCCAAGATCAGCTCCGATATCAACGTGACTCCCATGGTGGACGTGATGCTGGTATTGCTGATTATCTTCATGGTAGTCACGCCTATGTTGCAGCACGGAATCAGCGTCGACATGGCCCAGGTCAACAACCCTGAGCCCATGGCCGACGCCGACAAGGAAGATGCCCTGCTGGTCTCCATCATGCGAAATGGAGATGTCTTCTTCGGCACCGACAAGATTACGCCGGAGAATCTGACTGGCAAGGTAAAGGACCGTCTCGCCAACCGGACAGATAAGCGGGTCTTCGTGAAGGCGGACGCCAGAGCTCACTTCGGCAATGTGGTGCAGGTAGTGGACAGCGTGCGGGCCGCCGGAGTGGATGATTTGGGCCTGCTTACTGATCAAAGGAAAAATACTCCAAACGCCCCGCCAACTCCAACGGCGAGTGGGCAATAGAGGAGATCGACCATGGGAATGGCAGTTGGCCCGAGCGGAGGCCAAAGCGCAAATATTAACGTCACGCCGCTCATTGATGTGTTGCTGGTGTTGTTGATCATCTTCATGGTGATCAATCCCCAGACATTTAAAGGGCTGGATGCGCTGGTTCCGCAGCCGCCTCCGCCCAACGCGCCCAAGAACAATACGCCTGACCGCACTATCGTGGTGCAGTTAATCGATCGCGGGGCTGGCCAGGAGCCTGGTCTGAAGATCAATCAGGAAGATGCGACTTGGGATAACCTGCAAGGGCGTTTGACCGATATCTACAAGGCCCGCGCCGAAAAGGTTATGTTCGTGAAGGGGGATGACGCTATTCCCTTTGCCGACGTGGCCAACGTGATTGACATTGCTCACGCCTCAGGTGTGGACAAAGTTGGTCTGATCACGGCAAAGATCGAGGCCGGCGGATAAACCATCCGCGCCGGGAGACGGGCCGCGATGTGTGCGTCGCATCAGGCCCAAGCACGTGAGTCCCAGCTCTCGTGCTGGGGGCAGCCGTGCTTGCCATCCGCTGTCTCTGGGCCTAGGATTCTGTGGCAAGGGAGACTTATACCGCAATGAATAAGAACCTACGACTCCTCATGCTGGCCGGTGTCGCCCTAGCGCTGTTCTCCTCAGTGGGCTGTAACCGACTGCGCGCTCGCGATCAGCTCAACAAGGGCGTGCAGTCCTACAAGAACAGCAAATATGAAGAGGCCATCAACCATTTTCAGCAAGCCGTGGAACTGGATCCCAGCCTGCTCAATGCCCGGATGTACTTGGCCACCGCCTATGCCCAGCAGTACATTCCCGGCGCCGACTCGCCCGACAATAACCGCATGGCGGAGCAGGCGATCGAGCAGTACAACAAGGTCTTGGAGGCAAATCCTTCACGCGACCAAAGAGTGAACGCCGCAAAGGGCGTCGCTTACTTGTACTTGAACATGAGAAAGTTCGACGCGGCCAAGAAATATTACCGCATGGCCTCTGCCGTGGATCCTAACGATCCGGAACCCTACTATTCGGTGGGCGTGATCGATTGGACGGCCTCCTACCAGCCGCGCATGGAAGCCCGTGCCAAGCTTGGCTTGAAGCCGGAAGAGAACTTGAATCCGAAAGATAGGGAACAGAAAAAGGTTTGTGCTGAGCTGAAGCTAAAAAACACCCCTGCGATTCAGGAGGGCATCGAAAGCCTTAACAAAGCGATTCAGCTCCGGCCGGATTATGACGACGCCATGGCTTACATGAACCTGATGTACCGCGAGAAGGCCGATGTGGAATGCGATGACCTGGCAGCCCGTGCTGAGGATCTTAAAACTGCCGACCACTGGGTGGATCAAACCCTGCTCACCAAGAAGGCCAAGGCCGAAAAGCAGCCGGGACAACAGGGCATCACATCCGATCAGCCGAAATAGAGATCAGCCGAAACCCATTTCTTGTCGAACCGGCCTCATCCGCAATCGATGCGAATGAGCTCTTTTTCTTGCCCTTTCGCCCGATATTACTTTGTCATTCCCCCTTGGCTGCGGCCCTTCCCGGAACCGTCAACTCACACACGAAAATATTGTTGCCAAAGTTGCGAGGTGCGGAGCAGCCCAGGGATCGCAGCCCAACATAAAGTCCCGGCGCAGAAGCCCCAATCCAGCCCGCGTCAAATAGCCAGAGTTTGCTTGCGGGTGCGAGGTTGTAGATTGCCGCCACTCGACTCAATTGGTCCGGAAGGTCATTGGCGTAAAACTCCCATTCATTCGGGTGAGTGGTCACCACTGTATAAGGTCCGCAATCGGTTTTCCAGGAAAGTTCCAATGTCTGAACCACCTCATGACCGCAAACATAGTAGCCGAGCAGAAGACCGCTCTGGTAATCGGCCAAGATTACTGATCCCGCCGGCAGGGAATGATGCATATAGTCGGCCGCTTGTTCCATCAGATCTCTGGATTGATCTTTCTCCCGAATCACCGGATGCGGCGACGGGAAAAAGTTACAGACAGCCAGAGCAACCGCAATCACCAGGAACTTTATCCACGAAATCGCTGGCCTCCACGCCGCAAGAGCAATGCTCGCCCCGCTGATGGCAAACGGCCCTAGGACCGCGTTGTGCCTGGTTCCGCCATAGGGATACTGTCCGGCGATGGCGGCCACGCAATTGACCACAAACGGCAGGCCCAACAGAAGTGCAACCTGAGGCTGCGACGGCCCGGTGCTATTCCACGGCCCCGCTTTTCTCCATAGCAGTAACGCCATCCCGGCAAGAAAGGCCAGCAGCACCAATGTTCCCACCAGCCCGTGGCTGAATAAATAAGTGAACACCCGGATCGCCTGCTGCACGACGAAGGCAGCCACGCCACTTGTGCCCGGATGAAAAATAGATTTCCGCAGCCATGTATCGGCGATTTCCTGTGCCATCCCACTTTTCTTCAGGCGCGAAACATGAGTGATCAGAAAATAAGAGACCAGGGCCAACGCCCCCACCTGCCCCGCCGCCCAAACTGCGAATAACCTCATCCATTTCTTAAACGGGTAAAGGCGAACGAGCATATAAACACCCATGGTGAAGGCGAAGATCAGCGACGAATAGTGGGAGAGAAGCGCTCCATACAGCGACAGCGAAAACAACATCATCAAACGCGGAGAATTTTCCCGCAGCGCGCGTTCGGAGACGTAGAGGCCGCTGACCATAAAAAACAGCAGAAGCGCATATTGTCGAACCTCCGACGACAAAGCGATGAGAGCCGGGGCGAATGACAAGAGCAGCAAGCCGATGAGGGCGGTCGTGCGGTCAGTCACCAGCTTAAGCCATTCATAAAAAATCCAGCAGCAAGCGGTTCCCGCCAACACCGAGGGCATGCGCAGCAGCAGCTCGGAATGCCCCAATAAGCGCACGTAGTAAAGGACCACAATGAGTAGGGGCGGGTGAGCATTGGTCAGAGCCGCTCTCCATGCCAGCGTCAGCGAGGACTGGTCGGCCAGTACATAGTGAAGAGCTTCATCGGGATTAAGAAAGTAGCGCCAAGCCGGAAGAAGCCTTGCGACAAACCCGGCGGCCAACACCAGCGCCGCCAACCATTCCCCCGAAAGCAGCGATGTTACAGAACCAGCTGTGAAGTGCCTGCCTACAGGCGGGACACCGTGCCGATCAGCACCCAATTGCGCAGGAGCCGCGGTCACGGCCGCCTCAGAAGGGAAGATTCTGCAACTCCGGTCGAGGATCTCACCAGCAAATCATACTATGTTGCCGCAACAGCGAAGTAAGGCGGCAGACTTGCTCATGCATCTAGGAATGGAAGAGTCGGGCGGGTAAATTGCAGTTTGGATTCTGAACCCTAATCCCGTAACCGCGTCATCCCGAGCGCAGCCGTTTTTCAGGCGGAGAGAGGGATCTCGCACGCATCGCCCAGTTGTTTGGTACTTTCCGCTTAGTTCTTGGCCACGTATTTTTCAAACACGAACTCAGCCTTCTTAACCGAAGCGTGCTCTTTTCTGTACGCCCGCGCGATATCGCCCAGCGGCTCCGGCTCCGAAGGATGCACGAAATCAGAGAGCGGAAGTTCGCCCTTGGCATACGTGTAGCCAGAGTGCTCAAACAGATCCTGTGGCTGAGCCAACTCGTGCTGCGATGCATGTTGTGGATGGTCGACCATCACAAGTGGTTGGGTGTAGGTGGGCTGCGTCAAAACGGTCTGGCCGAACGCTGCCGACGCGCAAAACAGGCATAGCATGACAAAAGTCAGTTTCATAGTCTCCAGCTCCCCGGTTTTCGCCGGAGCGAAATCCACATGGGTTAGAGGCAATCCCGGGACCAAACACTCGCCGTTGTCCCCCCGACGGAGCCGGCGAAAGCGGCTAAAGCTAGCATTTCGCGGCTTTACCGTTGGCACGGCTCACAGCGGCCAGTCCCCCAAATCCTCACCCTATACCCATCAGCAAACTCGGCAATTGTTTGCACAATTGTGGTAGACAAGGGCTGGAATGCCCCGTCGACACCTCTGCCTCCGTGGGGCGGACACCCCTGCTCCGCCGCTTTTGACGTTGACCTTTGCTCCCCATGTCGAATCACCTACTCGCAGCATTTCGCCGCGGATGGCACATTTACGAATATTCTGGGGATGTTCTTCACCGGGCACAGGCGTTTCTTGACAGGCACGAAGAAATATTTAAGGGAATGTTTCGCGGAACTGTGCTCCGTTAGGACGTCGTTTCGCTCAGGTTTGTCCGTCCCGAGGCCGCCGTTGTGGAAACAGTTACATGGATTTCGGGGTTTTCAGCATCGAGTCCGCCACGCCCCCCGATGCCAAGGGACGCCTGCGCACTCGGCTCCTGCAGGTGATGGTGAAAGAGGCCGGTGATCGGAAGATCACCGTCTATCACAACCTGGATGTGAAGCCGGGAGTGACTGCGCCGGAACCGCAATGAGCACAGGACCAGGTCAGCCTTTCGCGACCACGCTATTCTCGATGGCACCCTTTCTCGCGTCCATTGCGAGAAGGCCTGCTGGTGTTCTTGACCTTATGAAAGGAGATCTATGAAAAAAGCATCTTCCACAAAACCACAGACCACTGCCAAGAGCGTCGACGAATACCTCGCCCGCATTCCCCAACCCGCTCGCGGCACACTGAACATAGTTCGTGCAGCGATTCGCTCGGTTGTGCCAGAGGAGGCAACGGAGACCATCAGCTACGGCATTCCGATGTTCAAATACAAAGGACCCGCTCCTCGGCTACGCCGCATTTTCAAAGCATTGCAGTTTGTTCCCGACGAGTATGGCCGTGATCAAGACGTTCAAGAACGAACTGAAGGGCTTCGAGACATCCAAAGGCACGATCCGCTTCCATCAGGACACGCCTCTGCCAGCAGCTCTCGTGAAGAAAATGGTGAGGGCGCACCTGGCAGAAAAGCAGCGCAAGCCCTGACCCCGGCAAGTCCAGTTTCGTTAGAGCTGGATTCCGCCGCAGAATTCCACATTGGGTTGTTGACTTACTGAACGAGGATAGGATGGGAAATAAGGTTCAACACTGCAGCTGGCCCTGGGACACTTCTCCCGCCCGCGAGAGCACTTGCCGGAATGTCAGCTGTGTAGCCCGCAGCCCCAGCGGACGAAGTGTTTGCTCATAGAGCTGGGTCAGAGCACGCGACGTCCGGCGAAAGCTGCCGCACAGGCACGGCAATGCAGGCAAGCATGATTGGTCCATATGGACAATTAATGTATATACATCTAATTCGGGTGCACAAAATTTTGCAGAGCGGAAACTCTCCACGGGATTTCAGGCTCATTCCTACTTACCTTCCAAACAACGCAAAAGCTTGTCCGGAGCGAAGGAAAACGGTATGAACATCGCTTTTCTCATTGGGAGAATCATCTTTGCAGCGTTTTGGTTGATGAGCCCTTCCAACCATTTCATGGAGTTGAATCACATGAGCGGGTACGCCAAGGCGAAGGGTGTCCCGTTTCCCAAGCTGGCCGTGGCCGGAACTGGTGTTTTGCTGCTGCTCGGAGGCGCCAGTGGGCTGCTCGGTGTCTGCCCTACGGTCGGGATCATTCTGCTGATCGTCTTCATGCTCGGCACCACCTTCCCCATGCACAACTTCTGGGCGGTGGCCGACCCGCAGATGAAGCAGGCCGACATGATTAACTTCCTGAAGAACACGGCGCTCGTGGGAGCGCTGCTCATGCTGTTGGCTATACCGCAACCCTGGCCGTTCAGCTTGGCAAGCAGATAGTGCCGCCGCTTGTAACGGGTCGATCCGCGTAAATCCGTGGCGGGCGACTTCGCCATTCACCC
>Ga0137389_10000705_pt1 | contig 18751 bp, 13 predicted proteins | sample 15con2h14BmetaG_FD_104645 | JGI IMG/M metagenome (GOLD analysis project Ga0137389, IMG submission 104645) | Vadose zone soil microbial communities from Angelo Coast Range Reserve, California, USA - 15con2h1.4B metaG | ecosystem: Environmental > Terrestrial > Soil > Vadose zone > Saprolite...
CCCTCTGAGCGTCAATACCTCTGGACATACGGACGAATGAGCGAGGGTGAGCAAACCTGGTGGCCTTTGTGCCTGCAACTCGCAGGCAAGATCCTCGTCGAGGATCTGGATCAGGCCAGGAAAGATTCGAACTACAAGCAAATATTTGAGGAGCGGTTTAACACGCTCTTGCAAGCGGTGATGTGAACTATGGCAGAGAAGAAACGCGGCATATGGTATTTGTTCGTGCTTGAACCCTATCACTGGTTACAGAGCTGTTTTTTTCAACCTGTACGCTTCAAGCATGACTTTGAGACGCTGAACCTTTCTCAGCGTCTTGTCATGATGCTGAGATTGACTCCTCTGCTCTTTTTCTCATCGTATACCCCAGCGTTGATCATTCGCATTGTCATTTTCATTCTTAGACCTGATCTCTACCCGCATTATGCAATCCACACGTTCGTCCCGCTCAGCCCGGACATTGGGCGGTTCTTGTTTGATGCGACCTGGGCAGTTGCCTTGAGTTGCCTGATCGCTGGTATATTTGCAGGATTGTTTAGCATTCGCTTCGGCATAGCCGCAGCCCTGGCGTTGAGCCTGGCGAATGGCATTATTGTCAACACCGGCGATGATACCCTGGTAGGCATTGTTTTCGGTATCGCATTTGGCATCGCGCTCGGCATCGCCTTTAATAGCGCTCACGCTCTCAAAGAGGGAGGGCTGGAAGGCGTGACGATTGCCAGCGCCCTGGGTATTCTCGCGGGGCTGGTGATCGGTTTTCTAACAGGCACAGTCGGCGGTTACTGGGCTGGCTTTGCACTTGGCGCTATCGATCCGGCGCTGCGAAACGCAGACATCATCGGAGGGAGCATCGTTGGTCTGGGGGTAGGAGGCATATCGGGCTGCCTCCTGGCTGCACTTCTGGGGATGATTGTGAGGAGATGTATCAAGGGAAGAGAGGAGGTTGTTTCCACCGGCATTCGGGTGAGCATCGCGGTGGCGGCGGCCTTTGGACTGGCGGTAGGTATCCCAGTCGGCGATAGAGGAGTGTACGACACGTTCGTGAACGGTATATACAGCGGGCTGATTGAAGAGTTAATCGTAGGCGCCGGTTTCCTTTTCTTTTACCTGATAAGCTACTACCGGCTGCCCCTCTACCCGGTCAGCGCCTATTCAGCGATTCAGGCCTATCGCTCGAGTAAAAGACAGCCAGAGCGAACGTTGTACTGCTTGCGTCATTGCTCCCTCCACTGGGATGAATGTGTCTTTCTCCCCCTGCCATACCTGAGAAGTATGTTATTACTTGCCTCGGAAGAGAGCCTGGATGGAACATTGAAGGAAATCAACTTCATTGTGCGCGAACGACCGCAACAGCGCCTGGCTGCGCAAACAGCTGCATACGAGCTGGCGCTGCGCGAGCTGGAGAAGCGCACCATTCTGCGAGATATTGGTCAGGCCCATCAGCAACTCGCGAAACTCGTGCCGCTGGAGGTGAGAACCTTAAACTCTGGAGCGGAAAAAGTCTTTCACTACCTGGACGATGCGAGCAGGGAGGCGGCCAGCTATCTCGCACAGATCGATAAAACAGATCGGTACGAGGCTCTTGAGCGCATGACCCACTCCTTACAAGCGATTCGCCCATCCATGGCCTTCGGTAACGCTGGACTGAATCGGCACCTCAATACAGTGGTCAGCCAGTGGAGCATGCTGGCAGAACAGGGGAAAGACACGCTGCAGAGCGTATCAGGGCGACTGTACATCGAAAACCCCTATGTGCCCGGCAACCCATTGGAGCTGGGCGACCCCTTATTTGTAGGGCGAAATGACATCGTCCAGAAATTGGGCCAGGCGCTACAACAAAAGCACCGCCCCACGTTTCTGCTCACTGGTGAGAGAAGAATGGGGAAGAGCAGTATTCTAAAACAGCTCCCTGTGCTGCTGGGTCCTCGTTACCTCCCTGTTTTCTACGATTTACAAATGCCTGGTATGATTGCCAGCACCGCTGCATTTTTCGCCACCCTGGCAGCAGGTATAGAGAAGCAGCTCAGGAATAGGGGCCTGCCGGTGCAAAAGTTAGAACGAGGGCAACTCGACGAGGCCCAGCGACAGGACGAGATCAAGGTCTACGATCTCTTTGAACAGTGGTTCGCTGAAGTAGAGCAGACGCTTGAACAGGTCAATCGCATACTTATTCTTACCTTCGATGAATTTGAAAAGCTCGAAGAGGTGGAGAAAAGAGGAGCGTTCAACCTCAACCTGCTCTTCAACTGGTTTCGTAGTATCATACAAAACCGTTCTCACCTGGCGTTGCTCTTCAGTGGCGCTAAGATGGTGGGTGACATGGGTCGAAGCTGGGCCGGCTATTTCGTCAATGTAGAGCGCATCAAGGTAAGCTTCCTGCATGCAACGGATGCACGCAACCTCATTGTACTCCCCATCCCGCACATTTTCGATGATGAGGTCGTGGAGAAGATCATGCGCATCACCCATCGCCATCCTTTCCTCATTCAGGCCATGTGCAAGCACATCATCGAAATCCTCAACGACGATTCACGCGATCGGGCAACAGTAGAGGACGTATCGGCAGCGACACAGGAAGTCTTTGAAAGTTGGGCGGTCTATTTTTGGGATCTCTGGGATCGCAGTGATCAGGATCAGCGCATCATTTTACAGTCGCTGCCGGCCATTCAAGCCGCGACAGTCGATCAAATGGTCGAGCGCAGTGGTCTCAATGAGCAGAGAGTATTTCTCTCTTTAGAAAAGTTGCAGATACGTGATCTCGTGCTGCGAGAAGGAAGTGTCTATCAACTTGCGATCCCGCTCTTCGCCCAATGGATTGAGCAGAACAGCTATCTCCTCATGCCTCCCCACGAATCCTGACCGCCTCACGACTTCTGCAAACTGAATTGTCATCGCTGCCGCGCTCAGAGTTAAACAGGTTATGAAGCGAAAAACGCTGCAAAGCGCAGGCATGCTGAAGGCCGAAGAGGGAGCTTAAATATTCTTTGCGTACTGGTAGCAGCATTATACGGCATGCAACAAATGTCACAAGTGCGACAACGGCTTGACTGGGGGATTGCTCTCCCTTATTTAGCAAGAGTCGCCACCGAACCGCTGATTGCTGGCCTACCGGTCACGGTGTTCCAGCATGCGTTTGGCGACCAGGGCGGTCAGTCCAACGGCGCCCGCGACCAGCACAGGATGCGCAAAGATGCGTTTGCTCACATCGGGCCGCTCTTGTCCCATCCGTTGAAAGCCTCGCGCCATTGAGGAGGGGTCATTGGGATTTACTCCATACTCAGGAGGCATCTGCTGTGCTAGAAGCGCCCGTTGATCGGGAGGCATCTGGTTAAAGTGCTCCATAAAGATCTGTTGCTGCACTTCAGGAGGGGCACTCTGCATAAACGCTTGCAGTTGCCCCGCAGCGTGATTGGGATCGATGTTGCTGTAGTCGCCAGTGTTGTAGGCCTGTGTATACTGCTGGTACATTTGTTGCTTGTTCGAGTCAAAGGGCCACATAAGCTTTCTCCTTTTCTCATCGGGCGAAAGACTATCTTCACGCCACACCCATATACACGTCTCCCCTGAAGAAAAGGTTACTCATCTCTGCACCAAAGAAAAGGAAAAAGTGCGACAAGTGCGACAAGTGCGACAAGTGCGACAAGTGTTACAATGGCAGAGAGGGGACATGCTCGTACTGCCGATTTTAACCGATTACAGCACCCGTCTCCCTAACAACAGCTTGCTGCGTTTCACAATCGTCTCTTTCCCCACCCGTCCAGCACTAGCAATCACCCCTAGCACCTCGCGCAGTGCTTCCTCGCCCGCTGGAAGACGCAGGCGCAGCACAAACTCTTTGCCAGTACCCAACCCCAGCTTGCGCTGCCAGAACGAAGCATGTATCAGGTTAGTTTGCTCGCCAACATACTCCAGCATGGCCGAGACCTCCTGGCGGAAAGGGCTGTACTGGACGGGGCCTTTGCCGAAAACAAATGTGACTTCCTGGGTCACCCGATCATCGGCTAGATCGGCAGTCAATCCCTCGCCAAGTTGGTAGATGAGGTTGTAGGTGCCAAAGGAGACACGTCCGACGTAGGCTATATGGTCGCCATGACTACTTTTGTAGATACCGATGCGGTCACGCACAGCATGCTCTAACATGTCGTAATGAATGGAGCTGCGAAAGAGCAGCCATGCCTCGTGCAGCGGACCCTGACCGGGCTTAAACCCAAGCGAGGTTAAATACTCACGCCCATCCACAAAGCGCTTAGCCAGGTCGGGATCAACGGGACCCTCCTCCACAAAGACCTCTTCGCCTGAACCCTGCATACCCAGCAGCGACTCCGTCCCTACACGACTTGCCAGGCGGCCGTAATCACGCTCCAACGCCTCCTGCACTTTCCCCAAATCAGCATTTTCCGCAAGCACAGCCAGGCGCTGCAGCTTCTGCACCGTCTCCTCAGCCTGCTGCCTGTACTGCTGCCCCAGCCACCGGTGTAACTCCTCACCCATCGCCTGCGCCTGCTGACGAATATCCATGTGTAACGCGGTTACTGTACGCGTGAAATCTTCTTCCGGCACTCCTGGACCTGCCTGGTGCATCACTGTAAAGAGCAACTGCGGCACATCTGCATTGAGTGCGCGATACACGTCCATGTGAAGTTCCTCCCTTACTTGACTGGCTATCAATCGCTCGTATTACGATTGTACAAGTATACGATATACGCCTGACACGATAAAATACTGTCGAAGAGATACAGCCTTCGCATGCACCGTAATGCTACAATTGTCCTACGAACAACTACTTAGCCCAGGAGAACGCCGCATGGACAGCTTCATCTTCGACCTCATGGAAACTTACGATTACGAAAACATTTTCTTCTGCCAGGAGAAGACACTTGGACTCAAAGCCATTATCGCCATTCACGATACTACGCTCGGTCCTGCCGCCGGCGGCGTACGCATGTGGCCCTACGAAACGGAAGCAGACGCCATGAGAGATGTTTTGCGCCTCGCACGTGGCATGACCTACAAGTGCGCAGCAGCAGGCCTTTCCTATGGCGGAGGTAAGTGTGTAATCATCGGTGATCCCAAACGAGATAAAACCGAAGCGAAATTTCGCGCCCTCGGTCGATTTATCCACCGTCTCAATGGCCTGTTCATAACCGGCATCGATGCCGGTACCAACCTGGATGACATGTTGATGATGCGCATGGAAACACCCTACGTCGTCACTGTGCCCGAAGCATGGGGTGGCCCTGGAGATACTTCGCAAGCCACCGCCTCTGGTGTCATCCAGGGTATGCGTGCCTGCCTCAAAGAGGTCTTTGGAAGCCCCAGCTTGCAGGGTCGCACCGTTGCCTTGCAAGGCGTCGGTGCCGTGGGAAAACACACCTTAAAATACCTGGTAGATGCAGGTGCAATCGTAACACTTGCCGACATCGACCAGCAGCTAGCTGAGCTTGCCGCCTCCGAATACAGGGCACACATCGCCCGCCCCGAAGAGATTCACCGTCTCAACGTGGATGTATATTGCCCTTGCGCACTGGGCAATGTACTTAACGACCAGACACTTCCAGGACTACGCTGTAAAATCGTCTGCGGCTCCGCCAATAACCAGTTAGGCGAGGAACGCCACGGCGATGTACTGCAAGCGCTGGGTATCCTCTACGCGCCGGATTACATTGTCAACGCCGGAGGCCTGCTTGCCGGCCTGGATAGCCTCAACCCCGGTGGATTCAACCGTCCACGCGCCATGGAGAAAATCTCCCGCCTCTACGATGCGATGGAAAGCGTGATTGCGATCTCCAAAGAGCGGCACATCCCGACTTACCGCGCTGCAGATGTGCTGGCCGAACAGCGCATCGCATCTATTCGACAGGCCAAAAGCCTGGCAACTGGCAGTGAGTGGAGGAGAGCATAGCAGCCGGAGAACGACAGCAGCTTAACGCTTCTCGCTTTATAACGTTGATACCCTCGCCCGAACAGTTTGCAATTATGTCCAGCACTTTAAGGCTATGCCGTGTTACTCAGAGCGCGTTGAAGCGTTTTGTTGCTGGGGGGATAGTTCGCAACGCGAAGGGGAAGTCATGTCTATGCAAAAGCGGCTCCGTTTTCTTTCAGCAGGAAACAAGAAGAATAAAGTCATTTTTACTTTTGCCGTAATAGCGCTTATTTTCATCCTTTTGCTATCCGTACTACATAGCGGCAAAAATCAACTAACAACATCTGCAGTTGCCTCTACTACAGGAAATGCGGCTGGCTCTGCCTCCTTACAACGCACAACATCCTCGAGTGCAACATCCTCAAGCTCGCACAACACTCAGCTATCGACAAACTCCTCTGCAAATATTACTGTCGACTTTGGCTCCAGGCAGAACAACGCATATCCGATACCATCCCAATTTCTCGGTATCGGAGGCATAGATATGGCTATTGCCATCCAGAATAATGGCGGGAAGTATGTGCCTCAAGCGGGCTTTCACTTTACAAAACTCGGCGATTACGACTACATGTCGGAAATTTTTCCTACCTCAGCCAGCATGACGAACTCCTCCCAGCAGAATTGGGCACACTTCGACAATCAATTGACGCTCGCCATACAATATAATTTGCAGCCTATGGTCACCCTGGCCTATACACCCAGCTGGCTGCAACCGCAGAACCAGAACCCTAAGCAGACCAACCCTTGCCTGACGTACAATCCACCCATTACTCCCGCAAACGTGAAGCCAATGTATCTTGTAAACGGGCAAGATAGCGGACCGCAGACCTGGGGCAAATTGGCAGCCCTCATCGTCGCGCACGTAGATCAGAAATTTTCCCAGGCACACGCACTCTATGAAATCTGGAATCAGCCCGATGGGAACCAATTCCTCTGCATGCCCAAGGGAGATACAAACGCCGACGCGGATAGGGTCACAGCCTATAAAGTCATCTATGCCGCTGCGGCTCCCTTGATGCGCCAGCAAGCAAACAAAGATGGAGTACAGATCAAAATAGGAGGCCCGGCGCTGGTCTATGCCCTGCAAAAGCACCTGCAGATGTGGCTCCCCGCCCTTTTAAATGATCCATCAATCTACCCTTACGTTGATTTCATCTCCTATCACCGCTACCTGTATGGAACCACCTTTAACGGGGGAAGTAGTTCGCTTGTTACTAACATGCAAGACCCATTATTAGGCGTCAAGGCAGAATACGAACAGGTCGCCAAAGCTGTCCGCGCAGGCAAACAACCAAATGCTGCCAGCACACCCATTTATGTAGACGAATACAACATGAATCCTTGTATCCCTAATGTGTGCCGGAACGACCCGACTTACTCCCCGCTTGACCAGGGATTGTTTGTAGTCGATTACCTGAACGCCGTAATTGATACGAACTCCCCCTATGGAGCAGCAGGAGCAGTCCCCGCTGGCCTGGCCTACTATACATGGTTTACCCCGCAAGGTAACCTCTGCATGTTCGGGGTGATCGACGCCAATATGGACTGCGGTAAACAAGGCAGCACGTTACAACCATATCCCCAGTACTATGCCTACGAACTACTCGGTGGGTCAAATTATCTCAATATAGTCAACGGCGGGCACGTAGCAAATGTTGCCTCTTCCAATCTCTCGGGCGTGTACGTGGCAGGTTTCTATACGCAGTCGCGGGACAGCCTGGTGATCGTCAATACTACTTCAACGGGCTACACCACTTTAAACATACTTGCCCAGCATCCGGGGAAGGTAACCGTTTCGCAGGCCAATGTCTATACGGTCAATGTTAATCTCAACAACCCTGCCAGTTCCATTACCACCCAGCAAGTAAATCTCGTGCAAGGGACAAATGGATATACCATGATCGTGCATCTCCCTGCCAAAACTATGATCGGCATTTCATTCGCGGCACAGTAAAAGATCACCACCTCTGTCTGGTTTGAACTTTTTCTCCCCTCATGATAGAGTAGTGCCTATTGGAGTATTTGGGAATCAGAACGTACAAAGGTTGCGGAGTTCGTACAGGAGCGTCTCCATGTTTAATATTTCCAGAATGTACATCTTGTCCTTCCCAGCCAGTAGTTAGTCCAGGTAGCTTTTGAGGCAGCAATGTAGTGACCCTCCTTTTCCTTGCGTCTCACCTGACCCGCAGGGTAGCTGCGCAGCAGCGTTGGTGAGACGGATTAGTGCCAGCGGGGGTCAGGCCTCACTGCAATATGCACGCTGGCCTGGCCGCTAGCATTTTTTTTGCAAGGGATGCCAACAATGTGTATCTAGCATCCTTTAGGTCGGTTCCGTCCTGAACTCAGAAATGCAAACACCCGTCGATATGATATGATGCACTACATAGCTTTGTGTTCTGTGGACTAAGAACAGGAAGGCATTGCATGGCAACATCATATCGTGGCGAAGTACGAGCGCCCGACTTTCCTAAAGGCCTTGACTGGATCAATAGCGATCACCCAATCAGCATCAAAGAATTGCGCGGTCACATTGTGATCCTGCACTTCTGGACGCTGTGCTGAATTAACTGTATGCATGCACTCGCGCAGTTGCGTGAGCTTGAAACTACTTTCCCCGAGGAACTCTCTATCGTGAGCGTTCACTCGCCGAAGTTCCCACGGGAGCAATTTACGGAGAGCGTCCGCGATGCCGTGCTGCGTTACGGCATCGAGCATCCCGTCGTCAATGACAGGAACATGAACCTCTGGCGGCAATATACTGTACGTGCATGGCCCACACTGATGTTCATAGACCCGGAAAACAGAGTTATTGCCAGGCATGAAGGAGAAATACAACCAGAGGCTGCCAAAAGGCTTATTCAGGGAATGATTCAGGAATTCGATGCTGCTGGCTTGCTCAATCATCGTCCATTGCGTTTCGCACGCGAGACGGCACCAGAAGCTCTGATCGCTTTTCCTGGCAAGGTAGCAGTCGATGCCCAGGCTAATCGCCTCGTCGTGAGCGATTCAGGGCATCATCGCTTGTTGGAGATGGACCTGGGCGGCAACATACGACAGGTGATAGGATCTGCGGAAGCAGGCAAAGCTGATGGTTCGTTCACGCAAGCCCGCTTCAACAGACCACTGGGCGTTACGCTGTCAGGTGATCTCCTCTACGTGGCTGATACCGAAAATCACTTGATTCGGCGCGTTGACCTGGCGACGCAACAGGTGGAAACGATAGCAGGGACAGGTGAGCAATACGGCATGGTGCGTACACCCGTACAAGGGCCAGCACGTAGTATTGCGCTCAACTCACCCTGGGACATTGTGTGCAATGGTGATAATCTCTACATTGCGATGGCTGGTTCGCACCGCATCTTCGTGCTACACCTTGAAAGTGGTATTATCGAGCCGTTTGCTGGTGCGGGTCCCGAAGCCCTCCGCGATGGCAGCTATGAAGAGGCTCTCTTCGCACAACCCAACAGCCTGGCGCTCGACGACAGCCGTGTACTGTACGTAGCGGATAGCGAGACGAGCGCGGTGCGAGCTATCGCCCTGACAGGGGAAAAACAGGTCACCACGCTCGTCGGAACCGGCCTGTTCGACTTTGGTGATGCCGATGCCATAGGAGAAAAGGCCCTCTTGCAGCATGTACAGGCTGTATGTTTTGTCGATGGTCATGTCTACCTTGCAGATACGTACAATAACCGCATCAAGGTACTCAACCCACAGACACTCGAGGTGAAGACATTCGCCGGGACAGGTGAGGCAGGCTTCAAGGACGGCACGCCGGATAGCGCGCAGTTTAACGAGCCTGCCGGTCTCGCCGCAGCCAATGGCAAGCTCTACGTGGCTGATACGAACAATAATGCCATCCGTGTCATTGACTTAGCGGAAGGCATTGTAAAGACTCTCAACGTACAGATATAGATTTGGAGGTTAGATAATGCAAATCGGTATTGGTTTACCGGCGACAATCCCTGGCGTGCAGGGAAAACATATACTGGACTGGGCTAAAAAAGTAGACACCGGCCCATTCTCCAGCCTGAGTATCCTTGACCGTCTGGTCTATCCCAACTACGAGCCGCTGATTACGCTGGCAGCAGTCGCTGGCGCAACACAGCGCGTACGCCTGGTGACCACGGTTTTGTTAGCGCCCTTGCGTAATACCGCTATTCTGGCTAAACAAGCCGCTAGCCTGGATGCGCTCTCTGGAGGTCGCCTCACTCTCGGCCTGGGTATCGGCAGCAGAGAGGACGATTTTCGCGCGGCACATGCCGGGTTCCATAACCGGGGAAAACACTTCGAGGAGCAACTGGCAACCATGAAGCGTATCTGGTCCGGTCAACCGCTCGCTGATAACGTAGGGCCAGTTGGTCCATCCCCAGCGCGACCAGGAGGTCCCGAATTGCTACTCGGAGGCTACACACCAGCCGCGTTACAAAGACTTGGCCGCTGGGGAGATGGCTACGTCGCCGGTGGCGGAGGCCCCCAGAGGGCTCAACAGTTTTTTAAGCTGGCAGAAGAAGTCTGGAAAGCCGCAGGTCGGCCCGGCAAACCACGCCTGATCGGATGCATGTACTTTGCCTTGGGTCCAGATGCAAAAGAACGCGCAGGAGCATACATGCGCAATTACTACGGAATGGGGCCAATGACGGATGCGATGATCAATGCTCTCCCTACAACGCTTGACGTTATCAAGGGGAGTATCCAGGCCTATGCAGATATTGGAGCTGACGAATTTATACTCTGGCCATGCGTCCCTGACCTGGAGGTAATTGATCAATTGGCCAGGTTAATCACATGACGAAATACCCCGGCCAACCGTAGGGGGCCGATTATGCACATTGACGAAATACTCCAACCAACCGTAGGTGCCGATTTATCGCGCACACCGCCGATTTATCGGCCTGGGGAGCGCATCGACGGGCCATTGGCCGATAATGAGTTTTAAGCAAATACCCCGGATACCCGTAGGTGCCTCAGCGAAGCGGAGCGGAGCGCGTATCACTACTTCGTGCACATCGCCGATTTATCGGCCTGGGGAGCGCATCGACGGGCCATTGGCCGATAAATCGGCGATGCGCCAATAAATTGTGCGCCTCCGGTATAGCCGGTTTTGGTCGTTAAAATTCATTATCGGCACTCGGTGGATGTGATGATGTCCGCATGAAAAAGTTACTCTGCATAATCGGGGAGTACTCGATCTTATTCCGACCGGCAACGGACTGCGTCCTGGCTTCGCCCAGCCGGTCGGAAAGGGAGTACTCGATCTTATTCCGACCGGCAACGGACTGCGTCCTGGCTTCGCCCAGCCGGTCGGAAAGGGAGTACCTGCGCTCAATCGCAACCGCCCTATCGCTCAGCATCTCCGATGAGATACAATGAGAGAAAGTGTCTCTCTTACACACAAAGGAGTGTTTTCTGTGGCAAAAATGATTGAAAGTGTGGCGTCGCGCGCAAAGACGCCATTTAAAAATGAAGCATTGACCGACTTCACCAGGCCTGAAAACCGCCAGGCTCAGGGGGAAGCGCTGGAGCAAGTAAAGAGCGAATTGGGGCAAACCTATCCTTTAATAATCGGCGGCGAGAAGATTTTCAACAAGGAGACTTTCGCCTCGGTCAACCCCTCTCAACCCGACCAGGTAATCGGCTATTTTGCGCGTGCCAGCGTTGAGCAGGCAGACGAGGCGGTGAAGGCCGCAGCGGCGGCCTTTGAAACCTGGAAGCGCGTACCGGCTGAAGAACGAGCCGGCTACCTTTTTGCAGCAGCCGACCTACTGAAACAACGCCGCTTTTACGTCAATGCCTGGATGATTTATGAAGTTGGCAAGAGCTGGCCCGAGGCCGATGCCGATACAGCAGAAGCTATCGACTTCCTGGAGTTCTACGCACGCGAGATGGTGCGCCTGGCTGAAGATCACCCACTCGTGCGCATCGAGGGCGAGGACAACCAGCTCGTCTATATCCCCCTGGGCGTGGGCGCGGTAATACCCCCCTGGAACTTCCCGGTGGCTATTATGGTCGGCATGACCAGCGCCTCATTCGTAACCGGCAATACGGTTGTGCTCAAGCCGTCCAGTACTTCTCCCATGATCGCGTGGCAGTTCATGCGCATCCTGGAAGATGTTGGCCTGCCTGCTGGCGTGGTCAATTTCCTTACCGGTTCAGGCTCAATCATTGGCGATGCCCTGATCGAGCATCCAATGGTGCGTTTCATTGCCTTCACCGGCTCTCGCGACGTTGGCCTGCGCATCAACCAGCTGGCTGCAAAGCCATACAAGGGACAGCTCTGGCTGAAGCGTGCTGTCTTAGAAATGGGCGGCAAAGATGCTGTGGTCGTAGATGAAACTGCTGATCTTGACGCCGCCGCCGGGGGCATTGTCGCTTCCGCCTTTGGTTTCCAGGGGCAGAAGTGTTCCGCAGGCTCGCGTGCCATCATTGTCGGGCAGGTCTACGACCAGGTATTGCAGAAAGTGATCGACAAGACGAAGCAGTTGAGCGTGGGCGACGTCACTAAACCGGAGACCTATATGGGCCCGGTCGTCGATGAGAACGCCATGCAGAAGATCACCGGGTATATCGAGATAGGCAAGCATGAAGGCCGTCTCGTAGCCGGTGGCGGACATCACGGCCCAGGTTACTTTATCGAGCCAACCGTGTTCGCAGATGTAGACCCGCATGCACGGATCGCCCAGGAAGAAATCTTTGGACCCGTGCTGGCAGTGATTAAGGCGAAAGACTTCGACGACGCCCTGCATATCGCCAACGATACAGAGTACGGTCTGACCGGTTCGTTGTATTCGCGGGATCAGCAGCGCATCGAACGGGCGAAGGAAGAGTACCACGTCGGCAACCTCTACTTCAATCGTAAAAGCACCGGTGCGCTCGTCGGCGTCCACCCATTCGGCGGCTTCAACATGTCCGGCACCGATTCCAAAGCAGGAGGCGGGGACTACCTGTTACTATTCACACAGGCAAAGGCCATCTCTGCCAAAAAAGCATAAGACATAAAGGGAGTTTTGCTTGTCAAACGTTACTCAACTTAGTTCAGGGGCATGGCAAATCTCGCACCCTTTCCGCGGCGAAAACGAGGTCATCGGCTCCTACCTGCTGGCGGGAGGTAATGAGCTTGCTGTCATCGATCCCGGTCCGGGCAGCGCGGTGGAATCGTTGCTGGCCTCGATCCGGGAAGCAGGCTTCGATCCAGAAGATGTGACGCATCTTATCGCCACCCATGTCCACCTGGATCACGCGGGAGGAACCGGTACCCTCGTCAAGCAAATGCCGGGGGCACAGGTATATGTACACAGTAAGGGGGCACCGCACCTGGTTGATACCGCGAAAGTGGTTGCCAGCGCATCGCGTATCTTCGGAGATCGCATGCAACTGCTCTGGGGAGAAATCGAATCCACTCCCCAGGAGCGCCTGCATATACTCGATGGGGGAGAAATTCTCTATGTTGCAGGTCGCCGCCTGGAAGTGCATTATGCGCCTGGACACGCCGTACATCACGTCATCTTTTTCGACGTACACTCCGGCGAACTGTTCGCGGGAGACGTGGCCGGGGTACGTTTACCAGGGATCGATTACATACGCCCACCCACACCTCCGCCCGATCTGGACATCGAAGCCTGGTCAGACAGCATCGACCTTGTAAAGCGTTTGCGGCCCGATGTGCTCTACATCGGACACTTCGGAGCGGTGAAGCATGATTTATCGGAACACCTGGAACGACTTCGCACAAAGCTCTACTCCTGGGGTGATTTCGTGCTTGGGGCTATGCGCGACGGGAAAAGCGAGCCTGAGATCACCACAATGCTAATCGAGCATACGGAACCTGAACTGCTACAGGCTGCCGGGGGGGACCGGCGCGCGCTGGATCGCTACGAGATCGCGACGAATTACCAGATGACTGTGCAGGGCTATATGCGCTACTGGAGGAAAAAGCACCCCGAGCGGCTATAGCATCCCTTCTATCCCGGCTAGCCCTACGTCAGGCGGAGCGTCATGAGTTCCTGGTCAAAATAGCGATCGTGCAACTTCAGCGCCTGCCGTTCCAGCCCATACGTCTCGAAGCCCAGCGAGATGAAGAGATGGCGGGCTTCTTTGTTGGTAAGCACAACGCTCAGGTTGATCTGTTCGAGGCCAGGCAAGGTCCTGGCATAGGCAATTGCAGCCTGCAACAACGCCTTACCTATACCTTTCCCGCGCAACTCCTGTGGCACATACATGCCCCAGATGACACCCTTGTGACGTCTTTTAGCTTCTTCTTCTCGCCGGAAGCCGGCAATGCCAACCAGCGTGTTCCCATCGAATGCACCGAAGGTCACATCGTCAGGCGCGGCATCTCTTTTGCGCAGCCCCTGCGCGATGCCGGCGATGCCACGTTCAAGAATCTCCTCGTATGATGCGCCAAACGACTCCGGATTGTCGCGCAATGCCCGCAGTCGAATATTCCAAAATGCCTCGGCATCAGACTCTGTCAATTTGCGTACTTCCATGCGTTCCCTCCTCTGCATCCTTTTTCTATTGATCTATGCCGTAACTCTCTCGCAACATCCTACCGCTTCAGAGGGCAGTCGTCAAGGACAATGACAATCGACAGGGCGGTCTTGATTACCGCTTGAAAATCGATTACTAGCCGGCAGCGCGGTGGACAATGTTCCAGAACTCCTGGTCGCCTTGATAATACTGACCTGTCGAGGTGTTCTCGATGAGCTTGCAGCTTCCTTCGTAGACCTCGGCCTGGAGAAGAGGTAAGCTCCACTGCGAGAAGCGAAAGTCGTAGAAGGTCCCTTTTCCGGCCACTTTATCGGCTTCCGAAGGGCAGCCCTGCGGCGGCTGCGCCGGTTGCAGCGTGGTGAACTTCGTATAGAATTGCTCCAGGAAGGTCATATCCTTCATGATTTGCGCGCTGGTGACATCCCTCTTCTGGATGGTGAGTGTGGCCGCATCAGGACGCGCCGGCGCGAAGGTGGCTCCGGCCAGGGTTTCCTCAAGCAGGCGCTTGAACTGGTCGCTCAAGGTATATAAGCCGGTGCGAGTATGAACATTGCCATTCAGCGAGATGAGATTGTGCTGCGTGTCGATGACGGAGGGAATCTCCTGGTCCGCCGCGTGGAAGACGAGCTGATATTCGGGGACCCCTTCCAGATTCCCTTTGTTCAGGGAGGTGAGTGGCAGCGCCAGGATCGCATTGTACAGGCGCTGAGCAGTCGTGGCAGAGCTAATCCGCGCGGTGAGAGGCGGTTGACCCGTTTGAGGCATGCGCATGACGGCCAGCCACTGCACGCTGGCGGGAGTCGATGCGTGATAGATCGCCTGGTCGAGCTGCGCCCAGAAGTTAGTAGTTGCCTGCCGGTCTCGTGTCTCTCCCTTGAGAGAGACCGGTCCGCATCCGTCCCGCATAGCAATCACCGTCACCAGCGTCTTGCCGCCCTGACTAAATGTCAGCGTATAGTGTGGCCCCAGATTCGCCGGGCAGGGCTGGTTGTCGGGCATCTGTGGCAGCGCATACATCGTCGCATACAGCTGCTGCACCAGGCCCGCGACCGTCAAGGTCACGACCTGCTTCGTACCAGTTACCTCATCGATCTGGATGCTCACCCTGTCAGGCTTGCCACTCGATGCGTTCCCTGGGCCGGAAGCCGTGCCGCACCCACTCAACCAGGCCAGCAGCAGCAGCCCGGGTAGGAGCGCCACGCTTTTTTTCATCCACATTGCTGCCTCCCTGTGGGTCACATACTAGAGAGCAATATACCTTTACAAGAGAGACGTGCGGAAGGCAATGTTTGTTCCACTGGCTCCAGGGTCTGTGAATGTTCCCGAAAAGCATGCTAATGGACCTCGCGGGTGCCAGGTCCAACTTTGCAACTGCTCAATCACTCCCCGTATGGTACCCAGACGTTCTTTACCTGCGTAGCTTCCCTTAAAAACTCCTCGCCCTCACCCTGCACTGTATCCATCCAGTCGCGAGGATGCCCGTAACTCACCCACGTGCGTTTCATATTACCAGCCGAGGCCAGCTCGACACGCTTACAGCCCTCAGCCGGGCCAAAGTACCACATGGCATCTACGTCGTCATGCTCGGCCAAAACCTGGCTTAATAGATCACGATCACCCGTGACGATATTCACCACACCGGCAGGCAGGTCCGAAGTCTCCAGCACCTGGTAGCAATCGGTAGCGCTCAATGGCGCTACTTGCGAGGGAATAACGACAATGGTGTTGCCCATGGCAATGGCAGGCGCTACCAACGAGACAAAGCCGAGCAAAGGATACTCTTCGGGACAGGCCATGCCGATTACACCGATGGCTTCAGGCATCGCCAGAGCCACGCCACGCAGCGGCGGTCGATGCACAGCGCCTTCGTATTTATCGGCCCAGGCAGCATAACTGAACAGCCGCGAGATGGCCGCCTGCACTTCAGCAGCGGCATCCGCATAAGAGCGGCCAGTCTGCTGCACAATCCTGCGAGCAAACTCGTCCTCGCGCACCGACAGGTTCTCCGCAATATAGTAGAGAATCTGCGCGCGATTATGCGTTGTGCCAGCAGCCCAACCACCTGCAGCGTGTGCTGCCTCAACCGCGTTACGAATATCCTTGCGATTGCCCTCGCCCACCTGTCCAATCACCTGCCCCTGGGGATCATAGACATCCCGGCTGTAACCACTATCCGGCCTCGTCTGCTTGCCGCCGATAAACATCTTTGGCGTTCGATCAATAGCTGGAAGCATCGGAGTATATCCATCGAGCAGTTGCTCTCCGCCTTCGAACTCCCTATCCTCATCCGCCGAGACCGCTGGCTTAGAGCCATTAGTTGATGCGGATTCTCCGGCTATATGAAATTCCTTGGCTGGAGCTTCGAGCGTCTCCCACTTCGGACGGACGTACTCGTACAGCCCTTCCTTGCCGCCCTCGCGGCCAAAACCGCTCTCGCGATAACCACCAAAGCCACTTGTAGCATCGAACAGGTTGGTGCAATTGATCCACACGGTCCCGGCCTTCAGTTTGGGAGCCACGTCCAGGGCAAGATTGATGTTCTCACTCCATACGCTGGCTGCCAGACCATAGCGTGTATTATTCGCAAGTTCCACGGCCTCAGCAGGAGTACGGAAGGTCATCGAGACCAGCACCGGGCCGAAGATTTCGACCTGGGCAATGGTTGTAGCCGGGGAAACGTTTGTGAAGAGCGTGGGCGGGAAGAAGTAGCCCTCGGTTGGACAGGCCCATGACGGCTGCCACATCACCGCGCCCTCCTCGACACCCGTGTTGACCAGGCGCTGGATCTCTTTGAGTTGCCCCGGAGAGACGATAGCGCCGATATCCACCGCCTTGTCGAGTGGATCACCGATACGCAGGTGCTCCATGCGCTCGCGCAGCTTTTCGATCAGGCGATCGGCGATGTTCTCCTGTACAAGCAGGCGCGACCCCGCGCAGCATACCTGGCCCTGGTTGAACCAGATGGCATCCACCACGCCTTCAACCACGCTATCCAGGTCGGCGTCATCAAACACGATGAACGGCGATTTGCCCCCCAGCTCGAGCGAGAGCTTTTTGCCAGAACCGGCCGTGGCACGCCGGATGCTGCGTCCCACGTCGGTGGAACCCGTAAAGGCAATCTTGTTTATGCCCGGATGCTGCACCAGCGCCTCACCGACCTGTGATGCCTCGCCTGTCAGGATGTTGACCACACCCGGAGGTAGCCCGATCTCCTGCACAATCTCGGCGAATTTGAGTGCAGTCAGCGAGGTGTAGCGGGCAGGTTTCAGCACGACAGTATTGCCCATAGCCAGCGCAGGAGCAATCTTCCATGCCAGCATCAGCAGGGGGAAGTTCCAGGGGATGATCTGCCCGACGACACCCACGGACTGGTAGCCAGGAAGTTCCGACTCCATCAGTTGCGCCCAGCCGGCATGATAATAGAAGTGGCGGGCTACGAGTGGTATATCGATATCGCGCGTTTCGCGAATAGGCTTGCCGTTATCCAGCGATTCCAGCACAGCCAGCAGGCGCGCGTGTTTCTGGATATGCCGCGCAATAGCGTATATATAGCGAGCGCGTACATGCCCCGGAGCCTTGCTCCACGTTTCAAAGGCCGCGCGCGCCGCTGCTACAGCAGCATCGACATCGGCGCCAGTAGCGGCGGCGACCTGTGCCAGCCGCTTGCCGGTCGCGGGATTGATGCTGTCAATATACTGGCCACCGGCAGGCTTGACCCACTGGTTATTGATGAAAAGATTAAAGGGTGTACGTTCCTGGATCCATGCCAGCCCGGGGGCAGCGGCCTCTGGAGCAGGTCCATATTCCATCGTCTCGAAGATTTCCTTTACGCTCATCTTGCACCTTCCTGCTTAAACCATGGGGTTATGATATGCAGCTGCATAGTGACCGGTGACGAAGTACGAAAGCTGCCGTTCAATGTCTGAAAGCAAACTGCTGGCACCTATGCGGAAAAGCGTATTACTGAGCCACTCGTTTCCGAGTTCTTCTTTCATCAAAATCAGCCAATCCAGTGCTTGCTTGGCGCTGCGAACGCCGCCCGCCGGTTTGAATCCAACTTTGTAGCCGGTTTGTTCATAGTACTCGCGAATAGCCCGCACCATGACCACCCCTACAGGTAACGTAGCGTTGATCGGCTCTTTGCCCGTCGAGGTCTTGATGAAATCGGCGCCCGCCATCATGCAGACCAGGCTCGCCATAGCGACGTTGCGCAATGTGGCAAGCTCATATGTAGCAAGGATAGTCTTCATATGAGCATCGCCACAGGCCGCCCGGAAAGCCTGCACCTCGTCATAGAGAGCCTGCCAGTTGCCCGTCAGCACATGCGCGCGCGAGATCACA
>Ga0137389_10000708_pt1 | contig 18696 bp, 16 predicted proteins | sample 15con2h14BmetaG_FD_104645 | JGI IMG/M metagenome (GOLD analysis project Ga0137389, IMG submission 104645) | Vadose zone soil microbial communities from Angelo Coast Range Reserve, California, USA - 15con2h1.4B metaG | ecosystem: Environmental > Terrestrial > Soil > Vadose zone > Saprolite...
TCATCGCGGCGACATACGCCTTGTCTTTCGTGTTGGCGAACTTCGGGATCGCGATCGCGGCAAGAATGCCGATGATGACGACTACGATCAAAAGCTCAATGAGGGTAAAACCCTTTTTGTTGCTCATCTAAGGTCTCCTGAAAGCGTTGCTTAAATCGCCGCCGGCTTCCTGGGCCTTCAGCATATCCAAAAGACTCGGTGCCCTAAAGTGAGGCAACCCACGATACCGGTAATACCCGAACGGGAACACCTGCTGATAGGCAAGGCTTTACAGCGTAAGGACTTACACCCGTTCACTCCGGACCAGCTGGGATCCGAATTCGCCGCTTTTTGCGAATCGACTTGCGGTTTGCAACGGATCTGGACAAGAAGATTAGGCATGGCGTCGCAGGTCGCTCGGATTCGCCATCAACTCCTCGATTGACCGCCGCCACTGGACCATAATCTTCTCCGCGGCGTATCATGAGAGGTCCCGACCCCCTCTTTCAGCGACCGGAGTCCCAGCATGCACTACAATAGAATAGCACGCGAGGCCAGAGCCTTCCTTGCAGCGCTCCTCACTGCGAGCGCCACTGCGGCCGTCTTTTGCAGCTCGGCCCTAGCCCAGGCAAAACCCGCCGCTGCTACTCCGCCCGCGCCTCGGCGCACCTTCGTGAAACCGCCCGACGCCGAGCTCAAGAAAAAGCTGACCCCACTCCAATACGCGGTAACGCAGCACGCGGCCACGGAGACTCCGTTCCGCAACATCTATTGGGACAACCACGAGCCCGGGATCTACGTGGACATCGTGTCGGGCGAACCGCTCTTCAGCTCTCTCGACAAGTATGACTCGGGCACCGGTTGGCCAAGCTTCACTCGGCCGCTCGATCCAGCCAACATCCGTACGAAGACCGACCGCATGCTCGGCTTCGAGCGCACCGAGGTTCGGTCCGCGCACGCCGATTCACATCTCGGGCATCTGTTCGACGACGGCCCAGCACCTGCGCACTTACGGTACTGCATGAATTCGGCGTCGATGCGGTTCATTCCTGTGGCGCAGCTGGAAGCCGAGGGATATGGCCAGTATCTCGAGTTGTTCAGGCCCAAGGCAGGAGCAAAAGCAGCCAAGTAAAAACTTCGGACTTGTGCAGACCCAGGGAAGCCCGGACTATTTCAGCCTGGACTTCCCCGAAACTTGTTCCGGAGTGAGATGCGTGCTATAAGAAAGGGCTTCACCCTGGTCGAACTCCTTGTAATTACGGTGATCCTGGGCATCCTCGCTGCCATCGCCATCGCGAAGTTCGTGAGCGCAAAGGACGGAGCCTACATGGCGTCGATGAAGAGCGATTTAAGGAACTTCGCCCTCTACGAACAGAACTACGAGATTGAAAGTCAGGGAAGCTACTTCAGCGGGAACGGCGTGTCGCAGGGCTTCGTGCCAACCGTTGGGGTGACGGTTAGCGCGACGGCGGTTCCCGGACCTCCTGCCAGCTGGAATGCCATCGCCACTCACGACAAGACGAGCAAAACGTGCTCGATCATCACGACTGGCCCACACATTTGGGAAATCGACTGCCCGTGAAATAGAAAGGGAGCAACCATGCTGGCCGCGGCTGCTTTTTGCGGCCAGATTTCTTTTCTTCGCACGCTCCCTACCTACGGACTGCCAATGGAATCCTGGCTAATCACGTCGCGCGCCGAAGTCATGCGCCTCGAGTTCGGGGAGGAGCCGCCGCCGGAGATATGTCTACCCGACAAGCCCCTGTCGGAGATCGAGGATAATGCAACGCAGAAGGCGATTCAGGACGCGCCGTACATCATTTACAGGCGCTATCACCTTGCGCACGAGAGCTGGCGACTGGGCATCGTCTACTCGGTGTCACCGCCGACGGTCGGAGACATACAGATTCTGTCGGCGTATAGAGCGGGACACGAGGCGCGCCCGCACCTGGTGTAGCGGGCAAAGGTGCCCCATCTATCGGGCGCAATTGCAAGGAGCCCGATCCAGCGGGCGCAAGCCAACTACTTGTTGCGCAGTTTGTCGATCGCGGAATCCAGCAGCGCCTGCAACCGCATGTACTCCTCGTTGATCCTCTTTCCGGCGGCGGGAAGCTCCGATTCAGCCTTTTCCGCGAGCTCGGCCAGTCGCTTGCCGGCATTCGTCAGCTCGTCACGCAGCTTGTCGAGAGTCTGCTTGATGTCATCCATGGGGCCTGCTCCTGAGTGTTTTGGCGCGCATTCGGCGGGTCACCCGTAGCATACGCCGAAGGCGTGCAAGATGCTACTTACGTCGGGAGGACGCGAAGGTTTCTGGCCAGTTATTTCTTGGGCGCTTTGACGAGGAGCCGCTGGCCGATCTTCACCCGATCGCCCTCGAGGCGATTCCACTGCTGGATCTGTTCGGGAGTCGTCTCGAATTTCCTCGCTATGCTGAAAAGGGCGTCGCCCCTCTTCACCGTATAGTAGATGGGCTCCTTGATCAGCGCCGCGACCGCATTGCGCAGCCGTCGCTCGCTAGCAGCATCTTGACGCTGCTTCGCGTGAATTCCATTCACGTAGCGGACGAGTGAATCGAGGTTGGCCTCCTGACCGCGAACGGCGGCGAATTGGCCACGGGGCGCTCCGGGACGGGAGACGCGCACGCCGTGCGCGGTCATGAAGTACAGTCTTCGTGGGTCCATCTCCAGCAGCGTGTCGTTGGGAAATTCCTGCGACAGGATTACCGGTGGAGCGTCCGCGCTCTCGAACTTGCTCCCCGGCGCGACGCCGATGAAGATCAGGCGGTCGTTGGTCGCATACAACTTTCCGTTCGCGCCCCGGTAATAATCACTCGGCCGACGCATGAAGACCTTCGCCTCGCGCTCGAGCTTCTCGCCGTAGTGAAGCATTCCGCCCTGCAGCTCCCGGTCGGCCGCGCTCCACGCTTTCGGAGCGTCGACGTGACGCATGAAGAAGAAGTATCCGAAGAGAAGGAGCCCGACGAGGACGAGGGCGAGTCCGAGGAGTGCTTTCTTCAGAAAGCGAAAGGAGCGGTAAAGTCCCTCAGACTCTTTCATTTCCGAATCAGTGTAGTGGGAGACAGGCATCGGCGGGAGGGCAATCTCCATACCGGGTTTGGCATGTAGGGTGCAACCGAAGGCGACATGGCCGATCCTGAGCTCGACCAGCGACAGTCATCAGCCGGGGATCCCTTCACTAACGTGACGGTCCGGCGACCGCCCCAACCCCCGGCTCCGCGCTGGAAAAGAGTTCTAAAGGCAGCGCTCCATGGCATCGGTGCCGCGGTTCTCCTAGCCGCGGGAACGGTCTGGACAATCCGCCAACAGCATCCCCAGTACTTGAAGCCCGGTGAGCTGCTGCATCTTCCCGCTGCAGTCGTTACGGCGCAGGTGCCGGGTACCGAAGGCTATACGCCTCCGACGGACTCCGCGGCCCTGCTTGAGATCAAGCGCGTTGCCTACTCACTGCATAAGTACACCAACGATACGCTCCTTGCGCAAAGGATTGCGGGGGCAATAGTGGTGCAAGGAGGGAAGAAGAACATCAATCCAGCCCTCCTGGTCGGGGTCCTGCTCACCGAAGATGCGAAGCTCGACCCCAACGCGAGGAGCTCCGTCGGTGCTCGAGGCCTGATGCAGGTAATGCCTTTTCACGCGGGAAAGTGGGCCGGGTGCAGCTCGAAGGACCTGTTCGCGATCGATAACAACATTTGCCACGGCGTCAGTATTCTGGCTGACCTGATCAAGCGATCGCCCAGCGTGGCGAGCGCACTTCAGCGCTACAACGGCTGTGTGCGCGGGACCAACACTCCCAATTGCCACACCTACTCCGGCAAGGTGCTCAAGTTCGCCGAACAGGCGGCGACCCAGATGTTGAGTTTTTCACTGTCGGATTGAACCGGGGCTGGTCGGGTGTAAACATCCGACTATCAACAAAAGCGAGAAATTTGCCGCGCAACTCGTTGTGATTCAATGTGTTGCATTTTCGACGTCACATTCAGGACATTATTGACGTCGTCCGTTCCACCGCCAATTAAAACTTTTCCTTGACGGCATTCGTCAATAGAGGTACCGTAATACGTATCTCAGCAGTGGCATTACCACAATAGAATCGAAATGGCAGAATGGATCGGACGGGAACTTGAGCGAATCAGAAAGCTCAGGGGTCTTCGTCGCGAAGACGTTGCGGCACGCATGGCTAGACCAGTGTCGGCGTCGACAATACGCAATATCGAGCATGACGAGGACTACAATGTCTCGCTCGATCTTTTGCAACAGATAGCGGCCGTTCTGGGCGCGAAGATCCAGGTCTCCCTAGAGGCTGAGGATCTGAAACGCTGGCAGACGCCACCGGGTCAGCGGCCAGCAATACAGCTGGGCGATGCACCGGCAGAAGGACAGGAAAGGTTGATCGACAACGAGTACTTCATCCGGTACATCCGGGCGCGTTATCCGGATTGTCCGCTGACGAACTCGCAGATAGGTAGAAGGATGTGGGACTTCGCCAAGCCCAGAGGAGCGGAGCTGGTGAAGGGCAGGATGCAGGTGAAGAAGATGCCGGCCAACGAGAGCATAGCGACATACAGGCTCCCGACGACGGCAGCGCAGTACCGGGTTCGTGAGCGGGACATGGAAGTTCTGCACGGTTTTGCGGATCGGTTGGGCCGGGCGTACCGCGATGAGAAGGGAAGGGTTCTTGTTCCTCTCATCTAAGCGCGTTCGGGCTGTACTAATTCCAGGAGAAACTGTGAAGAAGTCACTCAAGCCGTTAAACGCACCTCCGACGAAGCTGTCTTCGCCTATGAAGACTGCTATGCGCACGGCATCCCATGCTCTTGCATTGGGTGTGCTGCTCGTCAGCGGAGCTGTGTGGACGATTTCGCAGCAGCACCCGCTGTATGCGAACCCGGGCAAGCTGCTGAGATTGCCCGCGGCTGTTGTCGACGCTGCACAGCCCACCGAGCAGGCGTTTCGCATTGGTGAGGTTCTGAATCAGTACACGCACGATCGCGCCCTGGCGTTCCGTATCGCCGACGCCCTCGTTGACCAGGCCGATAAGGAGCATATCGACCCGGCGCTGCTTGTTGGTGTTCTTCTCACCGAGGATGCGACGCTCGATCCGCATGCCCGCAGCTCTGTCGGCGCGCGCGGCCTGATGCAGGTCATGCCGCTCCACAGCGGGAAGTGGGGCTGCGGATCGTCGGACCTGTTCAACATCGAGAGCAACATCTGCCACGGCGTTCAGATCCTGAAGGAAGCGATGCGCAGCGCGCCCAACACGCGTGTGGCGCTGCTCCGGTACAACGGCTGCGTTCGCGGACGCAACACTCCGAACTGCCACCTGTACGACGACAAAGTTCTGAGACATGCGGGCCGCGCCGCCGCAGAGATGCGACTGGTCAAAACCCCCAAGACCGAGTAAAGTTGTCCTGAAAAAAAAGAGCCGGTGCCTCGCGCACCGGCTTTTTTTTTTGCCATGTCGACGAAACCGTACTGGGTACTCGCGCTCGCGCTGCTGGGCATCTCCTTCGCTGGTCCTCTCGTGCGGCTATCGGCTGCGGACCCGGTGGCGATCGCCGTCTGGCGCCTGGGCTTCTCGCTTCTCATCGTTGCCGCTTTTCTGGTCGGGACCGGGGAATGGCGCGACTGGAAACGCATCACGTGGCGCGAGCTTGCCCTCGCGGGCGCAGGTGGCGTCTCGCTGGCGCTCCATTTCTGGGCGTGGAACGCCTCCATTCACCTTACGACAATCGCCGCGTCAGTCACGCTTGTAAATCTCCAGCCCGCCGTCGTGGCGGCGATCTCGGCCGTGGCGCTTAGGGAATCTCCCACACGGCGTCAGGTAGTCGGCATCGCTATCGCAATCTTCGGTGCCCTGATAATTGCCGCGCCTGATTTGAAAGGCGGCATAGTGCCAAGCGGGAATGACCCTCTGCTTGGAAACCTGCTGGCGGCGTCGGCGGCGGTGACGGCAGCGATCTACTACACCATCGGTCGCAGCCTGCGAAGGTCACTTGGCATCTGGGCCTACGTGGGAATCGTTTACTCGGCGGCGTTCGTGACGTTGTCGCTGATAGCGCTGTCGCGCGGAATCACTCTCGCGCCGCAGCCGCCCAGGGAGATGGCGATTTTTGCTGGCCTGGCTCTCGGGCCGATGTTGCTCGGGCACACCGGAATGAACTGGGCTCTCAAGTTTCTGCCCGCGTACGTCGTCAACCTGACCGTGCTGGGGGAGCCCGTTGGAGCGACCCTGTTGGGAGCGATCATTCCTTCAATCCGGCAGATCCCCACAGTGTCGACCCTCGTCGGCGGGGCGATCATGCTGGGCGGTGTGATCATAGCGGCCGGCCGCACGACACGTGGCAGCACCGTAAACGCCTGACCGTTAAATTCTATCGCGGCCCGCTTTCGATTCGAGAGCGCGTCCGACCGACACCGTTCGCTCACCCGTGAATCGATGCGAAGCCTGAAAGCCACGATTGCCCTCCTGCTTTGCCTGCTGGCCATACCAGCCGCTGGCGCCCCGCAGGGGAGAAGCGCTCAGACAAAAGCCGGAATCACGTCGCCTCGTGAGCAGTTCGGCCACGACATCGGCGACGATTACTTTCTCGCCAACTACAGCCAGATGATCGACTACTGGCGGAAGCTCGACCGCGAATCTGACCGGATGAAGATGGTGCGCATCGGAACGACGGCCGAGGGGCGACCGATGTGGATGGCGATCGTCACATCGCCGGAGAATCACAGGAAGCTCGCCCGCTATCAGGAGATATCGAGACGCCTCGCGCTGGCGGAGAATCTCACCGATACGCAGGCCCGGGCGCTGGCTTCGGAGGGGAAGTCCGTCGTGTGGATCGACGGGGGTCTTCACGCCAGTGAAGTACTGGGCGCGCAGCAGCTGATTCAGATGCTGTACGATTTGGTGAGTCGCAACGATTCGGAAACGCTCAGGTTTCTCCGTGACGACATCATATTACTGGTGCCGGCAAATCCGGATGGACAGGAGCTGGTGTCCAACTGGTACATGCGCGAAGCGGATACGCTCAAGCGCACAACCGCGCGGCTGCCGCGTCTCTACCAGAAGTACGCCGGTCACGACAACAACCGTGACTCCTACATGGCGTCGCAGCCCGAGACGCAGGCGATGGACAGCATTCTGTTTCGGGCCTGGTATCCGCAGATCATGTACAACCATCACCAAACCGGTCCGATCGGGACAGTGATCTTCGCGCCGCCGTTCAGAGACCCGTTCAACTACAACTTCGATCCACTCGTGCCGATGGAGCTGGACCTCGTTGGAGCGGCCATGCATTCGAGGTTCGTGGCGGAAGGGAAGCCGGGGGCGACGATGAGAAGCGGGTCGGGTTATTCCACCTGGTGGAATGGCGGGCTGAGGACGACCGTCTATTTCCACAACATGATCGGCCTGCTGACCGAAGCCATCGGCAATCCCACCCCTATTGAGATCCCCTTGGTACCAGAGAAGCTCCTGCCCAAGGGAGACCTGCCGATGCCGATTCAGCCCCAGAAATGGCATTTCTCTCAATCCATCGCGTACGAGCTGACAGCAAACCGGGCGGTGCTGGATGTGGCGTCGCGGTATCGAGAGATGTTCCTCTACAACATCTACCAGATGGGGCGAAATTCGATTCGGCGCGGCAGCACCGATACCTGGACCATCACACCGCGGAAGGTGGCGGCGCTCCAGGCAGCGATGCCCGAGGACAGCTCCCGTCCGCAGGGTGGTGACGCTGGGGGTGGCGCTGCTGGTCGCCCGCAGACGACAAGCCCCGCCGAAATGGCGACGTACGTCAGCGTCATGCGGAATCCAGCCGATCGGGACCCGCGCGCGTACATCATACCCGCCGATCAGCCGGATTTTCTCACCGCAACCAAGTTCGTGAACGCGTTGATAAAGACGGGAATCACTGTCGAGCGCGCCACGGCACCGTTCACCATGGACGGAAAAAACTATCCGGCAAACTCCTACGTCGTGCCGACGGCGCAGGCGTTCCGCCCGCACGTCCTGGACATGTTCGAGCCGCAGGACCACCCGAACGACATTCCCTATCCGGGGGGTCCTCCGACTCCGCCATACGACAACGCTGGATGGACGCTCGCCTATCAAATGGGCGTGCAGTTCGATCGCATCCTGGAGCCATTCAGCGGACCGCTCGCCCCGGTGATCGGATTCGCGAAACCGCCGAGGGCGCGCGTCGGACCCGCCGCGGAAGGGTACGCTCTCAGTCACTCCGTGAATGACGCATTCGCTGCGGTGAATCGTCTGCTCGCTCGCGGCCAGGAGGTTTACACGCTCGTCACGCCGCTCAGCATCAACGGCCGGACTTACGATGCGGGCACGTTTTACATCCCGGCAAAACCCGGGACCCTGGCAATCCTCAGCCGGCTGGTGGCGGAAAAAGGGCTCGCGTTCGATCCCTTTGACACCGAGGTATCGTCGGCTTCCCTGAAGCGGATTCGACCTGCGCGTATCGCGCTATGGGATCAGTACGGAGGATCGATAACCTCGGGCTGGGCGCGATTCATTCTCGAACAGTTCGAGTTTTCCTACCAGGTCGTATATCCGGCGGTGCTCGATGCGGGGAATCTCATCAGCAAATTCGACGTTCTCATTCTTCCGGACGGAGTAACGTTCGGGCGTCCCGGCGCGCGCACGGGTCCGCGTGTTAACCCAGAAGACGTTCCCCCGGAGTATCGCGATCGTCTCGGCAGCCTGACCGCAACCAGGACGATTCCGCAGCTCCAGGAATTCCTCAATGCCGGGGGGACGATTCTCGCGATCGGCTCTGCCAGCGACCTCGGCATTCAGCTGCAGCTTCCGATCGCGAACGCGCTAGTGGACAGCTCCGGACGATCGTTGCCTCGTAGCCGATTCTACGTGCCGGGATCGATACTCGGCATGCGCGTCGATACAACGCTTGCGCTTGGCGAGGGGCTCCGCCCCCTCACGGACTTCTATTACGACAACGCGCCCGCTTTTCGCCTTCTGCCCGGCGCCAATGCGCGCGGAATTAAGAGGGTTGTCTGGATCGATGGGCCGACCCCGCTGCGAAGCGGGTGGGCGTGGGGCCAAAAATATCTGAGCGGTGTAGCAGAGGTCGTGCAGGCTCCCGTTGGAAAGGGAATGCTGGTCCTTTACGGGCCGGATCCGTATTTCCGCTCGCAGCCGCATGGCACGTTCAAGCTCTTGTTCAACGGACTTCTATATCGCAACGAACTCGGGGATTAAATGATGCGCTCAAGTATCCTGCTCGCGGCTCTCGCGGTGTCCGGCTGCTCGTATTTCCAGTCGGGCGCCACCCCCGAACCTGCTCCTTCACCGGCGACGAAGCCGGCCGCGTCCAGGGCTTCAGCGGCCACCGTGCACGCGACCAGCAGCTCAGGGCTCATCAAGGCCATGCACGACCGCTACGACGGAAAATATCTGAAGACGATGAGCTTTCTTCAGAACAACACGGCGTACACCATGACGGGGCAGGAACAGAAGTCCCAGTGGTACGAGCACATTGAGATTCCGGGCAAGCTTCGCATCGCTTTTCTTCCAGCCTCCCAGAAGAGCGGACTCGTTCAGATTGATGACCGCGTGGCGTCGTTCGACAACGGCATTCGCGTCGACTTCCGTCCGTCGGTCAATCCGCTCCTGCTTCTGACCGCGGATGTGTACGTGGCGCCCGTAGCCACGATCATGCGTGGCTTGGACACACTGCACGTCGATCAGGAGATAATCCGTGACGCTGTGTGGGAAGGGCAGCCGGTGTACGTCGTGGGAGCGAAAGCGGGCGACACCACCTCGAATCAAATGTGGGTCGACCGCGATAACCTGCGTCTCGTCCGCTTCATCCAAAGCTCAAAAATCGGCGACCGCACCATGCTCAGTGATATCCGCGTCCTGGGCTACAAGGAGATCGGGGGATTCGACGTTCCGACGGAGTTTCTTGTGCTCAGGAACGGGCGGCCCTTCTGGCGCGAGCAATACGCCGATGTTCGCATCAACGAGAATTTTCCGCCGGGCACGTTCGATCAAGCCACCTGGAACCCGATCCCAATTCCCAAGTAGCACTGCCAAACACCAGATGGCGTTGAAGGGAAGTTGATGGTCGGGACGAGGTCAACATCGAGATCGACATCGCTGCGTCGAGCAACCGCAAGCAATAAGAATTCCTACAAGCGAGCAAGACAAATGAGAATCGGACTACTGCTGACGGCGGGATTCCTTGCCGTCGATGTTTCCGCGCAGGGACGCGTTCAGCGTCCCATGACTTACGAGGATTTTGCCGCGGTACGAAATGTCGGCGATCCTCAAGTCTCTCCTGACGGCCGGTGGGTGTTGTACGCGCTGCGTACGACGGACGTCAACGCGAACAGTCGAACCACTATTACCAGGCTGGTAACCACCGGAGCTGTGAGTTCAGGACCGCGCGGTCAATCGGTCATCGTGCAGATGCCACAGTGGCCCGATGCGAAAACCCGCGCGAGCGAAGCGCGATGGTCGCCCGATGGCAAGCGAGTCGCTTACATCGCCGGCGGACAGCTCTGGATCGCCGATGCGAGCGGGGCAAATGGGCGCAAGATCACGAACGTGAACGGCGGCGCCAGCGGCCCGGTCTGGTCGCCGACCGGAGATCGCATCGCCTTCGTCACCGGCGTCTATCCCGATTGCGACAGCGATGGCTGCAACATCGAACGCGCGAAAGCCGCCGATACCGGCAAAGTCAAAGCGCACATCGCCGACAATTTGCTCTACCGGCACTGGACGGAGTGGACGCCTCAGACCCGGTCGCACCTTTTCATAGTGGCGTCCGATGGAACGGGGTTGCGCGACGTAACCGCCGGCGTGAAATACGACGTTCCTCCCGGCCCGTTCGGCGGAAGTGAGGCGTACGCGTTCTCGCCAGATGGAAAAGAGCTCGCCTACACCGCGAAGGATCAGGGGCGCGCGGACGCCTGGTCCACGGACCTGAATGTGTACACGGTGCCCGTGAGCGGAGGCGCGCCCACTGTGATGAGCGCCGCCAACCGCGGCGCCGACCAGAATCCGGTTTACTCGCCCGACGGCCGCACGATTCTTTACGCCTCGCAGGCGCGTCCCGGTTTCGAGTCCGATCGACAGCGGCTAATGGCATACGACCGCTCGAGCAGGACATCGCGCGAGCTGCTTCCCAACTGGGACAGAAACGCCGACGCCTATGCCTTCTCGGCAAGTGGTGACGCGATTTACGTGAATACGGTCGATGCCAGTCGCACGAAGATTTATCGCATCACGCGCACGGCGTCAGGATGGACAAATGTCCCGCAGATCCTCACCTCCGGCGGCAACAACTTTTCGCCGTCGGTGTCAAGCGACGGGAAAACGATTGCGTGGCTGCAGGACGCGACCGAGCGTCCCGCCGAAGTGTACGTCGCGACGGTCGGACCATCTGGCCTCAGCGGTGTTCGGCGTCTCACCCACGAGAACGACGCGCTTCTCGCCCAGCTCAAGCTGAATCCTGTCGAAGACTTCTGGTTCAAGGGCGCCGACGGCGACAGCGTGCAGGGATTGCTCCTGAGACCCCCACAGTACCAGGCGGGCAAGAAGCTTCCCGTTCTCTTCCTCATTCACGGCGGACCACAGGGCGAGTGGCTGGATCAATGGCATGGCCGCTGGAATTTCGAGATGTTCGCTTCGCCCGGATTCGGAATCGTGGCGATCAATCCGCGCGGGTCGTTCGGTTACGGGCAGAAGTTCACCGACCAGATTTCCAGGGACTGGGGCGGAAAGGTCTACACGGACCTTATGAACGGCCTCGACGCCGCGCTCGCGCGCAACAGCTGGCTCGATTCAACTCGCATGGGCGCGGCAGGCGGATCCTACGGCGGCTACATGACCAACTGGATCGCCGGCCACTCGAGGCGGTTCAAGGCATTGCTCACGCACGCCGGTGTCTACAACCTCGAGAACATGTACGGGGCGACGGAGGAGATCTGGTTCAGCGACTGGGAATTCGGTGGTCCGTACTGGGACAAGAATGCGATGGACTCAGTGTACCGTCGCTGGTCGCCGCATCTCTTTGCGGGAAACTTTCACACTCCACATCTGGTGGTCGTGGGCGAGCTCGACTACCGCGTGCCGTACACCGAAGGCCTCTCGCTTTTCACTGCGCTTCAGCGTCAGGGAGTTCCGAGCAGGCTGATCGATTTTCCGGACGAGGGGCACTGGATCGGAAAGCCGCAGAATCAGCGCTTATGGTGGGGGGAATCGCTTGGTTGGTTTCGAAAATATCTGAGCCCTTAGCTGGCATTTCTGGATACTTCTGGAAATGCAACAGAACGGGTGCCGGTGGCCAGTGGCACAGCTTTGAGGTTTCAGTTCACGACGTCGGGACGCTCTCGCGTAGAGCGGGGCACAGGCGAAAGCAGGCAGTCTCACGCCACAGAGGCAAATCAGGGCGTAGTAAACTGATTGCTTACAACTACGCTACTGACGTCTCGCACCCGTTCAGTTGCAGTAAGACCTTCCTGGTCAGCGGTACCCTTGCGCCTGCATGGTGAACAGTTCCTCGTACAACCCCCCATTCGCGAGAAGCTCCTCGTGCGATCCCTGCTCCTCGACCTTCCCGTGCCGCAGCACGATGATGCGGTCGGCCATCCGCACAGTCGAAAAACGATGCGAGATGAGGATCGCCATCCGGCCGGCAACCAGCTCGGAGAAGCGGAGGAACACCTCGTACTCGGCGCGGGCGTCCAGCGCCGCCGTCGGCTCGTCGAGTATCAGCACCTGCGCATCACGAATGTAGGCACGCGCCAGCGCAATCTTCTGCCACTCGCCTCCGGACAGGTCGACGCCCTCGTCGAATCTCCTGCCCAGCATCTGCTGATAGCCCTTCGAGAAACGGGGAAGCAGGGAAGCGGCGAGCGAGTTCTCCGCGGCTGCCGAAATCACCGGCGGGGTTCCGTTGTTCCTGTCGAGGTCGGCTCGCACGGACTCGATCTCGCCCACGCCGATGTTCTCGTCGAACCGCATATCGTAGCGCACGAAATCCTGGAAGATGACGCCGATCGTGTGCCGCAGACTCACGAGGTCGTACTCCTTGAGATCGACTCCATCGAGTGTGATCCTGCCTTCGGTCGGATCGTAAAGACGCGCCAGAAGCTTGGTGATGGTGGTCTTGCCGGCGCCGTTCTCGCCGACGAGTGCCACGCGCTCACCCGGCCTGAGAACCAGATCGACGTTTCGGACAGCCCACCGTTCGCTCTCGGGGTATCGGAATCCCACGTTCTCGAAGACAAATCCGGATTGAATCTTCGCGGGAACCTGTCTGGCGTTCGGGGGCGATTCGATCGTCGGGCGCATTTCGAGAAACACGAAAAGGTCTCTCAGATACAGTGCCTGCTCGGCCACGTTGCTCGCGGACAGCAGGATGTTCTGGATGACGTCGCGCCCTCGTCCGAATGACGCCGCCAGGAAGGTCAGCGTTCCAATGGTGATGCCGCCCTTGACGGCGCGAATCAGAATGACGATGTACGCCGCGTAATAACCAACCGTGCCTAATATCGACAGCAGCGCGCTGACGACTCCGCGCCGCACGGAGAGGCTTCGGTTTTCTTCGTAGAACTTCTGTGAGAGATCGCGGTAGCGCTCCGTAAGCCACGGAGCCAGGCCGAACATCTGGACCTCTTTCGCGGTTTTGTCGCTCGCGCCAACATAGCGGAGGTAATCGAGCTGCCTGCGCTCGGGCGTCCAGCGAAACAGGAGCGAATAGCCAAGCGCCGCGAAATGGGTTTCGCCCAGAAAGCTCGGAATCACCGCGACGGCGAGTAGCAGCAGCAGCCACGGATTGTACGCAATGAGCGCTGTCGCCAGCGTCAGTAGCGTCAGCGCATCCTGCGACATCGAAAGCAGGAGACTGAGAAGCGCGATCCGTCCCACGGTCTGCCGCCGCGCTCGCTCGAGATGGTCGTAGAATTCCGGATCCTCGAACTGCGCGAGATCGAGCTTTGCAGCGTGCTCCATGAGCTGCACGCTCATCGCGTTCGAGAAGAGATCCCCGAGCAGGCTCTCGATCAGCGAAGACGCCCGTGCGAGAACCTCTCCCGTGAGAACGATCGCCAGCTCCAGCGCGAGGTAGCGCCACACTTGCGTCAGCGATCCGTGCCCGGCCTTTGCCGCGATCACGGAGTCGAGGATCAGCTTGCCGACCCAGAAGCTCGTGACAGGCACGACCGAGCGCACGATGCGCAATACGATCATCGCGGCCGTGTAGCCGCGGTGGGTACGCCAGATCAGACGGAACAGGGCCGGGACGTATCGCAACGCCTGGAGCCGTTCTTTCCAGCTTACGGGCTCTTCGTCTGCTCGTGGGCGGCGGCGCAGCCCTGCGCCTCCAATAGGAGGGTGACTCATTCGTACACTGTCCGGGTTCTATCTTTTCCGTCGCCGACTGGCAGATGTCCCAGACTTCCGCCCGCTTGCAGCCTTCGCAGACTTTCGCGCAGTGGCAGGTTTCGCGGGCTTTGCCGATTCGACGTCGAGGCCCTGCGCGACCCACGCGTCGAACCCGCCCGCCAGGTTGGAAATGTCGGAAACTCCCTGCGACTTGAGAAAGCTCGTCGCGATCGATGATCTGCCCCCTCCCCTGCAGTGGACCACGATCGGCGCACTCACGTCGAGCTCTCCAATGCGGTCTGGCAACTGCGCGAGCGGAATGTGAATCGCGCCCGGCAAATGACCTCCGCTCCACTCTTCCGGGCTCCGGACATCGACGACCTGAAGACCATCCTTGCCAGCGACTTTGCTGAGGCCCCTCGGGTCAAGCTGCGAGACGTGCTCCAGGCCTCCGCGACGGGATTTCCACTCGCGCAAAACGTCTGAGCGGAAAACGCCGCCGACGCGCGTTAACCCGATCTTGCACAGGTCGCCGAGCAGGTTCTTCATCGCTTCGTCACTCTCAGACTCAGTGATGATGTAGAACTCCTCCGTCTCCGGAACCAGAGCGCCGGTCCAGTTGAGGAACGACTTGCCGAGGGGAATGTTCAGCGTTCCCGGCACGTGCCCGGCCGCGAACTTATCCGCGGACCTCGTATCGATCACGGTTGCGCGCCTGCCGATCGCGCTCTCGAGCTCCGTTAGTCCCATCCATGACGGCTCCGCGCTTGTCGGTTGCTCGGCGCCCAGCCGGTTCACGCGCTTCATCACCGCGAAGTAGCGGGGAGGCACCGGCTGGTCGTGGAGAACTTTCGCTACGAATTCCTCCTCGCTCAGCTCGGCAAACGCCCAGTTGAACAACTTCTCGTATCCGAGCGTCGATTGGGGCATTGAGCCGAGCGCCTTGCCGCATGCGGATCCAGCTCCATGGCCGGGCCAGATCTGCAAATGGTCGGGCTCCGCCCCGAGTTTCCCAAGAGATCCGAACAACTCCCGCGCCGAGCTTTCCATGCTGCCCTTCGCGCCCGCGGCGCGCTCGAGCAGGTCGGGCCGGCCGACGTCTCCCACAAAAACGAAATCACCTGTGAGCGCGCCGACAGGATCCTCGCCGCGCGCCAGGTCGCATACGAAAAAGGTCAGGTGCTCCGGCGTGTGGCCCGGCGTGTGAGCGGCGCGCACGCGAATCCGGCCGACGTCGACGTGCGAGCCATCCCGCAGCACATTGGCGCCCTTGAGTGCAGCGTTTGTATAACCCCACTCCTTGCTACCTTCTCCCGAGAGGTGGAGGGTGGCGCCGGCAGCCTTGGCCAATGCGTGCGCTCCGGAAAGAAAGTCGGCGTGAATGTGGGTCTCGGTCACGTGAGCGATTCGCACCCGATCGCTTCCCGCCGCGCGGGTGTATTGCGCCACGTCGGAGTTGGGGTCGACGACGATCGCTTCGCGCGTCTTCTCGCACGCGATCATGTAGCTCGCCTGCGCCAGGTTCTCGTCGTAAAATCGTCTGAAAAGCATGGACCGTTCGAAGCGGGCTGTAGAGCGTTGCTGGATGGACGGACAGTAGTTAGCGTCCTACTGACGTACTCGTTGACTCACCGCGCAATATACTACCAACGTGGATACCGAACGGAGCCGTGACACGACGGAGCTGACTCGCGAAGAGCTCGTGCGCTACAACCGCCAAATCCTCCTGCCGCAGGTGGGCGAAGACGGACAGCGCATGCTCAAGGAATCGCGCGTGCTTCTGGTGGGCGCCGGAGGACTGGGCTCACCCGTAGCGCTCTATCTCGCCGCGGCGGGCGTCGGCACCATCGGACTCGTCGATTTCGATGCGGTCGATCTCTCCAACCTCCACCGCCAGATCCTCCACGGGTCGGCGGGTGTGGGAAGCTCGAAAATAGACTCCGCGCGCGATCGCATCCGCGACATCAATCCGAATGTCGAGATCGAAGCGTACGAAACGCGCTTTGAGTCCGCCAACGCTCTCGAAATCGCGCGCGGCTACGATCTGATCGTCGACGGTACCGACAACTTTGCCACACGCTATCTCGTCAACGATACGTCAGTTCTCCTCGGAATTCCGAACGTATACGGCAGCGTGTACCGCTTCGAGGGGCAGGCGTCAGTGTTCGGCGCACCCAACGGCCCGTGTTACAGATGTCTATTTCGGGAGCCTCCTCCGCCCCACCTGGTTCCAAGCTGCGCGGAGGCCGGCGTGCTGGGAGTAGTGCCCGGACTCGTTGGAACCATCCAGGCCACGGAAGCGATCAAGCAGCTGCTCGGCTTGGACGATACTCTGGTCGGCAAGCTGCTCACCATCGACGTGATGACGATGGCGTTCCGCACGATCGAGATTCGCCGCGATCCTGAGTGTCCGGCGTGCGGAACGCGAGAGATAACGGAGTTAATCGACTACGATGAGTTCTGCGGTGCCGCGACGACCGGAGGGGCGTCCGCAAGCTCCGTCCGGGAAATCCAGCCGTCGCAGCTGGCAGAGCGTCTCCACGATGGAGAGAAGCTGGAGATCATCGATGTGCGGGAACCGTACGAATGGCAGATCGGCCATATCCCGGGCGCACGCCTCGTTCCCCTCGACCGGATCGCGGCGGAGATTCCGCGGCTGGACAAGCGAAAGGAGACGATTCTCTACTGCAAGGTGGGCGAGCGGAGCATGTACGCGGCGCGCCAGCTCGCCGACGCCGGAGTCTCCGAAGTCCGCAATCTGGCGGGCGGGATTCTGCGCTGGATCGACGAGGTCGATCCGACGATGACGAGGTATTAGTTGATCCCACCGGATCCGATCGAGCGGTTTCGCAGCGTTTACGCGCTCGCCGAAAAGCTCGACCGCTCGATCATCCCGGAACCCAACGCGATGTCCCTCGCGACAATCGGGGGTCGCGATCAGCCTTCAGCAAGAATCGTCCTGCTCAAAGCGTTCGACGAGCGCGGATTTGTTTTCTACACGAGCTACGATGGGAAAAAAGGGCGACAGCTTCTTGCTCACCCCAGGGCCGCTCTCTGCTTCTACTGGGCGCCGCTCTCCATCCAGGTTCGCATCGAAGGGAGGGTTACGAAAGTCTCAGATGAAGAGGCCGATGCCTATTTCGCTACTCGTGAACGGGGCAGCCAGATCGGAGCGTGGGCCTCGCGGCAGAGTGAGCCTCTGGAGACGCCGACCGCTCTCGACGAACGGGTTGCCAGGTACGAAAAGGAATTTGAGGGCAAGGCTATCCCGCGACCCGGGTACTGGTCGGGCTTCCGCGTCTGGCCGGAGAGAATCGAGTTCTGGAAGGGGAAGCCCAATCGTCTCCATGAGAGACATCTCTACACGAGAGATGGCGAAGGCTGGCTGATCGAGACCCTTTATCCATGACATTGAGCCGGTACCACTGGAGCGCGACATACCATAAAATGTTGAGATGACGAGCACCCGCATTTCCACACCGTCGAAAACGGCACCGCCTTCGCCGCCACCGCCGCCCGCCGAGCCGTGGACGATCGCCTCCGCGCGTGCCCTCTATAACATCGAGGGATGGGGGATTGGCTTCTTCGACATCAACGAAGCCGGCCACGTCGTCGTCCGACCCGATAGGGCGAAGGACGACCGGGAGCTTGATCTCTTCGATCTCGCGAACGATCTCGAGGAGCAGGGAGTCGGCCTGCCATTGCTACTTCGCTTCTCAGACATCCTGAGATCGAGGATCGAATCGCTGAATGAGAAATTCTCCCGCGCGCGCGAGGAATACGGCTACGAGGGCGGCTACACGACGGTTTATCCGATCAAAGTGAACCAGCAGCGGCACGTGGTCGAAGAGATCGTCGAATTTGGAAAAAGCGCGGGGGTGGGTTTGGAGTGCGGCAGCAAGCCAGAGCTCCAGGCCGTGCTCGGACTGGCCGAGCACACGGACCATCTCATTGTGTGCAACGGTTACAAGGACGAGGAGTTCATGCGGCTCGCTCTCATGGGGCAGAAGCTTGGACACCAGGTTTTCATCGTGCTCGAGCAGCTGAGCGAGGTGGACGTGCTGCTCAAGGTCGCCGACGAGCTTGGAGTGAACCCGACGGCGGGCGTGCGCATCAAGCTGTACTCTGAGGGCTCTGGCAGGTGGGCAAAGAGCGGCGGCGAAAAGTCCAAGTTCGGACTCAGCACCGCGCAGCTCGTCAGGCTCGTGGACAAGCTCAAGGGCCTCGGCCGGCTCGACATCCTCAAGCTCATTCACTTTCACCTCGGCTCGCAGATCACGGACATCAGATACATCAAGGCCGGTCTGCAGGAGATTACCCGCTACTACGCGGAGA
>Ga0137389_10000713_pt1 | contig 18662 bp, 16 predicted proteins | sample 15con2h14BmetaG_FD_104645 | JGI IMG/M metagenome (GOLD analysis project Ga0137389, IMG submission 104645) | Vadose zone soil microbial communities from Angelo Coast Range Reserve, California, USA - 15con2h1.4B metaG | ecosystem: Environmental > Terrestrial > Soil > Vadose zone > Saprolite...
CCGTTTGCACGGAACTCCTCAACCACTCGACGATTATAGTCAATCCGATCATGATCACTCATTTCTTGAGTTTTCTCCTCTTGAATGTATTGAAAATAGCCATTGGGCTTTTCCTCTTTGTGCTGCTTTTTACTAATTTGCATCCCTTCTCCCGGTAAAAAGATGCACAGCAGAGAAACGCCACCTTACATCTAAACAAATATGCGAACCTGCCTTATTCCGATCACCACTCACCACAAACTATTCCTCTCCACAAAGTAGCGTCGCGCAGCACACACAAGACGCCAGAGCTTTTGCTCTAGCCCCGCTCCATGCATCGCCGCAATGGGGCGAAGAGCTTCATGAACGAAGGCAAGCTCAATGATTTTGATTGCCAGTAAGATGATAGCGAATTATGAGTGGATGTCAGATCTTGCTCCTTGACAATTAACGTCCAGTGGATGTATACTATCGAGAGAGGCTATGATCTGCCAAGAGCACAAAGGAGAAAGCAGTATGGCAAAGACGAAGACGAAGCCAGGCCCAAAGCCAAAGTATGGCGAGCGGGAAGAAATTCACGTGCTCGTTCCCATTGATGACCTCAACTACATTCGGTCCGTGTCTCCCAATCTCACCGAGTGGATTATCAAAGCGATTGCCGAAAAGCGGCAACGCGAAACCGACGCGAAATAGCGTGCAAAAGGAGAATCTATGATGCAGGATGATATTGACACCGTCGTTGTTCCGGCTGGTGAAGATACGTTTCAAACGATCTGGCTGAAAGAAAACCGTTGGCGTTCAATAAAAATGGACCCTAACATGCGACCACGGATCAAGTATATTGCTGTCTATCAAAAAGCACCACACTCTGCAATTACGTCTGTTGCGAAAGTCCATTCTATTAAACCCTGGCCTGATCAACCAGGGAAAGTTGTCGTCATTTTTGCGGAGCCAGCAAGGGAAATTGGCCCCATTCCCCTCGTAAAAAAGAGCAAAAAACAGCTACGAGGTCCGCACTATACCAATTACGAACGATTACTACACGCACAATCATTAAATGACATCTGGTGATACCTTAGGTAGCGCTAGCGCTGGCCGCATAGTGCATTCCGCGTCGAGGCCACTTTTCCTATCAGGTTTCCTGATGAGCTTTAATTACGTCTTGCCGGAGGGATGCGTCTATGCTATGGTCTGGAGAACAGGAGGAAGAAGCCGTCAACGGCACAGCTAGATGAAAGGAGAGCCTGCTTTGTCAGACGAGAGCGAAGAGATCATCGATATCCATCCCGTCGTGCTCGGAGAGAAACGCATCCCCAAGGAAAGTGCGCGAGCGTATGCTGCGTTTGTGGAGTTCTGCGCCATGCCCCAGCCGCGTAGCCTCGAACGGTTTGTGCGGTATCGTGCCGAGGCTGGGGTGAGGGTGCATCTGGCCAGCGTCAAGCGATGGTCAAGCTGGTATCACTGGCAGGATCGCGTGCGCGAGTATGACCGCTCCAGCGCCAAAGTTTATCGTACTAGTGCCTGTTGCTACATTCTGCTATTAAACAGAGCAACAAAAAACCTCAATCCGCCTCTCAAGGGGCTTGAGATGTTGGGAATCGTGTGAAAGTGCCGAAGGGGGGACTCGGTAGAGCTTGTTTGTCGGCGTTTGCTGATGTCCTCGGTGTGCTTCTTTCCTCGTGTTGTTGTCCGCCAGGGTGTGTGGTTGTTTGCTGTTGTCCCCCGGCTTTGCTGTCAGGATTTGCTGTCAAGCTGAACCTGGATTGTGTCATCAGTTCCCTCTCCTCACAGCCCCGCGGCAGCTAATTCTTCCTTCAAGGCACGCAGGTTGCGGTTCTGCTCACGCAATACCGTAATGTAGCTCGTCCATGCCTCGCCCTCGCCGAGCTTCTCGTACAAGACACGCATCTTTGCGAGGTACTTGCAGGCTTCCTGGTAGTTCTGACGGCCTCGTAGTGCAATCAGTCGTTCGGCAGACTGCCGGTAGAGCTCAATTGCCTCACGCGGTCGTACCTCTTCGGCAGCCCTTGCAACCTGGAGGGCGATGTCGCCGAATCCGAAATATCCATAGCCATTATTGTAGGTGTAGCCATGGATATCCTTCTTCGCCATCCCCTTCAGTAGCTGCAAGGCACGGTCGATGTCTCCTTCGTCAAGGGCGATCTGGATCAAGAGCGAGGTGTTCTTAGCTTGCTCCAGGAACGTAAGCACCTCCGGTCGAAGGGCCTCCCAGCGATCAAGCCGCCGGGCGAGATCGCGTAGTTCCTGGTAGCGCTTAAGGAAAGGCTGTGTGCGGAACAGCGTTTCGGCTATTTCCAATTCTGCCATGCGATTGCCCCTGTCCCGATAGTATTTTTGGAGCCATTCCAGGACGCGCCAGTCTGGTTTGCCTTCCTCCACTCGTCCCGGCTGACTACGCAGCAATAGATGCGCAGCGTCGTTGGCGGGACGGATAGGCGCCGAGATGCGTGCTCTCATCAGGCGCTCGGCCATGGCATCCTGCCTATGCTGGATGAAGAGGTCGATCAGTCCCAGGAGCGTATTATCGTCAACCTGTTGCGCTTCTCTGGCAGCTTCATCAACGCGCCCAAGCATCAAGAGCCGATCAATCAGGTCGGAGATGCGACCGGTCTCACGGCATATGCGCAGGTAGGATTCATCGTCGAGGCTCTCTTTCTGCAGGTCCAGCCAGAACTTGCCATAGGCCTGGCGCTCTGAGCCAGCGATCTGTTGCTCTTCATCGGCCAGTGCCTCACGAATCCGCTCCACGATCGTTTGTCGTTCCAGCGGCTTGGCGTATTTGACGAGCTGTTCTGCTGCGCTGGTATAAAAGCCGTGGCTGTCGTCGGCATGCAGGTCGCGCTGGTAGATGGCAAACAGCACCTCGATGCTCTTCTCGCGCGCTACCCGATCGGTCCGTTCATCCGCCAGACAATTGCCCAGCGCTTCAATACACCCCCCGACAAACTGTTCCAATCCCTCCTCTTGCGGATAGTATCCCTCTTCTTCGTAGTAGTCGTCGTACCCGGCTTCTTCATCATGATAGAGATGGGATTGCTCGAAGATTTCTGTCACCAGGGTTTCGTAGATCGTGGGCGCGCCGAGGTAGTCGCCTTGTGCAGCAAGGCGATCAGCCGTCTGTTTCACTGCGAGCAGTTCCCGGGTAATGCGCGGCGTATCGCGTTCAAAAGCGTCAGTGACCTGCCGACGATAGGTGGCCGGGTTCACGGAGAGGATCTTTTGTGCGGGGCGGATGAGGTAGCCATCGGGATGGCGCACCCAGAACTGTCGCATGTGCCAGGGATAGTCGGCGAGTTCGCGCACGATCTCTGCCTGGGCCTGTTGAGCCTGCCGATAGATGGCATCCACGTCGTCTACGAGGAGGATGATCTCCACGCCACTGCCGCGCTGTCCCGATGGAAGAAGGCGGGGGCGCTCGGAGGCCCAGTACGGTGCGCTGTCTGCCGCCAGTTGGAGAGAGGTCTCCCCACGAGACAATTCAGCGTACTCGTCTGCCTCGCGAGCGACGACACGAAAGCCCAGCGCATGCTCAAACCATGTGAGGGATTGCTCGAAGTCGCTCACGCAAAGCTCAACCCAGCTTGTTTTGCTCATTTCCTGAATGCCTTCCACTTTCGCATGAAGGGAACAAGACGCTTGCTACTCATGGCCTGCTAAGGAGTTTGGAGACCTGCATGCCCGTCGCAGCTCTTGCTGGGCGAAGGGGCCGGTTTTCTGGACAAACACGTCAACTTTCACCCCGGTGTTATGATGCAGCAGGTTAAACGAAGAACGGTTTTGAATGGCTCCGCGGATCATATCGGCATCGATATAATATTCTTGTTGCAGCATCACTGTCAGTGTTTGGACGTGCTTGAGTTGGAGAGCTGCTACCACGTCGACATCTTGCGTGTATCGCCTTCTTCCGTGGACTGAGCTTGCCACTGATCCGCCAATATAGTATTTGATGCCGAAGCGATCAAGGACCTCGACGAGCGGTGTGAGTGCCTGGATAATCTCGGATGTATTCATCGGTGACATCGACATAGATGTTTCCCTTGCTGATAAGAAGCGAGATCAGCGATTCCACAGCCTCTTCATAGCTACTCTCAGTGAGAGCCATTTTTCGCCGGTATGCTTCTCGGTTGGTGCAGACGCAGAGACGCAGGAGTTATGGTTCGCGGATACCTGCATCAATGAGAGCCTGTTCTAAGAGACCTGAAACGTTCAGGGTTGGTGCCACGTGGCGGAGGTACGTCAGATCCAGCGAGGGGGCTTGTACTTTCAATACCCCCAGCATATCATTCCACTGATCGTCTGCGTTTGCCCCACAGTCCCGATACCACTCGAGCCGCATCAGGACTACATCTTCGGGAGATGCAATCCATATGGGCTGGTATCCCTCTATCAAGGAAAGCTGCTGCGCCCGCTGCGACACCAAAGAATCAAATGCGGTACCGCGCGGCAGCATGACATCCACTTTGACCAGGCTAGAGAGGTGGAGGAGACTGAAGACGCTCCGTTGCGCAATGGCATCACGCAGTGCCTGTGCATTGATGGTATAGGCTGCCTGGAGATGATCTATCAGAGGACAAACATGTTCGAGCTGTATGTCTGCTAGAAAGTCAATATCCTGCGCCCCTCGTGGCAAGCCGTACGCGGAACAGGCAATGGAACCCGAAAGGTAGTATCGTATGCCCAGGCATTCGAATGCTTCAATGACCGGAATCATCGCCACTAGGAGATCGTGTTCCTGAATGGTCCACGCTGGTCGCTGCTCCACAGCAGTTTGGAAATCAGTGGCCAGCGCTTTCCCATATTCTCGCGTGACAAAGCGCACTGCGATGTCACGTTCGTTGGGTTCAGGAGTACCACTACGCATCGCGTGCAAATTCGCGCTGGTAAGTGTATACGTCCAACTGCGAACCGAGGCAAACTTTCTGGCTGGGGAAAAGGAGCGTATCCTGGCAACCTGCAGGCGCTCGACTTCGGGTGTAGTATCGATTGATTGTGTTCTCATGTTGATCTCCGATTAGCTTGCCTGTGAAGAGTGTATCGAATACCAATGTATAAGTCAAGACATTTAGCTCCCTCAATGTTGCCGTTTTGTGATCGTATCATAGGGTTACAGTGCTATACTGTGGTAGCTGATCGTGCCTAAAGTCGCTGGCTTCCTAAAAGGAATTTGTGTAATAAGGCATGGTATCTAGTACAGAGAAAAAGGGGTAACAATGCAGAAGAAAGAGAGACCGCGGCAGGGTGAAGCAAACAAAGCACAACGCCAAGAACTCGTGCGGTACCTCGTCAGACAGGCCGAGCAACGGGGCTACCTCCTTGTGACACCTGAAACGCCGAAACTGGCAACCGACTATTTTCGCCATTGGTGCAAGCAAGCACTTTACCCGGCAATCACGGTGGAATTACAAGGAGCACGTGCAACCGTCATCGCCGACACCGGACCTGTCGGTAAAGGATTGGAAGCACAGGGGAGGCTCTGGAGGAGCGATCCCTGGCCCACGCTTGCTGCCACCCCTGATCTGCAGGCACAACTGACTCGGCTGGCAGAATACTACCTCTCCCGATCCCCGTACCAGGCGATGTGCTTTCGCACAGGAAAAGATGAGACCATCCTGAAAAACATCCTGGCCGAAGACGCAGAGCAAGCAGTGCACGATCTGCTGACCCTCTGGTCACATGCTATGGCGCAGTACGAAGCGCTCCTTGAGATACGACATCGAGCCGATATTTCCGAGACCTGCTCATCCGAGCTGGCAGAACCATCCTGGATGGTAGCGCTCAAACAGGTTGAGGAACAAGCAGAGACAGCGACGGATCTTCCTTTAGGGGATACCATCAAAGTTCCCGAACGCCTCTCTACTCTTCTTTCCAAGGTGCAGATCTGTGCCTTTCTTGGTCTGCCAACGAAGACGAATGAGCCTAAAGCTGCCCTGGTGCAACGACTGCGTACGCTACTGGAAGCGGATCAACGCGCGAAAGCACGATTCTTTGACGTGTTTGCACAAGAGCTGGCGGTCGAGCCCTGGGAACTGGAAACGCTCCTTGGATGCTCAACAACCGAACGGAAACGGTGGCTTGCTGATGGTAAGCTGACTCCCCTAACGACCAGAAGCGTCTTCAAGTCGGGCAGGGAACTGGTCTATCCGGTCTTCGATCGGAGAAGTATCCAACGTCTGACCCAGGAAGACATAGAAGGGTGGCGGGCCGAGCATGCTGCATTGGTAGCCATGCGCAGAAAAACGGGAGCGCAGAAGGCATCCTCGAGGAGAGTACAAAACAAACAGGCCCGGCAGAACGAATTTGCAATGGTGGAAAGCGTGTTCAGCGAGTGGGAACAGCATGAGTTTCCAGAACTTGCCGCGATTTTTCGTCTCGCCTATTGGACGATGTGGGTATCGAGGTGGGCGAAGGAAAATCACGTGAAAGGAATCAAAGCGGTCAAGTACCAGGCGCTCTATGAGCAGCAGCGAGAGCGTTGGTATGCAAGGAAAGACGAGGCTCTCTCGGTGCTGGCGAATTCGTCGTATGCACGTATTGCGTTTTATAGGCCAGATCAGGCTGACAAGATCACCTTGTCCCTCTGCGATGATCATTACCAGAGCATGAAGCAAGGATTTTACGAAGGCAAGCGGGATTTCTATGTCGCCCACACCAAAGAAATCAAAGCCTGCCCCGGCTGTAATGTCACCATTGAGCTTGATTATTACTCCCTCTACTCGCTCGAGATAGTGGCCGACGTGCGTCCAGACATGCGCTTTGCATTTCATATCCCCTACCCTTTGGGGATAGCATTTTTGCCGCCTCCGCACTCGCTTCCTCATGTAACGCAGGCAGAGCAAGAAGATGGTCTGTTCCGATTTGGACGGAGGCTCGAAGAGGGAGAAAAGATTCTGTATCGGGAAAAGGATGTCGCAACTCAGTTCACTCAGGCTCTGACTGAAGCGCGACGCCTATTCTCTTCAGTGGAGCCCTCCACTTTCAGTGAAAAGAAAGCCAGGTAAGGAAATACCATGAGGAATAGACAACACACTCACAGCCAGGAAGCGCCAAGCGAGATATGCATGCTTTGTTGGCAGTCTCATGCAACTGAGATATGTCCACTGAAAGGGAAAGAGTGCTTCGTACTCCATTTTGGAGCGCGGAAGGACGGGAAGGAGCCTACCAGTCAGCGAGAAGCGCAGGCATGCTATCGTTCCGTACGAGGAAAGCTGAAAACATCTCCGCTTCAGGTATTGGTTCATCAACTGTACCAACTGGGGCATTGGTATGTTGTCGTGATCTGGAAACAGGAGGATGCAACGGACCCGCTCATCAAAGAGCTTGGGCTAGCCCTCTGGTTGTACCAAACGGAGATCCCCTTAGCTGCCTTACCTGTAGAGATCTTGCGAGAACTCGATGCCCGTTTTGAGAGAGGCGAAAGAATGGGGGTGCTTAATGTCGATCATGCTCCAGCTGTTGGCGAAGCAACAGAGCGAGCGTTAGCGGCGTTTAAGAGAGCAACGCAGGGTGGCACGTCACATGCCCCGCAACCAGGAGTGCATCTTCTGCACAGGGAGTGGGTCCTGTAATGCGATGTAGGCGGGTCCAAACAATATAGGAGACAGGTGTTCTCAAGCTCATTTCCTTTCTGGCTGAAAGATGCATCTTTCGGAAACTGCTACAGCTTCTAGATACAAGCTACCTCTCTGGAAGGTTTCTGTCAAACTGAAATTGCCCTAATGTAACTGAGGTGGGAAACCAGAAGAGGGTTTCCTGCATGAGCTGCCCTTTCGCGAAGATGAGGAACGTGCCGTTGCTGTGGCGTGAGAGCATTGTCCATCTGATTGCTCTCTCATTCTTAACATGTCTGTTTCCTGAACAGATGTGCCAGTTAAGGAGTCGCGCTAGTACTGACTGGAGGCCTGACGTCTGGAAAGATATGTTGAACGGGAGGATTCTTAATGAGAAAGATTTGCTGTTAGATTGCTGTCAAGACGAGAAATAACCCCAATACAAATTAGCTCAAGCCGCTTCTAGCCTCGCTTGAGCTATACTGGGGTGCGAGTAAAATGTTCGGCATGCCGAAGGGGGGACTCGAACCCCCATGCCCGTGCGGGCACAACGCCCTGAACGTTGCGTGTCTACCAATTTCACCACTTCGGCTCAAATCCTCTCTCGTGAGGACAGGCCCCATATTACCGCATCCCTCATCGCCTGTCAAGAGTTTTTTCTGTTATAACGAGTGAGGTTCAGATTTTATGTGGCGTCCGGCTTGACGATCGCAAGGGGGAGCTGTTGGACACCAAACTATCAGAACATGTTATAATGATAGCAACATTCCAAATCACCAATCCATAGGAGTCAATCTCCCATGCAGGAGCAGTCATCGTCACCACCTATGCGAGCCGCCATTGATATTGGTAGCAACACAATACATATCGTCGTCGCCCGCTGTAAGCCCGACGACCTCGACATCGTCGAAGACCAGCTCGAACTCGTTCGTATCGGCGAAAGCGTCACTACCACAGGCGTAATCTCACCCGAGAAATGTGATGCCACCGTCGCCACCTTGCGCAAGTTCGAGGCCCTGGCCCGGCAGCACAACGCCGAACCAATACTCGTTGTCGCTACTGAAGCCATTCGCCAGGCACACAATAGCCAGCAGTTCCTCGAGCACATACAACACCAGACCGGTCTCCTCGTTCATCTTATCAGTGGCACCGCCGAAGCCACACTCACCTTCTACGGCGCAACCTACGAAGTAAGCAGAGAACCAGCTTCACCAAAACGACTGGGCGTCATGGACCTGGGTGGTGGCAGCATAGAACTCGTCACAGCAAAAAACCTGCGTATCGACTGGCGCATCTCCCTGCCCATCGGTTCCGGCTGGTTACACGACCGCTATCTCTCCACTAATCCACCAACACTCGATGACCTGGCCGTCGCTCAGACCTTCCTCCAGACCTACCTCGCAGGCATACGCATAAAATGGCAGTCTTCCACCCTTATCGTAACCGGTGGCAGCGCCAACTCACTTCTACTCCTTGCTCGCCGGGCCTTCAGACTGGACCCAACCAGTAGCAAGCTCACATACGATGATCTCATGCATTGCGAAGGTTTAATGGCCGCTCTCACCGCCGAAGAAATCTCCCAGCGCTATGGGCAACCCCTCGCCCGCGCACGTATTTTACCTGCCGGAGCGTTAATCATACGAACGGTCATGTCCCGCCTCAACCTAGGTGAGATTTCCGTCAGCCCACATGGCATTCGTGAGGGTGTCCTGCTCGCCTACGAACGTTTTGGCGAAAACTGGTTAGAGCGTGTCAATGAAGAAGATTCCACCTCAAACCATTACGAAAACACAAGTATCCAACAAGCTCTTCATCCCTACGAGCCAATTTCCCGTAGGAGCGGGAGTGAGGTGGATGTGGGGCGGGATACCTATCCCCCAGACAGGGTGCCCTTGTCGTCGCCCGCGTCCGTTCAGCCCGCATTCATTGATACCGGAAAACGAATGCTCGAAGACCGCGTCGACAAACTACTCGCCTGGACCAGTGAAGTCCTCAAGCATGAAGATATCGAAGCAGTGCATAAAATGAGGGTTGCCACACGCCGCCTGCGTGCCACACTGGATGCCTTTGAGTCCTGCTGTGAGCCCAAACAATTTAAGAAAACCTATCGCCACATTAAAAAGATAGCCGACCTGCTGGGCGATGCACGTGATACAGACGTCATGTTGCAGGGATTGCATGTACGACTCGAACAGGCGCCCGCCGAGGAACGTGCAGGTATACAATGGCTGATTCAGCGCCTGGACGTCTACCGCCAGCAAAAGCAAAAGGCGCTTGAAGATTTCTTTGCAAAACTGGACCAGAAAGCGTTGCGCAAACAGGTCACATCGTGCATTCAGGAAGAAGTGTCACACCATGGCAAAAGCCAGACCCATCCAGGGACTTGACGTCCAGGCTCCGACCGGCAATAATGCACGTATCATCGCCAAAGTACGACTTGAGGAAATGTACCAATGGGAAAGGTATGTAGATAGCCCTTCCCATGAGCGAGAACTGCACAACCTGCGTATCGGCGCAAAGCGACTACGCTACACACTTGAAATCTTCGAGGACGTACTGCCCGAAGCGTGCAAACCCTTCGTCCAAGAATTAGAGCGCATACAAGAAGAACTCGGTGCGCTCCATGACAGTGACGTCATGATCGCATTGCTGCAATATCGCCTGAGTAGCTCTGAAGGTGGAGCAATCTATAAAGAAGCTTTAGCGGAGGCAAAGCAGCAACATGAACAATTCGAGCTCCCACCGGAACTCCTGACTAACCTGCTAGACCCGGCAGCTGCCCCCACCGCTGAACAACGTCGTGGACTGGAGCAGTTGTTACTCAAGCAGCAGCAGAGACGAGAAGAGCAAATTACTACCTTTCGCCGGCATTGGCACCAATTGCAGGCACGTGACTTTCGCTCCGAGCTTCTAAGCATTCTGGATACCTAAAAAGGAAGGAAACAAGGCATGGCACCATCCTCAATCGAAGAATTAGAATGGTGGCAACTTTCCCAGCCAACCAGCGAAGAACTACACCTCAGCGGCGGGTTACTCGTAGAAGACTGGCCTCATGCCCGCCATGTAGCGCGTCTCTCCCTCGAACTTTTTACAGCCACACAACCCCTGCATCGCTTGGATGCAGATTCACAACGCCTGCTTGAGCGTGCAGCATTCCTGCACAACACAGGCATGATGATTCAGGCCCGCCGCCACCATAAACACTCATTTCGCCTTATAAACGAAACACCCTTGCCCGATTTTACCGACCAGGAGCGCCACGAAATCGCCTGTATTGCACGCTACCACCGGCGTGCGCTGCCTAGCACATCCCATGCAGAATTTGCCTCATTAAGCCGTAGTGCTCGCAAGCGCGTCTCTGCCCTCGCAGCACTGCTACGCATCGCCGACGCTCTCGACTACAGCCACGACGGACGTGTCTTACACCTCGCCGCCGAAACCGAACTCTGTGACGACAAAGTCTGGGCCATCGCCCTATGGACACGCCCCCTGGCCGACCTCGACGCCGAACTGGAACACGCGTATGAAAAAGCCGACCTCTTCGAAAAAGTCTTCAAACACAAACTCCGCCTGGTCCTGCAAAATTAGGGGGTAACCTCATGCAACACCATCGCCGCCCCACACGCCTCGTGAGCATGAATCCACAGCACCGGATGTTCTGTACTCGTATCATCCCGGAATGTATACGTTACCTCATGCTCATCCAGAAAGCGTCGTGACTCAGCCAGGTCGTCTACCGCCAGCGTCACACGGCAAAGGCTCTCACCAAACTGCTGCAGGTACCTGGTCAGTGCCCCTGCTCCAGGCAAGTCGCTACTACTCACCCCTGCGTCGATGGAGAATGGCAAAGGCTCCGCTAGCTCAAAACTCTGCCCACTTTCCCCAAGTGGAAATGACACCAGCATAGCCTCCCAGCCATCAGCTTCGCCCGTAAACGGCTCCGACGGCTGCAAACCGTAGACATGCTGAAAACGCTGCGTAGCCTCTTCCAGGTCCGCCACAGCAATAGTTGCACTTAGCACCTTAACAACACCCAACGTATGCGCTGGCGGTGTAGTCCAGCCGGCCAGGCGGAAGCGACGTTCTTCGCCCAGACTATCATGCTGGATCACAAAAGGATAGTGCTGGGTCAGGTCCGCACGCTCAACGTCTATGCGCGACCAGCCACGCGTACGCCCATCCGGCGACTTCAGTTGTCCCGCCGTTGGCCCGATCACCGCAACACCCCGGCTGCGCATAGCAACACTATCAGCCTCAATATCATCAGAGGAGAGCGCAAAATTCAAGTACCCATCCCCCTTCGCCAGCCGCTCCACCATGCTCCCTTGCGCTTCTACCGGTGTGCGAACCGTTATCAATTCCAGATACGTATCGCCAATCACAACCACACGGTTCGCAGTGCCACCAAAGGGATGAACTCCTCCCCCGGTCACCGCCAATCCCAGCTTCTGGCTGAAGGTCGTTGTCGCCTGTTCCAAACTAGTTACACCGATGATAATGTGATCCAATCCTGTTAACATAACCTCTCCAATCAAATAGTGCAACCTGGTAAAACAGCCAAATAACCAGGGCGACCGCAAGGGTCGCCCAATAAGCGTCAAGTTAAGGATGGTCGAAATTGGCCTCGCCCCGCCCCCAGGGCGACCGCAAGGGTCGCCCCTACCATACACGACCGGGTAGGGGCGACCCTTGCGGTCGCCCTGGGGCATGCGGTGCCCTGTGCTAGCTGGTTATTACCCGCGAGTGCGTGCCAACTCACGCGCTTCGCGACCACCTTGCGGAGTGCGGTCTCGGTCACGGCTCAGGTACTTGGTACCCAGTTCGCCCTTCTCCCAGATCACCAGCAACATACTGGCATTGAAGATCGACGAGTAGGTACCACTAAAGATACCGATCAGCAGCGCCAGCGTAAACTCACGAATCGTAACGCCACCGAAAAGCGTCAGCGCACTCAGCGTGATCAGCACGGTCAGTGACGTATTCAGCGAACGTGCCAGCGTCTGCACCAGGCTTGCATTCACCACCTGCTCGAACGACTCGGTTGTACGGCGCTGCATGTTCTCACGGATGCGGTCGAAGACCACAATCGTATCATGCACCGAGAAACCGACCACCGTCAACAAAGCAGTGATGAACAGCGCATTGATCTGGATGTGCAGCGTCCAGCCCAGAATTGAGAAGACACCGAGCACCACCAGTACGTCGTGTAACAGCGCAATAATGGCACAAGTACCATAACGCCAGGGCTTTGCCACTTTACGGAACGAGAACCGGATGTACAGCAGGATCAAAACGGAAGCCGCCAGGACGGCCAGGAACGCATTTTGTGTCGTCTGTGCCGCCACCGAACCGGTCACCGATGCATTATCCAACACCTGTACATTGAGGTTGCCATCATTAAGAAGTGTCGATTCGAGCTTGAGCAAGTCTGCCGGAGTCACCACGGAAAGGGTCAGCAGGGTAACCGTCTCAGTCGTCGTCCCCTGGCGCACATCCGTATAATTGACCGGAATGTTGGCAGGATTGGTGTTTGCCGTCGTCGTCGGCACCGCCGTTGGTGAAGCTACAGGGGTTGGCGTGCCCTTCCCCACTGTCGTTGTCGCACTCGCCTTAGGCGTCCCCGTCGCAGTAGGAGTTCCCGAAGTAACAGCGTTGGGTGTGCCTGTAGCAATTGCTGTCGGCGTTGGCGTTACAGCAGCAGTTGGTGGTCCTTTTGCGGGATTGCTCGTATCAGGCAGCTTAGCCAGGGTCTTCTCAATGTCAGCGATCTTCGGAGTCTGATTAAACTTCGTGATCGTCACGACCGTGGCGGTCTTCCCACCTATAGACAGATCATCGAAGTTGACATTGAGCTGAGAGCCATACGCATTGTGCAGATCATTGGTGATCGTTGCCTGCACATTCGTATCAATTTGCGTATTCAAGCGTGCCCAGACAGTTCCGTTGCCCGGCAGATTCAAGTCAGCCCCGGTGATCACCTGCAAGTTGCTCAGGTTGAGCGGCTTAAGCACGTTTTGCATGGCCGTTATGCTGATGTTCCGGTCTGGGCGAAACTCGATATTCGTCCCACCTATGAAGTCGATACCGACGTTGAGGCCTTTCGTCAACAGCGAGACCGTGCCGGGAAGGATGACCACCAGCGATATAATCAGAAACAAGTAGCGTTTTCCTACAAGATTGAACACAACGTACTCCTCTACACTTACACAGTGCTATTCCGGCGTGCCAGGGATACAGTGGCAATAGAGCCAGCAGGAAGCCCAAACAATGCGGGATGACTAACAGCACCTGTCGGCACCAACAAGTTCAGGAAGGTGCGTGTAACGGTAATCGCGGTAAACATACTAATTAGTACGCCCAGGAAAAGGGTAGTGGCGAAACCAACGATGATACTTGCTCCAAAATTGCTACCAAAGTAGAACAGTACGGCACAGGTGATCAGTGTAGAGATATTAGAGTCTCTAATCGATGGCCATGCACGTTTCCAACCAACATCAATAGCTGCGGAGAGCGATCTTCCCGCACGTAACTCCTCTTTGACGCGTTCAAAAATGAGTACGTTAGCATCTACCGCCATACCAATCGAGAGGATGAAACCCGCGATACCTGCCAGTGAGAGCGTAACCCCCAGCACTTTGAAGATCGCAAAGGTCAAACTCGCGTACAGGAGCAGTGCAATGTCGGCCAGCAAACCCGGCAGCCGGTAGTACAGCAACATAAAGAGGATCACCAGGCCCAGGCCGATTGCCGCGGCAATATAGCTTTTCGCTATCGAGTCCTGCCCAAGCGTTGGCCCGACCGTTTCTTCGCTGGCGATCGTCAGCACAATAGGCAACGCACCATATTGCAGCACCGTGACAATCTGTTTGGCACTGTCAGTAGTGAAATTGCCTGTAATCTCGCCCTGGCCGGTGATGGTACTCTGGATGACGGCAGACTCAATGACCTTGCGATCAAGGGTGACGGTCAGGTATTGGCCTATATTCCGCTGTGTGAATTGGCCGAAGCGCCCAATAGCATCACCCTTCATCTCAAAGACGATATCAGGCCGACCCGCCTGGTCAGTACTTACGCTGACCTGTGTGGCATCCAGGTCTTTACCGGTGAATTCGGGCCCACTTGGGTTGTACTGGGTAAACTGGGTCGGGTCGAAGTCTGCACCGAGTGGAACAGGCTGGGGACCGGTGCTCCAAAACTCCAGGTTGCCTGTCTTCAACAGCGAGTTGATGGCCTGGAACTGGTTACCGCTGGTAAATCCCGGTAGCTCAACGACGATGCCATACTGCCCGTTACTTTTCTGTACGTAGATGTTTGGCTCGTTGACACCCAGACCGCCATTGACACGAGTCTCGATTTGGCCTCGTACGCCATCGATCTCTTTCTGGATCGTATCCTGGCTGTAGTGTTGAGCAGGGTCAGGCACCAGCAGGACTCGCACCCCACCCTGTAAATCGAGTCCCTGCTTGATAGCAGGGTGTGGAAAACTGATACCAAGAACGCTCCAATGAGGATCAGTCGGCCAGTTAATGTAGGCTGAACTGGCAGCTAAAAGAATAATAAACAGGAGGAGTGTGAGTGTTTCTCGACGCATAAGTAGTGTTTCCCCTCGCTCTAGAAAGAGTTTAGCATACACAATGTACGCTCATAAGTAAGTAGGACGCAGCTGGTCAAGATTCGCTATCCTAACAGTATGTTGCCTGCAAGTATAGCATAATTGCCCCGTCTTGCATATCCCACTACATATTCCTAATTTACGTAATCTGGTTTCGATAGTTGCTTTATCATAGAAGGTATGTATCCTTGCTGATATAATGACGTAACTACAAAGAAGAAACTGCTTCCCAATGCAGGGGCTTTAGGACTTTTGTCTAGCTGAGCAAAGAGATATAGATATGACCATCGTCATGGACGTACGCAACATCACTAAAAGCCTTCCACTCGGTCGTGAACGCATCGACATCCTCAAAGGCATCAGCTTTCAGATCATAAGCGGCGAATTCATCTCCATTACTGGCCCATCAGGCTCAGGCAAAAGTACGTTGCTCGGCATCATCGCCGGCCTCGACAATCCCACCAGTGGGCAGGTTCTGATTGATGGCCTCGATATCACCCACATGAGCGAAGGACGTTTAGCGGAAGTGCGCAACTACAAAATCGGCATGGTCTTCCAGGCCTTCAACCTCATTCCGACGCTCACTGCACAGGAAAACGTCGAAGTACCCCTCTACGTAGGCAAACACACGGGCTCGCCCTCCCAACGTGCCAGGGAATTACTCGACCTGGTAGGCCTATCGCATCGTCTCAGACATCGACCCACTCAACTCTCTGGCGGTGAGCAGCAGCGCGTAGCCATCGCGCGTGCCCTGGCCACCGACCCGGCCATCGTCATCGCAGACGAACCAACCGGCAACCTCGACGCGAAGAACGGCGAGCATTTATTGCACCTGATCGCCACCCTGCGTGCCCAAACAGGCAAAACAATTATCATTGCCACCCACGATGCCCTTGTTGCCTCCCATGCCGACCGTGCCATTCACCTGATGGACGGCACCGCATCAGCCAGCGAAACCGCCGGTGGCGCGGGGGAGGGCGAAAGGACGGCGTCATGAAAACCGATGCCAGCACGACCACAAACGCCAGAGCAGAAGCTCCCCAGCCTGCATTGCTCACAAGGGGGATCCCTATCATCCCTGGTCTGAAGATGTACTTCAAGTACAGTATCCGTTCATTGCTGCGCGGTGGGCAGCGCACAGTACTGGCCATATTCTGTGTAGCCGTCGGCGTCATGGCCATCGTGGCACTACAACTCGTCGGGCTCATGATCAACAACGCCTTCATCAGCAATGTGCGCGATGCGAATGGGGGTGATATTGCTGTCACATCGCAAAACGCTACCTTCAAACAGAGCGACCTGGCCTTCTTTGATCAGCTGAAGGGCAATGGCACCATCAATAACTATACCGCCCTTGTCAACCTCACCGGCTCAACAGGCCTATCGTCATTCTTGCGTGAGACCTTTAGCCTCAAAGTAGTCGATGCACACACCTTCCCGGTAGTGACGCCGCTTATATTCATTACACCCACAAATGGCACAGTTGCAACACTGCTGAAGAACGACCAGGTAATCGTCACACAATCTTTCATCAATCAATACAACAAAAAAGTGGGCGATACCCTGGTCGTACATGCAGGAGGCGAGATTGGTCAAGGCGGGCGCAAACTGCTCGTGAAGATCGCCGGTATCGTCGCTGACACTGGAGTGTTCGCCTTCTCTAGCAGCACCATGCTCATCTCCATCGACGATTATAAAAATGCGGCTGCCAACGTCCCCGTGCTCTATGACACGATTGACGTTGCAACTCCCTCGATAAATCGGGGAGCTACTGACCGCGCCGTCAAAGCCATCAGGGCACAATTTCCTCTCGCGAATGTACAAACTACCGCAGACGCGCTCAGACTGGAACAGACCGCCGTCGACAATGTCAGGAAATTCCTGGAGATAGCCGGTCTGCTGGCGCTGCTCATCGGTGGCGTAGGCATCGTTAACACCATGCAGGTGCTCCTCTCACGCCGCAAGATTGAGATTGCCATGCTCAAGACGACCGGCTACCGCCGCTTTGATCTCTACCTGCTCTTTGGCTTAGAGGCCGGTCTGCTAGGCCTCACCGGAGGGGTAGTCGGAGCTGCTGCCGCCACCGTCGTCAGCTACCTGGTACGCAACCTGGTGCAGCAACTTTTCCCATTGCGCATCCCGTTTGTACTCGACCCGCTGACCATCGCTGGCGGAGCCTTGATTGGCCTGGCAACGGCCTTGATCTTCGGCCTGCTACCAATCGTCCAGGCTGCCAACATTCGCCCCTTGAATGTCATTCGTGAACTGCCCGAAGGCACGCGCCTCGGCAGCATCTCGCTCACGATCGGTTTGTTGCTGATCCTCTCCGTTCTCTTTTGCATCCTCTCAATCGTCATTTTGAACAACGATATCTTGCTCGGCATCGAAGTAGTCTACGGAACATTCATCTTCCTGGCCCTCCTGAGCGTCTTCTTTAGCCTGGCCGTGCTGGTGCTCAGTATGCTGCCTGTGCCGGAGCGTTTCAGTCCCACCTATCTTGCCCTCGTCACTTCAGCAGTAGTGCTCTCGGTCTTGCTCTTGCGCTTCTTGCCCGTCTTCGGTGGCCTGTTGCTGCTGGCGTCACTGATGGGCTATGTGACGGTTCTGCTGCCGCGTACCTGGAAAGCCACGACCAAGATGGCCTTGCGCAACCTGGGCCGCCAGCGAACACGCACGACCACCACCATGCTAGCGCTGTTCGTCGGTGTCTTCACCATTGGGTTGATCCTTACCTTGGGGCAAGACCTGCGCGACCAGGTCAACGCCACGCTGGCCATACGCCTCAGCTACAATGTAATCACCATCGCACCAAGTGATGAAGCGCCGATGCTCGTATCCAAACTCAGTACCATCCCAGGTCTCTCCAGGCAACGCCACACCACCATCGCAGCATCTGTCCCGCAAGCAATCAACGGCCGTCCATTACAAACACTGCTGCCGACCGATCAGAAGGCGCAACGTACCCGTGCCGGTATTGTCTCTGCCCTCAGCACCATTGAAGGCTACGACGTCGCCAACAACCAGTTCCCCGATCCACAGAGCGTGCAGATCACCGGCGGGCGCAACCTGAATAGCAGCGACGCCGGCACAGACGACGTGCTACTTCCCGTGCAACTCACTCATTCAGGCCCACTCCATTTGAAGGTCGGCGATACGATCACCCTTGCCAGTATCGACGGCAGCAGCAGCAAAACAGTAACCGTAGTGGGCTTCTATCGTCTAAAGCTATTTGCCACCACCTTCGGGCGCATCCTCGCCACAACGGATACCGTCCAGGCACTCAGTCCGGCAGGGTTAGCGCAGAGCATCTTTTACATGAAAATAGACCCCAATAAAGTCAATCAGGCAGTGGAGACGATTGGGGCTATTGCGCCAAATGCCAGCGTGCGCAACCTGGCCAATATCGGTGATATCATTGACCAGATTATCAGCGACATCCTCCTCATTCTGACCACAATCGCCTCAATGTCGTTGCTAGCAGGGGTAATCATCATTGCCAACGC
>Ga0137389_10000724_pt1 | contig 18564 bp, 15 predicted proteins | sample 15con2h14BmetaG_FD_104645 | JGI IMG/M metagenome (GOLD analysis project Ga0137389, IMG submission 104645) | Vadose zone soil microbial communities from Angelo Coast Range Reserve, California, USA - 15con2h1.4B metaG | ecosystem: Environmental > Terrestrial > Soil > Vadose zone > Saprolite...
CGTTGGGTAAGGTTCGCCAACTTCACCGATCCGCCCGCGTTTTGCGCCGTTGTGTAGAGCGCCACCAGCGTTCCCAGGCCGCCGCTGTCGATGTAGGAGATGTTGGCCAGGTTCAAAACGATCTGGCTGTTTTCGCCGATCAGCTTTTTCACAGTGTCCCGGAGAAGAGCCGATTCTTCCCCAAACACGATGCGACCATTGCAATCGATAATGGTTATACCGTTCTCAGTCCGAGTATTAAGTTTTAGTTGCATCCGGCCTCCGTGGTATGGCCTGTGCCAACCCAGCCCAAAAGCCTATCCCTTGGGCGCATTTCGCGCAAGAGCCATTTCGCCGGCACAGCTTTTACCCGCAAAGTTCGCAAAGGCGACGCAAAGGAGGCAAAGCAGAACTCGTGTCCGAAAGCATCACGTATAATTGAAAGTTCTCCCCAACATGAGCTACCAGGTTTTAGCGCGTAAGTACCGTCCGCAGAAATTCTCCGAGGTAATCGGGCAGGAACATGTTACCCGGACCCTGAAGAACGCCATCGAGCAGGGACGGACGGCGCATGGGTACATCTTCAGCGGGCATCGGGGGATCGGCAAAACCACGGTCGCGCGCATCCTGGCCATGGCGCTCAATTGCCGCTCGTCGGATAAGCCGGTAACGGAGCCGTGCGGGGTTTGCGAGTCATGTACGGAAATTCGGGCGGGAAACTCCGTGGATGTGATTGAGATTGACGCCGCGACCAACCGCGGTATCGATGAAATCCGCGAATTGCGCGAGGCAACGCGTTATCGTCCGGCGCGCGACCGCTTCAAGATCTATATTCTCGATGAGGCGCACCAGATCACCGATGCGGCCTTCAATGCCCTGCTGAAAACGCTGGAGGAACCGCCGGGGCACGTGGTATTCATGCTGGCCACGACCCAGCCGGAGGACATTCCGCAGACCATCCGATCGCGCTGCCAGCATTTCAGCTTTCGCGCGGTGCGATTCGAGGAAATCCTTAACCAGCTCAAGGATCTTTCCGCCCGAGAGAAAATCGAGGCCGACGAAGACGCGCTGGCATTGCTGGCCGAAGCCGGGGACGGTTCGATGCGCGATGCGCTTTCCATCCTGGACCAGGCCATCGCTTCGTCCACGGACCGTCTGACCGCAGATCAGGTGAGGAACCTGGTGGGTGCCGCGCCCTCCGGGGTATTGGAAGAAGTGATGCAGGCGGTGGCCCAGGGATCGAGCGAAACCGTGTTGCGACTGGTGGACCGACTAATCAGCGAGGGCCACAGCCCGACCCATTTTGCGCGGCAGATGGTGCGATTTCTCCGCAATGCGGTCGTGGCCAAGGTGGCTGGCTGCGACTCTTCCCTGCTGCAAATTTCGAGCGATGAACGACAGCGGATAGCGCGCATCGCGGATCTTTTTGAGGAGGAGGATCTGGCGCGGCATCTGCAAATCATGTTGCGCACCCACGGAGAACTCGGCTACCGACAGGAGCAGCGTTTTCATCTGGAGTTGGGTCTGTTGAAGATGGCGCATGCACAGCGCCTGCTGCCGATCGAGCAGTTGCTCAGTGAGGCCACGGGCGGCCCCCGGCCGGCGGGAAAGCCGTCGGTGCTGCCGGAAATTAGGAAGCCTGAAACGCCGTCAATTTCGCGCTCTCCGAATGTGTCCCCGTTCGCAGCCGATTCGGCTCGAAAGAGTGGATCGAAGCCGGAGCTTTCGGTGGAGAGCGGGCCGCTTTCAGGAGCGCACGTGTCGGCAGGAGTAGCGACAGCAAGCGTGGTCATGGGTTCGGCCGCGCCGGCTGCGGTTGCCGAGCCGACCCCGGAAATATCCGCGCAGCCACAGATTGCACCGGCAGAACGTCCGGACGTTCGTGGAGCGGTGCTCAATGCCTTGACGGGCGCGGGGCAACCCATGTTGAGCGCCATGCTTGAAACCGGCGAGTGGCAGGTGGAAGGCAACGAGTTGGCAATCAAAGTGGCGCAGTCCGCGACGGTGATTGAGATGTCTCTTAGCGCGGATGCGAAGCGGCTGATCATCGCGACCGCCAGCGGAGCCCTGGGGCGTCCGGTGAAGCTGCAGGTCACGTCCGGCGGCGTGGCCCAGCCTGCGCCCCCCCGGCCGATATCGGGAAATGGCGGAGGCCGGGGCCGTGCCGAACAGGATCCCGTGGTCCGGCGCATGAAGGAGAAGTTCGGGGCCGAGATTCGAACGATTATCGATTACAAGGAAAAGCGGTAGTGCGAGATCGCCAACAGCGCCGAGAACGTCGGGGAGATGGGGAATGAGCGGATTCAACCTGCAGGATCTGATGTCGCAGGCCAAGCAGCAGTATGAAACGCTGCAAAAGAAGATGGAGGAAACCGTGGTTGAGAGTTCCTCTGGCGGCGGCACGGTGACGGTCAAGATGGACGGCCGCAAGCAGGTGCTGGCCATCAAGATTGATCCCGAAGCCGTGAAGGCTGGCGATCTCGAGATGCTGCAGGACTTGATCACAGCGGCCATCAACGGTGCAGGCCGTAAAGTCGACGACGCCATGCAGTCCACGATGGGCGGGATGCTAAGCGGGATGGGCCTGCCCGGATTGTGAAATTGAGTAATTGGGAAATTGAGTAATTTGAAGACAATTCCCTAAATAGCCCGATTTTTCGATTACACAATTACCAAATTTCTCAATTACTCAATATTCTTATGTCTAAATTTGCCGAGCCGATGGCGCGGTTGATCGACGAACTGAAGAAGCTGCCTGGGATTGGCAGCAAGACGGCGCAGCGGCTCGCCTTTCACATCCTGCGCTCGTCCGAGGAAGACGCGGAGGGTCTGGCGGCGGCGGTTCGCGACGTCAAGGCCAGCCTGCGGCTGTGTTCCATTTGCAACAACATCACGGATGTCGAACCCTGTGTGTACTGCAGCAGCGCCACTCGCAATCAGCGGATGGTGTGCGTGGTGGAGGAGCCCACCAACATCGCCTCCATCGAAAAGACCAAGCACTTCAACGGCGTGTATCACGTGCTGCACGGATCGATTTCGCCCTTGCACGGGGTAGGGCCCGATCAGTTGCGGATTTCCAACCTGATGCGACGAGTGGACGACGGACAGGTCGATGAGGTGATCCTGGCCACCAATCCTACGGTCGAGGGCGAAGCTACAGCGACCTATCTTTCCGGACAACTGCGCCGCACGGGGCTCAAGGTGACGCGCATCGCTATGGGGATTCCAGTGGGCAGCGACATCGAATACGCCGACGAGATCACCATGCTCAAAGCCATGGAAGGCCGCCGCGAGCTGTAAGATCTGCCCATGCTTACCGTCGATGAGGCACTGACCAAGATTCGTTCGCTGGTTTCCAAGTAGTGTGGATCGCGCGCAGAGAGCCCAACAACTCGCCGCTGCGAATTGAAGCCTGGGCACCTATCATTGGGTGGAATCTATGACGTGGGTGCCGAGTTAGTTTCTATTCTGGCTTGGAGCGGCCCGATGCGCCCGCATACCCGAGTTTCCCAATAGGCAAAGGTCTCACCGGATCAGCCATCCGGCAAAAATTCGATCTCCTACGAAGGGAAGAAAAATCGACCTGTATGCCCCATAGGAAAATCTTTTCCCTTTTGGACGTCAGAAGCGAGCGGTTCCACGTCCCGGTTAATTATCGCTAACAACTTGCAGGTAAATAACTTACACAGTATTTGAGAAGTTGCGCGTTAGGGCCAATAAGTGGCAGGGGGCTTGCATCAGGAAAGGCATGTTCTTCCCGTCTCCGTTGATTTTTGGCTGGCATAAGGACAGCAGTGACATTTCCGGTCAAACTGACCGGGGAATCTTGTTGCCGGCTCGCGCCGCGTCGTGATGTAACCGCATCTCAACCGACGCCATTAGAAGCCGGGCCAACCAGCCCGGTTTTCTTTTGGACTTCGGGCGTCAGACTTCGGCTTGGACAGTCTTTTCCTGATACAGCGATGAGGAAAACTGCGGACCTTCGCTCCGCTGGACGGGCGGGGATGCCCGTCCCTACATCGTCCCCACTAGGTGTTGCCGGCGGAGTCCAGGAAATGGTTCGGCTCTTCCTGCGGTGACGGCACGCCTGTGGGCCAAGTGCCGCCATTGTATTGCAGCATGCGGTTTTTCCATTTGAGAAAGTCGGTGAGGGTCTGAGGCTCAATGCGGATTTCCACCCGGCGCAGGCTGGCCAGCAGCAGGTTCATCTCGTAGGCGAGGCCGGAGGCGGTCCGAAGGTCGCGAGCCGAGCCGCGAACTACTTCGACCTTGCGCTTGCGCAATTCCAGCAGACCCCAGCCTGGGGGCAATTCGCTTGGATCAAGCAGTCCCGAGGGCGCTAGATAGAAGCGTTCGCAACCCAGTCCGATCTCCTGCTTTTGCCGAAAGGGTTTGTCGCGATCAGCCAGAAAGTCGGCGCGGGAAGTCTTGCACTCTACCAGAACGGAATGGGAGGCGCGCTTCCATCCGATGGCGTCGGGCATCTCTCCGCTGACGCAGGCCTGCTCCGAAAGAATCACTGCACAGCGATAACTGCGCAGCCATGCGATGGCTTTTTCCACCAGTTGAGCGTGAGTCATGGTGTATCTGTATCCGGCAGCGAGGGTCGGTGGAAGTGACTGAGTAGCTTCTGGGCGACTGGTTTCTGGGTACTGGGTGCTGGCCACCGGGTTTCCGGTTTCCGGTTTCCCCAGTTTCTAGTTCTCAGTCCCCAGTTTCACCTTCATTGGCTTGACCATCACGGGGCGGTGATACACCGTTTCCAGCAGGTGACGGGCGGCGGCGATGGATTCGGCGGCACGGTCGCGGGCGGAATAGCCCTGAGCGGCGATTTGCAACAATCCGTTTTGGCTCTGGACTTCCAGGCGCTGGATTCGCCCGTCGCGGGATGCGTCGAAGGCGTTGGCCAGCCGCAGAACTGCGGCCAGTCGCAATATGTCTCGTCGTTGGCCTGGAGATATGCCCCGGAAAGCCTTGTGCCCGGGTTGAGGCAGGGCTCCACGATGATAGCGGGCAACGATCCCTGCGGTGGCCAACTCTTGGGCGCTCCAGCCTAGAGGTGGCGCCAGCCGACGAATCATCCGATAGGACGTCTTATGGTGACCTTTCTCGCCCTTGAATCTGCCAACGTCATGCAAAAGCGCGGCAATTCCTAAGATGGCGCGATCCTGAGCCATAGACTCCGGGGTCTTTCCGTTTACCGCCAGCCCGTCGTAGAGCTGAAGGGCCAGCCGCGTCACGTGCATGGAATGTTTGAAGTCCGGATCCAGGAGCGAGGCCCAGAGTTTTAGCCGAAGCATAGCCGCGGATTCGATTTGTTTCCGGTCCGGCAGTTGGCCGCGCCAGACCAGCCAGAGCGAGTCTTTCCCCAGCGTCTTTTTTCGATAGGTCTCAATTCTTCGGGCGCGCTCCTCACCAATTCGCTTCTGCCAGCGGGAGCGTGCTTCAAGATCGGGAAACAAGTTTGCGCGCGCGGCCGCCGACCACAGAACATCGAGATCATGAACCTCACCCAGCACGTCCTGCACCTGCTTGAGATCATCGCTCCAGGCCGGGTGCTGGGCGGGCAGAAAATTTTCCACGATGTAGCGGAAGCGTTTGAGCCCGACCCGCAGCCGGTGAAATCCCACCTGGGAGCGGTTACGCAGGGCCTGGCGATGCAGGTTGTAGGCTTCGGTCCAGCGCTCGAGAGCGAGGTGCCGGAAGATCAGACTTCCCGGCCGGAATCTGGTCATCCTGCGGGGCAGGGACCGGCTCCAGCGCTGCCACTGCTTGCGGTCGAACGCGGACAGAGCCTGCACCGCTTGCAGTTTTAGTTGCTCTTCGCGGGCAGTGAAGGTTTGCAGCAGGGGAGCGGTGACCGGGTCGTCAGGGCTGTCCAGCAGATGGACCCATTCCTGCATCACGTGCACGTCGCGCAGTTCGCCCAGCCGGCGGAAGAGGCGCTTGCCTGCTTTCTTCATCTCCTTCCAGTCCGGATCGGGATCAATGGCGGCGATGCCCCCGGCCATGGAGCAGCAGCGGCGCAGAGCGACCCGCAGGTCGTGTACCGGGTCGGGCGCGAAGGCGACACTGGCGCGGTCGCACTCTTCGAGTACGCGCTGCATCCAGAAAGCAAGGCCGGCTTGCTTCTTGACTCGCTTTGTCGGGATGGTCGCTGCAGGCACAGTGACTCCAGATTAGCAGGGTTTTCGAAGTTACCTCGGCGGCTGAAACCGCCATTCATGACAAAGCAGTTTAATGCAACGCTGACTCCCTGCTCCACCCAGGCTGGGGACCTGAGCGTCGCGGAGTCAAGCCAAAACGCGGCCTTTACGGCCTGGGCAAGGGCGTGGACGTAACTTTCTTGCCGATTGGTCTCTGCCGAATGGCCAAGTGCAGTATTACCTCCGTAATGTGCATCTTCTCATGGTTTCGCATTACCCTTAGCGGGTAAGAAACTCACTCGGGAGCCGCGTATCCTAACGGCAGACACAAATAAAGGCAGCCGGGTTGCTTCAGCCCGGGCGTTTGTCCACAGTTTGAACATCTTGGTGAAGTACGTTCGCCTTTATGGTTCCGACCACAAGCGCACCGAGGGACAGTTCGCGATTGCATGGAATGAGCTGCAAGAGGGCTTACCCAAGGGTACCGAAGGGTCGTTCCTGCTTGGAGTTTCTGAAAACAAGTTACTGCTGGACGGCATGCCGCTGGAGACTGGGCAGGCGGAGCGCAGTTTCGCGCAACTGCTGACGACCGCCGGCCTGGCCAGCATTCACTTTTCCAACCAGGTCACAAAGGACGAGTTTGCCCAACTGGTGCGGGCCTTCGCCATGGGCGGATCCAGGGCCCAGGACGTGGTCAAGGAAATCAAGAATACCTTTGGAGACAGCAAGACTGCCTCGATTCGCATCAACGAGGTCAGGTTCGTTGCCGCCGACCCGTCCACCGGCGAGGTGAGCATCGCGGCCCAGATCGCGGCCCAGTCACTGGGCCCGGAATTCAAGCAGTGGCTGAATGATCCCCAGAAATTGCTGCAGCTGATCGCGGCCGCGGAGGGCGCGCAAAGCGGTGGCGCCCCCGGTGGCGCGCCCGTGGGCAGCGTGCCCAACACCCACGGTGGCACAGCAAGGGAGGGCACCGGTGCGGCAACAACCGGAGGCACCTGGGCGGGCGGAGTGGTGCCCTTGCAGGAAGAAGAAGTCATCCAGACCATTCGCCTGCTGACCCGATTTGGTGAAGTTGGCGGCGACCCCAGCGTCGATCAGGAATCGCTAAAAAAGGAACTCAGCACCGTCGACGCCAACACCAAGGTAAACCTGCAGCAATTGCTGGGAAGCCTGGCGGCGCAGACGTCCGTGGAACAAACCGACAACACCCCCCTGCTGATGAAGGCGGCCGAGCACATGGCGATTCGCTTTGCCCTGGAGCGCTTCCAGAAGGGTGAAGTGAAGGTCAATGCCGTGCACCAGATGATGGAGCACATGAGCCGGCAGATGGATACGCTGCGCCAGATCCTGAAAATTCAGGAAGACAAGATGGGCAAGGCCGGCATTCTGGTGGAATCCCACGCCGACATCCTGGACCGGATGTTCTGGGCGGAAGTGCCGGAAGCGGGCAAGAAGAGTGTGCTTCTCTCCCATGAGGCCCCGTGTGTGCCGCCGCGCAACGTGCGCCAGTTTGTGGAGTTATTGCTGGAACGCGGCGACAAGGAAACCTCGGTCGCCATCCTGCAAAACTACTTGAACTGCCTGGATGCCAAGGAGAGCGAGGCGCGACGCAAAATCGCCACCGGCATAAGCCAGTTGGCGGACCTGTTCGCAGCCGCAGGCGGAGACTTGATGGCGTTGTCGATTCGCAACCTCGGAGAGGCAATCGGCAAGGAGTCGGATCCCGAGTTGCAAAGCATTCTCAGCGCTGCCTTCGTGCGCCTGAGCACGGAAGCCAGCACGCACAAGCAGTTTGGCGCCTTGAACGAACTCTGTATCGCCATGGAAACCATCGCCAAGCAACGGCCGGTGCTGGCGACCGACCTGCGCCCCCGTATCGGCGTGGAAAATCGCCTGCCCGAGTTCATCGAAGAAGCCATGCAGCTGCCGCAACTCCCGGCCGACCTGCTTCTGGTTTTGCGGCGCACATGCCAGGCCGCGGTGGAACACCTGTCCGACAGGTTTTTCCGCTGCATGCGGCGCGAAGAGTGCGATCGCATCGTAGAGATCGTAAAAGAACTGGGAGCGCCGGCCCAGGCACAGATTCGGGAAATGATGCGCACCGGCCAGCCCCGCCAGGCTGCCTCCGTGGTGGGCCTGCTCAGCCGCCTGGATGTGCCCACCCTGCTGGAGCTTTTGCCTATTCGCCTGCCCGAGTGGAACCGGTTTTATCACGACGTGGTGGTGCGCCAGGTGGCCTACGGCGCGGCCCACGATCGTGGACGTTCGCTGCTGGAGTTGCTGGAAATTCTTGATCCGCTGGTGCTGCCGCAGGCGATTGATGAGATTGGTATGAGCGGCGACCGCACCGCGGTTCCGCCTTTGGTCGTGATGGCCGAAGCAGGAGAAGCCGAGGGACGCTCTCCGCTGCTGCAGTTGAAAGCGGTAGAGTCGCTGGGACGCCTGCGCGAAAACGACGCGGTGCCCGTGCTGCGCAGCCTTCTGGAAGCGAAGAAAATGTGGCGGTGGAGCAACCACAAAGAGCTGCGCATCGCCGCCGGCCAGGCACTGGCCAAGATCGATCCCCGGTATGGCAGCCAGATCATGTCAGAAAGTGGACTGGAACCCGGCGAGTTGGCGATCGCACCGCTGGATTCAGCGCCTGCATGCCCGTGGGTAAGGCAGCGGCGCTACGAGCGCATTGTGCTGCGGAAGACGCTGCAGGCGACTATCAGCAGTTCGTGGGGCAAATCCAGCATCCTGATTCGCGAACTGAGTCTGGGTGGCGGCATGGGCACCAAGGAAGACAATCTTCGCGTGGGCTCGGAAGCCAACATCGACATTAATGCCGGCGTCCGCCACATACGTGGGCAAGTGCTGCTGCGGCGCGCCCGAGTAAACGAAGTCGGATTCGAGATTGTCAACACCGACCTTGAAAGCCGCTACCGTCTGCGGCGGATTCTGATGGACTCGCTGGAACACTCCTCTGGAACCAAAGAAGGCGAGTGGGACGGCCAGCGCAGAACAATCTAACGGGAATTCAACAGCAAAAGAAAAGCCTCTGCGCGCGCAGAGGCTTTTCGGCTTTTCTGAATCTTGCTACTTCACCTTGGCAAAGATGATAACCAGGGTGTAGAGCGCCAGGGACTCGATCAGAGCCAGACCAAGTATCAGCGACAGCTGAATTCCGGGACGGGCGGCGGGGTTGCGCCCCAAGGCCTCGGCAGCGGACGCGGTGGCTTTCGCCTGGCCCAAGGCGCACAGGCCGGAAGCGATTGCCATGGAAAAGCCGGCCGTGATGGCGACCCAGTTGGTGCCGGCGGCTTCGCCACCCTGAGCAAATGCAGGTACGGCGAAACAGAGCAATGAGAGTGTCATGAACAGGTAACTCAGTCTACGCATTTTGTTTCTCCTCGCACTATGAGTTGCCGCCAGTGGGTGGTTGACGTCATTCTCGTGTGGACGACGCCCTCACGCTGAACGGCTGTTTCCAGTTTCCGGTTTCCAGTCGAAGAACCGAAACCCGAAACTCGAAACTGGAGACGCCGAATTTAGTGTTCCTCTGCCACGGCTCCCGAGAGATACACCATGGTCAGCAGGATAAAAATATACGTCTGCAGCAGCGAAACTCCCAAGTGGAGCCCCAGGAAAAGAACGGGGACTCCGATCGGTATGAGGGAGAAAAACACCATGGTCACCATGTCGCCGGCAAACATGTTGGCATAAAGGCGCACGGTTAGCGAAAGCAAGCGGGCGAGATGACTGATGATCTCGATGGGGATCATGATGATCGCCAGCCACCACATGGGTCCCATGAAATGTTTCAGGTAGGCGATTCCGTGGTGCTTGAAACCCTGGGCCTGGTAGTACACGAATGCACAGACGGCGCATCCGAGTGGAACTACGGGCACTGCGGTAGGAGACTCAAAGCCCGGAATCAATCCCAGCAGATTGCAAATCAGAATGAAAAAAGCCAGGGTCATCAGAAAGGGCGTAAATTGTTCGCTGTGATGTCCGATGATTTCTTGGCTTTGTCCCTCGACGAAGCCATGAGCGCCCTCGAAAACATGCTGCAGGGCGCCTGGATTGTCCACGGAGAGCCGCGAGCGCACCAAAGCAAACAGCACAACCAGAAATAGAAACACCAGGACCTGCATGGCCACGGTGTTCGTTATTGGCGCTTGAGGGTATTCAGGGGCGGTGTGGAGGGCTCGCAGCAGTGCCGTGACCGGGCTGGCGAAGAGGTGGTTCAGGATCTCGGTAAACCAGAGTTGTTCAGGCATGAATCAAGCTTTTAGCTCTTGGCTTTTAGCTCCAACCCACTGAATTTCAGTGCTCTACACGGGAAGATCAGATGCCGCGCGCCACCGCGACCCAGGCCTCGTAGGCGGCTTCGCACGCGATGGCCGCTACGGGCAGGAACAGGCCCGCAAAAAGCCCGTAGAGACTCGCGGGAGAAACTGTGAATATAACATAGGCTCCGAGAGCCATCAAAACGTAGCGAAGCAAGAAGCGAAACACTAATCCCCCACTTGATTGCTGACCGCTGGGTCCGGTGGCGCGGTCGACGAGCGCACTTATCACCCGCTTCAGCCAATGAAAGTTCAGGTAAGAGACGGCGCATCCGCAGGCGAATCCCAAAGCAACGCGCCAGCCATAGCGCCACCAGGCGGCGGCACTCAGGACGACTGCCAGCACGATCATGAGACTGGAGACACGGCCGAGCGCTCCAGCGTAGAAGGCCTCGCTATTGGCGGCCGGGGTCATGGATTCAACGCCTGTCATTTGGAGTCCGCGGAAAGGGCGGCGCGGATCAGCTCGACGAATCCTGCAATAATGCCCAGGATCAATCCTGCGAGGTACAACCAGGTGGTGTGCAGCCAGTGGTCCAGGGCCACGCCCACCAGCCATCCCGCAACCGTGGCGGCCGGGAACACAAATGCAAGTTGGCTGTACTTTGCCAGTTGAACCCAGGCGTTTTTCGTGCCGGAATTCTCGTCCTTAAGAGGCTTCGCCACGTGCGGAGTCCTTTCCGGACGCCGTGCTTTACCGTATCAGACCGGCGACCGGTGTGGCTTGGGCAATGCCCAACGACCAGTTCACGAGGCGGATGAACTGCTCGGGGAAAATTCCGATATAGACGGTAGCGAACGCCGTCACCCCGAGCACGAGGCGCATTCCCGCGCTGATCGGGAGTGGGGTCTTGTCCAAAGCTTCGCGCATGAACATCTGGTTTGCGATGCGCATGTAGTAGTAGAGGCCAAAGACCGCATACAGCACAGCCAGAGAGGCCAGAACGTAGTGGCCGCTCTCAATCAGGCTCAGGAAAATAAAATACTTTCCATAGAATCCGGCCAGCGGCGGGATACCTGCCAGCGAGAGCAGGAAGATGAGCATTAACACGGCTTCCGTGGGAGCGCGGAAGTAAAGGCCGGCAATGTCGTCCATCTCGTCGCCGATCACGTTCCGCTGCCGCAGCGAGGCGATTACCGCGAAGGCCCCCAGGTTCATGAATGTGTACACCAGCAGGTACAGAAGAATGCCTTTCAATCCGTCAAAAAAAGCCGGCGCGGGATAGGTCACGGAAGCCAGCGCGACCAGGCCCAGGAGCATGTAGCCGACGTGAGCGATGGAGGAATACGCCAGCAGCCGTTTCAGGTTGGTCTGGGTAAGAGCGGCCAGATTGGCGCCGGTCATGGTGGCGATCGAAACAAAGATCAGTAAGGGCACATAAACGGTACGCAGCGGATAGAGACCCCATAGGAAGATTCGCAGCAGCATCGCCCAGGCCGCCGCCTTCACTGCGACCGACATGAATCCGGTGACGGTCGTGGGAGCGCCTTCGTAAGCATCCGGCAACCACTGGTGAAAGGGGACGGCGGCAATCTTGAAGAACAGGCCGGTCGCCGTAGTCAGCAAGGCGATCACCGCGACGGGATCGATGTGACTCTGGTGCGCCGCGGCCATGCGAACCAAACCGCTTCTGATTCCCAGCAGGCTGGTGCTTCCGGTCAATCCGTAAAACAACGACAAGCCATAGGCAAATATGCCGGAGGAAAATGCTCCCAGCAGCAGATATTTCAGCGCGGCTTCATTCGACCTGCGGTCAGTACGCAGAAACCCAACCAGAATGTATGTAGAGATCGCCATCAGCTCGAGGCCAATGAAAATCAGCACGACATCGAAGCCGGCAGCCATGCACATCATGCCCACGACGGAAAACAGGATCAACGCGTAGAACTCGCCGTGGTTTTCGTGCTCGATCTCCATGTAGCGAACTGACATCAGAATAGAAATCGCAGCCGACGCCAGAAACAGGTACCAGAAGTAGATGGTGAAGCGGTCTACCACCATGGAGTTCAGGAACGCTGATTCTCCCGGGATTCCTGCGGCATTGAGTGCGAACTGAATCTTCACCACACCCGCGACCGAGAACAGAATGCCAACCAACGCGGTGACCGCATTGGTCCATTTCCATTCGCGGGGCAACATCAGATCCACCAGCAAAATGCCCAGCGCGAACAGCGTGAGCAGAATGATGGGGAGGGACATCAGATAGTCAACCCGGCCGAAGTTTTGGGCAATGTTGCCGAGCACTTATTTCGTCCCCTTGGGTTGGCTATTCGCCACCTGCACCACCGCGGCCGCAGGTGTAGTTTCACCTTCAGGCCGACTGGCGGCATTCACTGCGCGCACGCCGGGATAATCCCTTCCACGCACCGTGGCAACGAGCTGGTTGACGGGTTGCTCCAGAATCTGGAAGAAGGGCTTGGGATACAACCCGATCCAGAAGGCCACGATGACCAGCGGCGCGAAGGTCAGCAGTTCGCGCGGCGTCAGGTCGTGCAACTTTTCATTCTTGGGATTGGTGACTGTTCCAAAAAACACGCGCTGGTACAGCCAAAGCAGGTACGCCGCCGCCAGAATCACGCCCGGCACCGCCCATGCCGCCCATTTCCAGTTCTCCATGAAGGTGCCCTGCAGGATAGTGAATTCGCCGACGAACCCGTTCAGCAGCGGCAACCCCATCGAGGAGAGAAACATGATCATGGTAATGGTCGCGTAGACCGGCATCACATTGGAAATACCGCCGTACTCTGAAATCTCACGCGTGTGCCGCCGCTCGTAGAGAATGCCGACAATCAGGAACAGCGCCCCGGTGGAGATGCCGTGATTGATCTGCTGTAAGACCGATCCACTGAGTCCCGCCGGATTCAGCGCAAAGATGCCCAGGGTGCAGAACCCCAGGTGGCTGACTGACGAGTACGCCACCAGCTTCTTCATATCCTTCTGCATCAGCGAGACCAGTGCGCCGTAGATGATGCCGACGATCGAAAGGAAAATCATCCAGCCCCGGACCTTGGGATGCATGACCACATCGGGGAAGAACGGCAAGGCAAATCTCACGAAACCGTAGGTCCCCATTTTCAGCAGCACGCCGGCCAGAATAACGGAACCTGCGGTCGGGGCTTCCACGTGCGCATCCGGCAGCCAGGTGTGAAACGGGAACATCGGCACCTTGATGGCAAAGGCCAAAAAAAACGCCAGAAACAGAAGGATGGCAAACGTCGAGCCGTACGCCGGATCATGGAAGATGAGCGGCGCCGTCTTGTACAGCGCCTGAATGCTGAAGGTGTACTGTCCGGTCTGATGAAAGTTGTAGAAGTACAGAAACAGCACGGAAAGCAGCATCAGCACCGAGCCGAACAATGTGTAGAGGAAGAACTTGATGGCGGCGTAGAGTTTCCGCGGGCCGCCCCAGATGCCGATCAGCAGATACATGGGAACCAGCATGGCTTCCCAGAAGACAAAGAAGAGGAAGAAATCCAGCGCCATGAAAACGCCCAGCATGCCGGTCTGCAGCACCAGGAACCAGATGTAATATTCCTTCACGCGAGTTTCGATCGCTTCCCATGAGGAGAGAATCGAAATCCAGCCCAGCAGCGTGGTCAGCATGATGAGCAGGAACGAAATCCCGTCTATGCCGAGCACGTAGCCGGCGCCGATCGAGGGGATCCAGTTGTTGGCCGCGCCTTCCATGAACTTAAAGCCGGGCTCAAAGCGCTGGGCCCAGAACCACGGCACCAGCGGGACGGAAACCAGCAGACCCGCCAGGGCGAAGATGTTTGCGATCCAGCGGATGGCGTCTTTCTGCTCTTTAGGAACAAAGATGAGCAGAATCGCGCCGGCCAGCGGCGTGAAAAGAATGATCGAGAGAATGTGATTATGCATAAAAGCAGTCGTCGGTCGTCAGTCTTCAGTCGTCGGCAACACCTTAGAACCGCCAGGCGTAGTAAAAGACGAATCCCACCAGCCCGATCACCATCACCAACGCGTACCATTGCACCAGTCCCCACTGCAGCAAACGCGTGGGATAAGAAATCATCCGGGAAAGAATTGCCGGGCCGTTTACCAGGACTCCATCAATCGCCCACTTGTCCCACCAACTGGACACCGTTCCGCTGAGCCTGGTCATCCAGCCGGCGGCATTGACCGTGCCATCGATCACATGCGAATCGAACCAGGATGAGGCTTCGCCTAATCCCATCACGCCCAGGCGTACGTCTCCCACCTTGCGGCGGCCGGTGATGGCGTAGTCGTAAGCTTCATCGACGTAGTACTTGTTCAGCAACGTGGCATAGACCGGCAAGGCTTTCTCGGCGATGGGCTCTGCGTAACCCTTGCCTGCGTCGCGATAGTATTTCCATGCCAGTCCGAATCCAGCCACGGCGGCGGCAATGGAAAGAGCCATGAACCCGTATTCCAGCGGATTGGTGTGTTCTTCTTCCTTCCTTCCCGCAGCCAGCTGGGCGGCTTCGCCTTCCGCCTGGAATACCTGGGCTTCCTGGGCAAACACCGGCTCCAGAAATTTTGTGAAGCGGTTCGAACCGCCCAGGCTGTGCGGCCATCCCAGCCATCCGGCAGTGATCGCGCAAATAGCGAGAATGATCAACGGCACGGTCATCGATTTGGGAGATTCGTGGATGTGGTGCTCTACCTCATGGCTCATCCGGGGCATGCCATGGAAGGTCAGGAACATCAGGCGGAACATATAAAAGGCGGTCATCAAGGCAGTGGCGTAACCGACCAGCCACAATAAACGGTATGCGCCGCCTTCGGACGACCAGGCCTGCCACAGGATTTCATCTTTGGAGAAAAATCCGGCGAACGGCGGGATGCCTGCGATCGCAAACGTCGCAATGAACATGGTCCAGTGCGTGATGGGGATGCGCTTGTACAGGTCGCCCATGTTGCGCATGTCCTGCTCACCGCTCATGGCGTGGATGACCGATCCCGAACCGAGGAACAGGAGAGCTTTAAAGAAAGCATGGGTAAAAACGTGGAACACGCCGGCGGAGAACGCGCCAACGCCGAGTGCGAGAAACATGTAGCCCAACTGGGACACGGTGGAGTAGGCCAGCACACGTTTGATGTCGTTCTGCACCAGTCCGATAGAAGCGGCAAACAGCGCGGTGATGGCGCCGATAATCGCGACGGTCTTCATCGAGGTGGGCGCCAGCACAAACAGCGCATTCGAGCGCGCCACCATGTACACGCCGGCGGTCACCATGGTTGCGGCGTGGATCAGCGCGGACACCGGAGTTGGACCTTCCATGGCATCCGGGAGCCAGACGTAAAGCGGAATCTGGGCGGACTTGCCGCAGGCGCCGACGAATAACAGCAAAGTGGCCGCCGTGATGACGGGATCGCCGATGGCAAAGTGTCCGCTCCGGGCCAGGTGCGTAATTTCGGTCAAGCGCAGCGAACCGAAGTACCAGGCGATGGTGAACATGCCCAGCAGGAAACCGGCATCGCCAATGCGGTTGACGATGAATGCTTTATTGGCGGCGGTGCTGGCTGAGTGGCGATGAAAATAAAACCCGATCAGCAGATAAGAACACAGGCCCACACCTTCCCAGCCCACGAACATCACGGCATAGTTGTTCCCCAGGATCAGCGTGAGCATGGAGAACATGAAGAGATTCAGGTATCCGAAAAAGCGGTAGTAGCCGCCCTCGTGCGCCATGTAGCCGGTGGAATAAATGTGGATCAGAGTGCCAACTCCGGTGACAAACAGTAACCAGATGGCGGACAGGGGATCGAGCAGGAATCCGGCATCGGCGTGGAACGGGGCCGGCGTGCCGTCGCGCATGACGTAGTTCATGTGGCCGGTGTCGGTACCCAGCCAGGTGTAGACGATTTTCTCGTAAGGCTTGCCCGGATTGTCGTGGGCATATCCGAGGTATTGCCAGACCGCGCCGCAGGAGAAGACAAATGCCAGGGCCACCGCGCCCACGCAAACCGCGCTGACGGTCGCCTTCTGCAGCTTGCGGCCGAAAAAGAACATGATGGCAGCCCCGAAGGCGGGCAGCAGCGGGATGAGCCAGATGTGGGCGAGAAACATATTAGTCGTCGGTCGTCAGTCGTCTGTCGTCAGCTTGAAGCACTTGGCAATTAGCCGTTAGCACTTGGCCAAGCAAAAAGGATCGCGATTCTCCGCAAAACCCTGAAGCGGCTAAATGCCAAGTGCCAATTGCCAAGTGCTGCCCTTCTACCATTTCAGCAAATCGATTTCGTCCACGTTGACCGTCTCTTTGTTGCGGAAGAAGGCGATCAGGATTCCGAGTCCAACTGCTGCTTCTGCTGCTGCGTCGGTGATCACGAAGATTGCGAAGACCTGTCCGTGCAGCCCCCATATCCGCGAGAACGCCACCAGGTTCAGGTTCACGGCGTTCAGGATCAACTCGATTGACATGAGCACAATTACCACGTTGCGGCGAGTCAATACACCGATCACGCCCAGCACGAAGAGGGCGGCAGCCACGACGAGATAGTGCAGCGTAGATATTGGAGCCATTTCTTAGCTCTTAGCTTCTAGCTCTTAGCTCTTAGCTCTTAGCTTGGGTGCCTCTGGCTAAAGGCTAAGAGCTAATAGCTGACAGCTGCCTTTCAAATTCTCTTCTTCGCCATGACCACCGCGCCGATGATTGCCACGAGAAGCAACAGCGAGGCGATTTCAAACGTGAACATGTAATTGCCGTAAAGCACGACGGCAACCTGTTGCGTATTGGACTGCTCCGGCATCAGAATCGCCCGGTCTGGAAACAGTGCCTTGCCTTTGACATACACCGTTACGAACAGCACCCCAAGTGCGACCGCGGCGGCCAGTCCGACCAGCCATTGCTTGCTGAACTGCTCTTCTTTTTGTGATTTCTCGATATTCACCAGCATGATCACGAACAGGAACAGCACCATGATGCCACCGGCATAGAGAATGATCTGAACGCCGGCCACGAACGGGGCGTAGAGCATCAAGTACAGGGCCGCCTGTCCCAGCAAGGACACGATCAACGCCAGGGCGGAATGCACCGGGTTCTTGCGCGTGATCACCAGTACGCCGCTCAATACGGTGAGCGCCGACAGAAAGTAGAAGAAAAATGTTGTGGCTACCGGAGCCATTCGTCCCCTTTCAAGCCATTTCGCCGGACCACCTTGTCCGGAAATCTTACCTACCTGCCATCCGCACGCAACTGCCGAGCTTTGCTCGGCTGGGCACGCGAGGGCGCCCGCCGCTACATTGTTCGTGGTTAGAACAACACTCCTGCGATTGCCGTCAGGACGAGCACTCCGACTCCTACCGGCAGCAGAACCTTCCATCCTACTTTCATTAACTGGTCGAAGCGGTAACGCGGGAATGTGCCGCGATACCAGATGTACATATACATCGAAACTGCCACCTTGGCACTGAACCAGAAAATATCCTGGATACGATCGCGCACCGGAGGCAGGAACAGGGCCACTCCGATCAATGCCAGCACGGCACCGAATCCGCCCAGTCCGATGGTCTGCACCTTGAAGTATGGATGTTTCGGCATGCGGGCGGTGCTGTAAAAAGTGATGCCGGCAAGAAACACGAACGTCAGGCCGGGAATCAGCGAGAACACCAGGTCCCAGGTTTCTCCGTTCAAGGCGTTGGGGAATGGCCGCATCCATCCGCCGAGCCACAAGGTGACTGCGATGGATGAGACCGCAATCATGGCCGAATATTCCGCAAGGAAGAAGAGCGACCAGCGGAAGCCGCTGTACTCGGTGTGAAAACCGGCGGTCAGTTCGGATTCAGCTTCGGGCAAATCGAACGGGGCGCGATTGGTCTCGGCCACCATCGCGATCGCGAAAATGACGAATGCAATCAGGCCCAGGGGGAAAAACTTGAATGCAAACCACACGTGCTGCGCCTGCTGCGCCTGCACGATTCCGATCATACTCAGGGTGCCGATCCCTTCTTTATTGAGGCTGGTCATCAGGACGGCTGAAACCACGGCCAGGCCCATCGCGATCTCGTAGGAAACCATTTGAGCGCTGGAGCGCAGCGCTCCCATGAGCGGATAGTGTGAGTTCGATGCCCACCCCGCCATGACTACGCCGAGCACGCTCAACGACGAGACGCCGAGCATGA
>Ga0137389_10000725_pt1 | contig 18557 bp, 18 predicted proteins | sample 15con2h14BmetaG_FD_104645 | JGI IMG/M metagenome (GOLD analysis project Ga0137389, IMG submission 104645) | Vadose zone soil microbial communities from Angelo Coast Range Reserve, California, USA - 15con2h1.4B metaG | ecosystem: Environmental > Terrestrial > Soil > Vadose zone > Saprolite...
GTGCTGGAAGGCCGGGTCCGGGTGGGCGCCCGCGGTCGCGTCGGCCACGGGGCGATCATCGGCGGCGTGCCCCAGGATCTCAAGTTCCGCGAGGGCACGCCGGTGGGGGTCTCCCTCGGCGACGACACGGTGGTGCGCGAGTACGTGACCATCCATCGCGCCACCCACGAGGGCCACGACACCACGGTGGGCCGCCATTGTCTCGTCATGGCCTCGAGCCACGTGGCCCACGACTGCGTGCTCGGCGACCACGTCATCGTCATCAACTACGCGGGCCTGACCGGGCACGTCACCGTGGAGGACCGCGCGACGATCGGGGGCCTCACCGGCATCCATCCCTTCAGCCGCATCGGCACCTATGCCTACATCGGCGGCTGCTCCAAGGTCACCCAGGACGTCCCGCCCTTCGTCATCGCGGACGGGGCCCCCGCGGTCGCGCGCTCGGTCAACGTGGTGGGCATGCGCCGCGGCGGGATCGACGCCGCCTCGCGGCGGCAGGTGCAGGCGGCCTTCCGCCTCCTCTACCGCTCGGGCATGGCGCCCGGCGCCGCGGTCAAGCGGGTCCGGGCGGAGCTCGGCGACCACCCTCTCGTCGCGCGCCTCGTGGAGTTCGTGGAGACGTCCAAGCGCGGGGTCGTCCCCGGCGCGGGCCGGGCCGGCCGTGATCGCGCGGAAACGGTGGAGGAGGGGATCTCGTGACCCAGGCCGCCGAGTCCAAGGTCCGAGGCGCGGTGGTCGGCGCCGGGCACATGGGCCAGTACCATATCCTGGCCCTGGCCGAGATCTGGGGCGTGGAGCTGGTCGGGGTGGTGGACACCGACTTCGCCAAGGCGCAGCGGGTCGCGGCTCCGTACGGGGCGCGCGCCTACCGCGATCACCGCGAGCTGGCGGGCCGGATCGACTTCGCGACGGTGGCGGTGCCCACGGACCGGCACTTCGCGGTCGCGCGCGACCTGCTCGAGGCGGGCGCCCACGTGCTCGTCGAGAAGCCCATGACCGCCACCCTCGAGGAGGCCAAGGAGCTCTTCCGGGTCGCCCGCGAGCAGAGCCGCGTGCTCCACGTGGGCCACGTCGAACGCTTCAACGGCGCGGTGCAGGAGCTGCGCAAGATCGTGGAGCGGCCCATCCTCATCGAGTCGCGCCGGCTCGGCCCCTTCGTGCCGCGCGTGCAGAACGACTCGGTGGTGATGGACCTGATGATCCACGACATCGACATCGTCCTGGGCCTCGTGGACGGCGAGCCGCGCAAGATCACCGCGGTCGGCTCCTCCGTGCAGTCGCAGGTCACCGACGTGGCCACCGTGCAGATCGTCTTCGACTCGGGGGCGATGGCCACCATCACCGCGAGCCGCGCCACCGAGGAGAAGATCCGCACCCTGGCCATCACGCAGCCGGACGCCTACATCCTGCTCGACTACTCGCACCAGGACATCCAGATCTACCGGCGCGCCGCGCAGGAGTACACGCTCAACCGCGAGTCCATCCGCTACCGCCAGGCCTCCTTCGTGGAGCACCTGCTGGTGCACAAGGACAATCCCCTGAAGCTGGAGATCCGCCATCTGATCTCGGCCGCGCGGGCCGCCGACAGCGGCGGGCACGTAGAGCTGCCCGAGGCGGACGACCTCAAGTCGCTGGCCGTCGCGCTGGAGATCGAGCGGATGATCCGCGAGGGCCGGGGCGAGATCGCCTGGCCGAAGGATCTTCCGTGGAGCGTTCCCTCGGCCTGATGGCCGGGGCCGGGACCCTGCCCGGCCGCGCCGCCGCGGAGGCCAAGCGACGGGGCTGGCGCGTCGCCGCCTTCGCCTTCGAGGACGCCCCCGGCCTGGCCGAGGTCGCCGACGAGCTCATCCCGTCCACCATCACCGACATCCAGGCCGTGCTCGCCGGGCTCGCGGCGCGCCGGGTGGAGGCGGCCGTCTTCGTCGGGAAGTTCTGGAAGTCGAGCGCCTTCTCCCACTACGACCGGGCCGACGACGCGGGCCGGGGTCTCGCCCGCGACGGCCTCTCGGACGCGGCGCTCGCCCAGATGGTGGTCGCGACCCTCGCGGGCATGAGCATCGAGGTGCTCGACCAGCGGGAGTTCCTCTCCCCGTGGCTCCTGCCCGCGGGCACGCTCGGCGCACGCGCGCCGGTCGCCGCCGAGTGGGACGAGATCCGGGAAGGCTTCCGCCTGGCGGGCCGACTCGCCGCCGACGGCGTCGGCCAGACGGTGGTAAGGGCCCGCGGCGTGACGGTGGCGCTGGAGGCGGCCGAGGGGACCGACGAAGCTATCCGAAGAGGTGGGCGTCTCGCGGGGCCCGGGGCGGTGGTCGTGAAGGCGGTGGCTCCCTCCCACGACTACCGCTTCGACATCCCCACCGTGGGGGCGGCCACGCTCGAGGCGATGCGCGAGGGCGGCGCCACCGCGCTGGCCGTCCCGGCGGGCCGGGTCCTGCTCCTCGACCGCGACGAGGTGGTGCGGCTTGCCGACCAGGCGGGCATCGCGGTGGTGAGCGTCGATGACGTCCCCTGAGTGGTCCGCGGATCAATCGGCGATCATGCTCTCGGCGGGGGAGGCCTCCGGCGATCTCCACGGCGGGATGCTGTGCCGGGCCCTGCGCGAGCTGTCTCCCGGGCTGAGGCTCTTCGGCATGGGCGGCGGCCACATGGCGGCGGCGGGCATGGAGGTGATCGTGGACCCAACCGGGCACGCCGCGGTCGGCACCAGTGAGGCGGTCGGGCGCGTCCCGGCCCTCTACCGCGCGTACCGCGCGATGGGGCGCCGGCTCCTGGCCGACCGCCCCCGGGCCCTCGTGCTCATCGACTTCCCCGAGTTCAACCTGCGCCTCGCGCGCCGGGCGCGGCGCGCCGGCGTGCCGGTGGTCTACTTCATCCCGCCCCAGCTCTGGGCGTGGCGGGCCGGCCGCGTTCGCCAGATGGCCCGGCGGGTGACGCGGGTGCTCGCGGTCTTCCCGTTCGAGTCGCCGCTCTACGAGCGCGTCCGCGTGCCGGTAACCTTCGTCGGCCATCCGCTGCTGGACGTGGTGCCGCTCGATCTCACGCGCGACGAGGCGCGCCGGCGGCTCGGCGCCGATCCCGGGCACGCGCTGATCGGCCTCCTGCCGGGCAGCCGCCCCGGCGAGGTGGAGCGCCTGCTGCCGCCGATGCTGGAGGCGGCCCGCCGCCTCGCCGCCGCCGACGGGCGGCGCCGCTTCGTGCTGGGCCTGGCGCCCACCGTCGCGCCCGAGCAGGTGGCGGCGATCCGGAGCAAGTCTGCGCCCGGGGTCCCGCCCATCAATCTAGTGAGCGGGCGCACCTACGAGGTCATGGCGGCCGCCGACACGCTGCTCATCGCCTCCGGCACCGCGACCCTGGAGGCGGCGCTGCTCGGCGCGCCGATGATCATCTGCTACCGCGTCTCGCGGCTCACCGAGCTGCTCGCCCGCGCCTTGACACGCGTACGCTGGATCGGCCTGCCCAACCTGGTGTCCGGCCGCGCGGTCGTCCCCGAGCTGATCCAGGGCGAGGTGACCGGCGCGCGGCTGGCCGAGGAAGCCGCGCGCCTGCTGGAAGACCCGGTGGCGGCCACCGCCCAGCGGGCGGCCTTCAAGGACCTGCGGGCGCGTCTGGGCGAGCCGGGCGTCGGCCTCCGCGCCGCGCGCGCCGTGCTCGACACGGCGCGGGCCGGATGAAGATCCCGGGTCCGCTCGCGCTCGCCGCCGGCCCCGCCCTCGGCGCGATCGCCCTGCGCCTGCTTGCGGGCACCCTGCGTGTCCGGCGTGAGGAGGCCGGGGTGGCCCCGCTCTGGGCCGCGCGCACGCCCCTGATCTACGCGATGTGGCACGGCCGCCTCCTGCTGCTGCCCTGTCTCTACGGCCGGCGCGGCGCCCACACGCTCACGAGCCGCTCACGCGACGGCGAGCTGGTGTCGCGCTGGATCCGCCGCTTCGGCCTCGTTCCCGTGCGAGGATCTTCCTCGCGCGGGGGCGGGGAGGCGCTGCGGGCGCTCACCCGCGCCCTGCGCGATGGGCGCGAGGTGGTCGTCGTCCCCGACGGCCCGCGGGGCCCCCGCGAGGTGCTCAAGCCCGGCGTGATCGCGCTGGCGCGACTCTCCGGTGCGCCCATCGTGCCGGTGGCGGTGGGCGCCTCACGCGAGTGGCGGCTCCGCTCTTGGGACGAGTTCCGCATCCCGCGGCCCTTCGCCCGCTGCGTGGTGCGCTTCGGCGAGCCGATCCACGTCTCGCGCGCCGCCGATCGCGCGGGCGAGGAAGCGGCCCGCAAGGAAGTGGAGGCGGCGCTCCGCGGGTTGAGCTGGCAGGTGGACGAGGAGGCGCGCCGCTGATGTACGCGCTCTACTCTGCGGTGCTCGGGATCGGGCTCCTCGCGTACCTGCCGGCCTTCATGGCCCGGCGCCGCCGCGCGGGGTACGGCCGGGATCTCGCCCAGCGGCTTGGGCGGCTCGGCGAAGGGCTACCCCCCGAGCCGCGCTGCTGGATCCACGCGGTGTCGGTGGGCGAGTCGGCGGCCGCGGTGCCCCTCGTCGAGGAAATCCGGCGACGCTGGCCGGAGCTCGGCATCGTGGTCAGCACGATCACGCCCACCGGCGCGCGCATCGTGGGCGAGCGCCTCGCCGGCACCGCGACCCATCGCTATTTCCCAATCGATCTCCCGGGCCCGGTGCGCCGCGCGCTCGACGCCGCGCGCCCGCGCTTCTTCATCGCCATCGAGACCGAGCTCTGGCCCAACTTCCTGCGCGCCCTCGCGCGGCGCCGGATCCCGGCCATGATCGCCAACGGCCGCATCTCCGACCGGTCGTTCCGTCGCTACCGGTGGGTCCGCGGGCTGATGCGGCGCGTGCTCGCGGACGTCTCCGTCTTCGCGATGCAGACCGACGAGGACGCCCGGCGAATCATCGCGCTCGGCGCATCGCCGTCGCGGGTGGTGGTCACCGGCAACCTGAAGAGTGACCTGGTGCCCGAGGCGACCGGCGACGACACCTCCGCCTGGCGCGAGCGGCTCCGCCTCGGCGCGGACGCGCGGCTCTGGATCGCGGGCAGCACGCACCGCGGCGAGGAGGCGGTGGTGCTCGACGCCTTCCTGCGCGCGCGGACGCGGTGCCCGGATCTGGCCCTGCTGCTGGCGCCCCGCCACCCCGAGCGCACCGGCGAGGTCGAGGGGCTGATCCGCGAGCGCGGCCTGGCCGCGGCCCGGCGCAGCCGCCTGGCCGCCGACGGGACGCCCGGCGCGGTCGTCATCCTCGACACCGTGGGCGAGCTGGCCGCGCTCTACGCGCTGGCCGAGGTCGTCTTCGTCGGCGGCAGCCTCGTACCGGTCGGCGGGCACAACGTGCTGGAACCCGCGATGCGCGGCAAGCCGGTGCTGGTGGGCCCGCACATGAGCAATTTCCGCGAGGGCGCGGAGCTCCTCCAGCGGAGCGGCGGCGGCCTCGTGGTGAAGGACGGCCCCGAGCTCGAGCGGGAGCTCACGCGCCTGCTGGAAGACCGCGATCTCGCCCGGCGCATGGGCGAGGCCGCCCGCCACGCGTTCGCGGGACGGCAGGGCGCGGTGAGCGCCACCCTCGACCTGGTCGGTCGCCATCTGTGGCCGCCGGCTCAAGGCGTAGCACCGTGACGACCCCGCGGCGGGCGCCCGAGGTGCTGCTCCGCCGGTACTGGGAGGATCCCGACACGCCGGTGGTGACCGCCGGCCTCTCCGCGCTCAGCCTGGGCTACCGCGGCGCGCTCCGCATCCGCGATCTGATGTACCGCTGGAAGCTGCTCCGCACCGGGCGGCTGCCCTGCGCGGTCGTCTCGGTGGGCAATCTCACGCTGGGCGGCAGCGGCAAGACCCCGACGGTGGAGCTGGCGGTGCGCACGCTGCAGGAGCTGGGCGCGGTGCCCGCGGTGGTGAGCCGCGGCTACGGCCGCGTCACCCGGGGCGTGCACGTCGTGGCGGAGCGGGATGGCGTCCGGGCCGACGCGCGCACCGCGGGTGACGAGCCGCTGCTGCTCGCCGAGCGCCTGCCTGGCGTCGCGGTGGTGGTGGGGGAGAATCGCTACGAGGCCGGCCGCGTCGCGGTCGAGCGGCTCGGGGCGACCGCGCTCGTGCTCGACGACGGGTTCCAGCACCGCACGCTCGCGAAGGATCTCGAGATCCTCGTGGTCCAGGGCCGCGCGCCGTGGGGCAATGCCCGCGTCTTTCCCCGCGGCATGCTCCGCGAGCCGCTCGCCGGGCTGGCCCGCGCCCACGCGGTCGTGGTGACCAATCCCGCGGGCGCAGGATCGGTGGAGGCGGTGACCGCGATGGTGCGGCGCTTCAACCCGACCGCGGCGGTGCTGGCGGCCAGCTACCACCATCAGGACGCCGTCGAGACGCAGAGCGGCCGCCGGGTCCCGGTGGCCGAGCTGGCGGGCCGCCGGCTCATGGCCTTCGCGGGGCTCGGCTCGCCCCAGGGCTTCGCCGACACGCTCGATGCCGTGGGCATCCGGCGCGTGGCCTTGGCCGAGTTCCCCGATCACCACTGGTTCACGCCCGCCGACCTGCGGGAGCTGGCGCAGGATGCCCGGACCACCGGGGCTCAGGGCCTCATCACCACCGAGAAGGACTGGGTCCGGCTCCGCGACCTGCCGCCGCCGCCGCTGCCGCTCTGGATCCTGCCGGTGCGACTCGTGCTCGAGTCGGGACAGGACATCTGGCAGCGCCTGCTCGCGGGCGTGCTCAGCCCCGCGCCCCTGGGCCGTCCCTGTTCATGAGCGCGGCGATCATCGTCCGCACCCCGAACTGGCTGGGCGACACCGTGATGGCGCTCCCCATGCTGGCCGCGCTCCGGGCCGCCGAGCCGGGCGCGCGCATCACCCTCGCCGGACGGTGGGCCACCCTGCTGGCCGGGCAGGGGGTCGCCGACGTCGCGCTGCCCTATCCGCGGCCGCTCGCGGCGCGGCGCCGCCTGGCCCGCGCGCTCGCGGCCGAGCGCGCCGACGTAGCGGTCCTCCTGCCGAGCTCCTTCGAATCGGCGCTGGCGGCCTGGCGCTGGCGCGCGGCGCGCCGCGTCGGATACGCCACCGACGGGCGCGCCCCATTCCTCACCGACGCGTTGCCGCTGCCCGATCCGCGCCGGCACCAGGTGGACGAGTACGCGGCCCTACTGGCCCCGCTCGGCGTGAGCGGCGTCGCCGCGGCGCCCGCGTGGACGCTGCGCCACGATCCCGCGATGGACGCCGAGATCGCGCGGCTCCTGGCCGAGGCCGGGGTCGCGGCCGAGGCGCGCCTGGTCGGCCTCCACCTGGGCGCCGCCTTCGGCAGCTCGAAGCTCTGGCCCCCGGAGGCCTTCGGGCGGCTCGCGCACCGACTCACCGCCGCCGGGCTCACGTCGGTGCTGCTGGGCACCGAGGACGACGCGGCCACTGCCGCCGCGGTCACCCGGGCGGCCGGCGCGCCGATCGCGTCACTCGTCGGGCGCGACCGGCCCGCCCTGCTGCCGCGCCTGCTGGCGCGCCTCGGCTGCCTCGTGAGCGGCGACACCGGCGTCGCCCACCTGGCCGCCGCGGTGGACGTGGCCACCGTCACGCTCTTCGGACCCACCGACCGCCGGCTCACCGCCCCGCGCGGCCGCAAGAGCCGGGCCCTCGACGGTTCGGCCCCGTGCGCGCCGTGCTTTCTCCCTCGCTGTCCCATCGACCATGTCTGCCTCACCCGGATCGAGCCGGACGAGGTGCTGCGCGAGGTCAGGCGGGCCGTGGCGTGAATACGGTGATGCACACGGAAGCCTCGCCGGGCCTGGGCGGCCAGGAGGTGCGCACGCTCAACGAGGCGCGCTGGACGGCGGAGCGCGGCTGGCGCGTGCTGCTGGCCGGCCAACCCGACGGGCGCCTGCTGGAGCGGGCGCGGGCCGCCGGTCTCGAGACCGCGCCGGTACGCATGACCAGCCCGTTCGATGCCCGTGCGCTGGCCGGCCTGGTGCGGCTGATCCGCCGCGAGCGGGTGAGCCTGGTGCACACGCACAGCTCCATCGACGCCTGGCTCGGCGGCATGGCGGCCCGGCTCTGCCGCGTTCCGGTGGTGCGCACCCGCCACGTCTCGATCGCGATCCGCCGGGGTCTCAATCCGGTCTACCGCTGGCTCGCCGACCGCGTGATCACGAGCGGCGAGGCCATCCGCCGGCTGGTCGTGGACGTGGGCGTGCCGGCCGAGCGGGTCATCGCGATCCCGGCGGGCGTGAACCTCGAGGCCTTCCCGTTCGGCGCCCGCGCGCCGGAGACCGCGCGCGAGCTCGGGCTGGGCCGCCCGGTCATCGGCTCGGTCGCGATGTTCCGCGGCTCGAAGGGCCACCCGCAGCTCCTCCAGGCCTTCGCGATGGTGCGCGAGAAGCGACCCGACGCCTCGCTCCTGCTGGTCGGTGACGGGATCCGGCGCGCCTGGGTGGAGCAGCTCGCGCGGGAGGCGAAGCTGTCGGACGCGGTGGTCTTCACCGGCTTCCGTCCCGACGTGCCGGCGCTGCTCGCCACCATGGACTGCTTCGCCCAGGCGTCGACGCGCACCGAGGGCGTGCCGCAGGCCCTGCTCCAGGCCTTCGCGACCGGCGTGCCGGTGGTGGCGAGCCGGATCGGCGGCATTCCCGAGGTGGTGGCGGACGGCCAAACCGGGCTCCTCGTCGAGAGCGAATCGGTCGAGGCGCTCGCCGCGGGGATCGAGCGCGTCCTGGATGACCCCGACGCGGCGGCGCGGCGCGCGCGGGCGGCGCGCGCCCTCGTGGAGGCGCGGTTCTCGCACGTCCACGCGATCGACCGGCTGCTCCACGTCTACGACGAGCTGCTCGCGTGAGCCCGACCCGGCCGCTCACCGTGCTGCACCTCGTGGCCAATCGCTGGTGGACGGGCAGCGCCGAGCCCGTGATCCGCCTGCTCACGGGGCTGCGGGCGCGCGGCCACCGGGTCCTGCTCGGGCTCATCGCGGGCGACCGCTTCGAGCAGAAGGCGCGCGAGGCCGGCCTCGAGCCACTCGCCGGGCTCTCCCTGGAAGTCCGGGGCAACCCGCTCCGCGCGCTCGCGGATCTGCGCCGCGTGCGCGCCACCGTGCGGGCCGAGGGCGTGGACGTGATCCACACGCACCACTCCCACGATCACTGGCTGGGCCGGCTCGCGCGGGGCGGCGGGCCGGCCACGCTCGTCCGGACCTTTCACAACGCCCGCGCGGTGCGGCTCGGCTGGCCATCCACCGCGCTCTACCGGCGCACCGATGCGTTGATCGCGGTGAGCCGGGAGATCGAGGAGCGCGGCCGGCGCGCCGGCATTCCCGCCGACCGTCTCGCGCGGGTGGAGGGCGTGGTGGACCTCGGGCGGTTCGAGACCGGCGACGGCGGCGCCGCCATCCGGAAGGAGTTCGACCTGGGCGGGGCACCGGTGCTCGGCTGCGTGGCCCGCCTCGCGCCGCGCCGCGGCCACGAGCTGCTGATCCGCGGCTTCCGCCTGCTGCTCGCCGAGTACCCGGGGGCGCGGCTCCTCCTCGTCGGCAAGGGCGAGGCGCGGGCGCGCCTCGAGGCCCTCGTCACCGAGCTCGGGGTCGCGCGCGAGGTGCTGTTCACCGGCTATCGCGACGCGGATCTGCCCGGCGTGCTCCAGGCGCTCGACGCGTTCGCGCTGATGGGGGCGGGCTCCGACGAGTCCTGCCGCGCCGCGCTGGAGGCGATGGCGGCCGGGCGACCGGTGGTCGGCCGCCGGGTCGGCGCGCTGCCCGAGACCGTGCTCCACGGCGTCACCGGCCTGCTGGTGGACGACGATCAGCCCGAATCGGTGGCGGGGGCCCTGCGCGCGCTGATCGCGGAGCCCGAGCGGGCGGTTGCGATGGGGCGCGCCGGAAAGGAGCGGGCTCGCGCGCTTTACGGTTCCGACGCACATGCGGCGCGGGTGGCGGAGATTTACGAAAGCGCCCTTCGGTTGAGGATGGGGGAGAGGCGATGAGCTCCTGCGGACACTCGTCTAGTTCTTCAAGCTCTGTTATATGCGGGGGCCCAGAAATGGCCCCCGCACTCCCCCAACTAGCGGACAACCCGCGAGGTGGTTCTCGGTCGTGACCATTCGGCATATCGTGTCGTGTCGGGGGTGGTCGTCGGACGCGTACTGGGCCGCGCGCGCGGTCGTGGAGCTCGATCGCGCGGGCCAGGACGTGACGCTCGTCTGCAAGCGGAGCAGCCAGGCGCGCGTCATGCGCCGCGCCAAGGAGGCGGGGATCGAGCGCCTCGAGACGCTTCATCTCTCGAGCGGCGTGTCTCCGATCATGGATGTGCTCGACCTGCGCCAGCTCGTGGCCTGGCTGCCGGAGACGCAGGTGCTCCATGTCCATCGCGGCAAGGAGCACTGGCTGGCCGCGCTCGCCAACCGGATGTCGAACCCCCGCAGGGCCCTCGTGCGCACGCGCCACATCGTGCAGCCCATCCGGCCGCACGCGTTGAACCGCTGGCTCTACGGCTCCGCCACCGATCTCGTCGTCACCGTCACCGACGCCATTCGCCGCCAGCTTCTCGCCAGCGGGCTGTCCGCGGACGACCGCGTGGTCGCGCTGCGGGGCGGCGTGGACGCCGAGCACTACCGCCCGGACGCGCCGTCGGCGCACGGCCTCGACCCGCGCAGCTTGCTGAAGGTCCCGCCAGACGTCCCGCTCATCGGCCTGGTCGGGGGCTTCCGGGTCATGAAGGGCCATGAGACCGTGGTCGCGGCGGCGGCCCGGCTCGCCGCCGCCGGTCTCCCGTTCCACCTGGTCTTCATCGGGCAGGGGCCGTTTGCCGAGCGCGTGCGCGATCTCGTCCAGGCCGCCGGGCTCGCGGACCGCGTGTCCCTCGTGGGCTTCGTGGACGACCTGCCCGTGACGATGGCGGCGCTCGACGTGGCGCTCTACGCCGCGCTCGAGTCCGACGGCATGTCGCGCGTGCTCTGGGAATACCTGGCCTCGGCGGTGCCCGTGGTGGCGACCCGGGTGGGCGTGGTGCCCGAGGTGCTGGAGGACAGCGCCACCGCGCTGCTGGTTCCGGCGGGCGAGCCCGTTCCGCTCGCGGCGGCCATCGAGCGCCTCCTGCGCGACGCGCCCCTCCGGCGGCGGCTGGGCGCCGCCGGCGCCGATCTGGTGCGCGAGCGCTTCTCGGGGGCCCGGCTCGCCGAGCGCCTGACCGCACTCTATCGCTCGCTCGCGGTCAGCTCGGCGCCGCCGTCCCGGTGAAGGTCTCGGTCCTCTGCTTCGACGTCTCGGACAACGCGATGGGGCGCGCGTGGCTCCTGGCCAAGCTGCTGGAGCCGCTCGGCGCGGTGGAGATCGTCGGGCCGCGCTTCGGCGCGGCGGTCTGGGAGCCGGTGGCGGATGAGTCGGTGCCGGTCCGCTCGATCCCGGGCGGGCGGCTCCCGGGCTTCGCGGCCCGCCTGCCCGCCCTGGCCCGGTTGGCCGACGGCGATCTGATCTACGCGTCCAAGCCCAGGCTGACCAGCGCCGGTATCGGCTACCTCTCCCGCCTCGGGCGCCGCCGACCGCTGCTCCTCGACATCGACGACTGGGAGACCGGCTTCTTCCTCCGAGGTGGCGTCTGGGGGACGGTCGGGAGAGCCCTGAATCTCTCGAATCCACGAGGCCTTGCCTGGACGTGGCTGATGGAGCGCCTGAGAGGAGTCGCCGACGGCGTGACGGTCGCCTCGCGTTTCCTCGAGCAGCGATTCGGCGGGGTCTTGATCCCCCACGTCCGGGACACGGGCCGCTGGGTGCCGGGCCGCGCCGAACGGGGGCCAGCCCGCGAGCGCCTCGGCGTGGACAAGGAGCGTGTCGTCATATTCCTCGGGACGCCCCGGGGCTACAAGGGCGTCGAGGATCTGGCCGACGCGGTGAGCCGACTCGGGCGGGCCGACGTCGCCCTGGCCCTGGTCGGGACGGAGCCCGGCTCGGAGACCGGCCGCGCCCTGAGCGCCCGGTATCCCGGCATCCGCCTCGTGGGGCGGGTTCCCATCGCACAGGTCCCGGGCTTCCTCGAAGCGGCCGACGTGGTCGTCGTCCCGCAGCGCGAGAGCAGCGACACGCGCGGCCAGGTGCCCGCGAAGCTCTTCGACGCCATGGCCCTCGGCCGGCCGATCGTCTCCACGCGGGTGTCCATGATCCCGGAGATCCTCGAGGGCTGTGGCGTGCTGGTCCCGCCCGGCGACGTGGCCGGCCTCGCCTCGGCCATCGGGCGCTTGCTCGACCGGCCCGACGAGGCGCGCGCGCTGGGGGAAGCGGCCCGGCGCCGGGCGGTGGACCGCTACAGCTTCGAGTCCGCCCGGCGCGCGCTCTTCCCCCTGGTGGAGCGGGCGCGCCGCATGGGACGCTGATGCGTCTCGGCCTCATCTGCCGGCCGTTCTCCTTCCACGGCGGTGTCGAGACCGCGACCGCGGGCCTCCTCACCGCGCTCCGCCGCGCCGGCCACGACGTCGAGCTGATCAGCACGCGACGGCAGGCGTCGGTGCCCGGCCTCGTGGTGCGCCGCGTGCCGACGCTGCGGCATCCCTCCGCGCTCCGGCTGATCTCCTTCGCGGTGGCGGCTCGGGCCGCGGCGGGACGCCACGGCTACGACCTCGTGCAGAGTCACGAGCGCGCGCTGCGACAGGATCTCTATCGCGCGGGCGAGGGCTGCCACGGCGCCTACCTCGAGGCGATGGGGCGGAAGCTCGCGGGCATCAACCCGTACCACCGCCTGGTCCTGGCCCTCGAGCGCCGGATCTTCAGGCTCCGCGCGGCGCGCCACGTGGTCGCGATCTCGCGCCAGGGGAAAGAGGAGATCGAGCGGCGGTACGGCACCGATCCGCAGCGGGTGACGCTCATCTACAACGGGGTCGATCTCGAGCGCTTCCATCCCGACAACCGGGGCCGCCACCGCCGGCAGACGCGCGCGACGCTGCGCATTCCCGACGAGGCGTGGACCGTGCTCTTCGTGGGCTCGGGCTTCGAGCGCAAGGGATTGGGCCCGCTGCTCGAGGCCTTCGCGGCCGTGGCGGACGCGGGAAGCCGGCTGGTGGTGACCGGGAAGGGGGACGTGGCGCGCTACCAGAGCACGGCCGCGCGCCTCGGCATCGCCGACCGCACGATCTGGACCGGGCCGCAGCAGGAGGTGGAGCGCTTCTACGCCGCCGCCGACGCGGTCGCGCTGCCCGCGCGATACGAGCCCTTCGGCAACGTGCATCTGGAAGCCCTCGCCTCCGGCGTGCCGGTGCTCAGCAGCGCGCGCGCCGGCGGCTCCGAGATCGTGCGCCGCGGGGAAAACGGCTGGGTCGCCGCCGAGCCCACCGCCGGGCCGATCGCCGAGGGGCTCGCCGCGCTCCGCGACGGGCCGCCGGGCGGATGGGCCTCGGGCGCGCGCGCCTCGGTCGAGCGGTTCACGTACGCGGCTCAGGCCCAGGCGTTCACCGCCCTCTACGACCTCCTTCGCCGCTGATCGGCCGGGCTCCAAAACCCCGATTTTCATTGATCAATCGGGGTCGCGGCCTTACACTGCGATTCAATGTCGAGCCACGCGGGGCATCTGCGGCCCGCCGTGTTCATGGACCGCGACGGCTGTCTCACGGAGGAGGTGGGCTACGTCAACCACCCGAGCCGGATCCACCTGCTGCCGCGCACCGCGGCGGCGATCCGCCGGCTCAACCAGGCGGGGATCGCCGCGGTGATGGTCACGAATCAGGCGGGTGTCGCCCGCGGGTACTTCTCCGAGGAGACGCTGCACGCGGCCAATCGCCGCATGGTCGGCGAGCTCGAGGCCGGCGGCGCGCGCCTCGACGGCCTCTACGTCTGCATGCACCACCCGGGTGAGGGCCGGCCGCCGTACCGGGCCGACTGCGACTGCCGCAAGCCGCGCCCCGGGCTCCTCACGCGCGCGGCCGCCGATCTCGGCCTCGATCTGCGCGCCTCCGTCATGGTGGGCGACAAGCTCTCCGACGTGGCGGCGGGCCAGGCGGCGGGCGCCGCGGGCGTGCTCGTGCTCACCGGCTACGGTCTCGGGGAGTGGGAGTCGAGGCCGCCCGGCGGAGAGATCAAGCCGGACCACGTGGCCCCGGATCTGCTCGACGCGGTGGACTGGGCGCTCGCCCGCGTCGGGGACGCGGGGCGCTGACGTGTTCCCGGTGCGGCGGCTCAAGGACGCGCTCGCGCGCTTTCCCGGCAAGCGCATCGCGGTGGTCGGCGACCTCATCGCCGACGAGTACCTCTTCGGCAAGCCGGCGCGCATCTCGCGCGAAGCTCCCGTCCTCATCCTGCGCTTCACCGACCGCGAGGTGCGGCTCGGCGGCGCGGCCAACGCGGCCCACAACGTGCACGCCCTCGGCGCCATCGTCCTGCCGGTGGGCCTGCTCGGCCGCGACGGGGCGGGCGACGAGGTGCACACGCTCTTTCTCCAGGCGGGCATGAGCACGGACGGCATCTCGCGCGAGGCGGGACGGCCCACGCCGGTGAAGACCCGCATCATGGCGGGCGGCTACCAGTCCACCCGCCAGCAGGTGGTGCGGCTGGACCGCGAGCCGGAGAGCGGCATCAGCGGCCCGGCGGAAACGCGGCTGATCGAGCGGCTCCAGGCCGTCGGCGCCAGCGCCGACGGCTTCCTCGTCTCGGACTACGGCTACGGCACGGTGACCCCACGGGTCTACGAGACGGTGCTGGAGCTGGGCCGCGCGCGGCAGGTGCCGGTGACGGTGGACAGCCGCTACGAGCTGCCCCGCTTCAAGGGCGCCACCGCGGCCACGCCCAACGAGCCGGAGGTGGAGGCGCTCACCGGCCAGGAGCTGGGCGGTGAGCCGTCCGTCGAGAAGGCCGGGCGCGCGGTGCTCGAGCGGCTCGACGCGCGACTGCTCCTCATCACCCGGGGCAGCCGCGGCATGGCCCTCATCGAGCGCGAAGGGCCGGTGACGTTCATGCCGATGCACGGCAGCGACGAGATCGCGGACGTCACGGGAGCGGGAGACACGGTGATCAGCACCTTCACGCTGGGCCTGGCCGCCCGTGCCTCCGCCGGTGAGGCCGCGTGGCTGGCCAACGTGGCGGGAGGCGTCGTGGTCATGAAGCGGGGGACCGCGACGGTGACGGTGCCCGAGCTGCTGACCGCGCTGGCGAACGATGGCGGCCGTCCTCAGCGTTGACGAAGCGGGCCGGCTCGCGTCCGGCTGGCGCGCGGCGGGCAAGCGGCTGGTGCTCGCCAACGGGTGCTTCGATCTCCTGCACGTCGGGCACGTCCGCTATCTCCAGGCCGCGCGCGCCCTCGGCGACGCGCTCGTGGTCGGGCTCAACTCCGACGCCTCGGTGCGACGACTCAAGGGCCCGGGCCGGCCGGTGATGCCCGCCGCGGAGCGGGCGGAGCTGGTGGCCGCGGTGAGCGGGGTGGACGCGGTGGTGGTCTTCGAGGAAGACAGCGCCGACGCGCTCATCGCCCGGCTCCGCCCCGACGTCCACGCCAAGGGCACGGACTACACCGCGCAGAGCGTGCCCGAGCGCGGCACGGTGGAAGCAGTGGGGGCCAAGGTCGCCATCGCGGGCGACCCCAAGACGCACTCGACCAAAGACCTGATCTCCACCATCCTCACCCGCTTCGGCCAGCGCGCGCGATGAGCGAGACCACGAAAATCGCCATCGTGAAGCTCTCCTCCCTCGGCGACGTCATCCACGCGATCCCGGTGGCGCGCGCGCTCCGGCGTGCGCGGCCCGGCATCCACATCGCGTGGATCGTGGAGGCGCGCGAGTACGCCCTGCTGAAGGACCATCCGGACCTCGACACGGTGGTGCCGGTGGACACCCGGCTCTGGCGGCGGCTCATCCGGCGCCCGTCGGGAGTCCGGGAGGTCGTGGCCAAGGTGGGCCGCCTGCGCGGCCGCATCCGCGCCGCCCGCTTCGACGTCGCCCTCGACCTGCAGGGCCTCATCAAAAGTGGGCTGCTCACCGCCTACACCGGCGCGCCGCTGCGCATCGGCTTCACCGCCGATCACTGCCGCGAGGGCCTGAACTGCCTGTTCACCAACCGGCGCGTGCGGCCGCCCGCCGAGGCGGTGCACGTGGTGGACCAGTACCTGGCCCTGCTCGGCCCCCTCGGTATCACGCCGGGGCCGGTCGAGTTCCACGTGCCGATCCCCGCGCGCGCCGCGCTGCGTATGGACGACTTCCTGGGCGAGCAGGGCGTGAAGAGCCGCGACCTGCTGGTGGCGGTGAATCCCGGCGCGGGCCGCGCGAACAAGCAGTGGCCGGTGGCGCACTTCCGCCGCCTCGTGGACCGGCTCGGCCACGAGCCCAACGTGAAGATCCTGGTCCTGTGGGGCCCGGACGAGGTCCACATGGCGCGCCAGATCCGGGACGGATCGAGCGCGCGCGCCATCCTCGCCCCGCCCACCGACCTGCACGAGCTGGCCGCCCTGCTGCGCCGCTCCGCGCTCATGGTCGCCAACGACACCGGCCCGCTGCACCTGGCCGCGGCCCTCGGCACGCCGAGCCTGGGGCTCTTCGGGCCGACGCGCGCGGAGCGCAACGGCCCCTACGGGCCCCACGGCCGCGGGCTCCAGAGCCCCGACGGCACCATGGCCGGCCTCGCGCCGGACGTGGCGGTGGACGCGGCCCTCGCCCTGCTCGCCCTGCGGGAGGCCACGGGATGAGCCGGCTCTCGGTGACCATCGTCGCGTGGAACGAGGAGGAGCGCCTGCGCGCCTGCCTCGAGAGCGTGGCCTGGGCGGACGAGATCGTGGTGGTGGACGCCGAGTCGGGCGACAAGACGGTGCAGATCGCGCACGAGTTCACCGACAAGGTCTCGGTGCGCCCGTGGCCCGGCTTCGCGGCCCAGAAGAACTTCGCCATCGACCAGGCGACCGGTGACTGGATCCTCTCGCTCGACGCCGACGAGCGGGCGACCCCCGAGCTGCGGGAGCGCATCCGCGGGATCCTCAAGGAAGACGGCCCCGCCGACGGCTACTCGATCCCGCGGCGGAACATCTTCTGGGGGGCGTGGGTGCGGCGCGGTGGCCTCTATCCCGACTACCAGCTCCGCCTCTTCCGGCGGAGCGCCGGCCGCTTCGTGGAGAACGCGGTCCACGAGTCGGTCACCGTGTCGGGGCGGGTGGAGGCGCTAACCGAGCCGCTGTTGCACCATTCCTACCGCGACCTCGAGGACTTCGTCCGCCGCTCCAACCGCTACTCGACCCTGTCCGCGCAGGACTGGATCCGGCGGGGCCGCCGGGCGGGCCTGCTCGGGCTCGTGACTCGGCCGCTCGGCCGCTTCTTTTCCATGTACATTGTTCACCGTGGCTTCCTGGACGGCTGGCGGGGGTTCGTGCTCGCCGTCCTCTATGCCGAGTACGTCTTCCTGCGCATGGCCAAGGTGTGGGAGACGCGGCGGCGCCGGAAGCCCGGAGAGGGTGACTAGACCGTCATGACCGGACCGCGGGAACGCGTGCTGTCGGGGATGCGGCCGACCGGCCAGCTCCACCTCGGCAACTACCTGGGGGCGCTCGAGAACTGGGTCAAGCTCCAGGACGGCTACGAGTGCTTCTACTTCGTGGCGAACTGGCACGTGCTCACCACCGACCCGGGCGGCATCGCCGAGGTCCCCGCGGCCACCATCGAGATGGGCGCGGACTGGCTCGGGGCCGGGCTCGATCCCGAGAAGTCCACGCTCTTCATCCAGTCCCTGGTGCCGGAGCACGCCGAGCTGCACCTGCTCTTCTCCATGTGCACGCCGGTGACCTGGCTCGAGCGGGTCCCGACCTACAAGGAGATGGTGGAGCAGCTCGGCATCGAGTCGCCGTCCTACGGGCTGCTCGGCTACCCGCTGCTCCAGTCCGCGGACATCCTCATGTACAAGGCCCAATGGGTCCCGGTCGGCGCCGACCAGGTGCCGCACATCGAGCTGACCCGCGAGGTGGCGCGCCGCTTCAACCACACCTGGAGATCCGTGTTCCCGGAGCCGCAGGCCAAGCTGACCCAGATCCCGAAGGTGCCGGGCACGGACGGGCGGAAGATGTCGAAGTCCTACGGCAACGCCATCTACCTCTCGGACACCAGCGAGGAGATCACCGCCAAGATCAAGCCGATGGTCACGGACCCCGCGCGCAAGCGCCGCTCCGACCCCGGCAACCCGGACATCTGCCCGGTCTTCGACCTGCACCGGATCTTCACGCCCGAGCCGGACCGCGAGGCCTGCGCGACCGGCTGCCGCACCGCCGCCATCGGCTGCCTCGACTGCAAGGGCGTGCTGCTCAAGCACATGCTGCCGCCGCTGGCCGCGATCCGCGAGCGCCGGCAACATTTCGTCGAGAAGCCGCAGGAGATCGTCGAGATCCTGTACGAGGGCTCCAAGCGCGCCCGCCGCTTCGCCCAGCAGACCATGCAGGAAGTCCACGACGCCGTGAAGCTCGAACCATGACCAGCGCCGAAACGAGTGTCCGCCGAGTGGGGGAGTGCGGGGGCCATTTCTGGGCCCCCGCATTAGATAGATAAATGAGCGCGCCCGAAACAGCCACCCAAGGAGCCGTCCCGGAGTCCGGCCTCACGGTCAGAGTCGAAGCGTTCGTAGGGCCGCTGGACCTGCTGCTCCATCTCTGCCGCACCAACGA
>Ga0137389_10000752_pt1 | contig 18259 bp, 17 predicted proteins | sample 15con2h14BmetaG_FD_104645 | JGI IMG/M metagenome (GOLD analysis project Ga0137389, IMG submission 104645) | Vadose zone soil microbial communities from Angelo Coast Range Reserve, California, USA - 15con2h1.4B metaG | ecosystem: Environmental > Terrestrial > Soil > Vadose zone > Saprolite...
CCGCGGGATAAAGGGAGAGGAACATGCTGCGTGTCACGTATATTGGTCACGCAACGCTACTAATTGAAATCGGGGGGAGGCGGATCCTTACGGACCCCAATTTCGATCCAGCGCTCGGAAAATTCCTCACCCGTGTAAGCGCTCCAGGCATCGCCCTCGAAGCGCTTCCGAAGCTCGATGCAATACTGCTCACTCACGCGCATGCGGATCACCTCTCGTTTGATTCCCTTGATGCGCTTCCGGAAGACATTCCCCTGTTTGCTCCGCCGGCAATTGCCGGGTGGCTAAAGAAACAGGGATACAGCCACGCGGTTGGAATTGCTCCAGGCGAAGGCGCGGAGGTACACGGAGTGACAATCAAGGCAGCGTCAGCAACGCACAAAGGAAATCGTTATGGCGTGGATCGCTGGAGGGGTGCGACTAATATGTATCTCATTGATACCAATAAAGTGTCGTGCTTCTTTGCCGGTGACACGGCGCTCACCGCTGATACGACGCATCTGGTCGAGAAGAACCTGGACGCGAATGGACGGAATCTGGATCTAGCACTGCTCCCGATCGGGCATGCACCATGGTGGAAGCCAGGATTTCGCAAAGGGCACCTCACCAGCGGCGACGCGCTTACCCTCTTCGAGCGACTCAACGCCAGGTACTTCATTCCGTACCACTGGGGAACATTCAATCACGTCACATCGACAGCGTTCGATGCGATCGACAGACTAAGAGCGACACTTGAGGACCACCCTCTCCATCCAGCTGTGAAGATCCTGGAGCCGGGCACGACATTCGTTCTTCCGACGGCGAGCGCGTGATATCGGCTGGCACGAGTGCTATGCAGCTGGAGGACACGATTGTCGCTGTCGCGAGCGCACCCGGCCGTGGTGCACTTGCCCTTGTCAGGCTGAGTGGGCCGGATGCGTTCAAGATTGCTGCGAAGCACTTGGGATTATGGCCCCTCGGGCCTCGTGTATCCCATTTGTGCGATGTATTCAATCGCGGTGAGAGACTCGATCAGGCGCTGATTACGCTGTTCCCGGGCCCGAATTCCTTCACGGGTGACGACACGGTCGAGTTCTCCACCCATGGTGGTTACCTGATTCCGAGTACGATAGTTGCGGCTCTGATTTCGTCGGGGGCGCGACAGGCATCTGCCGGGGAATTCACACGGCGAGCCGTACTCAACGGCAAGCTCGACATCCTTCAGGCTGAAGCAGTTGGTGATCTGATAGATGCGCACTCCCACGCTATGCAGCGGGCGGCTCTTGGCCAGCTGGACGGAGGGCTGTCGCGTCGTCTGCTGAGCCTGAGGGATGATCTGATCGGGCTCGAGGCGCTAATCGCGTATGATGTCGATTTTCCTGAGGAGGACGATGGACCCATTCCTCGAAAAAGAATTGATCAAGCCGTGGAAGAAATTGCGAGCTCTCTCGATGCCCTTCTCTCCACTGCATCGGCCGGCGAGGTCATCCGCGATGGTGCTGTCGTGGTTATTGCGGGTCCGCCGAACGTCGGAAAGTCCTCTCTATTCAATGCGCTTTTGGGCAGATCCCGGGCGATTGTAACGGAAATTCCCGGGACGACGCGTGATGCGCTTGAAGCGGTGATCGATAGTGGCAAATGGCCCCTACGTCTCGTTGATACCGCGGGACTACGGGAAACTGAAGATCGAATCGAGCGTCTGGGCATCGAAGTGAGCGAGCGTTATCTGGCTGGTGCTCATGTCGTGCTCGCATGTGCGGAGGATTCGAGAAGCCTCGAGGAAACCATCGATCTCGTGAGCCGCAGTTCAACAGCGCCGATCCTGGCGGTTCGCACGAAAGCTGACTTAGTATCAACACAAGACGAATACATCTCGTCGGAGGACGTGATTTCAGTCAGTGCCGAGACTGGGTCAGGCCTTCAGGATTTGCTCGCCGCGATCGACGATACGCTGGATACACGACACGGGGAGATCGTTCCGGATCTCCCGATCCTGACGAGAGCCCGTCATAGCAAGGCGATCGGTACCGCCCGCTCGGAGCTCGAAGGATTCAAACAGGCGTGGCGGGAAGAGAAACTTCCGGCGACGATCGCTGCCGTCCATCTCCGGACTGCCGTCCACGCGCTCGAAGAGCTGATAGGAGCCGTGGACGTCGAGGACGTGCTCGACAGGGTGTTCAGCTCTTTTTGTGTAGGGAAGTAGCTCTAAGCCGAGGCGGCGGCAGAGCTGGAAAGCGATGTGATCTCGCCGGCACTGGCGCGGATTGCCCACGAAAGTCCCCGTGAGTTGACAGCTGCCTCGACCATCTTCGTACCGAGGAAGTAGCCGCTCCGCTCCGGGAACACATGACGGTCAACGGTTCGCGCGTCATCGCTCATTCCGCCAGAGAGATACCGGAGACGCAGTCCGAGACCTGCACGATCGAGATCGCTATTAAGGGCTTTCGCGATCAATGGTTCGAGCTCCCGCACGCTGGCGTACTCGCGCCTCGTGTATCCATAGTATTCCCAGGCAGCATGTCCCGGGCTGACTATTCTCGACGCAATCGTGGCCAGGCCCTCATTGATCATCAGCTCGCGAAGCGGAGCACGCCTGCCTGTTTCCCAATAAGAGTAGTATCCACCCGCATCGTCGATCAGCTGCTTCATCTCGCTCCGGCTGGTAGGCGAGGTATAGCGGACTGTGTGGGCGATTTCGTGGGTAAGCCACAATGGGATTAGTTCGGGGTCGAGGCCCAGGCCCTGGGTCTCAGGGTTCGTCACACTGGTGAAATGCTCGAGGCAGACGAAAGCGACTCCTTTACCTTCGACGACGAGCTCACCGGCGTTCGCGGCACCGACACCGACCATAAGCACAACGTCGATATCCGTATCTACATCGAAGAGGGTCCGGCACTGCTCTTCTGTGTTACGGGCCAGAGAGACGACGTCAATTCTCTCGAGCATTGTGCGAAGGTCTACACGGCTCGCAAGTGCGGCAGAGCGAACGACTTCCAGAAAATGTGGGCCCGCCGGATCCAGCACATAGTTGTGCCAGTAGGCCTCTAGGAAGCGGCGGTGATTTTCGAAGTAGCGGAGATAGGCGGCGACACGGTCGGTACTGTTGTGAACTGCGAAGAAGTCAGGCAGTAGGTTGATGAGCATCAACGACCAGGTCGCGGGGTGGTGAGCCAGTCGCGGTTTTTGCGATGCGAGAAGATACAATCCACCTAAACTCTCAACAAGGCCGATCTCTTCCGCATTATTTTCAAAATCGTGGCACAGATATTCCTTCTCCATTTCTGAGAGGTCGGAGCGCTGCTATGAGGAGGAGCCATGACAACGCTGCGTCAGATCGAGCTTCGTTGTCCAGTTTGTGACAACGAGTTCAAATCCCAGAGTGTAGTCTCGACGAATGCATTCGGCGGCAAAAGGACTGATTTCCACGAACGAGCCGCCGGAACGCAGCCACTCGCCTATCTCATCCATATGTGCGGTGAATGCGGCTACTCTGGTGGAGAGGCTGATTTTACGCCTGCGACGGATGTGAGCCCGGTGCTGAAACAGCACGTTCTCGAAGAACTCGCTCCGCTTCGACCCTCACCGGTTTGTGGCTCCGAGAAGTATGAAGCCGCCGCCAAGGTTGCTCAGTGGCAAGGAATGGAGCCTCGTCACATTGCGGATCTTCTTCTTCGTGCCAGCTGGTGCTGTGTCGATGAGGGAGATGTGGAAGCAGAGCGCTACTATCGCCGTCAAGCGGCATGGATGTTCGAGGAGTCACTTCAGGCTTACGACGCCGTGCCGAGGCATGAGCGGGCAATCCTCACCTATCTCGTCGGCGAGTTGTGGAGGCGAATCGGAGATATCAAGAAGGCGACAGCGTGGTTCGAGCGAGTAGCCGGTGAGGTGACAGACCTACAGAGCCAGCAATGGGTTCTCGACGCGGCGGACCAGCAGCGACTCAATCCAAGAGAGTGGTTCGGCTAGCGTTCAACGGGTTCCGAACAACCTGTCTCCCGCATCCCCGAGACCTGGCAGGATATAACCCTGGCTGTTGAGTTGGCGATCCAGGGCTGCACAATAGATCTGGACATCAGGATGGGCCTCACTGAGATGACGGACTCCCTCAGGAGCAGCAACTAAACAAAGAAATCGAATCCGATTTGCGCCCGCTCGCTTCAACGAAGCGACAGCGGCGGCAGCACTTCCTCCGGTTGCGAGCATTGGATCGAGCAGGAAGAAATCCCGCTCACCCGTGTCACCTGGCACCTTGAAGTAGTAATCGACTGGCTGGAGCGTGCCGTGGTCCCGGTATAGTCCGATGTGCCCCACGCGCGCCGATGGCACGAGGCGAAGAATTCCCTCCACCATTCCAAGGCCGGCGCGGAGGATCGGGACGAGCGTCAGCTTCTTTCCGGTGATGTGCCATCCCGACGTCTTCTCGAGGGGAGTGTTCACTTCTCTTGGCTCGAGACTCAGCTCGCTGGTGGCCTCGTAGGCCATGAGCATCGCGATCTCATCGACGAGCTCCTTGAAGCGCTTGGTCTCCGTCTGCTGGTCGCGCAGAATCGTCAGCTTGTGCTGAACGAGGGGATGCCGGATAATAATCAGCGAGGGGAACTCCTTGACGCGCTCGATCATTCTAGCCCCAGGATTCCAGCATCAGCACTGTTGACATGCACCGGCTCATAATCTCTAATCCCTGATGAAAGAATACCAGGCTGTGGTGGTCAAGCTGACGCGGCACACGCGTGAGGACGAAGATACGCTCACTGACCTTCTAAACGAGAGAAGCAGGGGAGGGTGGGAACCAGCACTGATGTCACAGGACGAGCAGCGACTCACAATCCTGTTTCAGCGTGATGCAGTAGCAGAAGGATAGCTGTTTGGAGATAACGTTTGTCGGTGCCGCGCGTGAAGTCACCGGCTCCTGTCATCTCGTTCACGTCAACGGCTATACCATAGCCCTCGACTGCGGGATGTTTCAGGGAAAGCGGCATGACTCGGCTGAGAAGAATCGCAAACTTCCACTGCCGATCAAGGATCTCGATGCCGTAGTTCTCTCACACGCTCACATCGATCACTCCGGGCGTCTTCCGTACCTGATTGCGGAAGGCTACTCCAAGACAATCTGGGCGACAGCAGCAACCCGGGACCTGTGTGCCATAATGCTTGCCGACTCGGCCCACATTCAGGAAAAAGACGCCGAATTTCTTGCGAAGAGGAAGAAGGAGTTCATCGAGCCGCTGTATGGAATGCGACACGCAGTGCGCACGATGGATCTGATGGTCGGCGTTCCCTATAACAGGCCATTCGACGTCGTCCCAGGGGTGCGTGCCAGCTATATCGACGCGGGTCATATCCTCGGCTCGGCGTCGGTGCTGGTCGATTGTACGGAGGAAGGAAAGACAAAACGGCTGGTCTTTTCCGGAGATATCGGCAGGAGTGGCCTGGCCATAGTCCGGGATCCAATTCCGCCTGAGGGGGCTGACGCGCTGATTATGGAATCGACCTACGGAAACAGGGACCACGAATCCGTAGAAGGCGCCCGAGCACAATTGGCACAGGTGGTTCGTGAGACGGCTGCCCGCGGTGGCCGCGTCCTCATACCTGCATTCGCGGTTGGTAGAACTCAGGAGATGATCTACGCGCTCCATGGTCTCGCCAGGGAGGGTGCAATCCCGTCGATTCCGATCTATGTCGACAGTCCATTGGCGATCGATGCGACGACCGTCTTCGAAATGCACCCGGAAAGCTTCGACCGGTCTGAAGAGATGGTGCAGAAGGCAAAGGAGCTTTTCCGGTTCGACCTTCTGCACTACACGCGTGATGTGGAAGAATCAAAGGCGCTATCGCGCGCTCACGGCCCGATGGTGATCATTGCCGCAGCGGGGATGATGGAAAGCGGCCGAATTCTTCATCATCTGGCACGAGGGGCGAGCGATCCGCGGAATACGATTCTCGTGGTTGGTTTTCAGGCCGAGCATACTCTCGGCCGAAGAGTGGTGGAGAGACAGCCGGTTCTTCAGATCTTTGGCGAGGACGTGCCGCTCCATGCACGTGTCGAGGTGATCGACGGGTATAGCGCGCATGCCGACAGGACTGAGATGACTAGCTGGCTGGGGCGTGTCAGGGACAAATCGCCGAAACTGGGCCCGATATGGCTGGTGCACGGAGAGGCTCCGGTTCAGGACGAATTCAAAACGGCCTTGGTAGCGAAGGGATACTCCGTCGAGTGCCCCGAGCCTCACACGAGGCGTGCTTTCTAGCGTAGCTTCTACGGATGAACCGCGCTACAAAGGCGAAACAGAAGGCAAAACACGCGGTAAAGATTGTTCGGCGAATGCTGACGGTCGTTGTTATAGCGCTGTTTGCGCTCTGGGTCATTTCCGCGACTGCTGTTCTGATTTGGGCCTCGCGTGATGAGGCGCGGCCCGCGCAGGCGATCGTAGTACTAGGTGCCGCGCAATATGCAGGCAAACCGTCGCCTGTCCTTCGGGCCCGGCTGGACCACGCGCTCGACCTCTGGAACCGCCATCTAGCAGCACTTCTGATACTTACTGGCGGAACGGGAGCTGGCGACACTACCAGCGAGGCAGCAGTGGGAAGAACTTACGCCAGAAAGCACGGTGTTCCGGACAGCGCCATTCTGGTAGAAAACGAGGGCCGCACAACCAGCGAGTCGATGCGCGCAGTTGCGGGAATGCTCGAGGTTCGCGGGCTTCAAACAGCTCTTCTCGTCAGCGATCCGTTTCACATGCTGCGGCTGCGAATTCTGGCGAGACGTTTCGGGTTTACGCCGTACACATCTCCGACGCAGACCAGCCCGATCTCGCCGAACCGCGAAGCGCGCTGGAAGTATATCTTCAGCGAATCGCTCAAAGCACCGCTTGCCTTCCTTTTCGAGAGGAAGCTGTGAGCGTTTAGTGGCGTTATGCTACTTAATACCAGGCGGCGGTTTCAGTGCCTCTACAATCCAACGCCAGTATTCCTTGCCGGCAATCTCCGCCACGTCGTTATGTCCAGCTCCCTCGACCAGTAATAGCTGGCCTTTTTGTTTCGCGGCCTCGTAAACCTCGACCCCCATTCTGAACGGGATGATACGGTCACGCCGCCCGTGCACTACCGAAACGGGCACGTCGAGGGTCGAGACGGCCATTCGCGTATCGAAGTGAATCCTCGAGATGGTCTTCCAGACGAGAACTACGGGAAGAGTCACGATGAGTCTCGCCATTGCACGTGCCGAAGAGAAAGGCGACTGGAGAAGCAGCGCGGCAGGTGGATGAATCTCTGCCAGCTCTGTCGCTACAGCACTGCCAAGGGAATGACCGAAGAATGCCATGCGTGCCCGATCAAGACCGAAGGCGATTCGAAGATGGTCATAGGCTGCACGGGCATCGAGCTTCGTGCTCGAGTACGTAGGACTTCCACCAAGTGACATATAACCGCGGTATTCGGCGAGAAAAACAGCGTACCGGGTATGGCGCTCCACTGTTCGTGCCCAATCGAGCTGCCATGCAGCGAGGTCGGCGTTTCCATGAAAACAGAGCAGAACACCGGGTGCACCTCGGGGATCTCCGACCATGAAGCCGACGAGCCGTTGTCCATCCACGGCTTCGTATGATATCCGTCCGGACTCCGGTGGTGCTTCAACTAGCCGAGGCGGTTGAAACAGGATTCGCTCCTGCGACCACCAAAGCAGAAACAGGGACCCTGACAGCAGTGCCAGAATGACAAGGACAGCAATCACGTGCAGATGCCCAGGGGGTTCCAGTGGGTTTGCATGGCGGGCAATTTACGACAATGCGAATTCCGGTAGAAACCTTCCACCTCGACAACGGACTGTTTGTGACGCTGTCTGAGGATCACACTGCGCCAATCGTGGCGGTCAACCTCTGGTATCATGTGGGGTCGGCGAACGAAAAGGCCGGCAGAACCGGATTCGCGCATCTCTTCGAGCACATGCTTTTCCAGGGCTCGGCACACGTTGGGTCGAACGAGCATTTCGAGCTGATACAACGTGCTGGTGGAACACTTAATGGTTCGACCTGGCTCGAGCGGACGAACTATTTCGAGACGGTTCCGTCAAATGAGCTGGCGTTGGCTCTCTGGCTGGAAGCAGACCGCATGGGCGAGCTGCTTCCAGCGATGACACAGGAGAAGCTGGATACTCAGCGTGATGTCGTTAAGAATGAACGACGGTGGTCGGTGGACAACCAGCCATACGGCACAATGCTCGAGAAGATGCAGGAGCTGGTGTTTCCGCCATCACACCCATTCCAGCATTCGCTCATTGGGTCAATGGAAGACCTCTCGGCCGCATCACTGGACGACATCGCGCAGTTCTTCGCGACTTACTACACGCCGGACAACGCGGTTCTCTCGATCGCGGGTGATTTTGATTCGATCGAGGCGCGCAGGCTGGCCACCGAGTACTTCGGACCAATTCCTCGCGGAAAGGAGGCGCCCTCCCTGCCATCGATGAATCTCCCGCCGGTGTTCGGGAATCGATTGCGGGAGGTCGTCCCCGACAACGTCAGTCTCCCACGCCTGTTCATGGCATTTCGTTCGCCGGTATTCGGAAGCGAGAAGTATTACGCCGCAAGTGTTGCTTCCGCCGTGCTTGGAATGAGAAAAGGAAGCCGCCTTCATCGCACTCTGGTACGTGAGCGGCAGATAGCGGCAGATGCTGGTGCGTTCACGTTCGATCTGGCGAAAGGGACTGATCTCCTGGTCGTGGACGTCACAGCGCGGCCGGAAACTTCTGTCACGAGGCTGGAGGACGAAGTCGAGCGAGAGATCGACCTGATCTATCGCGAAGGAGTTGCGGAACCGGAAGTGAAAAGAGCAATTGCGCTGATCGAGACCGATCTGGTCGCCTCCCTCCAATCAGCTGGCGAGAGAGCAGACAGGCTTTCGATGTTCGCCACGTATTTCAAGCGACCGGAGCTGATCAATGAGCAGGCCGACCGGTACCGCTCGGTCACCACGGAGAGTGTCAATGATTTAATCTCCGAACGATTTGGCGAGGACAACAGGGCAAGTCTTCTCTATGTCCCGAGGGAAGGAGTCGAATCCGAAAGCATACTCGCCGCCGCAGTCGGCGCGGACTAATGGTTACCTCCCTCCGTCCAAAGCCTGGACCACCTCGGAGTTACCATTTTCCGGATTTCAACGATCAGATATTACCGAGTGGAATTCGCCTGGTCACGGCACCAGTTGTGAAGCTTCCGGTGGTCACGGTTTTGGTAATCGTCGACGCTGGATCCACCAATGATCCAGCTGGGAAGGAAGGAGTTGCCGCTCTGACTGCCGGGACGCTCCTCGAAGGCAGCCAGCGGTTCGATGGAGCTGAGTTGGCGGAGAAATTCGAGCAGCTCGGAACGTCGGTCGAATCGGGTGCGGACTGGGATAGCGCGTTCATCAAGATCACGGTGCTGTCAGACCAGCTGGAAGAAGCGACGAAGCTGCTTGGCGAAGCCATCAGCAGTCCAGTCTTCCCCGAGCGTGAAGTAGAGCGAGCCAAGGCAGAGCGCCTGGCGGAAATCCTTCAATTGGAAACGGAACCTCGGGGACTAGCTGACGAGAAGTTCTCGGAGTTTCTGTACACCCAGGAATCCCGGTATTCGAAGCCGGACGAGGGAAGCACCGAGAGCGTAAGTGCGTTGTCGCGCAAGGACGTTGAAGAGTTTTATCGATCCAGATACCGCAGCGGATCCACGACTGTAATCATGACGGGAGATGTTTCGACGGATGAGGCACGCAGGCTGGTCACGCGTGCGTTTGAGCAGTGGGCGTTGGGAAGCGCGCCGAATCGACCGCTAACAGCGGCGCCTCGGACGACCCGGAAAAGCATTCATATCGTGGACAAGCCGGAAGCATCGCAATCGGAGCTCCGAGCTGGACACGTTGGTTTGCCGCGCAAACATCCCGACTTTTTCCCGACGCTTGTGATGAACGCGGTTCTGGGCGGTCTCTTCGGCTCGCGGATCAACCTGAACCTCCGCGAGGCGCACGGCTATACGTACGGAGCGTCGTCGTTCTACGACTGGCGTCGTGGTCCAGGTCCATTCGTCGTATCGACCGCGGTGCAAAGCGAAGTAACCGCCCCCGCATTGCGCGAGATACTTCTTGAGATCGATCGAATCCGAGCCGAGCGAATCTCGGATGAGGAGCTGTCACTGGCGAGAGATTATCTCGATGGCGTGTTCCCCATTCGATACGAGACGACCGCCGCAATCGCGTCTGCTCTCGCGACGCTCGTCATTTACGATCTGCCTGCTGACTATTACGAGTCTTACCGAAAGAACATCCGCGGCGTTTCAGCCGACGCGGTCCTCAAGGCGGCCAGGTCCCACCTGCATCCTGACGAGTTGCAAACGATTGTGGTCGGTGACGCGCGGGTCATTCGAGACTCCGTTTCAGATTTGGGCGTTGGGGACCTCCACGTACACAGCTCCTAGCGTTTCATCCGTGATGGAAGAAGGTTCCAAACCCGGGCGGGTAAAATCGAGCCGCGTCTATACGGGGAAGATCATCTCTCTCGACGTGGATTCGGTCCGGTTTCCGGACGGTTCCATTGGCGAGCTGGAGATGATCCGGCACCCTGGTGCGAGCGCAATCGTGCCCTTCCTGAGCGATCCACGAGGAGAAGATCCTCAGGTGCTGATGATTCGGCAGTACCGATATGCTGCTGACGGCTATCTGTATGAGATCCCGGCGGGAAGACTCAATGAAGGGGAGAATCCGCGCGATTGTGCCGCCCGAGAACTGAAAGAGGAAACCGGTTGCACAGCAGAGCTTTTTGACCACTTGCTCACGATTTACACAACTCCCGGGTTCACGGACGAAAAAATCCACCTTTTTATGGCAACCGGATTGGTTGCTGGGGAGACTAAACACGAGGCGGATGAATTTCTGGATCTCCATCCGATGCGGCTATCCCGAGCGTTGGAGATGGTAGAAGCAGGTGAGATTCATGATGCCAAGACCGTAATTGGTCTCCTATTCGCCGCCGGGTTTCGCTCGGGCCGTTAACCCTTCGGGCCAAATTGGCGTCTAATCAATGAAAGGACGCTGACATGTCATGTAATTAGGACAGAATTGGCAGAATCAGGACAAGCTCAGGCTTGAGCCAAATGCCATAAGTCCTTTACTGACAACTGGTTACTCCAGTAGGCCATTGGGCACGAGCCGTGCATTACATGAAAGCGCAGAAAGTTCCAGCAGGGATGTGCACGATTCAGTGTCGTGAGTGTCTCTTATATAGAGGAGAGAAAAATGGCTGACATCGTCCGTAAGCAAGCTGTATCTGTTGAAGGACCGAGCATCAGGGAACGCCTGCAGGCGATGGACGACTCAGCCGTCGTTACTGCCTTCCTTGGTGGAGAGGAGCGCGCCTTCTCTGAACTGGTCACACGCTACCAGACGCGTCTCCTGAACTTCGTGTACCGCACGATTGGGGACCGGGAAAAGGCGGAAGATTTAGTGCAGGAGGTTTTCATTCGCGTCTATCGCCACCTGCATCGCTTTGACCGCTCGAAGAAGTTTTCGACCTGGGTCTATACGATTGCCTCGAATCTGGCCAAGAACGAGTTGCGCAACCGCTCGCGTAACCCGCTGGTTCTCTTTCAGGCGGTCCAGAAGAACTTCGAGGACGATGATCGTCCTCTCCAGTTCGAAGACACGACGTCCCGTCCGGATGACATGTATCGCAAGCGTCATCTAAGGGAGATTGTCGAGGAGAGCGTTGCCAAGCTTCCCGAGCACCACAGGAATGTGTTCGTCCTGCGCGAGCTCGAGGGCAAGTCCTACGAGGAGATCGCTGAGATCACCGAATGCAACCTCGGGACAGTCAAGTCCCGGCTTAACAGGGCAAGAAACTCGTTCGCGGAAATCATTGCGCCATACGTAGATTAGGCTCGACGGCTCGGGAACAGGCACCCCCCTCGCGGGTACCTGTTACCGAACCCTCAACCTATCTCCATGGATTGTCGCGAGTTTTGTGATCAGCACGTTGCGTTCGTAGACGACACTCTAGCCGGAATCGAGCTGGTTCGCATGCAGCGGCACCTTGCTGAGTGTGAGAGCTGCGCGAAGCACGATGCCAAGATTCGGCGGGCGCTTCTGCTGTTCAGAAATCTTCCTTCCATAGAACCGTCCGCGGGCTTCTCCCAGCGATTAGAAGCACGTCTCAGAGAGTGTGATAGTGACCATCTGCTAGCTGTTACCCAGCGAAATCTCAGACGTGGAGCAATCGCGGCGACACTCGCCAGCGCGGCTATGCTGGGATACATAGGGACAACGCTGTACCATCATTCCGACCCTCCACGCGATCTGGTAATGGCTCCAGTGGTCGCAACCGTTCCGGAACCAGAGTTCACCCCAATTACAACCTCGACACCGGCGATAGTCGCATCTGTTTCATCCGGCCTGACTATCTGGCCCGCGGCTCTATTCGCGGAGCAAGCCCCGGTGCGGTTTGCGCATTCCAAGCTCGAGCTTACGAACTACACGCGGTAGCGCTCGAGAGCCATCGGCACCCAAGTAGGGCGGCCATATATTTCGAGGATGTCCGCATCCTCTCTCAAAACACTTCGTGATGCGATTAAGCGCCGGTCATTCGACGGCGCTTACTTCATTTGGGGAGAGGACGATTATCAGAAGGACGACGCGATCCGGCAGCTCCTCGAAGCCGCTTTGGATCCTAGGGCCCGGGACTTCAACCTGGATACCAGAAAATCCGCCGAGATCGACGGCGAGACCCTTGGAGTTCTCCTTTCCACACCGCCAATGATGGCGGAGAGAAGGGTCATCGTACTTCGTGAAGTCGCTGCGCTCAAGAAAGATGCACGCAACGTCCTCGATGAGTACCTGAAACACCCCGCGCCTGATTTGCTGCTCCTCATGACTGGAGCCGCCGGATCGAAGCCAGATACAACGCTCCTGGCCTCTAGCACATCGCTTCAATTCGACCCCCTCACCGGCGACCGGATTCCCAGATGGATCACACATAGGGTAACCAGCGAGCTCGGGTTAACGATCACTGAGCCGGCCATTGAGCTCCTCCAAGCTGCGGTTGGCAGCGATCTCCATCAACTCGTTGGTGAGCTGGATAAGCTGGCGAGCTACATCGAAGGACATGAGAGGGAAATTGGTGAGGAAGCCGTAGCTGCAGTTGTCGGGGTGCGCCGCGGGGAGACACAGGCTGATTTCCTCGACGCAGTCGCTGACCGAAACGCTCCGCGCGCGCTCGAGCTGATTTCCCATGTGCTTGCCCAGCCGAAAACAACGGGCGTTTCAATCGTCATGGCATTATCGACACAGATGCTCGCTATCTCGTGGGGGCGCGCGAGATTGGATGAAGGTCTCCCGAGAGCTCGTCTGGCCCAGGAATACTTCGACCTTCTGAAAGCGACAGGAGCCTTTACGGGCCGGCCGTGGGGATCTGCCACTGCCGTCTGGGCTCGTGCCGCGGATCGCTGGAGCCGCGAATCACTCGATCGCGCACTCGATTCCCTGCTCGAGGCAGATGTTGCCCTGAAGGAGAGCAGAGTATCGTCCGAAGAGCAATTGCTGGCTACAGTAGTACTCAGCCTGTGCGCAGCCGACGATAAAAGCGCTGCCGCATGAGTCAATAGGAGAGTGGTGAGATGTCTAGATGGACAGTTCTTTTCGGCGTACCGCTATTTTGTCTCGCGACGCTGGCAGCCGCCCAGGCCCCGCCACGTCCAACCGATCCAGTTTTCGTGAGAGCCCAGGCGCTCGTGAGCGACGGTAATGGAGTCGCCGGGAGGGCGCTGATCGATTCTGTGATTGCCGCCACGCAGCCTACGGCTCGGTTGTACCCCGAGGCGCTATTCTGGCGCGCTACGCTGGCAGCGAATGCCGCGGATGCAGAGAGCGATTATAAGCACATCGTGGTGGATTATCCGCTCGCTCCGCAGGCCGAAGACGCGTTACTGCGTCTGGCTCAGCTCGAGCTCGCACGCGGGGATCGCGACGGCGCACTCGGCCACCTGCAACGGATTCCACGCGACTACCCGCGGAGCAAGTCACTCGCGAGAGCGAGCTACTGGACGGCACGCGTGCTCTTCGAGAAGAACGACATCCCGAATGCCTGCGTGGCCAATGCAAATGCGCTGGCACAGGCCGATGTTTCGCAGGTGGAGCTGAGGAATCAGATACAGTACCAGGGTCAGCGCTGTCCTGCCGCTGTAGCAGCGGTGAGTTCAGGTACGTCGGCAAATACTCCGGCGACTCAAGTAACCGCCTCTACCACGCCGAGGATCGCGTCCACGAATACACCTAGCGTGACTTCGGCAGCTCCGACATCAGTCGCGGATCCAGAGAGAGAGAAACCGCGAGCCATAGATACCACGACTCCGACGGTTGCAGCACCTTCGACAGAGTCCAGGACGGTCGTGCAAACTCAGCGTCCCAAGCCGCCGACTGAAGCCAACGACGCAAAGCCAAGCATCGTCGATCCGGCGAAAGCACCGAAAGCGGCAGCCGAAAAGACCGTGACGAAGGCGAGCACGACACCCTCGCGGGGAAATGGTTATTCGGTCCAGGTAGCTGCCTATAACCATAAGGCTGAAGCTGAGACGCTTGCTTCCGGCTTGACCAAGCGCGGCTACGCAGCGCGAGTCGACGGATCGGTTGCACCATTCCGGGTCAGAATCGGACGATACGCAACCGAAAAAGAAGCGGAAGACGCACTCACGAAGATCAAGGCCAAGCACATGGATGGTTTTGTGGTACGGGCGCCCGAACGGTGAGTCGCGCTGCATCAACACCGTTGATGCAGCAGTACCGGGAGATCAAGTCGCGTCATCAGGACGCGATTCTGTTCTTCCGGATGGGCGATTTCTACGAAATGTTCTACGAGGATGCAGAAGTAGCCTCGAGAACACTCGGCCTCACGCTCACATCAAGGAACAATGGGGGCGCGAGCGAAGTACCGCTGGCCGGGGTTCCAGTAAAGGCCGCCGGCGAGTATCTACGACGTTTGATCCAGCATGGATTCCGGGTCTCGATCTGCGAGCAAACCGAAGATCCGAAGTTTGCCAAGGGCATCGTCAAGCGCGAAGTGGTGGAGACCATCACTCCTGGTGCAGCGTTCTCTGATGATCTGCTCGACGGCACGCGCAACAACTATCTGTGCGCGCTCAACCGTGACGGCGATTTGGTTGGAATTGCGGCCGCCGACCTTTCCACGGGCGAGCTCAGGCTAACTAGCGTGGGAATACGTGACCTCGAATCTGCGCTGTCGCGATTTACACCGCGAGAAGTAATTCTTTCGCGTGGCGAGAGCCTCACCCATGTCCTGAAGGGACCGGTTGGTGAGGAAGGCCCAATGGTAACCGAGCGCGAAGCCTGGGAATTCGACAGTGAACTGGGTCGCGATCAGGTGGTGGAACACTTCCGGGTGAGCTCGCTCGAGGCATTTGGCATCGAGAGCGGAGATAATGCAGCAGTTGGAGCGGCGGGGGCGTTGCTCCGCTACCTCAATGAGCTTCAGCCATCCGGGATGTCGCATCTCGCGCGCCCAAAGATCGAGAGACCGGGGCGCATTCTGCCTCTGGATGAGATGACGCGGCGAAATCTCGAGCTGGTCGAGTCAATGCGGGGCGGGGAGACTTCCGGAACGCTGCTCGGCGTTCTCGATCGCACGCTTACGCCAATGGGTTCGCGTCTGCTCCGGCAGTGGCTTCTCGCCCCGCTCGTTGATCGTGTTGATATCGAAGCGAGACTCGGTGCTGTGGACGCACTCGGAGACGGTCTCATTCGTACCGCGTTGCGGGAAGCTCTTGATGGTGTGCGCGACATTGAACGGCTGGCGGGGAAAGCGGCTGCCAGTCGTGCCTCTCCGCGAGAGCTTCGAGGCCTAGGTGATTCAATCGCGCGCCTGCCAGCAGTCGAAACGGCGCTGGGGCGAGCGCGTGCAGCAGCAACATCCGGAAACGACGCTGCATTCGTTGCACACCTCGGCTCATGGGATGACTGCAAGGATCTCGGCGACGAAATCATGCGAACACTCGTCGAGAGACCGCCAATCACGATTGGGGATGAGGCCAGCGTGCGCGACGGGTTCGACAGCACTCTGGACGAATGGAGAGCGCTGCGCGACGGTGGCAAGGACGCGATTGCCAGGATTCAGGCCGAAGAACGAGCCCGAACGGGCATCAACTCGCTCAAGGTCGGCTACAACAAGGTTTTCGGCTACTTCATCGAAGTGACGAACAGCTATCTGCATCTCGTGCCGAGTGACTACCAGCGGCGGCAGACACTGGCGGGAGCCGAACGGTATGTGACTCCGTCGCTCAAGGAATACGAGGAGCGAGTGCTAACAGCGGCCGAGCGAGTAGAGGACAGAGAGCGAGAGCTGTTCGAGGCGCTGCGGTCGCGGGTCGGAAGCCAGGTGGCTCGTCTACAAGCCGTTGCACAGATCGTCGCCGAGCTTGATGTGCTTGCATCGCTGGCGGAAGTCGCAGCGAGGGAAAGCTACATCCGTCCTGTCCTCACCGACGATTTCTCGCTCGAGATCACAGCGGGAAGACATCCGGTGGTGGAAAGAATGATGGCACGGGAGAAGTTCATTCCCAATGACGTCTCGCTTACCGAAGATGCCCGGATGATCATTCTCACCGGGCCGAACATGGCGGGGAAATCGACAGTGCTCCGTCAAGTGGGTCTGATCGTGCTGATGGCACAGGTTGGCAGCTTCGTCCCCGCAACCAAGGCGCGGATCGGCGTTGTCGATCGCCTTTTCACTCGGGTTGGGGCGAGCGACAACCTGGTTCGTGGCCAGTCGACCTTCATGGTGGAGATGTCGGAGACGAGCGCCATTCTTCACACCGCGACGCGACGAAGCCTGGTGCTCCTGGATGAGATTGGGCGAGGTACTTCGACTTACGACGGAATCTCGATCGCCTGGTCGGTGAGCGAGCATCTGCACAATGCTGTCGGCTGCAAGACGATCTTTGCCACCCACTATCATGAGCTTACGCAGTTGGCGGACAACTTAGTCGCAGTACGCAACTATAACGTTCAGGTGCGCGAGGTCGGAGATCAGGTGCTTTTTCTCCATCGTCTCCAGCCTGGTGGTGCCGATCGGTCTTATGGAATCGAAGTGGGCAGGCTGGCAGGCCTTCCGCCCGCAGTCATAAAGCGCGCAACGGAGCTACTGAGACTCCTGGAAGCGGAACAGATCGTGCCTCGAACAGGACGCGCTCCGGTCGTGCCGACTGACGCTAGAGATAATCAGCTGGCACTGTTTGGGGTGATGACGCATCCCGTCGTGCAACAACTGAGAAACCTGGAACCGAATGCGATGACTCCAATCCAAGCGCTCGAGATGCTCGCCCGACTCGTAGACGAAGTGAAGCGAGAGGGAGGGGCGGTTTGAGCATGCGGCTACGCACGAGAAACGCAGTGATGCTGCTGATGATCACGATCGTCGCCGGGTGCAAGAAGGGAGACAGAACCGGACTGCCGTTCCAGACAGTTGGCAGGCAGCCAGATGTTGCTCCTGTGATGCTCAACAAGGAGCTACCTTTCCGTTATCCGCCGGCGCTATATGCCCAGAAAGTCCAGGGCAACGTCACGCTCCGCATTTTCATCGATAGAGAGGGAGCGATAGTACCCGACTCGACCCGCATCGCGGAGACTTCGGGGTTCACCGCCTTGGATTCCGCGGCGATGAAGGGCTCGCGCGACCTGAAGTTCGAGCCGGCGAAGACTCAGGGTCAACCAGTGCCGGTTTCCATACTCTTGCCGGTGTTCTTCAGGCACCCCGATGCGCCGCCGCTTGCTGGCGATTCCATCATTGTACGCGATTCCTCCACGGCGAGCAGCACCGGCAAGTCGACCAACGCCACGAACGCGGATACAGGCAAAGCTTCCGCATCCAATACGACAGCCAAGCCATCAGTGCGAAAAGCGACCACAAGGCGCAGAACCACTCGCTAATGAAACACGAGCGCAACCGCCAGCCTTACGACAACGTCCTCGAGACGATCGGCTGGACTCCACTTATCAAGCTGAACCAGGTCACGCGCGGAATCCGCACTCCGGTTTATGCGAAGGCGGAATTCTTCAATCCTGGCGGCTCAGTGAAGGATCGAATCGGCCTTCCGATCATCGAGCGGGCAGAGAAGGAAGGCAAGCTGAAACCGGGCGGGACAATAGTCGAAGGGACGAGCGGAAACACAGGCGTCGGCCTCGCAATCGCGGCAGCGCTCCGCGGATACAAATGCATCTTCACAATGCCGGACAAGATGTCTCAGGAAAAAGTCCG